>Ga0105240_10003999_pt1 | contig 22716 bp, 15 predicted proteins | sample KBSC54metaG_FD_80426 | JGI IMG/M metagenome (GOLD analysis project Ga0105240, IMG submission 80426) | Corn rhizosphere microbial communities from Kellogg Biological Station, Michigan, USA - KBS C5-4 metaG | ecosystem: Host-associated > Plants > Roots > Rhizosphere > Soil | place: Michigan, USA... | reverse complement strand
TTATTTAATATTTCTTCGTATGAAATCTGTTTTTCCATCACAAATTCACTGCGTTTATTTCAAGCCCTTTAAGCACTTTAGGTTTGTCTGACATATCTCCGATCAACTTCCTTTCCATGCCGGGGGCTTTTTTAATTAGCATAGGTAATGCAATCACCTGCTCAGCTATAGCAACTGAGGGTTGTTGATAAACATCAATTATCTCCAGTTCGTAGCGATCTTTTAAGTATTCTTCGCATATCTTTTTCAGATTGGATATGGCACGTGTCGAGTTAGGCGACGCACCTGTTACAAACAGGCGCATCACATAAATATCTTTGCGTTTTTTCGGATTGGCAACACCGTTTGTTTGTGCCATTATAGATTAATCATTTAAGCGGGGATAATGTTTAGACCAACAAGAACTTTTTCTTCATTAGACAGGTCGCCGATTATTTTTCTAATAGGTTCCGGCACCTTTCGTACAAGCGTTGGCGTGGCCAAAATCTGGTCGCCTTCAGCCAATTGGGGCTTACGCAAAAGGTCTATTACTTCTATTTTATATTGACCTTTAAGGTGTTCTTCACAATATCGTCTAAGATTATTCAGTGCCGTGACCGATTTTTCGGTATGCCCGGCTATATACAACCTCAGCTCCCATTTTTTATCGATTTTTGTTGTCATTGCTTTTATTTTTGGGGTCATCATTACTTTCGCTACCACGCCTTATCGTCTGCATGGTTTCACGATTTTTGCTTAATATTTGCTTTCTCAGCTCTTCTTCTTCATAAACCTTATTCAACTCGTCTTCTACAGATTCAAATTCAGAATGCAAGCTGGCAATTTTAGATTCCAATACCTGGCGTTTGCGCACTATTTCCCGGTCTTTCCGGGTTAAGGCATAGCTATGTATAGCCGCTCCGGTTTCTTCCTGTATGATCTGAGCTTCGCGCGCCGAACCGGTCAAAATACCATCCGGGCCAACGTAAACGTCTATCAGCTGTAAACCCTTATCGCTTATCACAAACTCCCGCACCTGGTTGGAGTGTTTCATCCCACGCGATTTCATCACATACAGGCCCCTGTTACGCTCACCATTCGATTCGATGTCTTTTATCAGCAGCCAGGTATCTACCAATGAAGATATCGCTTCGTCAGTCTGGTCGTTAACCATGTCGTTTAAGGTAAGTGCTGTAAACAGTACCGTTATTTGTTCATTTTGCAGGAAATCAATCAATCGTATCAGCATACTTTTCACCTCGCTCAATGAGCCTATAGAAACAAAATTGGTTATCGGGTCTATAATAACTACCGATGGCTTAAATCGCTGGATTTCTTTGTGCACTGCAACCAGGTGCATTTCCAAACCATACAAAGTGGGCCTGGCGGCGCAAAATCTTAATAATCCGCTTTTAACATGCTTTTCAAGACCTAAATTAATGGAATGCATATTGCGTATGATCTGCTGCGGCGGCTCTTCAAAGGCAAAATAGAGGCAGCGCTCATTGTTTTTACATACACCATCCGCAAAGTTTGACGCTATGCTGGTTTTCCCGGTGCCGGCTGTGCCCGATATTAATACACTGCTTCCTCTAAAGAAACCTTTTCCGCCCAGCATTTCATCCACGGTGGGTATACCCGATGAGATGCGTTCGGATGTGATCCCTTTATCGAGTTTGAGCGAGGTTACCGGCAATACGGCAATTCCGTCTTCGTCTATCAGGAACGGATATTCATTAGTACCATGCAACGACCCGCGGTATTTGACAATCCTCATGCGGCGGGTTGATATTTGGTTTACCACGCGGTGGTCCAGCAAGATCACACAATCCGACACATATTCTTCCAACCCAAAACGGGTAAGCTTGCCCTCGCCCCGCTCGCCTGTAATTACTGCAGTGATGCCTTTATCCTTCAGCCAGGTAAACAGTCTTCTTAACTCAGCACGCAAAATGCCTTCGTCCTTTAACCCGCTAAAAAGGTTTTCAATGGTATCCAATACCACTCTTTTTGCTTTTATACTATCAATAGCATATCCCAGCCTGATAAATAATCCGTCCAGGTCATACTCACCGGTTTCCCTTATTTCCGACCGCGAAATATGGACATAATCCATTTTAATTTTTTTGTCGGCTTGCAGTTTCTCCAGGTCGAACCCAAGTGAAGCCACGTTAACTGCCAGTTCGTCGGCACGTTCCTCAAAGGTCATGATTACGCCGGGCTCATTAAACTGCATGGCACCGCGTACTATAAACTCGATCGATAGCATGGTTTTACCACTGCCTGCTTCGCCACAAACCAGGGTCGGCCGGCCTTTAGGAAAGCCGCCCCCTGTTACTTCGTCTAAACCAGATATTCCGGTTGGCGTTTTTTGAAGCGTTGATAACGCTTTATTGTTCTTTTTCTGCTTCGTGTTACTACTAGTTTTCATAGGTTGAAAAGGCTGATGAAATCTCTCAGAAATAAATTTTTTATCGTTCTAATTTAATAAACAGATCAGTAAATTCTATTAAACTGAACGTTAACTATTTAGATTTTTACAAATGCTGTATCAACTGCAAAGCGGGAAAAATGTTTTTAATGTGAGTAATTTCCCGTACGGCACCTACTTTTTCGTCTGAAAATCAAGAATATATAAACTATCTGCTTTAAATCGGGTTATTGGTATAAAGATTGCACCTACCATGAATATGTGCGAATACCTAGAGTACCAGATATCAGCCTTAAATGATCTGATCAGGATCAACAATGACAGGATCACCGGTTACCGGCAGCGGATTGATACAACCGCCGACGATGACCTGGAGGCACTGATGTCTGATATGATTTATCAAAGCTATCAGCATATCGAGGAGCTCACTTACAATATCTACCAATTGGGCGGCAAACCAGCACGCCCCGATAGTATTGCTGGTAAATTCTATCACTCGTGGACAGACTTAAAAGCGTTTATTTTCAAAGAGACCCGGAAAAAAATGCTCGATTACTGTGAATTCTGCGAGGATGTAGTGAAAGCTATTTATCAAAAAGCTTTCAGTGCACAGGAACTGCATTGGAATAAACAGGTTACCGCTTTGTTGAAGAAACATCTGCATGATGTTGAAGGCTCCTATCACCACATATTGATACTGAAAGGCGGCTATGCCTGATCTCATTAATTTGTGAGCATCAAATAGTTCTGAATTAGACAGAATTTGCATAACTTAACCACATTATTTCGATCTCACGCGCCGCTGGAATGATTGGTATTACCCCGGATAGTATCCCCGATAACCTTTTTCGTGTACTTTTTGAAAAGTCACCCGGCTCTTTACTTATCAAAGCAGACGCCCCTCAGTTTACCATAGCCGCTGTAAGTGATGCCTATTTAAAAACCGGCCGTTTGTCCCGTGAAGCAGTTGTTGGAAAAGGTTTTTTTGAAATATACCAGGATGACATTGACCAAAACGATGACATCGCGGCACGTAAAATATTTTCCCGGGTGATCCGGACGGGTGAGAAGATAGATGTGCCTGTTTACCGTTACGACATTTTTGAACCAGGCGCTGACTATAAAACACCACACTACTGGTCCTTTTCAAATATTCCTATCATGGATGACCAGCAGCAGGTTGCTTATATCCTGAGTACCTTTACGGATATCACAGGAGAAGTAAAAGCCAAAGAAGCAGCACAGGAAAGTGAACACCGTTTATTACTGGCAGCCGAAGCTACCGGCATGGCATTTTGGGGTCTTACCCTGGCCGACAATGCGTTTTCCTATTCACAGCAGATGGCTGGAATTTTTGGTCATCCGCCGGGTACGCCTATTACCCTTGCTGATGTAAGGGCGCAGGTGCATCCTGACGATATGGAGAATATTGTGATAAAGGCGTTTAACCAGGCATTGATAGATGGCAGCTACTTTTATGAGGTGCGTGTTTACTGGCCGGATAAATCATTACATTGGATACGCACTAAAGGCACGGTACAGTACAATAAAAACAAGGAACCGGTGCGCATGCTGGGCACTATTGTAGACATTACCGAAAGCAAGAGCGACGAGATCAGGAAGAATGATTTTATAGCGATGGCCAGCCATGAGTTGAAAACACCACTTACCTCGTTAAAAGCATACCTGCAATTGATGGAAACCAAACTGTCAGGCACTACCGATCCTTTTGTTAAAACTGCGGTGGTAAAGTCGGGGAACCAGGTAAATAAGATGACTGCTTTGATACATGGCTTTCTCGATCTTTCGAGACTTGAACCTGGTAAACTAAAACTCATCCGGACTACATTCGATATCAACTCACTCATCGAAGAAGTATTGAATGAAAGCAGGATATTGAGCAACTCGCATTCCATACGTTTTGAATCATCATATGAGGTAAATATTAATGCCGACAGGGCAAAGATCGGGCAAGTGATCAGCAACCTGGTAAATAATGCCATCAAATATTCCAAAAAAGGAAGCTATGTTATTTTGCAATGCGAAGTCGGCGATGAGAACGTAGTGGTGTCAGTTACAGATGAAGGTATCGGCATTAAGCCTAAAGACCAGGAAAAAATATTCCAACGTTTTTACCGGGCCGAAGAAGATGAACAGCGTAATATTTCAGGTTTCGGTATAGGACTTTACCTGTCCAGCGAGATCATACAGCGTCACAAAGGAAAGATATGGGTGAAGAGCGTTGAGGGTGAAGGGTCTACGTTTTATTTTAGTTTGCCGGTGGGCGGTTAATTTTTTAAATATGTCATTGCGAGGTACGAAGCAATCGCATACTTTGCACATCCGCCCTGTATAGCAAGCGATTGCTTCGTACCTCACTCCTCGCAATGACACATTTTTTACTTCAGACTATTACAACCCCATAAAATACTCGGTAAACTCCCTGAAGTTGTCAAAACGCACATCATGGTCATCCGTAGCGCCAAAGCCATAGCTTACAAATACAAAGGGTAAACCAGCCAGTCTGCTTTGCTCTCCATCGCCTTCGGTATCACCTACATAAACCGGGTTTTTAAGTTGATGCTTATCAACCAGTATTTTAATATTATGATGCTTGGGCATGTAATTAGTACCATAGGCTACCTCATCAATAATGTGTTCATCAATACCAGCCCAATCGATAAACAGCCGGATAATTCCTTTTGCACAGTTGCTTACGATAAAAAGCTGGTATTTAGTAGCCAATTGAGCCAGACCTTCTTTTACCCCATCGTACAACACACCGCCTTTTTGTGGCAAGAGGACTTTGCGAACCTCATTCACTTTGCCATAAATTTCTTCTTGCCTTTCAACAGGGTAACCGGGCATAATAGCGTTCCAAACTTTCTTGCCTTCCCACCCAACCATTTTGGCCAGTTCTTCCCTGATGATTACCTTATCAATACCTAATTTCCTGAAAACGATGTTCCATGATTCGGCGTAAGTATCCACGGCGTCCCACAAGGTGCCGTCCATATCAAATATTATACTATCGGGTTTTTGCATTACAATTTATATATTTAAGCAAGTTTATCAATTTACCAGGAACCTTATTATGATCAGGACAACATTTTTCTCCCTTTTTCTTTTTTTGCTGATTGGATGTGCTCTTTCTCCAAAGAAGGAAAATAAAATTGATGGATGGAGTTCCATTAAAATAACCTTGGATAATTACCAGGTTATTAATATCAATCGTGGAAACTCTGACTCGGTAACGGTCACTACTTACTTCAAAGGAACATTTTTTCAACCGGTTAAAAAGGTCAGAGTAACAAGAAAACAATTTTTCTTTACTAAAGCAGAAAAGGACAGCATTTATGATTTGGCTGAGAATATAGTCACTTATCCAATAGTCCCTAAACATCGTTGTACAGATTTTGCGGGAAATCTTGAACTGGTGATATCATACGGAGATCAAATAACCCATTCTTGCAAATATTCGTCAGTTTGTGACTGGGCTACTTTATCCGATAAAACGCTAAAGATGAATGCTCTCTTAAAAAGAAAGATATGGCATTCAAATCCAGACCTGAGTGCAAGCTTATTATAACATTAACAACCCCTGCACTGTACCACATTACCATATCAATAAATATGTAAACAAATTATTACTTAACTTTTAACTTATTTCATGAAAAATTCAGAATTAAGTATGATTTTTACTGCTGATAAGGTTTAGGTTTGGCCTGAATTAGCGAGTAAGACAGGTCCATTATATCCCCCGCTACCCGGCGGGGGATTATTTTTGTCGACATCCACCCATCAAAAATCACAAATAAGTAAAAAGTACCATTGATCCCCTATTTATTGCCATAGCAAATAGCATATATCCTGTATTTTTGTGTCATGCAAAACACGTTCCCGGTATATGATATCTGCAAGCTTTCTGATTTTCAACAGGAAGATCTGCTTATCAGTCGTTTTGCCGCTTATTTACAAAGACACCGCGATCTTTATTTCCCTCATAAGCATACTTTTTATCACCTGGTATTGTTTACCAAAGGCGGCGGCACACATGCTATCGACTTTAAGACTTTTGATGTAACGCCAAACCAGATCTACTTTATGATACCCGGCCAGGTGCACTCCTGGAACTTTGAAGGCGAGGTAGACGGCTATGTGATCCATTTTTCATCCTCGTTCTTTGAATCATTTTTATTGAAGAACGAATACCTGCATCAGTTCTCATTTTTCAGCGGAGTTATTGAGGATGCTGTCATACAGATCGAGCCGGCATTAGAGCAAAAGATTACCCGTCTTTTTGAGGATATTATAACTGAAAGTGAGATCACCGATCGCATGAGTCTTGATCTGATCAGATCACTATTATTGCAGGTATTTATATTATTGAGCCGCACCACAACAGGCCAAAAAGACAAACAGGCGTTGCCTTATAACTATACACTGCTGAAAACATTTCAGAAATTAATTGAGAAGCATTTTGCAACACTAAAACTGCCAAGAGACTATGCTGAGTTGATGTATATCACCCCAAATCATTTGAACGCGCTGTGCAATGATTTATTAGGCATCTCAGCCGGCGAAGTCATCCGCAACCGTATACTCTTAGAAGCTAAAAGGCTGCTCATCAACCTTGACCTGACCATAGCCGAAATAGGCTATCAGCTCAACTTTAACGACAATTCGTATTTCACCAAGTTTTTTAAAAAATATAACGGCTCAACACCGGAAGAGTTCAGAAAAGTCACCTTAAATCATCAAAAAAATGACCTTAGAAATTGATAATATACCACAAGAAAAGCCTTTATCTCAGTTTAAAGCCGCTTTACAATGCAAGTGCCCAAAATGCCGCAAGGGCGATATGTTTGCCAGCCGGATGTATAGTTTCAGCAGGCAAAAGAATTATACCAACTGCCCGTATTGTAATTTTCAATTCGAGATGGAACCCGGATACTTTTATGTAGCCATGTTTGTGAGTTATGCTATGAACGTGGCACAAATGGTAACTTTTGCAGTGGCAACGTACGTGCTTACCGGCTCCGAGTCGCCATGGCTTTATATAGCCATTTTGCTTGGCGCAGCGTTTGCTCTTTCGCCCATCAACTTTCGCTATTCAAGGGTGATATTGCTGTATTGGCTTACTCCCAACCTGAATTATGATCCGGAAAGGGCAAGGAAACCTTATAGCGAATTAATGAAATAACCTAAACAGGAATCCGGTACAGCAAATACTCTGTCTCGGGTTCCTGCTTTTGAAAGCCCATCGCTTTGTATAGGCTTTGCGCGGTGTAATTGTCTATTGCTGTCTCCAGTTGAATATATGTCGCGCCATCACCTTTGGCAAAATCCATGGCTGTTTTTATGAGTGCTTCGCCTATTCCTTGTTTACGGTAATTCTGTTCGACATACAGATCATTCAATATCCAGTTTTTAACTGCGCTTACCGATGAGTATTTTGGGTATAATTGCGTAAAGCCTATCGACGCTTCGCCGTCCAAAGCAACAAAGATCACCGATTCGTTATTAGCCAAACGCGTTTTGATAAACCGCTCAGCCAAGTTGATATCACTATCTTTTTTATAAAACACGCGGTATTTATCGAATAGGTTAATAACAAGGTGGGCTTCTGAGAGGTTGATTCTTTTAATGGTCATAGTATTTTGTTTGTTCTTGATATGAGCGTTGTCCTGCTGAGCTGATCGAAGCATTGGCGGGCAAGGCCTCCACGCGCCGCACTTCGACGGGCTCAGTGTGACACCGGTTTTTTCCGAATCTACAAAAAAGCCACCTCTAAATAAATCAGAGATGGCTTTTGAAATATGAAATATGCTTTTGCTTTATTGCTGCGGTTTCCCTAACACAGGAGCAAATTTGCTTTCGTAATCTTTAATGTGTTTATCAATTTTATCAGCAATAGCGGTTTGGTGATTATCCTTAGTCACTTTGCTTAAAGCATCTAATAACGACAAACCTAACTGCACCGTGCGCTGGTCGACATTCGTCACATCTTTTTGCATCTGGTAGTAGTTGTAATCCAGCTGATCGGCAACGTAGTCATCAATGCTATTCACGTATTTGTTACCAAGGGTGATGTCATTTAAGGTATAGGCCGTCGCGACAACGAAATACTTGCTTCGGGCGAGGTCAATGAACGGATAGATATCCGGCATTTCAGAGTCGTACTTGTGCAGCACTTTCAATGCCAGGTCTTTATGGCCTTCCTCTACCAGGTTTTGTGTTAACTCCAATATAGTCTGCATTATTACCGGGTAGAACATGGTGGTCGACTCCGGATCAAGATATTTAGCTGTTTTGTAATTACCCCATTTAAACTTGTTCATGATGTTATCATACATCACCAAAGTATTGGTTTTGCCCAACTGATCGTGATTGGCTGTATCGGCTTTGAATGGGATCAGGTGATAAGTAAAGCCTTCTTTGTACAGATATGGCTGCAAGCCCATCATGTTTTCCTGGCCAACGGTTATGGTAAAGCAAATCGGGCGTTTCCAATTGTTGTGAGCCAATATATCCAGGAACGCCAGGTTATCTTTAGTAACAAAGTTCGAAGTGTATTTCCAGGTCATTGTGTCAACCAGCTTGCTTTTCTGGTCGGCGCTAACCACACCGTCTTTTACCACTTCATCCGGGTTTACACTTAGCTTAAAGCTCTTTGTAGGGAGATAGTTAATCTTCGTGCCGTCCTGCAAGGTGTATTTAAAGGCGTCATCGTCAGAGGTGATAAAATCAAAGACCTCTTTCAGGTTGGTTGAGCCTTGAATACCCCTATCGATAAATTGAACAGCATCGCGCACGCCTTCTTTGTACTTATCATAAGGCATAGTAATAGGCAATGGCTCCGATTCATTCATCTTTTTGGTCATCTGGCGTATGTACCAGTCGCCGCTGAACAGGCTCAGGTTTACAATACGCACATCTGGCCTGATGCCTTCTACCTCCTGGTCGTACCATAAGGAGTAAGTATCATTATCACCATAAGTAAAGAGTATGGCATTCGGCGGGCACGATATCAAGTAGTTATACGCCATATCATGTGGCGTCATTTTGGTTGACCGATCATGTGTTCCCCACTCTTTGCTGGCAACCAGGAACGGAACGAGTAAACAAACCGCCGTTGCAGCAAGACCCGCTGTTTTAGGTGTCATAAATTTCTTCGCCAGATCAGCAAGAGCAATCACGCCCAAACCTATCCATATGGCAAATGCATAGAATGAGCCGACGTAGGAGTAATCACGCTCACGCGGTTGAACACTTGGCTGGTTTACATATAAGACAATAGCCAAACCTGTAAAGAACCACAGTAACAATACTATCAGGGCATCTTGCTGGTTGCGCTGGAAATGGAATACCAAACCGATCAAGCCTAATATCAGCGGAATTGCATATAGTGGCGTATAAGAATTGCTGGCATAAATTGGTGTACCGTTGCCGTGCTCGGTCAATGATTTGGGCAAATGTTTGCCTGAATCGAATATGCCCGATGTCCAGTTACCGTCGATGCCCTCTGTGCTTTGCTGGCCATCTAACTGGTTATAACGCCCTACATAGTTCCATAAAAAATAGCGGAAATACATCTGGTACATTTGCCAGCTGAACATCCAGCGCATATTATCGCTAAACGTCGGCGCGTCAGTTTCACCCATATTAAGCCATTGACGATAAAAACGGGCATCCTGTGCATATGAGTTATCCGAGTTTTCGGTATTATACATACGCGGGAAAATGGTGGTGTGGTCGTAGACTGTATTTACTTTACGGCCGGCGTTTTCATATTTCTTTTCGCCTTTTCTGTAGATAATGCTGCCCTCAGTCTGGTCAGTCGCCTTAGCGTCAAAATAAGGACCGGTCAGTAAGGGTGTTTCACCATACTGAATACGATTAAGATAGCCATACAAGGTAAACGCATTATCAGGATGCGAGTTATTCAAGTCGGTATTTGCAGTAGCACGAATTGGAATATATGCGAATGAGCTATAGCCGAAATAGATAAATGCTACGCATAACAAGGCAAGGTTAAGTGCAGGTTTGTTATTTTTAATACTCCACCATATACCGAATATGATCAATCCGATAAGAATTGCAAAGAAGAATAACGCTCCGCTGCCAAAGCCCAGACCCAGGGTATTCACAAAGAATAAGTCGAAATAGGCGGCGAACTGTACTGTATATCCCCTGATGCCGTATTGTACCAAACCGAGTATCACAATACTTACGAGGAAAGCAATAATGCCGCTTTTTACATTAATATTTTTATGCCTGCGGAAGTAATAAACCAGCCCAATAGCCGGGATGGTCAGTAAATTTAACAGGTGGATACCGATGGATAAACCAACAACATATGCTATAAAAATGATCCACTTATCGGCACCTGGCTCATCAGAATGGGCATCCCATTTCAATATCGCCCAGAAAACGATCGCGGTACAAAGAGAAGACAATGCGAATACAATGGTTTCAACAGCCGAAAACCAGAAGGTATCAGTATAAGTGAATACCAATGCACCTACCAAACCTCCGCCAAATATCATGATCTGGTTGTTGCTGTCAGCTTCCTCTCCTCTTTTCACCAGTAATTTCTTAGCAATAGCCGTAATTGTCCAGAACAGGAACATGATAGTTGCTCCGCTGGCCAATCCCGAACCCATGTTGGTAAAATAGGGAACCTTGGTTTTGTCGCCCATAGAGAAAAGCGAGAAAAACTTGCCCAGCATAGCAAAAAGCGGGTAACCAGGCTGGTGAGCTACCTGTAAACGGTAGGCGCAGGAGATAAACTCGCCGCAGTCCCAGAAGCTTACCGAAGGCTCTAATGTCAGAATATACGTAATTGAAGCGATGACAAAACATAGCCATCCTAAAAGGTTATTGATCTTTTTGTACTGCATGGAAGATAATTAGTATACTTTTTTTGCGGGGGCTAATATCTGCATTTTTATAAATCTTTCCAGATAAATAGCAAACCCCTTAACATCTTTTAACAAATTCATCGAAATTAGGAAAAATAGTCGGAAGACGGAAGGCCGATGTCGGAGGTCAGAGGTCACTCGCAGAGTTTACTCACCCCTGCCCCTCTCTGCTGCGCAAAGAGGGGTTTTAAAATTATATTTTTTCACCTCTTTACCGCCTGCGGTAGAGAGATCGACGAGCGTAGCAATGTTGGGTGAGTCAACTCTATAAGCGACAGACGACAAGCAATTGCCGGAGAATAATTTACTTTATGTATCCCAAACAACTACTTGGTTTACAAGTACAAAACTTGTATGTTCTGTTTGATTTTTTGTACCTTACATTGCCCTAATCACAGCGATGAGAAAATTAACCTTTACCCTTGCACTGATCATACTATTTATCGGAGCCAACGCACAGCACAAAAAAAGCGACACTTTATTAGTAGCCCTGCAAAAGGCAAATACAGACACCAACAAGTTTGTAGCCTCGATCACCCTTAGTCGGCATTATTATTTGTCGTTTCCGGATTCGGCGATCTTTTTTGCACAGCGGAGCTATGAAATTGCAGTAAAAAATAATTGGGTAAATGCCCAGGCCTTTGCTCTTAAGAGGTTGGCGGATGCCTATGGCAACCTGGGTGATTATGTTAAATCCATGAAATATTATTTCAAGGCGCTTAGGGCAGCTGAAAGTGCACATGATATTGTTGAAGAGTCGTCAATTAACAACAACATTGGTTCAACTTACATTCAAAATCAGGACTACAAAAAAGCCCTGCCATACTTATATACCTCGATGCGGCAATTAATGCCCTATAGCTCGCCACAAAAATCGACTCCCCGGGTATACAAAATGGAAGGTTACGTATACCTCAATTTGGGCGAGAATTATCTTTTTCTTAAGCAGATCGACTCTGCCGCACATTATCTTAACCTGGCCTATGAACACGTGGAAGCGACCGGCCATAAGGAGTTGGTTGATGAGTTGATGGGAAACATCCAACTCGACCTGGGTAAAGTTGCGGCTCTTCGGGGGATTAAGAACGAAGCACTTGGGCATTTTAGGGAGGCAGTAACCTATTGCACTGCCACGGGCGATGTTACGAATCTGAGCGAGGCCTATTTGAGCACTGCACAATTATATCATCAATACAAAAAGCAGGATTCAGCCGAATATTTTGCAAGAAAAGCAATAGAAGTTGCGGGTGCAGGAAAGTTTGAGCAAAGTGTGTTGAATGCCGGAAAACTATTGTATCAATATTATGATGAGGACCATAATCTTCCCGAGGCTTATAAATACTTTAAAATAACCACTGAGGCAAAAGACAGCTTATACAGCCAGGACAAAGTAAAACAGCTGCTCACTTTGGATTTTGACGAAAAGCAGCACCAGGCCGATATCGCTGCCGCACAACAACAATATCGTGAAAACGTGCGCATGTATGCGTTGATAGCAGTGCTGGTAGTGTTCCTGCTGCTTTTTATCATTTTCTGGCGAAACAGCAATCAGCGAAAAAAAGCCAATCAGCTTCTACAGCAACAAAAGGAAGAGATACAAATCACGCTGGGCGAATTAAAAACTACACAAAACCAATTGGTGCAATCAGCTAAAATGGCCTCACTAGGCGAGCTCACAGCGGGAATAGCCCATGAGATACAAAACCCCTTAAACTTTGTCAATAATTTCTCGGATGTAAACAGGGAGATGATCGGCGAGTTAAAAGAAGAATTAAAAAACGGCAACATAAATGAAGCCTTAGTTATTGCAGATGATATTGAGCAAAATGAGGTAAAGATCAGTCATCATGGCAAACGTGCCGATTTCATCGTTAAAGGCATGCTCGAACACAGTCGCACCAGTAAAGGTGAGCGGCAGGTGACCAATATCAATGTTTTAGCCGGTGAGTTCCTGAAACTCTCCTATCACGGTATCCGGGCGAAAGACAAAAACTTTAATGTGGATTTAGTAACAAACTTCGATCCCGATCTGCCTAAAGTAAATGTAGTACAACAGGATATTGGCCGGGTGCTTATCAATTTGTTTGGCAATGCTTTTTATGCCGTCAATCAAAAAGCAAAAACAGCCGGGGCGGATTACAAACCTATTGTTGACGTAACTACCACAAAAGAAAACGGCGCAATATTGATAAAAGTAAAAGATAATGGTACCGGTATACCTGATGCTATAAGGGATAAGATCATGCAGCCATTTTTCACTACCAAGCCTACAGGCGAAGGAACGGGATTAGGCTTATCTTTAAGTTATGATATTGTGGTGAAGGGTCATGGTGGGAAGATTGATGTGGACACCCGGGTTGGAGAATTTACAGAATTTGCTATTTCATTGCCTTTTAACCATCCGTCATGAAAAAAATAGCGCTGGTTATCTTCCTTTTTATTCCCTTTGCCGCCTTTGCTGCATCGAAAGCGGATTCTGTTTTCAGGTTGGACAGTATTCCCGATCAGGGAATGACGTTCGATAAGGGATGGAAATTCCATGCCGGCGACGATAAGGATTGGTCGGCCCCTGGGTTCGATGATAGCAGTTGGCAAAACATCGATCCTACCTTGCTGATCGGCAAGGTGCCCCAATTAACTAAGGCGCAAATTGGCTGGTTCAGATTGAAACTGCATGTTTCTACGCCGCTTCAAGGCCAAATGATCGCCTTTCAGGTGTACCAAATAGGCGCTTCAGAAATATATCTCAATGGTAAACTGATCTGGAAATATGGCAAAGTAAGCAGTAATTACAATCAGGAGGAAACCTTTAATCCAGAGGGCCGCCCCCTTACTATACAGTTGGGGAGCGAGCCTGAACAGGTGATTGCAGTGCGGTATTCGTTTAACAGGCAAAACTGGTACAAGGGCCACGGGTTGGAGGTTTTTTACCTGGTTGCCAGACGTCCTGAATTTGCCTGGTCAGACTTCGACGACACCACTAACTATTTCACCCAACGATGCCTGGTTTTGGGCGTATTTGCTATCCTCTGCCTGCTGCATTTTTCAATATACCTAACTTACCGTCAGCGCAAGATAAATCTATACTTGTCATTGCTTAACCTTGGTGGAGTCTGCACTTTCGCCAACGGCCTGATGTGGCATTTTCTGCCGCATGCAAATTTCAGATTCGTACAGGGAATTATTTTTATGGTTGCGGCACCGTGTTCCTTTATCTTTTTCCTGTTAATGGTGCATGATCTTTTTGATCATCCCAAAAAATTGCCGTTCAAGTTGCTGGTCGTTCTGTCTATACTGGTCATCCCTCTTGAGTTTCTGCCGGACTATGGCTATACTGAAGTCTATTTGGGCACCTGTGGGATACTGGTATATATCGAGATCACACGGATCAGTATCATTGCCTTTAAGCGCAAAAAACCAGGCTCGAAACTATTTTTATGGGGACAGAGTATTGCGTTCCTTTCCTTTTTCTCCTTTAACGTAATTGACATTTTTGGACTGAATTTACCGTACAATTTGACTTTGATCATAGTTGATATCACCTTTTTAACGCCGTCAGTCGTATTTTCAATTCTACTTGGCCGCGAATTTTCCAAAACCAATATTTCACTGGGCCAGCAGCTAAGGCAGGTGGAGGAGCTTTCAAAGAAAACCATTGCGCAAGAAATTGAAAAGCAGAACCTGCTTGCTTCGCAAAACGAAACGCTGGAAAAACAGGTGAGCGAACGCACCAGCGAACTAAGTCAATCGCTTATAGACTTAAAGCAAACGCAAACCCAGCTTATTCAGGCTGAAAAAATGGCTTCTCTTGGTGAACTGACTGCCGGTATCGCCCACGAGATACAAAACCCTTTAAATTTTGTGAACAATTTTTCGGATGTAAGTACCGAATTGATGGGTGAAATGACTGAAGAATTGGAAAAAGGTGACCTGGAAGAAGTGAGAGCTATTGCTTCTGACGTAACACAAAACCTGGAAAAGATACGACACCACGGCAAACGCGCAGATGCCATTGTAAAAGGCATGCTGGAACATAGCCGCAGCAGTGCAGGCAAAAAAGAACCGACGAACTTAAATAACCTTGCCGATGAATACCTGCGCCTGGCCTACCACGGGCTACGCGCAAAAGACAAAGAGTTTAATGCAGATCTAGTGACCCACTTTGATGGCAAATTGCCGAATCTGAATGTGATTCCACAGGATATAGGACGGGTATTGTTGAATTTGTTTAATAACGCTTTTTATGCGGTTAATCAAAAAGCAAAAACAGCAGTTGCTGATTATAAACCGACGGTTGAGGTCAGTACAGCTCAGCAAGATAGTTCGATATCGATCAAAGTAAAAGATAACGGTAACGGAATCCCCGACGCGATTAAAGATAAGATCATGCAGCCATTCTTTACCACCAAGCCTACGGGTGAAGGGACCGGTCTGGGATTATCATTGAGTTATGATATCGTGGTGAAGGGGCATGGGGGAAAGATCGACCTTGATACTAAGGAAGGCGAATATTCAGAGTTTACTGTTTCATTGCCAATATCTTAATATTTTCCTATCATTATAATTGATATTACATGGCTTATATGACTTGTGATGAAGCCTTTACTGCTATTCTGATCACGATTTGTTTATGAAGAAGCTTTACACCGTCCTGATCTTATTTCTTACACTAAGCAGCTATGCGCAGGATAAAGTGATCATTGTAAAGCCGGACATGCGCGCCAAAGCAAACGGCCTCGCATACCTGACCAGGTTTGATGGGTTTTGGTTTTTTAAGGAGGGTAATGATACTTCCTGGGCCAGGAAAGACATCAACATGACCGGGTGGAAACCTTTGCGCCCGGCAGAATTATCAGCAAAGTATGCAGATAAGAACGGACGAGTGGAAGGCTGGTTCAGGGCAAAGGTTAAGCTCGACAATGTTTATGACACCCAGCAACTGGGAATATTATACTTCTCATATGGCGCAGTCGATATTTATATTGATGGCAAACCGGTCGCATCTTACGGCAATACAGGGGCCAACGGAAAACCGTATGCCGAACCTGCAAACCTGGGAATGCAGATCCCCGCGAATGTGGTTATGAAAGAAGGTGCAGAATATACCATTGCCCTGCATTTTGTAGATTATTTATCACCCTTTCCGCCAAAGCATTTAAAATCAAACGACGTTAACCCGGATCTTACGCTCGGCCTGACGGATGCCGTTGCGAAAAAGACCCTTCTTCCAACCCTTTTGCGCGATCATCTTTATTTCAATGCATGGTGGTGGGTATGCGCGGTTCTGACACTTCTTTTTTGGCTGTTGTATATTCAAAACACCTCGGATAAGACGCTTCGGCTTATCGCAATTTGTGCTACCTTTTTCGCTGTCGCGACCGGTTCTATCCTGTGGCAGAATACGGTGAACGTATCTTCTACCGGCAATTTTATCATTTCAGGGGTAATGGGGCTTTCCCTCGAGCTGATATTTGTAACCGTTCCGCTTATTATAGCCAATATTTTTAAACGGCGTGTTTCGCCGATGCTTAAATTGTTCCTGATCCTTCTCATCATTTTTTCTTTTATCAATGTATTTTTTCAGGCCGCACAATTATGGTTGAATATAGCAGATGCCGTACCCCTCATCGCGTGTATCTACTATATCGTTACCTCGTGGAAACAACTCCGCGGGGCGTTATGGAGCGTTGTTGTAGGGCTGCTGGTTTCATTATTGTCGTTTTTGCTACTGATCGCGACTTTATACCTGTTCAAAAGCGTTTCAGAGGAAACCATTCTTTATTTCAATACGGCCCTCCTGCTCTCGTTCCCAATATCGTTACTGGGTTATGTAGCGACGCGGTTCAAGGAGATCATCAACGAAGTGAGGGAAAATGCAGAAGAGGTTGTTCGGCTTTCGGAAGAGAAAAAAGAAGAAGCGCTCAACCGTCAGCGCTTGCTCCAGGAAGAAGTTGACCGCCAAACCGCTGAGATCAAGGCAAATCAGGCGCGACTCATTCAATCCGAAAAAATGGCTTCATTGGGCGAGCTCACCGCAGGTATTGCACACGAGATACAGAACCCGCTCAACTTTGTCAATAATTTCTCTGAAGTGAGTATCGAATTATTGACCGAGTTGAAAGAAGAAGAGGAAAAAGGCAATAAAGACGATGTAATTGCCATTGCTGACGACCTGACGGGGAACCTTGAGAAAATACGCCATCACGGGAAACGCGCTGATGCTATCGTAAAAGGTATGCTGGAGCATAGTCGCGCCAGTACCGGGCAAAAGGAACTGACCGATTTGAATGCCCTTGCAGACGAGTACCTGAGGCTGGCTTACCATGGCCAGCGGGCGAAAGACAAAGATTTCAATGCTGAACTGGTAACTCACTTTGATGAAAAATTACCCAAAGTAAACGTGGTACCGCAGGACATTGGCCGCGTGCTGCTCAATGTGATCAACAATGCCTTATATGCCACCCAGCAAAAAGCAAAAACGGCTGGAACTGATTTTAAGCCAGAAGTAACAGTAACTACTTCAACGGCTAACGGGCAGGTATCTATCAAAGTAAAAGATAACGGCAACGGAATACCGGATGCTATAAAAGACAAGATCATGCAGCCGTTCTTCACCACTAAACCTACAGGCGAAGGGACAGGTTTAGGTTTGTCCTTAAGTTATGATATTGTGGTAAAGGGGCACGGGGGGACAATAAATGTTAACAGCAAGGGAGGTGAAGGCGCCGAATTCGTTATTTCATTACCTGCCTAAAAAAAATTAATAATCAGTAACTTAGAATACCCAATTCAAGCCGAATCCACAATGAAAAAGCTGCTGCTGCTTGCCTTTCTCCTTATCTCAGTCAACAGTTTTGCCCAGGAAATTCATTTTACCGTAGTTCAGCCTCCGCCTGCAGAAATGCCCTGGCAAGACATGACCGGCGTGACGCAAGATCCCCAGGGCTATTTGTGGATGTCATCTTATAATGGTGTATACAAATACGACGGGCATCAATACATAAGATATCAGTATGACCCGGCCAACCCCAATTCTCTTGGTTTTAATTGGGCGGAAACTATTTTTGCTGACCATGATGGTGTGCTATGGATCGGGTTACATGGCGCAGGTTTAGACAGGTATGATCCCCTAACAAATAAGTTTACACATTATCATCATGAACAAGGTAATCCCAAAAGTATAGCCAGTGATTTTGTTATCGCTATCATCAGGGACAAGGAAGGGACATTGTGGTTGGGGACGCATGGCGGCCTGGATAAATTTGAGCCCGGAACAGGCACCTTCAAGCATTTTACGCACCGGGATAATGACCCAAACAGTCTCAGTTGTAACCAGGTAAGGGCACTTTATGAAGACAGAGCGGGAACAATTTGGGTAGGAGCCGGAAGCGCCTGGACCAATGACACCCCACCAGGCGAAGGCGGGCTCAATAAGTTCGACAAAAAGACGGGAAGGTTTACCCGCTATATGCACAATCCCAATGACCCCTCAAGTTTGGAAGACAACCGGGTAGGTGCGATTTTCGAAGATAGCCATGGTACATTCTGGGTGGGCACTGCCGGTGACGGTTTGCATACCATGGACCGAAAAACCGGCAAATTTGAGCATCATTTTTATGATCATATGCACCCAGAAAAATTAAGTCGGCCGCCAGTAAGAAACGATGACGCTGCTGCAAATGTTGTTGATCATATTACCTTTATTAGCGAAGATATTTTGGGGAAAATATGGATCGGCACTTTTGAAAATGGGATAAGCATATATGATCCGTCAACTCAAAAAACGCAATGGTTCGGCTATTATTCCGGCAACAAAGAAAAGATAATCAATAAGGGATATTGGCGGGCTTTTAGATCCAGGGATGGAACAATGTGGGTCTCATCCTTATGGGAACACGTGTTTTATAAAGTTAAACCGTTTCAAATTAATGTCCCGCATCGTGAGTTGGGTAAAACCGCTTATTCTTTTATTGAGGACACTGCCGGTACCTTATGGGTCGCAACTCAGAACAACCTGATACAGGTTAAGGCAAACGATCAATTGCAAAGCTTTTCCGCTGATAAAAAAATATCATGGGAAAACAATTCCTTTACTCATATTGATCAGGATAACAGGCATAACATTTGGCTGGCAAGTACGCAGGGCTTGTATAGTTTTGATCCGGTTAGCAAGGCACTCAAAAGGTACGATCACAAGAATAAAAAGGCAGATAGTTTATTATCGGATAATATACCGTATATAAAACCGGGCTCAGGCAATACCATGTGGGTTGGAACATCCAATGGTTTAGATCTGTTGGATACCAAAACCGGGTTAATCACTCAATTTATTAACCCGATCAGCCATGGCAGCAACGTCATTGATGCCATTCAAATTGACAAAAAAAATAACGTTTGGGTTGCAACCAACTGGGATGGCGTCGATAAGCTGGATGTAAAAACAAAGCATTTCAAAAGATACTTGAAAAATTTACAAGCTATTTGTTTGCTAATTGACGACGGAGGCTATCTGTGGGTAGGAACAGGTTCAGGATTGTATAAATATGACCAAAAAAAGGACGATTTTTTGATTGTTAACCCCCAGGAGTCCGCATCAGTTTATTATTTAACCGAGGACCATCAACATGATCTTTGGTTATTCACTTTAAAAGGCATCGAAAAATTTGATCCAAAAACCAACCAATTGAGTTTTTATGGCAAAAATCAGGGTTTGGATCCAGCAAATCTTTCTGATTATGGATATACACGGCACAATGGAGAGATATTAGCCGGAAGCAGCACAGGATATTTTTCTTTTAAGCCGGCTAACCTTGCCGGTCACAGAGCCGCCCCGACCATCGTTTTCAGTCAATTTTTATTAGCAGATGTCTCTGTACTTCCGGTAGCAGATGGCGTATTGTCACAGCCTTTGGCCGAAACAAAAGAGATCCGTTTGAGCCATAATCAGGCCACTTTTTCTTTCGGGTACACCGCCATCGATTTTGTAAATGAAGAGGGGGATACGCACATTTATTATAAATTGGAAAATTACGAAAGCAAGTGGCGCAAAGGAACATCGGATCAAATAGCAAACTATTACAATGTTCAGCCAGGGAACTATGTGTTTAAGGTAAAAAGTGTCGATTTTAACGGTATAACAACAGAGAAAAGCATAGCTGTAATCGTCTCCCCGCCATGGTGGCAAACCTGGTGGGCTTATGCCGCTTACATCATCCTGTTTGCAGTGGCTATACCGGGTATTGTTTATTACCGCGCGCGTAAACTCCGGCGAGAAAATCAATTGCTTGAAGAAAAGGTAGGCCTGCGTACCAGGCAATTAAGTGAGGCCAATCACGAGCTGCATGAGCAGCAGGAAGAGATCACCACTCAACGCGATGAATTGGAGAAAGCTTTCAACGATCTGAAAACCACGCAGACCCAACTTATACAATCCGAAAAAATGGCCTCGCTGGGTGAGCTTACTGCAGGCATCGCCCACGAGATACAAAACCCGTTGAACTTCGTCAATAATTTCTCGGAAGTAAGCATCGAATTGCTGGCAGAGTTAAAGGAAGAAGAGGAAAAAGGCAATAAAGAAGATGTGATGGCCATTGCTGACGACCTGACTCAAAATTTGGAAAAAATACGTCATCACGGCAAACGGGCAGATGGTATTGTGAAAGGCATGCTGGAACACAGCCGCGCGTCAACCGGCCAAAAAGAGCTGACTGACATTAATAAATTGACGGACGAATACCTGCGCCTGGCTTATCATGGCTTAAGGGCGAAAGACAAAAATTTCAATGCCGAACTAATAACCGATTTCGATGAAAAGCTACCAATCGCCAAAGCGATTCCCCAGGACATTGGAAGGGTTTTGCTGAACATTTTTAATAATGCTTTTTATGCTACTAATCAGAAAGCAAAATCGGCAGGCCCAGATTATAGGCCGGAGGTAACGGTAATTACTTCAATTGAAAACGGACAGGTTATTATCAAAGTAAAAGATAATGGCAATGGTATTCCCGATTCGATTAAGGATAAGATCATGCAACCATTTTTCACTACCAAACCTACAGGGGAAGGGACCGGACTAGGTTTATCTTTAAGCTATGATATCGTGGTAAAGGGACATGGGGGTAGCATTAATGTGGATACAAAAGAAGGTGAGTTTACGGAGTTTGTGGTGAGGTTACCTCTCTAATCCCTCAACGTCATGGCGTGGAACGAAGCCATCTCCAAACTATGCAGGTCAAGCAAACGGGTATATTTTAGTAAACGTTCACCAAAATATTATGGTTCCTTGATTGTCCTATGTAGAGATGGCTTCGTTCCTCGCTATGACGGTCGCTTTATAACCTAATCTTAATTCTGTTTTCCAATAACCCCTGCAAACTTGCTTTCATAATCACTTAGCTGCGCCTGCAATTTTGTATTCAGCGCCAACTCCTGGTTCTCTTTGGTGACTTGCGTGATTGCATTCAGCACCGACATTTCGAACTGCACATTTGAAGTGTTTAAATCACTTGGGCTTGCTTGCAACAGGTTATAATCGTAGTTCAACTGATCGGTAATATAATTATCCATGCTCGACACGTATTTATTGGCCAGACTATTAGCATGCAAACGGTATGCGGTATCAATCACCCTGAATTTACTTTGGGCGATGCCTGCAAACGGATAAATATCGGGCATTTCGTTGTCATACTTCTTTATGGCGTTTAGTGCCATATCGTTATGTCCTTCTGCCATTAAACTATTTGCCAGTTCGGTAAAGGTATTGGTGATCAGTGAATAAAATAACCCCGTTGATTGCTCATCCAGGTATTTGGCCGTTTTGTAGTTGCCCCATTTAAACTTATTCATCACGTTATCATACATCACCTGCGTATTCAATTTAGACTGATTGTTTGCTTCAGGTTTGAATGGGATCAGGTGATAAACAAAACCCTCTTTATACAAATAGTTCTGCAATCCGTTGAAGCCGTCATTTCCCATGGTTACGGTGAAACATATCGGGCGTTTCCAATCGTTGTGTGCAAGAATATCGATCAGCGCCAGGTTATCTTTCATCAGGTAGTTGCCGGTAAATTTCCATTGCATGCTATCCGCCACACGGCTTTTCTGATCCGGGGTGATCACACTGTTCTTCACCAACTCATCTGCATTGACAGTCAGTTTAAAGTTTTTGGTTGGCAAATAGTTCAGCACCTCCCCGCTCTGCATCTCAACTTTAGTTTGCGGGTTATCTGACGTCACAAAATCAAATACGTCCTTTATCTCAACCGAGTCAGGTAGTTTGGCATCGTTATAAGGGATATAATCACGGGTTCCATTTTTGTATTTGTCAAAGCTCATGGTGATGGGCAATGGCTCCGACTGGTTGGTTTTGCGCTGCATCTG
>Ga0105240_10003995_pt1 | contig 22722 bp, 28 predicted proteins | sample KBSC54metaG_FD_80426 | JGI IMG/M metagenome (GOLD analysis project Ga0105240, IMG submission 80426) | Corn rhizosphere microbial communities from Kellogg Biological Station, Michigan, USA - KBS C5-4 metaG | ecosystem: Host-associated > Plants > Roots > Rhizosphere > Soil | place: Michigan, USA... | reverse complement strand
GGCTATGCCTTGATCAATCCGGCGCTGGAGAAGGTGCTGGCGTCGTTGCATGTACCGCATACCTGAGGAACGACATGCGTAAATTGGCGCTGGCATCGTTTGGCGCGTTGGTCGGGGCGGGGCTGCTGTGCGGCAGCTTCGGCCCGGCGGACCAGCCGCCTGCCGGCGTCGCGTTCGATCCGGTGCGCTGGGCGCAAGCGCTTTGCAGCGCGCGGGGCGGCCGGAATCTGCTTCTGGAGCATCTGCGGCTGGCGAGCCTGGTCGCGTCACCCGCCTATGCCGAGACTATGCCGCTGGCGCTTTATGGCGATCTCAGTGTGACGCATCTCTCCGCGAACACATCGGTCGAGGTGGCACGGCGCTATTTCAACCAGGGCCTGATGCTGAATTACGGCTTCAATCATGCCGGGGCCGTGCGCTCGTTCCGCGAGGCGCAGCGGCGCGACCCCGGCTGTGCCCTGTGCTGGTGGGGCGAAGCGCTGGCGCTCGGTCCCAACATCAACGCCCCGATGGACGATCGCAATCGGGGCGCGGCGCTTCGGGCGATAGCGCATGCGGAAAAGTTGCGAGACAAGGTCACGCCGCTGGAGCGGGCGCTGATCGATGCCTTGGCAAAACGTTATTCCAGCGATCCCAAACGCGACCGGGCCGCGCTTGATGCGGCTTACGCCGACGCGATGACGGACGTCACCCGGTATTTTCCGAACGATGACGATGTCGCGGTGCTGGCCGCCGAAGCGATCATGGACACCACGGCCTGGAATTATTGGGAGGCCGACAAGAAGACGCCGGTCGGGCGTTCGGGCACCGCTGTGCGCCTGGTCGAGACGGTGCTGGCGCGCAATCCCAAACATCCCCAGGCCAACCATCTCTATATTCATCTGATGGAGGCGGCCCAACCGCGCCGCGCTGAGGCCGCCGCCGACCGCCTCGCTGCCGCCGATGTGCCGCATGCAGGCCATCTGCTGCATATGCCGGCACACATCTATCAATTGGTGGGCCGGCATACCGACTCCATTCGCGTCAATGTTGCGGCGGCGCATGCCGACGAGGTCTTCATCAAGGCCACCAACGATCACAGCCTGCTGCGCTATGGCTATTACCCGCACAATATCCATTTCATCGTCACCTCGGCGCAGATGGTGGGCGACATGAAGACCGCCATCGCGGAGGCGGGGCGGCTGCGCACCATTCTCGATCCCGCGACTTCGGCCAAGATCGGATGGGTGCAGGCGATCGATGCGGCGCCGTTCCTGGCGATGGCGCAATTCGCCACGCCCGACGCCATCCTGGCCATGCCCGAGCCGGATGCCCGGCTGCCTTACGCCGCGGCGATGCGCCATTATGCGCGAGCAGTCGCCTTCGCCCAGCGCAAGGACGCTGCCGCCGTCACACGCGAGATCGCGGCCATGCAAACGATCAAGCAATCGTCCGCTATCGCCGATCTGGTTTCGCAAGGCTTGCCGGTTCCGCAACTCATTGCGCTGGCGGGCAGAGTGGCGCAAGGACGCCTCGCCTTCGCGAAGGAAAAGTATGATGACGCGGCGGCGCATTATCGCGCCGCCATCGCGATCGAAGACAAGATTCCCTATCAGGAGCCCGCCTACTGGTATTATCCGGTCAACCAGTCTCTGGGCGCGGCGCTGCTGCGCGCGGGAAAAGCCGAAGAGGCGACCTTGGCCTTCCAGGCGGCGCTGGTCCAAACGCCTTCCAATGGCTGGGCGCTTTACGGCTTGGCGGAAAGCGAGCAGGCGCGCGGCGCCAGCGCCGAAGCCGCGGCGGCGCGCAAGGCGCTCACCCAAGTCTGGCTGGGCGACCGCTCCTGGCTCGATCTTTCCCGCCTATGACAGCGCTGGCAATGGACCCTTGGACGCTGGCATTTGTGGGAATTGGCGTGGTGCTGGCCGCCATCGGGGGCGCAAGCGTCTTTTTCTATTGGGGTCAGCAGGATCAGGAGCGGCGGCAATTGGGTTGGATATTTTTCGCGGCCGGTCTTGCCCTGGTGGCGATGACCCTGTTCGCCACCCGAATGCCGCATCATTGAAGAGCAACAGAGCGAGGAGATATCTCATGCGTGATTATCACCGCGTCATTCTTACCGCCTTGGCCGTCAGCGCCGCTTCTTTGTCCATCGTCCCGGCCGAGGCGCAAGGCCTGGTCACGGCGCCGCGCATCAGCGCCGCGCTCGCCAATGAAGCCGTGGGCGCGGCGGTCGCCAGTTGCGCCGCCCAGGGCTACAACGAAACCGCCGTGCTGGTGGACGCCGATGGCGTGACCCAGGCGTCGTTGCGCGGCGACAATACGGGCATCCACACGCTCGATAGCGCCCATGACAAGGCCTATACCGCCGTCAGCTTCAAGCGCGACACCATCACCATGGCGCCGGGCGAGACCGATGTTCTGATGGCGCGGCTGCCGCATCTGCTGCGGGCGGGCGGCGGCGTGGTCATCAAGTCGGGCACGGTGGTGGTGGGCGCCATCGGCGCGTCCGGCGCGCCGGGTTATCAGCTCGACGATGCTTGCGCCAAGGCGGGTATCCAGAAAATCATCGACCGGATGAAATAAGTCAGCGCGCATCGCGTAAGCTGTTTTGGTTCCCGTCCTTGGGGACGCGTTGATCGTCCGCCGAGAGAGTTCCTGCGACGCCATGCGGGAACCATCAGCGTGACGTTTTTCGCGGCCAAGTCGCTGATCCGATAATGAAACTTGGCCAGGCGGTGGGCGTAGGGAAGGACTCCACGGAACAAGAGCAGGGGTAGTATCATTGCCCTTGCGTGTATTTGCGAGGTAGGCATGAGGCTTGCTCCAGCCAGTGGCGCGCTGCTCCTGCTTATTTGCTCCAGTCCCGCGCTCGCCCAAGCCGGCGGTCCGCCAGTGGCATTTTCGGCGGTGACGGGAATTCCCGTGCAAAGCACCAGCGGGCGATTCAGCGCCGTCAATCCGCCCGAGCAGAAAAGCTGTGGCAATAAAAGAGTGTCCGGCCGCGTGGTCTCGCCGCGTTTGATCATGGTGAAAGATATTTCCTGCGGCCGGCCCGGACACGAAAACGTGCTGGTGAATGTCGAGCTCGGCAATCCCATGGATGCCGCGCAGATGGTCACGGGAAGGCAAGTTGCCATAGCCGCCCGGTTCAAAAGCGCCGAGGAAGACCGCTTTTCGCATTTTGTCGCGGAATTCCTGATCGCGGAGAACGCCAAGATTGTGGGCGGCGATCCGCTCGACCGCTCCGTTCCGCCGGCCCCCGCCTTTACCAGCTACATGATGTGTCAGCCGCCCGAGCTGGAGGCGCTGGCCGCGCGCCTTGGCAAGGATCTGTGCGTGCAGAGCACCCTGGTGGCGGATCTCACCGCGACGGGGCCGGCGCTGGAGGCGGCCGCGCGCGCGCCGGCGAACATCTCGCCCACCGATACGGTGCCGGGCGATGCGAACGCGATCTCCTGCCGTCTGGATCCTGCGCGTTCGGATACCGATCTGTCGGCCATTGCCTGCGCCCGCAACAGCTATTGGGCCTGGTACAGCGCGAAATGGCCGGACCCCTTGTCCCCGACGCCGGCGCCGCCATGACATCCGCCGCCAGGCTGTCGGAATTTCCCCGCAAGGCGCCGCTGGCCAAAGCCGATCCGTCCAGCCGCGTGACCGCGGCGCTGCTGACCGCGGCGCTTTACAGTCTTTTCGTTCTCATCGCCTGGTGGACCTCGACGCACAGAACCGCACGTCCCCGCGCGGCCGAAACGACTGTCACGCTTTTGCGCGATGTGCCGAAGAAACGGACCGCCGAGCCGTTGATGCCCATTCTCGCCCATCTGATTCGGCCCCAGGCCGAGAAGGCCGCGCCGCCGGTCTTCACGATTGCGACGGGCGCGCCGCCAACCGCGCCCGCGCCGCTTCCGGCGACGGCACAAAACACACCCATGCGGGGCGCCAGCTCCGGCGCCGGTGTCATGGGCCAGGCGGCTTCCGGCAACGGCACGAGCGGCAATGGCGGCTCGGCGGCAGGCTGTCTCGATCCGGTCTGGATGCGCGCGGTGACCGAGCGGGTGCGCCAATTCTACTATTATCCGGACGCGGCGCGGACTTCCCATACCACGGGCGTGGTCACGATGCATTTCGCGGTGCGCCGCAACGGCCAGATCGACAAGTTGGAAATCGGCAAATCATCGGGCGATGCCGGGCTCGACAAGGCAGCCACCGATATCATGCAGAAGGCCCAGCCTTTGCCACCGATACCAGACCGGATGCATACCGACCGGGTCGATGGCGAGCTGCCGCTGAATTTCGGGGTGCGAAGCTTCACCAGCAGGGCGACCGCAGGTCATTGCGAAGGCTGAGCCGATCCAATGACGAAAGAGCGGGGTCGGCGGCGATGCTCCTTATTTCGGCATTTTGACGATGTGCTCGGCCAGGGCGACCCAGCGGCCGTTCTTCTTCACGCACGTGATGGTGTAGCGCAGCGCCAGTCCGTCCGGCTCGGCATGGTCGGTGCGGTGGAAGGTGTCGGTGCCGACCAGAATGGCGGTGTCGCCCGCGACCACGACGGTCTCATCAGTCAGGCTTTGCGATTGTTTGGGATCGGCCTTGCCCTTGGTCAGGCTTTTGATGAAGGCGGCCTTGCGCGTCGGTTTGGTGCGGGCTTCGAAGGTCGAGATGAAATTGTCGTCCAGGAGGCGCTCCAGCGCGGCGGCGTCATGCGCATTCTCCGCCGTCACCCAGTCGCGCAGCATCTGCTTGGCGTCCGCCGCGTCATCGGCGCGTGCCGCCGTGGCCGGCGCAACAATCGAAACCGCCAAGGTTATGCCCAAAGCGCATCGCGTCATGCGGCCCCCCCTTGCTGTGCGACCCCAGCTTATGAGGGCTGCGGCGGATAAGCCAGCGATGTCCATCATTTGTCCCGGCAGCCATCCGCGAACAGGTGACGCCGATGCGGGAACCCGGCGGGCGCAAAAGCATTTTCCGTTGGTGGTCTTCCATCGCCGGGTCAAGTGACTCGCGAAAGTGGTCATGAACGCCATCAGTGAGATATCGCGATCGCCTTGGATGCAGGCAGGCTTTCATTCCGCCCATGCGCTTGTGGCCGATCTGGAGACGGATGTCGTGGTGGCGGGCGGGGGAATTGCCGGCCTTTCGACAGCCTATGAGTTCTTGCGCCAAGGCCGGCGGGCGGCGGTTCTGGATGCGGGCACCATCGGCGGGGGAATGACGGCGCGCACCAGCGCACATCTTTCCTACGAGTTCGACGATTATTATTACGAACTGATCCGGCTGCAGGGAGAGGCCCAGGCGCGTCAATATTTCGCCAGCCAGAAAGCGGCGGTGGACCGTATCGAGGAGATCGCGCGCGCCGAGGGAATCGCTTGCGACTTCGCCCGCGTTCCGGGCTTTCTGTTCGCGCCCGATCTCTCCGGCAATGCACTGATCGACAAGGAGCTGGAGGCGGCAAGGCGTGCTGGCTTTGCCGATGTGGAATTGCTGGAAACGTTGCCCGGTCTGGCGACGGGCCGCGCCTTGCGTTTCCCCAACCAGGCCCGGTTTCACCCGCTCAAATATCTGCTGGGCCTGGCGGGCGCCCTGGCGCGGGGCGGCGCCGGCCTCTATGAGAATACGCGCGTGGTCTCGGTGAAAGAAGAAGCGGGCAAGGTCACGCTGAAGACTGCCGCCGGCAATCGCGTCACGGCCGCTGTTGCGGTATTTGCAACCAATTCGCCGACGAACGACCTGGTGGCGATCCACACCAAGCAGGCGCCCTATCGAACCTATGTGTTCGCAGCGCCCGTGCCCAAGGGCTCCGTGCCCGATGCCTTGTTCTGGGACACGGAAGATCCCTATCATTATGTGCGCATCCAACCTCGTCAGGAGGACGATCTTCTGATTGTAGGCGGTGAGGATCACAAGACCGGCATGGCAGCGGACGGCGCGGCCCGCATCGACGCCTTGCGCGCCTGGGCGGGACGCCTGTTTGGGTCCCTGGGTTCACCCGAATTCGCTTGGTCGGGCCAGGTCTATGAGCCGGTGGATGCCGTGCCGTTCGTGGGCCGCAATCCCGGCAATGACAATGTCTATGTGATCACTGGCGATTCCGGAGAAGGGCTGACCACCGGTGTGGCGGGCGCCATGATCGTGAGTGCGCTGGCGGCGCAAGGCGAGTGCCCCTGGGCGGAGGTTTATCAGCCGTCCCGTAAGAGCCTGAAAGCGTTGGGCGAGTTTGTGAAGGAAAATGCCGATGTGGCCAAGGACATGGCCGAGCATGTCACGGCCGGCGAAGTCGCCCATCTTTCCGACATTCTCCCCGGCGCCGGCGCCTTGGTGCGTCTGAAGGGCGAGAAGGTCGCCGCCTATCGCGATACGGATGGCCGCTTGCATATCGTATCGGCAAGCTGCACGCATGTGGGCTGTGTGGTGCATTTCAATCCCTTTGAGCGCTGTTGGGATTGCCCTTGCCATGGCTCGCAGTTCGACGTGGATGGCGGGGTTCTGGCCGGCCCCGCGCTGTCGCCGCTGCCGCCGCGTGAGCCCTAGAGCGCCAAGGTCTGCGAAAATTTCACCGGCCCATGGCATAGAATTCGTCGTTGGGCCGCATTCTGGCGACATTGGCCATGCGGTTGGATAGAGCAAAAAAGGACGCGATCGCGGCAATGTCCCAGGCGTCCTCCTCGTCAAAGCCCTGTTGTGCCAGCGAAGCGAAATCCTGCTCCTCCACCGCATAAGCTTCGAACGCGACCTTGAAGGCGAAGTCCAGCATGGCGCGCTGGCGGGCGGTAATATCGGCCTTGCGGTAATTGGCGGCGATCTGATCGGCGATAAAGGGATTTTTTGCCCGGATGCGGAGAATGGCGCCATGCGCGACGACGCAATATTGGCATTGATTGACGACGCTGGTCGCAACCACGATCATTTCCCGCTCCGCCTTCGACAGATTGCCGGGCTTGTCCATCAGCGCGTCGTGATAAGCGAAGAAGGCACGGAATTCGTCTGGCCGGCGCGCCAGCACCAGAAACACGTTGGGGATGAAGCCCGATTTCTCCTGAACCTTATTCAGCCGCTCACGAATGTCCGCCGGCATGTCCGCCAATTCGGGAACGGGAAAGCGGCTAATGGCTGGGGCGGACAAGGCTGGCATTCGGGCACTCCGGCTTGGCGTTCCGGCCGCAGTGTATAGTGGTTGCCCGCTTCCATCGAGACGGCGCGGGAAGCTCTCCGCCCCGAAAGGCGGAGAGCTTCCGCATAAGAGCGATATGAAGATTCAGGTCTACGCGTTGATCTTGATATAGCCGACCGGAGCCGGCAGCGGTGCCGGTTACGGCTGGTTCGCGCAAGCGACGTCATATTGCGACACCGACGCCGGATTGCGGCTGTTCTGCGGTTGCTCGCCCGCATACATCATTCCCGCGATACCGCCGGGATTGAAGGCCGAGCCGGGCGCGAAGATCGACTCGCCGGGCGTGAAGGGCGCCTCATCGCTGCCGCAGGTCTGGTTGGGTTGGCCGAAGGCGCCGGGCGTATGAGTTCCCGATGGCGCGCTTGCTTGTGAAGAACTTGCCGGCGCGCTGCCGGGTCCGGCGGCAAGCGCAGGCGTGGCGATTGCGAGAACGCATGCGGCGACGCTTATCAAGCCGTGCTTCATGATTTTCTCCTCCGCTGAAACTTCCTCAACGCGAAGCCACCCTGCATGCTCCCTAGGTTGGGGCGAAATAATCAGCGGTCCAGTTTTCCGACATCGCGGGTTTGGATACGGCGTCACGTATGCGCGGCTTGCATGGCCAAAGCAGCGTCACCAAGAGATCAGACTCACCAAGGATGATTTCGCTCCCCGGAAACTTTTCCCCGATGAAGTTCCGCTTCGCGTCTCGCACATGGAACATGACGGACGCGGAACGGCACGCAATAGAGATCGTTAGCCAAGGGTCGAGAGGCATGCTCCTTTGGAGCTATAGGAGAAGAAATCATCATGAGGAAGAACATCGTTCTCTCCGCAGCCGCCGCGACTTTGCTCTTGGGCGCCGCACCGGTTCTTGCGCAATCCGCCTCCACGGTGGGATCGGGCGCCTCGACCACAGGGCAAGGTAGCGCATCGACGGCGCTTGGCACCGGCGGCTCATCGGCAGGAACCGGCCAGAATTCCGGTTCGGCCTCGACATTGGGCGTCGGCGGCGCCACCGCCGGTAATGGCAGCGCCAGTGCGGCCCTAGGAACAGGCGGCTCGGCCTCTGGCTATGGCCCCAATGGCAGCGGGTCGGCCTCCACCATGGGTGTGGGCGGTGCGACCGCGGGCAATGGCAGCACCTCCACCGCGATGGGCACGGGCGGTTCGGCGGCCGGCGCGGGCGCGGACAGTTCGTCCAGCATGGCGGCGGGCGGTTCGACCGCGGGCGATGACCGCACCGCTTCGTCGATGGGGACGGGTGCGTCTTCGGCCGGTACGGAAAATCGGGCGACAGATACACCCGCAGACGACAAGAGCGTATCGGATCGCGGCAGGCATCCGCCGGGGCGCGATCGCGATCACGATAACGACGACAAATAAAGGAGAGGCGCCGCGCCAACAACGCGGCGCCTTCCTCGCATGATTCAGTTTCGCTTGCTTGCCGCCCTGGCGGCCCTACCGCTGATGAGCGGCGCAGTGCTGGCGCAGAATAATGGAGTCTCGACTTCGGTTACGGCCGGGCCGCTGCATGGCCAGGCACAAGCGGGTCCAGTCCCGAACGGCCATACCAAGGACAATGACGATCAGGATCAGGCGCGCCGCGATCCCGATTGCACGGAACGCGGCGTGACGGTGCAGAGTCCGAATGGTTCGTCCTCCGCATCCGCCAGTGTCAGCAGCTCGTCCAGCGGATCGACGGTGGTGGCGGGCGGCGGCTCACCCGGCTCGCGCACCACCTATAGCGAATGCGGCCGCACGGTAAGGCCGTCCAAAGATGGAGACATCAGATGAAAACGACATGGCTTTGCGTATTGGGCTTTGCCGCCCTAACGATGATCGTCGGCGCACCGGCGATTGCGCAACAACAAGGCAGCGCCGCCGCCGGCAGCGGGGGCAGCGCCGCGACGGGCGGTACCTCGGCCTCCAGCCTAGGCGCGGGCGCGACCACCACCGGACCCAATGGCGATGCCTCGGCCTTGGGTATGGGCGCGTCCGCCGCCGGACCGAACGCCACCTCGCGTTCGGGCGTGCATGGCAACAATAATCTCAACGGACAGGCGATGGCGATGTCGCACGATCAGGGCACCATGTCTAAGTCGCACACCATCTGCCACGACAAGGCCGGCAATTCGGTCGATTGCAAGACCATGAGCATGGCGCATGAGCCGGGCGAGAAGCCGGAGAAATCGACCAGCGAAGGCAGCGCGTCTATTCCGCAATGACGAGCAGAGGCAGCAGAGCTTTCTAGCGGGCGACCATATTGATGTTGCCAGTTTCGTCACTGCAACGGTTGAAGCTGCAATAAAGCTCGGCCTGGATGGCGCGGCCGACAAAATTATTGACCGCGAGAAGCCGGGCTTGGCCGGCGAGGGCGGGATCGTTGATGACATTGTGCAGCCCGGCCTGGTTGGCGGGCGTGAGATCGCCGACAATGCGAATGCCATTCTGCCGGAGATATTGGCGATCCGTCTCGGTCAATGTGGCGCTACCGCCGAGATAGCGGACATAACCCTCATACTCCGCCTTTACCGCTTGGGCCGAAATCGCGTCATCGCGCAAGGCTTGGCGATAGACGGCCTCGCAAGTCCCCGGTTTGGGATAGAGAGCGCATAAGGGATAAAGATCTTGCGCCGATGCGGCGGGCTGTCCCGCGCTATTCAACAAATTATCCGCCGAGCGGCCCGGTGTCGCGGCAGCAAGGCCGGCGAGGGCCGCCGCGGCAAGAACTGTTCTACGCAACATTCCAACTCTCCAACCCCTTTTCCTTCGCAGTACGATCGCGGCGACGCGCGGGTCTTAACCGCGCCCGCCACCCGCCGGTGTTCCCGTGCTGACATAGAGTTTCCCGTCAGGCGTCACGGTAATCTCGTAAGTCTCCCCGCCTTTGGCGGCAGTGAAAAACAGATTATGGTCTTGCGCCATTTCCAGCACGACCGGCTGATAGCCCGCATGGGTGATCGCGGCTTTGGCGCGGACGATCTCGCTATCTGAAACCGCGTTCACGGTGCCGGGCATGCCGATCTCGGCGCTGCTGGCCGCGCTGGTTGCGATCATCCCGACCAGCGCCATCGACATTATTCTCATTTCAACCTCCTTTGCCGAACGAGAGGGAGGCGGTCCGGGGACCCGCCTCCCTTATGCCTTTCAAATGGCGTGCCAGGTACCGTGGTCCCAATAGCCATGATGCCAGTCATGGTCGCCATCGACGTCATGCCAGGTGTAACGATGGTTTGCCTTATGGCGGTCCCACCAATGATCGGAATGGAAGACCAGTCGGACATGGGGGAAATGAACCCGCCTGTCAGCATGCCAGCAATCGCCGACGCGGTTGCAGACAACATAAGCGGCGGCGCTATGGGCTGTGGCCACCACAGCGGCGGTCGAAAGCATGCCCGCCAGCAAAGCCTGTTTGACGATGTTCGAGATGTGCATTGTAGTCTCCTGTAGTTGGTCCAAGCATCAGGCGGCGTGCTTGGCTTCGGCCGCAGGCGCTCGGCCATTGATGGCGATGCGCCGAGGCTTCATCGCTTCGGGCAATTGCCGCTCCAGCTCGATGGTGAGAAGGCCGTTGGCCAGCTTCGCATCCTTGACCACGACAAAGTCGGCCAAGCTGAACCGGCGGATGAAAGGCCGATGCGCGATGCCGCGATAAAGGATCTCTTTGTCCTGCGTCTCGCTTTTACGACCAGCGACGGTCAACTGATTCGCCTCCACGGTGATCGAAAGCTCGTCGTCATGAAAGCCAGCCACGGCCAAGGCGACGCGGTAGCGGTCGTCGCCCATCCTTTCGATATTGTAGGGAGGGTAGCTGTCGCTGGGTTCAGGATCGGGAAGGGTTTCGAGCTGGTCCAGCAGCCGGTCGAAACCAATGGTTGAGCGCGCAAACGGCGCCATATCAATCGTGTTTCTCATAACCATATCCTCCTTTCGAGCAACACGGGTACGAGATCGGTGCCAGGCCCGGCGGGCCCAAAGCACCCGACCGGTAAAAAAGCTAGAAGGGAACTTCAAGCTTTCAAGCCCCACCGCGTACGAAAATGCGGGCGGATATGAAGGGCTACGAAAATTTCATTTTTCGACCTATGGCCTCTCGCGGCGGCAAAATTTTTTGTCATTTTTCTGTTCTTGAAGACGACATCGCGATGGCTAGATTTTTTTCATCCCGATTTCGGGAGAACCGAATGGATGGAGAAAACCATGCACAAAATTCGCAACACGTTGTTGGCGGGTGCCGTGGTCGTGGGCGTTGGCGCCGTCGCCAGCCTTGCAGCCTTCACCCCCTCATTCGCCAAATCCGGGGCCCATGAGCTGACGCTTCAGCTTCCGGGCGGCGGCAGCGAGACCATCACCTATGCGGGAGATACCGCTCCCAAAGTGACCTTCCAGACGCATCAAATCGCTGCAGCCTGGCCGGCGCCTTTCTTTGCAGGCTGGGCGGTGCCTTCTTTTGTGGGGCTGGATCCTGTCATCGCCGACATGAACAGGCAGTTTGAGATGTTGGCGAAGCTGCCTTTGTTGATGCCGCAGATGCCGGATCAGCCGCTAAGCGCGGCCGCGCTCGGCAATCTGCCCGCGGGAACCAGCTACTCGATGGTCTCCCAGACCACCCCCAATGGGGTCTGCATGCGTTACACAGAGATCACCAAAGCTCCGGGCGATGCCAAGCCTAAAGTGGTATCGCAAAGTTCGGGCAATTGCGGGACAAGCTCCAGCGCGGCCGACCAGTCCGCTGTGGGCGCAAAGGCCATCAATGTGCAGCCAATGGCGGAGCCCGCCGCCTTTTGGAGCCTGTAACGACCTTAAGCCGGAGCGGAATATCGCCGCTCCGGCGACCTAAAGGCGCAATGCGGCGGGATCATTCCAGCGTCCATGGCGGACCGGTGAGATGGCGCTTTTGACGTTTGAACGCAGCGGGCAGGGATGCCTTCAAAGAAGCTGGACGGCGCGCCGTCCGGCGCAGGCGCCAAGCAGTGTCGTGCGCTTATTTTCTCCGCGCTCAAAGTCCAATCCCGATTTTTGCCCCGTCCTCAGCAACGATGAAGGCCGCCGGGAAATTCCGGTCACCGCGCGCCATTTCGCTTGCATCGGGCAAACGCCGCCGCATGACCATCCGCGCATTTTCCTGGAATTCGGCAAAGAGAACGAAATCCGCTGCCCTTATTGCAACACGAAATACCGCTTCGAGCGGCTTGCGGCGTGAGTGAGCGGGCCGGAAGCTTCGCGCCGGGGCGGGGCAGCATCACTTCGCCGTGCGCAGTTCCGCCGCCCTGGCTTCATATTCATCGGCCATGCGGTTGAGCGTTTCCGTCGCGACTTCATCGGAAACGGCGTTGGCAAGGCGGCGGCAGCGCCGTGCCTGGGCCTGCAAATCGTCGGCGCGGAATTCGTCCGTAACATCTTCCAGCAAATTGACGGCGCCGGCGAAGCGGCCATTCTTGTCGAAAATCGGCGTGGGATAGGGGCGGAAAATCACCCGGGTCCCGTCGGGACGTTCTGCCACCGCGGTTACGCCGCGGACCGGACGTTGGGTGTTGATCGCCACCGCCATGGGGCACTCGCTATGAGGCAGGAATTCGCCGGCGTTGGTGTAGAGCCGCCAAGTGACGCACCACCGGTCCACCCCGACTTCCGGCCGGCGGCCGGTGAAGTCGATGCAAGCAGGATTGAAATAGGTGATCACGCCGTCGGCGTCGGTCACATAGATCGCGGCCGGAAGGTCCTTGAGCGCATCCTGCAAGGCTTGCTCGCCGCCGAGCACGGCGCCCAGCGCCCGCTCCAGCATGGCCGCCACCGGTTGCGGCACTGTCATGGAATGCGATTCAGATTTGTTCATCGAGCACATCCCTTATTTTCACCGCGAGATCGGCGGAGCTGAATGGCTTGGTGATCAGAACCACGCCTTTGTCCAGCCTTCCATGATGGATGATCGCGTTCCGGGCATAGCCGGTGGTGAAGAGAATCTTCAATTGCGGCCGTATCCGCCGCGCCTGTTCGGCGACTTGCGCCCCCGTCAGACCGCCAGGCAGGACCACGTCGCTGAATAGAAGATCGACCCGCGTCTGGCGCTCCAGCAGCCGCAGCGCGGACGGTCCGTCATGCGCCTCGATCACGCGGTATCCCAATTCGCGCAATATCTCGACGGAATAGATCCGCACATCGTCGTCGTCTTCGAGAACCAGGATGGTTTCCTTGCCGTCCCCGTCCGGAATTGCGGTTTCAATCTGCTCTTCCGTAACTGTGACCTCGACCGCCAATCGCGGCAGGTAAATTTTCACGGTCGTGCCATGCCCGACCTCGGAATAGATTTTCACATGGCCGCCCGATTGCTTCACGAAACCATAGACCTGGCTCAGACCAAGACCGGTGCCTTGGCCCACCGGCTTGGTGGTGAAGAAGGGCTCGAAGGCCTTGGCCACCGTCTCCTGGTCCATGCCCTTGCCGGTGTCCGAAACGGAGATACAGACATATTGGCCCGCCACGATCTCCGCATAATTGGCGGCATAGGCCTCGTCGATATGGGCGTTGGCGGTTTCGATGGTGAGGCGGCCCCCTTCTGGCATGGCGTCACGGGCATTGACCGCGAGATTAAGGATCGCCGCCTCCAATTCATTGGCGTCCGCCTCCACTTGCCAAAGGCCCGCGGCCAGCACCGTCTCGATGGCGATCGGCTCACCCAAGGTCCGGTGCACCATGTCCGAGAGGCTGGTCACCAGGCTATTGACGTTCAAGGGCTTGGCATCGAGCGGTTGACGGCGTGAGAAGGCCAGCAACCGCTGGGTCAGCGCCGCCGCCCGCCTGGCCCCGATAAGGCCGTTATTGGCGGCGCGTTTCAGCCGCGGCGTATCGTCGGAGACATTCCGCAGAATGGTGTCGAGATTGCCCACGATCACTTGCAGAAGATTGTTGAAGTCGTGCGCGATGCCGCCGGTCAATTGACCGATGGCCTCCATCTTTTGCGATTGCCGCAAGGCCGCTTCCTTGGCGCGAAGCTGGTTGGTGCGCTCTTCGACCTGTTGCTCAAGGGTGGCGTTGACCGCCCGCAAGGCTTCCTCGGCCCGGCGCCGCTCGGCGATCTCGCGCTGGGTGGCCTCGGCAAGGCGGAAATTGTCGATGGCGACGGCCGCTTCCGCCGCCAGACCCACCATGCCCCGCTCCGCCCGCTCGCTGAACATACCGGGCGTGGCATGGCCGAAGAACAAACCTCCGACAACCTCTCCCGTGCGCGAGAGCACCGGCACCGCCAGATAGCTTCGAACCGGCAGATGTCCCTTCGGCATGCCCCGGTATGGTTCGCTCTTACCATAACGCGGGTCCTTGGTGATGTCGTCGGAGCGGACGATGCCTTCGCCCTTGAAGGTGGGGGCGAAGACCTCGGTGTTGCGGGGCATGGGGAATTTCGAAAAGGCTTCGATGGGTACGCCTGAAAGCGTGTAGAGCATGTAGCTCTCACCCTGGTCGTTGAGGACGTTGTAGAAAAAGGCCCCGAATTCGGCGCGGCTAAGTTCGACGCCCGCATCGGTGGCGATCTGCACCAGCTGCTTGAGGTCTGCTTCCGCGGCCAATGCCGAGCCGGCCCGGTTGAGAATGCCCAGCGCGCGGCGCTCCTCGGCGGCGTCGTCCTCTGCCACTTTGGCGCGGGTGCGGTCGCGCAGGATCTTCACAAAGCCCGTGATCTCGCCCGCCCCGTTCCGGATAGGGCTTATCTCGCCGGCGGCCCAAAGCTTGCCGCCGTCCTTTTTCAGTCTCCAGCCTTCGGCGCCGCCACGGCCCAGCGTCGCGGCATCGCTCATCTCGCGCTTGATCTGATGAGGATCCTCGAAGAGCCGCTCCAGGGTCTGCCCCAGCATCTCCTCTTCGGTCCATGCGAACAGGCGGCGCGCGCCGTCGCTCCAACTCGTCACCCGCCCGTTCCGGTCGGTGCTGATGAGGGCGGTGTCGGTGGCGCTTTGGACGATCTGGCGCCATTCCGGTGCGGTGATGGCATCGGGGCTGAAGGCCCGGCTGGTGTCGGCCATGTTGCGTGAATTCCTACCGCTCCCCGCGTCCTCCCCAAGGTTGCCTGGCGGGTCAAGTCCGGGATTTTTCAGGCATACCTTACGTAAAGGACGGAACTCACAACCCGGCATCTGGTTCCAGGGATCGCGCTCGCAGCCAAGGATGACGGACCTAGTTCAGCCGGAAGACACCATCGACGGCCTTCCATTCCGAAGCCTTGACGAGATGATTGTGCGCGATCCTGACAGAATGAAGCGGCCCATCCAGTTCGCGTTGCCAGAATTCCAAAAACGCCCGCAACCCCGGAAAGCGCGGCGCCAGATCATAGTCCTGCCACACGAACAGCTGCAGCAAGCTGGAATGGTCGGGAATGTGATAATGGATTTCCGCCGTGGTTAGGCCATAGCCCTTCAGGCGAACCAAGAAATCCTTGCTGACCAAAGTGACACCTCGGGAAAAGCGATTCCTGATGGAAACGCTAAGACCGGCCGGCGGCTTCCTGAACGGGAATTTTTGGCGCTCGCAATTGCGAACTGCCAGGCAGCCCTGACCGGCATCGCAAAAAATCCTTGCCTTACAAATATTTATCGCCGCAAAAAATTTTTGGCACTCGCCCCTTGAAGCCGCTTGAGCGTCTCCTAGCTCATTTTCGTCCGGCGGGGAGCCGGACCTTAGACACCGTTGATCTGCATAAGGAGGATTTGCATGCATTTCCGCCCGCTGCACGACCGCGTGGTCGTGCGCCGTATCGATGCCGACCAGAAGACTTCAGGCGGCATCATCATTCCCGACACCGTCCAGGAGAAACCGCAGGAAGGCGAAGTCATCGCCGTAGGGCCTGGGGCGCGCAACGAACGGGGCGAACTCGTTCCGACAGAACTCAAAGCCGGCGACCGCGTGTTGTTCGGCAAATGGTCGGGCACCGAAGTCAAAATTGACGGCCAGGATCTCCTGATCATGAAGGAATCCGACGTCTTGGGCGTGGTCGAGAAAATCGACACGCTCAAAAAAGCCGCTTAGTCGTTTCGAGCAACCGATTAGCCATCCGAGAGGAGATTGAAATGGCTGCTAAAGAAGTCCGCTTTTCGTCCGATGCCCGCGAAAAAATGCTGCGCGGCGTCGATACCCTCGCCAACGCGGTGAAAGTCACATTGGGTCCCAAGGGGCGCAACGTGGTGATCGACAAATCGTTCGGCGCCCCCCGCATCACCAAGGACGGCGTCACCGTCGCCAAGGAAATCGAACTGGAAGACAAGTTCGAGAATATGGGCGCCCAGATGGTGCGCGAAGTCGCCAGCAAGACCAATGATCTGGCCGGTGACGGCACCACCACAGCGACTGTGCTGGCGCAAGCCATCGTCAAGGAAGGCGCCAAGAGTGTGGCGGCCGGCATGAACCCGATGGATTTGAAGCGCGGTATCGACCTGGCGGTCGAAGCCGTGGTCGCAGATCTCAAGGGACACGCCAAAAAGGTCGCCAACAATGACGAGATCGCCCAGATCGGCACCATCAGCGCCAACGGCGACAAGGAAATCGGCCGTTTCCTCGCCGACGCGATGGCAAAGGTCGGCAATGAGGGCGTTATCACGGTCGAAGAGGCCAAGAGCCTGGACAGCGAGCTGGAAGTGGTCGAAGGCATGCAGTTCGACCGCGGCTTTGTCTCGCCCTATTTCGTGACCAATGCCGAGAAGATGCGGGTGGAGCTGGAAGATCCCTATATTCTCATCCACGAAAAGAAGCTTTCCAATCTGCAGCCCATGCTGCCGGTCCTGGAAGCGGTGGTGCAGTCGGGCAAGCCCCTGCTGATCATCGCCGAGGAAGTCGAAGGCGAGGCGCTCGCGACCTTGGTGGTCAACAAGCTGCGCGGCGGCCTCAAGGTCGCGGCCGTCAAGGCGCCCGGCTTTGGCGACCGCCGCAAGGCCATGCTGGAAGACATTGCCATCTTGACCGGCGGCAACGTCATTTCGGAAGATCTCGGCACCAAGCTGGAAAGTGTCACGCTTGCCATGCTGGGGCGGGCCAAGAAAGTCTCGGTCGACAAGGACAACACCACCATTGTCGATGGCGCCGGCAAGAAGGGTGAGATTCAGGCCCGCGCTTCCCAGATCCGCCAGCAAATCGAGGAAACCACCAGCGACTATGACCGCGAGAAGCTGCAGGAGCGACTTGCCAAGCTGTCGGGCGGCGTGGCGGTGATCCGCGTCGGCGGCTCTACCGAGGTCGAAGTGAAGGAGCGCAAGGACCGTGTGGACGATGCCTTGCACGCCACCCGGGCCGCGGTCGAGGAAGGCGTGCTTCCGGGCGGCGGCATCGCGCTGTTGCGCGCGCTCAAGGCGTTGGACAAATGTCAGCCTGCCAACGCCGATCAAAAGGCGGGGGTTGAGATCGTGCGGCGCGCCATCCAGGCTCCGGCGCGCCAGATCGCCCAGAATGCCGGCGATGACGGTTCGGTGGTGGTCGGCAAACTCCTGGAAAAGAGCGACTATAGCTGGGGCTATAATGCCGCCACCGGTGAATATCAGGACCTGGTGAAGGCGGGCATCATCGATCCCGCCAAAGTGGTGCGCGCGGCGCTGCAAGATGCGGCGTCGGTAGCTTCACTGCTCATCACCACCGAGGCCTTGATCGCCGAGAAGCCCAAGCGGGAAAAGGCGCCCGCGCCGATGCCTGGCGCTGGCGAGATGGACTTCTAAAGGATGTTCGGGAGCCCGGCCGGATGCCGGGCTCCCGATAGTCGATGAGAAGCATCATGGTCTGGCTGACCCTGATCGTCGGAATTCAAGTGCTGGGCTTCGGCATCACGCTGGCGTGTCTTATCCATGACGAATGGCGGCAGCGGTGCGCGGCCAGAAAAAATCCGGGAGGGGATCAGGGCCTGTCGGATCTCAAGGAGGTTCGAGCCATGGAAAATGACAGTGTGATCGCTTTGGATTGCGAAGCCGGCAAGCGCATGCGCCGGCTCTGGCGTTTCCGCTACCCGCATGAAGTTGTGTGTGATCCCGATCTGGACTGGCACGAAAAGCGCGCGATCCTCGCCGCCTGGGCGTCCGACGAGCATGCCGTGGAGTCCATGCCGACGCTTCGCCATCTGCCCGGCACGCCGGCGCCCGTGACATTTTCCGCGATCATGGATGCGCGGGCGCAGCTTGACCGTTTGGGCGATGCCGCAAATGACGACGATCCGCCGCCGCCGCCGGTGATGCGCAAGCGGCTTGGCGTTTCGCGAGCTTGGCGGGCGGCTGCTTAGAGAAAAGGCGACGGCCGCGACAGACGTCTGACGCGCAAGGGAACCTTATTTCCCCGCCCGCCGTTATGGCCACGGCCTGTGGTGGAATGAGGTGGAGCGATGCGTGCACTGATCGCATTGGCGATGTGCACAATTCTCGGAGCGTGTGCGGCTGTCCCCAAGGTTGATGATACACCGTCCCCGCAAGGCCCCGCCCCGATTGTCGGCGCCAAAGGGCCGCTGACGATTCAACAAAGCCGGGTTTTGCTGGACAAGCTTGCGCCCGAGCCTGGCGACAATCTCATCCTCAAACGCCACCTCGCCATCGAGCAGGCCGTCGCCGAAACGCCGCTGGTCGCCGGAAATTCCACCCGTCTCCTGGTGGATGGAGAGAAGACCTTCCCCGCCATGTTTGCCCTTATTCAAGGCGCCAAGGAAACCATCAATCTCGAATATTACATTCTCGAAGACGTCGCGGTGAACGGGCAGCATCTGGGCGACTTGCTGATCGCCAAGCGCCAGGAAGGCGTGACGATCAACATCATCTACGATTCCTATGGCTCGGCCAGCACGCCATCTTCCTTCTTCCAGCGGCTGAAGGATGGCGGCATCAACCTGGTCGATTACAATCCCGTCAATCCGCTGGATCCGATCGACCTCAACAAGCGTGATCACCGCAAGATTCTGGTGGCGGATGGGGCGCGCGCGATTGTGGGGGGCGTCAATCTCAGCGTGACGTATGAGAGCAGCGGATCGTCATCCTCCGGCGGTGGCAAGCCCGACCAGCACTGGCGCGACACGGATCTGGAGATCGACGGCCCGGCGGTGGCTCAGCTGCAGGATCTGTTCTTCGAGCATTGGACGGAGCAACATGGTCCGTCCCTGGAGAGGGACCGATATTTTCCCGCCCTTCGGCCGCAAGGCAGCGAAGTGGTGCGGATCGTCGGAAGCACGCCCGCCAAAGCGGTCCCCCGCTTTTATGTCACGCTGCTTTCGGCGATCCGCAATGCTGAAAAGAATGTATGGTTGAGCGCCGCCTATTTCGTGCCGACCGACCAGGAGGAAGAGGATCTGATCGGCGCGGCCAAAAGGGGCGTGGATGTGCGCCTGCTTTTACCCAGCGACAGCGATTCCAAAATGGCGTTGGCGATCGGGCGATCGCATTACGGCTATCTGCTGGAAGCCGGGGTCAAGATTTACGAGATTCAGAATGTGGTGCTTCATTCCAAGACCGCTTCCATCGATGGGGTGTGGACGGCCATCGGGTCGTCCAACTTCGATCCGCGCAGCGTCATCTTCAATGACGAAGTCGATGCCGTGGTGCTGGGAAGCGCGACGGCGCAGGATTTCGAGGCGCTCTTCGATGCCGATACCGGCAATGCCAAGCAGATCGATCGAGAAGCCTGGCGCAAGCGCCCTCTGGGCGAACGCCTGCTCGAGCTTTTCGAGCTGAGTTCGTTTCTCTGGCAGAACTGGCTGTGACAGCGCCGCGATAATGGTCTTAGGGCGACGGGCAGGGCCGCCGGGCCCGGCATCGCCGAGCCCAGGTCCATGCAGACGCCGCCGGGACGAAACGTTATTTCATCCAGTCCGCCACGATGCGCCGTTCCAAGGTGATGGTGATGGCGATAATGGAAGCGCCGACAAAAGCGATCCCGAGAGATTCGAAGATCGTCGCCAGGTATGACCCGACATAGGGCATGCCTTGAAGCGTGTTGGCGCCAAGGATCAGTACAATCGCTATCAGATAATTTTTGGAATTCCGGTCCGGCGTGTTCCCGATTGCCGCGATGCCGCCGAATATAAGAAGCAGCGGAACGATAATGGGACTTGAGACAAAGGCGGATACGATCGCCAGAAGAACGGCAAGCAATCTTCCGATGGCAGAGATTCGAGTCATCATTCCCCCTTTTGGCCCTTCGGCCGATTGAAATCTCCTTACAGGCTCAAAGTGGATGATCCGGCATCGCCATGGAGCGCCACATATGGGCGGACGGGCTGTTGTCATAGCCCAGCCCTTCCTTGGGCTGCTTGAAATGGCGGCCGACGATGTCGGTGAATTGCTCCAGCTTGGGATTCACGCCCGGTTCGAAGGCGTAAAGGTCGTTCACCGTCACCAGCCTGGGATATTCATACCATTTGTGGTTTCGCGCGAATTTGTAGGTGGCCTCGATATAGGGCTCGGGCTTGTAATCCTCGCCGAACATGCGGCGATAGAGATCCGGATATTTGTAGCCATGCGCTTCGTCGTCATAGAAGCGCAGCGCCTGGTGATAACGGATGGCGAAGGCGACCTTTTCCGACACATAGGGCGCGTACATCTGCGCGCCCCACCAGCCATGATCGACCTTGATCAGCGAATGCACCGTGTCGTGCAACAGGCAGGCGAAGATGACTTCCTCTTCCATGCCGGTCTTCATGGCGTGATTGGCGCTTTGCAGCACATGGTTGGCGACGTTCTGGAAGCGCATCCGGAAAAAATCGATGAAGGTCGGTTTTTCCGGCAGCCGCTCCAGCTGCGCGACATTGGCGCCTTTGGAGCCGATGAAGAGATTGCCCACGCCGCGGCGGAACGGCTTCTCCGTCACCTCCGCATTGACTTGCGCCATGGTGGGGAATTTTTTCGCCGCGGTGGCCTGGTTTAGCGCCTTGTTCTGCGCGTCTTCCAGCGCGTCGGCCTTGGCTTCGGAACTCATTGCCGCGACGGCCGCGGTGCCGCCCAAACTGGCGATAAAAGTTCTGCGATCGATATCCAATGCCGGTTGTTCCCGCATGCGGAATCCCCTTCATCGTGAAACGACGGCGCAAAGCCTACACCCAAGAGGTGTTTTATTCACCCCCTCCGCCCTTCGCAGCTTTCTTTCGCGCTCCGGCTCGCGCCTACGCGCTGCAAGCGCTGCTACGGGGCACCTCCCCGCCAGCATGCTCCGCATGCGCGGGGGAGGCGGGCCTGCGCCAAGGCGTGCGAGAAACTATGCCGCGCGCAGGGGTGAGCATGGCGACCAAGCCACGCGAACGGCCGCGGCTGAGACGCACCAGCTTTGCTGCGCCGCGTTGCAAGCCTTCGCGAGTGCGAACGGCTGGAGAATTGGTAATCGGTATCTTGCCCCCGCGCGGGCGCGGGTCGAATCTAAGCGGAAAGCAGGGGTGATTCTCGATTCTGAAGGAAGACGGCAGGGGCTCCAGTTGGGGTGTTGAAATGCTGCTTTTTCAAATCGTTGCGTTGTTTCGGGAATTGAATGTCTGGGTGGTGACGGCGGCGATTGGCGTTGCAGTCACGGTCTTTGAGCTTCGGCGTCGCGCCGCGCCCGGAAAATCGCAAGACTCGTTTTTGAGAGACAGTCTGGACTGGTAGGCGCTGTTCTCGCGCCCGATCCGATGCCGAAGGGCCGGACGCTCGCCCGGTCCCTCCAGGTGGTACTATTGTCCAGTATCCATGACGGCAGAGACGGAGCGTCGCGTATGCAGACCTATTCCAGCTTTGCGGAATTCTATCCCTTCTATCTCAGCGAGCATGCCAATCGCACCACGCGGCGGCTGCATTTTCTGGGTTCGAGCCTGGCTTTGTTGTGCATCGCGGCATTGGCCATCACCGGCGATCCCTGGTGGCTTCTGGCCGGGCTGTTCGCGGGTTACGGCTTTGCCTGGTTTGCCCATTTTCGCTTCGAGAAAAACCGGCCGGCCACTTTCCAATATCCGCTCTACAGCTTCATGGGCGACTGGGTGATGTTCTGGCAAATACTTACGCGAAAGATTGCTTTTTGACCCCCTCCGTCTCTTTCGCGCAAGCGCTCAGAGACACCTCCCCCTCCAGCGCGCTTTGCGCGCGAGGGGGAGGCGGGCCTGAGCCAAGGCGCACCACAAAACTTGTCGCAATTTGTCTCGTCGGCATTGAGTCTCCGCGAGACTCGCGGCTAGCATCATCACACAGCGACGTTGCAGGCGAGGGGGTTTTCGCATGTGCATCAATCCGCGTTTCATCCGGTATCTATCTTCTGTCGCAGCTATCTCGGTGCTGCCCGCGCTCTTCGTGGGCGGCGCAATCGCACAGACCATTCGCTTGGGAGCACCGCCGGTCGCGCCGCATGGCCAGCCTTCCACTGCCAAAGGCGATTGGCCGATGTATTGCGCCGACACGTCGGGCTCGCGCTACTCGCCGCAGGATCAGATCAACGCCTCCAACTTCAACAAGCTGGAGCTGGCGTGGCACTTCAAGACCGACAATCTGGGCGGCCGGCCCGAGTTCAAGCTGGAAGGCACGCCGATCGAAATCAACGGCACGGTCTATACCACCGCCGGTTCGCGCCGCGCCGTGGTGGCGCTGAACGCCAAGACGGGCGAGTTGAAATGGACCTTCAGCATC
>Ga0105240_10003993_pt1 | contig 22727 bp, 24 predicted proteins | sample KBSC54metaG_FD_80426 | JGI IMG/M metagenome (GOLD analysis project Ga0105240, IMG submission 80426) | Corn rhizosphere microbial communities from Kellogg Biological Station, Michigan, USA - KBS C5-4 metaG | ecosystem: Host-associated > Plants > Roots > Rhizosphere > Soil | place: Michigan, USA... | reverse complement strand
GCGGCGTTTTCCTGCGTGACCTGATCCATTTGCGTGATGGCCTGATTGATCTGTTCGATGCCGGCGCTCTGTTCCTGGCTGGAAGAGCTGATTTCTGCAACGATGTCGGTGACGTGGCGGATGCTATTAACGACATCCTGGATGGTTTGGCCGGCTTGTTCGACCATCTTGCTGCCGTTGCCGACCTGGTTGACGGAGTGATCGATCAGGGTCTTGATTTCCTTCGCGGCGACGGCGCTGCGTTGCGCCAGGTTGCGTACTTCGCTGGCCACCACGGCGAAGCCGCGGCCGTGTTCACCGGCGCGCGCGGCTTCCACCGCGGCGTTGAGGGCAAGAATGTTGGTCTGGAAGGCGATGCCGTCGATCACGCCGATGATATCGACGATCTTGCGCGACGACGTATTGATGGCGGTCATGGTGTCGACCACCTGGCCGACCGCATCGCCGCCTTTGGCCGCGACGGCGGACGCGTTGGATGCAAGTTGATTGGCCTGGCGAGCGTTGTCGGCATTCTGCTTGACGGCAGAGGTCAGTTGTTCCATCGCCGAGGCGGTTTCTTCCAGCGAGCTGGCCTGTTGTTCGGTGCGGCTGGACAGGTCCATGTTGCCGCTGGCGACCTCGCGGGAAGCTTCGGCGATGGTATCGGTGCCTTTGCGCACTTTGGTGACGATGCCGTGCAGGTTTTCGATCATGAATTTGAGGGCAACGAGCAAGCGGCCGATTTCATCCTTGCTGTCGATTTCGAGATGATGCGTCAGATTGCCTTGCGCCACCGCTTCCGCCAGATCGACGGCGCGGTTGATCGGTCGCGTGATGGTACGGGTGATGAATACGCCGGTGAAGATCGCCAGCAACACTGCGCACGCCGAGAGGACCGCCATCTGGATCTTGGCGTCATGCGCCAGTGCGGCCGCATTGAGGACGTCGTTTTCCATTTCCTGCGCCTGGTAGTCGACCATCTTGTCCACCAGCACGTAGTAGGCGGCTTGCGTGCGGGCCATGTCGCCTTGGTAAATGTCGCGCGCTTCCTGCTGTTTATTCTCCGCAATCAGTTCGAAGAATTTGCGTACGGTGACGCCATACGCCGAACGCGATTCGAACTGTTGCTTGAACAGCGTTTTACTCTGTTCGTTCTGCAGCATTTTTTCAAATTTGGTGTAAGCCTCGGCATTGGCTTTGCGCAGGGCGGCGTAGTCGTCCATGTATTTCTTGGCGCGCTCGGGCGAGCTTGTCAGCAACAGGTTGCTGAGGATCGCGTTGCCCTTGTTGCCGTTGTTCTTGATCTGGTTGCTGATGGCGATCAGCGAATAGCGCTCACCCACGATGCGATCCATTTTTTCATTGTTGGAGTCAAGGTGCTGGATGCCGACGACGGCGGTGCCGATCAGCAGCGCAACGACCAGTGCAAACGCAAAACCAAGACGGACTCCTATGTTGAGATTGGAGATTTTCATTTGCTGCTCCTCTATGGCGGGGTTCAATAAGCACGTACTTGTCGCTGGGGTGATGGAGCAAAACAAGCGGGGGCGTGCATGGATATCCAAAGTGCAGCACGCTTAAAAAGAGTGGCTGCGGGCAATGAATGAAGGGAACAGTAGTGTAGAAATCACGCAGACTCTATAGGGATATCTCTGATGTTTTTCTATCCATTGACAGTCTGAATAGGTATTCAAACACCTTATGTCCAGTAGGTTGCCCCCCACTCGTTGATGACACGCAAAAAAAAGCGCCGGAGCTGATGCGCCGGCGCTGAAACTGCCGTTGCCGGCAGCTGTGGATACCTGTTGAGGTCAGGGTTTGCGAGGTTGTCTGCCGCTTTACGCAGCAGTGTATGAAGTCTTCACCGTGGTGTAGAACTCGGCAGCGTACGCGCCTTGTTCACGCGGACCGTAGCTCGATGCCTTGCGGCCGCCGAACGGCACGTGATAGTCGACGCCGGCGGTGGCCGTGTTGACCATCACCATGCCGGCCTGGGCGTGGCGTTTGAAGTGGGTGGCGTGCTTCAGCGAGGTGGTGCAGATGCCCGACGACAGGCCGAACTCGGTGTCGTTGGCCAGTTGCAGCGCGTGCTCGTAGTTGTCGGCGGGGATTACCGAGGCCACCGGTCCGAAGATTTCTTCGCGCGAAATGCGCATGTCGTTGTTGCAGTCGGCGAACAGCGCCGGCGTCATGTAGAAGCCATCGGTGTCGCGCTTGACGCGCTCGCCGCCGAACACCAGGTTGGCGCCTTCCTGCTTGCCGATGTCAATATACGACAGGTTCTGATCCAGTTGCGACTGATCGACCACCGGGCCGATGTTGGTGTCCGTCGTCAGTGCGTGGCCGATCTTCAGGCCGGCCAGCTGGGCGCGTGCTGCTTCGATGAAGCGTGGATAGATATCCTTTTCGACGATGATGCGGCTCGACGCGGTGCAGCGCTGGCCGGTCGAGAAGAACGCACCTTGCACGGCGGCCGTGACGGCGACGTTGAGGTCGGCGTCGTTGAGGACCACCAGCGGGTTCTTGCCGCCCATTTCAAGCTGGAACTTCGCCATGCGCGCGATACAGCCTTGCGCCACGCGGTTGCCGGTCGAGACTGAGCCGGTGAAGGTCAGGGCAGTGACGCGGCGGTCGTCGATGAAGCGCTGGCCGACTACCGAGCCGCGACCCATGACCAGATTGAATACGCCGGCCGGGATGCCCGAGCGGCTGATGATGTCGGCAATCGCCCAGGCGCTGCCCGGCACCAGTTCGGCCGGTTTGAAGACGACGGTGTTGCCGTAGGCCAGCGCCGGCGCGATCTTCCACGCGGGGATCGCCATCGGGAAATTCCACGGGGCGATGATGCCGACCACGCCGACCGGCTCGCGCGTGATTTCGATGTCCATGCCGGGGCGCACCGATGCCAGTTTCTGGCCTTGGATGCGCAGCACTTCGGCGGCGAAGAACTTGAAGATGTTGCCGGCGCGGCCGGCTTCGCCGATACCTTCAGCGAGGGTCTTGCCTTCTTCGCGCGAGAGCAGGCGGCCGAGTTCTTCCTTGCGCGCCAGGATTTCCGAGCCGATCTTGTCGAGCGCATCCGAACGTGCCTGGATGTTGCCGGTGCTCCAGGCAGGGAAGGCGGCGTGGGCGGCGGCGATGGCGATGTCGGCTTGCGCGGCGTCGGCTTGTGCGTATTCGCCGATGACGTCGGACAGATCGGATGGGTTGATGTTCTTGTTGGCGCCGGCGCCTTGCAGCCATTCGCCGTTGATGTAGTTCGCAAATTGGGACATCGAGATCTCCTGAAAGTGGAAGCATGGAAGCCAAAACTGACCGCGGGAAAATTCCGGCGGTCAGTCCTGGCTTGGTTACTTCTTATGGATGAAAAAAACTGCCGTGCATTTTGTGCACTTATTGCGGGCCGAGGCGCTTGATCAGCGCGGCCAGTTCTTCGTGTTCCGCTTCCGTGCAGGCGGTCAGCGGGGTGCGCACCGGACCTGCATCGTGTCCGACGACGCGCGCGCCGGCCTTGACGATACTGACTGCGTAACCGGCCTTGCGGTTCCGGATGGCCAGGTAAGGCAGGAAAAATTCGTCGATCAGCTTGCCGACGGTGGCGTGGTCTTCCTTGGCGATCGCGTGGTAGAAGTCCATCGCGGTCTTGGGGATGAAGTTGAACACGGCCGAGGAATAGACCGGCACGCCCAGCGCCTTGTAAGCCGCTGCGTAGACTTCCGCGGTCGGCAGGCCGCCGAGGTAAGTGAAGCGGTCGCCGAGGCGGCGGCGGATGGTGACCATGGATTCGATTTCACCGACGCCGTCCTTGAAACCGATCAGGTTCGGGCAGCGGTCGGCCAGGCGTTCCAGCATGTCGGCGTTGAGTTTGCAGACGCCGCGGTTGTAGATGATGACGCCGAACTTGACCGATTTGCAGACCGCTTCGACGTGTTCGGCGATGCCTTCCTGGCTGGCTTCGGTCAGGTAATGCGGCATCAGCAGGATGCCGTGCGCGCCGAGGCGTTCGGCTTCCTGAGCGTAGCCGATGGCTGCGCGGGTCGCGCCGCCGGCGCCGGCGATGATGGGCACTTTGCCTTTGCAGGTATCGACGGCGGTGCGGATGATGTCCGAATATTCACCCGGCACCAGCGAGAAGAACTCACCCGTGCCGCCGGCTGCGAACAGCGCGCTGGCGCCGTACGGGGCCAGCCATTCCAGGCGCTCGATATAGGTCTTCGGACGGAAGTCGCCTTGCTCGTCGAAGTCGGTCAGCGGGAAGGAGAGCAGGCCGGCGGAGAGGATTTGCTTCAGGTCTTGTGGTGTGTACATGTCGGTATCGGTAGGTGCCAGTAATGAGAGAAAAGTATCGTCGCGCTTGTGTCAGTGTCCGTCGGGACTGCAGAAAACCGATGGGCAGTGATGGATTCGGCGTTCCGCAAATCCATGTTCATTTAAGATATCAGTCATCGTACAACATGGAATAAAAGAAAGCCAGCAGTTTTTGCTGCCGGCCCGGTCCTGCCTTGTTGCTGTTTTGCCGCCTGCTTACTTGTCGGCAGCCTTTTCCTGCGTGCCGGCGGCTGATTCCGCGGCTTCCTGTGCGCGGCGCAGGCGTTCGCGGCTGTTGGTCAGGTGATTGCGCATGGCGGCGCGGGCGGCTTCCGTATCGCGGCGGGCAATCGCTTCGTAGATGTCTTCGTGCTCGCGCTGCACGCGGTCCAGGTAGCTGGCTTGCGGATCGCGCGCCAGTTCGGCCGTGTTGAGGCGCTTGCGCGGAATCACGCCGGCGCCGAGGTGGCTCAGGATTTCAATGAAATAGCGGTTGCCGGTGGCGTTGGCGATCTGGAAATGGAAACGGAAGTCGGGACCGACGGTGTCGACGCCTTTTTTCAGGTTTTCATGGAAGGCGTCGAGCGCCTGGCGGATTTCCAGCAGTTGCGCATCGGTGCGGCGCGCGGCGGCCAGGCCGGCGGTTTCGGTTTCCAGGCTGATGCGCAGTTCCAGCAGCGCCAGCAGGTCTTTCATCGTGGTGATGGTAGCCGGGTCGATATGGATGTTGCCGGCTTTTTGCGCTTCCAGCACGAAGGTGCCGATGCCGTGCCGGGTTTCGACCAGTCCGGCGGCCTGCAGGCGTGAGATCGCCTCGCGCACCACGGTGCGGCTGACGCCTTGGGTCAGCATGATTTCAGACTCGGTGGGCAGCTTTTCGCCCGGCTTGATCGCGCCGTTGGAAATCATTTCGGAAATCGCGCCGACCACTTCCTGCGACAGGCTTTGGGTCTTTTTGCGCGGACGCATCAGCGGACTGGGGGTCTCGGTAACTTCCATTTTTTATAGGTCAGTACGTGAAAGTAATGTGAAGTGCGCATCCTGAGCGCATCGCACGACGGAAGGTTATGCGACATCTTACCAGAGGATGACCTGTTTTCGTAGCGCGAAGTGGCCGCTTAAGGGCCGTTTTCCGCGTTGCGTGCAGGCCTCAGTGTAGCCGATGGCGATGCCGAAATCGCATTTAAGAGTTTTCCTATATCGCCAGGCATGGCAAAAAATCACAATGCTAGGCATTCCATCACTTGCCGAAAGTTCGTCATGAACAGCTTCCTCTGGATCTTCGTCGCCCTTTGCGGACTAAGCTATGTATTCCTCCGCCTTGCCGCCTCCGACCGCGTCGCCGCCACGCCTGAACAGCGTCGCCACGATTTCATCGTCGACGTTTGCGACGGCGATCGCGCCAAGGCTGAACGCCTGGTCGCGGAAAAGCATGTGCTGTTCCCGCATCTGGACGGCGTGCAGGCGCAACTGCTGGTCTACCAGGACATGCTGGACATCACGGCGGAAGAGCGCGCTGCGGCGCATGTCGCAATCCGGCGCTCGCTCCGCAAGACGATGAGTGAAGAAACTACCGCATGATTTCCCTGCGGCATCGCCCAGCCGGCTGAGCCGGCTTTTTTTACGCCCGCGAAAACATGTGCAAACGACATGTTGATACCTTGGCATTCCTTGCTGGGCGCGGCATTCAGCTTCCCACACCGGGTCAAAGTTTGTGCTAGTATCAGCTTCATTGCCGTGAGGAAATTATGAAAACTATTGAGCTGGATACCGAATACACGTTAGAAGATCGTGCCGAGAAAATCAGCGAGCGCAGCATCGCGAAGAAACCCGTCCGCGCCGATGTCGAGGTCGATCCCAACGTCGAACTGACCGGTGAAGAACTGCGCTGGATGTACAGCGTGTTCAAGGGCGACTTCCGCATCATTCCGCGCCGCGTGGTGCAGAGCGTGATCAGCAAAGGCCTCGGCATTCCCAATCTGGGCGGCGCCTTCAACCTGACCAATGCAGGGCGCAATGTGTTCCGCCGCACGTCGCAGGCGGCCAATGATGACGAATTGCATATCGTCAAATCGCGCTATCGCCATCGTTCGAACTGGCGACTGGGCTAAGGTTGCATCGCGCTCGCGGCGCCTCATGGCACGCGGCCGCGAAGGTGGAAAATGCAGGGCTGAAAGCAGTATTCGACAGCACGTCGGATGCTGCTTTTTTCATGGGCGACAGGTTTTGCTATAGGCATAAAAAAACCCGGTGCCAGGGGAACCGGCACCGGGAAAGCTCGTCACTCCCCCGAAAAACCCGGCGGCCGGAGAATGCGCTCCGGCCTTGCAAAGCACCTGAAGAGGAGAGGCTTCAGGTGCGAAACGCGATGAGGATGCGAGTGACTTGACTGCATTCTTGCAAATCCGCATGACGATTCATATCGAATAAATTCGAGATTTCTAAGATAGTTATTTTCGCCAAATCCAGTACTTGTCCTGTCTCGTTTGCCAATAACTTCACTCTTTGATTTGTAAATGTTTTGCTTCGTATTTTGTCGATGACCGAATGTCCGGTGCGGTTTACCTGCCGAAAAACGAATCGTCCCATCCAAGGCATGGTGCGCAGGCGCCGGCCATGGCGCGGCTGCGATGTGGCCGGCATGCGACGAAACGCGTGCAGGTGGCGCGCCAGCGGCATTTTGGGGCCGATGCTAGACTGTTTTTTTCTCACTCGAAGGAATCACCATGTTGAGTCGCTCCCGGTTGTTGTCCTTGTTTGCAGTTGCCGCATTGGCGTTGCCCGTGCTGGTCCAGGCGCAGAACGCGGCGCCCAGCAGAATTCGCGGTACCGTCGCCGCAGTCGGCAGCAGCAGCGTCGACGTACTGACCCGTGAAGGGAAGAAGCTGACGCTGCAGTTGAGCGACGCTACGCGCTATTCGTCGGTCAAGGCGCTCGAGCTGGCGTCGATCAAACAAGGCAGCTTTATCGGAACGGCCGGCAAACCCACCGCCAACGGCGGCATCGAGGCGCTGGAAGTCGTGGTCTTCCCTGAAGAGGCGCGCGGTTCCGGCGAAGGTCACTACGACTGGGATCTGCTGCCGGGCAGCAGCATGACCAACGCCACCGTTTCGGCAGTGGTGTCGGGCAATGCGGGGCGCGATCTCGAACTGACCTATCAGGGCAAGAACATCAAGATCCAGGTGCCGAAGGATGTCCCGGTCGTGACCTTCGTACCGGCCACCGTGCAAGACCTGAAGCCGGGCCTGACGGTATTTGCGGTGGCGTCGCGCAGCGGTGAAGACTGGAAGGCCGGACGCATGGTGATGGAGAAGGATGGCGTCAAACCGCCGATGTAGGCCGGGAGGCCGGCTGTTATGCCGCCATGGCATAAGCGAATGAGATATTGATCGTTTCCATGCGCGTGCTTTCGCTTTACAGTGGACCTGTCTCCTCAATCACCTCCTGGAAGAAGTTTTTGAGATTGAACCCGCCCGGCCCGCGCCCGGCGGGTTTTTTTTCGCCGGCCCCGGAAATTGCCGCTCAATAAACAGTCAATCTGTTGCCGGGGCAGTTGCCGCACGGGATTGCGCCGATATCCCACAGCTTGTCCACAGGGCTGTTCACAGGGACTGTGGGTAAGTCGACCGTCAAGTCTGTGCAGAACGCCGTTTCGCGCGTACCATGACGGCCGTGGCATCCGGTCGGATGTCTGCATACCGCAAGCCCCAACCGGAGAACGCAGCAATGAGCAATGATTTGACCAAAGATGAATTTGACGCCCTCGGTCAGATCAGCCGCAAGGAACATCGCGGCCGGCCGAGTGCCTGCGTGGCGCGCAACACCAAGCGCCTGACCGGCATAAAGATGCTCGAATACACGCGTGAAGGCAATCTTGCCTTGACTGAAAAGGGCAAGCAGACGCTGTTCATCTATCGCTGCATCGAAGCCTTGCGCGGCCTGAATGCGGATGCCGATGCGGTGGTCGAGGACGACGTCGCGATCTTCCTCGTTCGCAAGGGACATATCGTCGCCAAGGAAGGCAGCAAGCAGTTCGAGATCACCCAGCGCGGCCGCGAATCGCTGGCCGACATCGACGCCCAATCGACGTGATGCGCTGAGCCCCGGCCGCGGGGCGCTGCAGCTGTATTTTCCCTGCGGGAATTCCGGTTCCCGATCTCATCTCTCCTCTGCTTTTCCTCCCCGTTTTCACTCTTGTATCGCGCTATCCACAGTACTGCACATACATAGGGAATTCCCCGATAGATTGCGCTTGCTTGCGTGTCTATGATGCACTCCATGGACAGACGGTTTGCAACACGGCGACAGCCCTGACAACAGACCTTCTGCGTAATCAAGCCAACGGAGGTCATATGCAATTCATCGTCGAAACAGTGCCGAACGATATCGCCCTGATGTTCGTCACCTATTTGGGTTTCTGCCTGTTGCTGATGTACCTGTTCATCCGTGCCGATTGCGAATGGAACAAGCGTGAAATGAAGATGTCCCGCGAGCGCCTGCGCGTGCTTTCATCCGACCACGAAAAGTCGGACCGCCTGCGCGAACTGGCCTCCTGCTCGGTGCACCACGACGTCAACTGCGCATGCTTCCTGCACAGCAACGATGCGGACGCTACAAACAAGAATGCCGCCTGACCCGGCGTGAGCCGCATGTGGTATGAGAAAATACGCGGATGAAATCATCAAACATTCGCCCCCTCATCCCGCTTGCGGATTACCAACGTATTTTTCGCGTCATTCACTCGGTACTCGACAGTGTCGACGCCAATATCCCGGCCGCGAGTTTTTTCTTCAGCGTCACCGCAGCGCAGATATTGAAAAAGTTTTACAAGAAGAATGCCTTTCCGGTCGCCGGCGCGGCATTCTTCCTGATCAGCAAGGATGGCAGCGGCGCCTTGTCGTTCGGCACGCTGGACGGCGACAAGGTCGACAGCAACAGCGACGCATTCCACTGCTGGGTGCAATGCGACGGCTACGCGCTGGACTTCATGGCGCCGGTGTTTGAAGAATTGTTGGCAGACGCGGGCCATCCGATGGCGGTGCCGCGGCAGATGTTTCAGAAGGACCTGGAGCGCATGTCGGTGTCGCCGACCGAGTTGAAGGTGCCGGGTGATTTCCGGCTGGAGCCGAACCTGGCGCTGACACGCGATTTGTTGCAGCAGTTCATGAACAAGCCGGCGCTGAGCAACCTGTCGCAGGTATGCATGGACTGGTACCGGAAACCGCCGAAGGAACTGGGCAGCGGTCTGGTCATGAAGAACGCCGAAGGCGACGGCACTACGATGACGCTGAGCCGCTTGCAGGTGACCGGCGCCTGGTGACGGCAGTCAGGCGGACGAATTTGGAATTTTGGGGGTGGAGGGGGAAGCAGCAGTAGCAACAGAAGTACGTACAGCACTTGGGGAAGTGAACTGTCGTTGTCGTCTTGAGGGAAGCAGGAGCAGAGGAGAAGGGCGGAGAGTGGTGCGCCGGACGATTGGCCCGGCACACCGTGCAATCATGCATATCGGTTGCATGTATCGCGAAAGAGTAGACAGGATAAGCTGGCTTTGTGACTTGTTGATGACAGCTGCAACCATCCCATTATGGTTGCAGCGGGATTCAGGGATGCGCGAAACCGTTTTTGAGTGTCACGAAGCCGTCATACGTTGTCGATAGAATCTCGTTCGTCTCCTCTAAACTTGCTTTAGATTCACCTGCGATACAGACGTATCGCAGGTTTTTTTTCGAGAACGCATTCATATCTTACTGCGAGGCCATGATCCGCCGTCGGGCGGTGCTCGGAATCCTCACGTACTCAAGTACGCTCCGGTTCCTCCGCTCCGGCCGCCAACGGCTGATGGCCTCTCGCTACAGATCTGACTACGTTCTAAAAACCAATTTTGGCTGCTGCACATGCTGCGGCAGCGTCCGTTGAGTAGCCAATGCCGGATAGTGGCGTCGTAACCCGGCTGCACGCACACGTCATGGAAGCCGCCAATCTCCCTGCTGGTGATCCAGCCCGGCGGCGCGGGGTGCGTTTTTGCCTTCAACTTGCCCAAGAATGACCAGGAATGACCAGGAATGACCAGGAATGACCAGGAATGACCAGGAATGACCAGGAATGACCAGGAATGGAATTTCCCTTGTTATCAAGCACTTAAGTAAGTTCTCCAGTGCTTATCCACAGGCTTGCTACCAAAATGTGGGGATAACTTTCCGACAAATCCACAGCAATTTCTCTGTATCCCAGCCTTGCTTCAGCCGCCCTGCGGCGCGCCGTCCGTGTACGGTTCGACCTTCACCGAGGTCATGCTGTAGCCGGCGCTGCCCATCATCGTGTCGGAACGTTCAATCTTCAGCACGCCGCTGATCCACACCGCATCCATGGTGCGGGTGTTCTTGACCGCCTTGCTGCTGTGGACGTGGATGATCTGGTTGGCCGGCGGCGGCGGCACATGGATGCAGGCGCCGAAATACGGCACCAGCAGGAATTCCTTGAGTGCCTCGCCCTCGCGTTCCAGCGAGACGACAAAGCCGGGGATGCGGATCGACGCGCCGTCCATGGTTGGATCGACGGGGGCGTTTTTCCAGTACTTCTTGGCTTTCCACAACGCTTCCATGGCGCGCGGATCGCCGTCTTCCATCTTGTCCAGCTTCAGGCCCTTGAACGGCGCCATGGCGTCCCAGTCTTTTGGCATGAGCGACTCCCAGGCGATTTCGCGGAAGCCGCCTTCGCTTTTGCCGGACGGCTTGTAGGGCGTCTTTTCCAGATTGGGAGCTTGTTGCAGGTGGTCGCCGACCTTGTATTGGGCGTTGTCGGAGTAGGGAGCTGCCGCCGCGGTGGGCGCGGGCGCAACCGTTTCAGCAACCGGCGCAGCCTTCGGTGCTTTGGGCGTGGCGGCCAGATGTACCGAGTAACCGACCAGTAGTCCGGCGGCCACGATGCCGCCTATCCAGGTGATGCTTTTCATGATGTAGCTTCGTCAAGGTTGCGGCATCGCGCCGCGAAATCAAATCCGGGGAGTCAGGCCGTCGGCCAGGCTCAGGCGGTAAGCGCGCAGGCCGGGCAGCAGGCTGGCAGCGAAACCGGCAAGGACGGTCCAGCCCAGCAATTGCAGTTCGCCGGAGGCCGGCAAGGCAGGATGCAATGTTACGCCAAATTGCGCGCTCAGCAAGGGCCCCAGCGCAAACAGCGCCAGCGTCAGCAGGACCACGCCCAGCACCACCCCGGCCAGCATCACCGCCAGTCCTTCCAGCGCCAGCAACAGGAACACGTCACCCGGCCGCGCGCCCACCGAACGCAGCACCGCCAGCTCGCGGCGCCGTTCGCCCAGGCTCGCAAGGATCGCCGATACCAGTCCCGCCAGGCCGACGATGACGACCATGCCCGACACCACCAGCAAGGCATTTTCGCCGATGCCGACCACTTGCCACAATTCATCCAGCGCCACGCCCGGCAGCACCGCCATCAGCGGTTCGCTGCTGTCGTCGGCGATGTCGCGCTGCACGCCGAACACTGCGGCGCGGCTCTTCAGGCCGACCAGCACGGCGGTAACCGTCTTCGGCGTGAGGTCGAATTTTTTCACCAGCGCCGGCGCGATCGACAGGCCCGGCATTGGCGCTCCGCCTTCCCAATCGAGGTGGATCGCTTCCATCGCGTCGAGGCCGATATGCACGGTGCGGTCGACCGGCGTGCCGGTGCGCGCCAGGATGCCGGTGACGGTGAATGGCTTGTCGGCATGGTCGGTCAGGTGCAGGCTGCCCATGCCGTGGCTCAGTACGATGCGGTCGCCCAGCTTGTAGTGCAGGCGCTGCGCCACTTCCGCGCCGAGCACGGTTTCAAAGACGCTGCCAAAGAAGCGGCCTTCGCCGAGTTGCAGCGCCCGGCCGTCGCCGTAGTGGAAATGTTTGAAATAGTCGCCATTGGTCGCCAGCACCGGGAAACCGCGATGCGAGTCGCCCAGCGACAGCGGAATGGTCCAGGCGACGGCGGGATTCTTTGCCAGCTTTTGCGCGCTATCCCAGCCCATGTTGTTGGTGGCGCCGCCGATGCGGAAGATCGCGTACAGCATCAGCTGGACCGGGCTGGTGCGGGCGCCGACCACCAGGTCGGTGCCGGATACCGATTGCGAAAAACTGTCGCGTACTTCGTGGCGCACGCGTTCAATGCCCAACAGCATGGCGCTCGAGAGCGCGATTGCCAGCAGCATCAGGCCCAGCGTGTAACGGCGATTCAAGGCACTGCGCGCGGCCAGGCGGAACAGGAAAGTCATGCCGATTCCTCCGCCCGTGCGCAGCGGTTGATGTCGTTCAAGGAGATGCGGCGGTCGAAGCGTTCAGCCAGGCGCTGGTCATGGCTGACGAACACCAGGCTGGCGCCGGCCTGTTCACACTCGTGCCGGATCAGATTCAGGAAAGCCTGCTGGCGGTCGCTGTCGAGCGCCGAGGTCGGCTCGTCGGCGACCACGATTTCCGGCCGGCCGATCAGCGCACGCGCGGCAGCTACGCGCTGTTGCTGGCCGATCGACAGTTGCGTCGCCGCCCGCGTCCACAAGTTCGGCGCCAGGTCGAGGCTGCGCAGCAGCGATTCGGCCGCTGCGCGCAAATCGCTGCCCTGCGCCAGCGCACGTTCGCGGCGCAAGGCCGAGAAGCGGCAGGGCAACAGCACGTTGTCGAGGATCGAGAGATAGGGGATCAAATTGAATTGCTGGAAGATGAAACCGATATGGTCGACGCGGAAACGATCGCGCCGCGACGCCGGCAACGCCTCCAGCGGCTGACCGAGAATGGCGACGCTGCCGGTCTGGGTGCTGCTGATGCCGCCGATCAACGCCAGCAGCGTGCTCTTGCCGCTGCCGCTGGGGCCGCTGACGAAGACTTGCTCGCGTGTCTGCACCTCGAACCGGTCCAGCGCCAGCGTCGGTGTTGTCTGGCCGGGCCAGGTGAAGGTGATGTCGCGCAAGGCGATGGCGGCGTCGCTCATATCGTGATGTTCGCTGGCTGAAAAATATCAGGGGACGACGATGCTGTTGGCAGTCGGCGTCAGTTTGACTGCACCCTGGCGCTTGCCTGTGACCAGTTGCACGTCGATGCTGTTGAAACCTTTGAAGACGTCGAACAGGCGGACTTCAATCTTCTGCAGCCGTTCCGGATGGGCGCAGCGGAAGGCGAAATCAGCGTCGAGATCGGCGTGACCGTCATGGTCTGCTTGCGCAGCCGGTTTGGCTGTTTTGTCCACTTGCGCTTCACCCAGCAATGTCGGATCCAGCGCGGCGGATTCCAATTTGACTCCATTGAGCTTGCATTCCGCTGACGGGCTGGCGACGAACACGGCGCCGGCCCCGGTACTACGCAAGGTTTTCGTCATGGCCTGGACGGCTTGCTTGTCCTTTGTGCTGTTCGCGGCGTGCTCGAAACCGACCAGGTTGACCAGCGGCGAATCGAGATGCAGCGACAGTGTCTGGCCGTCGAGCACGACGTCGAGCTTGCCGACGCCATGCACGTGCGCTTCATGGGCATGGACCAGCGGTGCGGACAACAGCAGGGTCGCGGCGAGGACGGCTGAGGGACGGAAATGGAGATTCATGGGCGCGATCTTTCTTCAGGTGAATTGCCTGGAACGATTTGTAAGGCGAAAAGCCGTCCCGGGCTGCATTTTGACTGGGTTGACGGATTTATTGGAGCTTTGTCACATCTTGCAACAATGTTGCATTATAATTCCGATCTTCCATCAATTTGCAACTTGGTTGCAGATTGATTTGACTCCTGCGATTGACCAATAAAACTATCTGCGCCCATGTTCTTCCGTCTCCTTCAACAAACCAGCGTGCTTGCGCTGCCGTGGTGGCAGCGCGTGCTGCTGGTCGCGCCCGTGTGCCTGCTGCTGTGGCTGGGCGTGATGTGGGCTTTGGGAGGAGATTGACCATGTCCGCCGCCATCTCGCTGGAAAACCTCACCGTTACTTACCGCCGCCATCCTGCCTTGCATCATGTCAGCGGGGAGTTTGCGCGCGGTTCGCTGACTGCCGTCGTCGGTCCCAACGGCGCCGGCAAGAGTACGCTGCTGAAAACCATCATGGGCCAGGTCCGCTGCAACAGCGGCCGCGTCGTCACGCACCTGGCGGCCGAGCGCATCGCCTATCTGCCGCAGCAGGCCGAGATCGATCGCAGTTTTCCGATCTCGGTGCTCGATTGCGTGCTGCTGGGCTATTGGTCGCGCGCCGGGCTGTTCCGCCGCATCAGCCGCGACATGGTGCAGCGCGCGGAAGGCGCGTTGGCCGCGGTCGGACTCGACGGCTTCGCACAGCGCGCCATCGCCAGTTTGTCAGTGGGGCAATTCCAGCGTGTGCTGTTCGCGCGCATCCTGCTGCAGGACGCCGAACTGATCCTGCTGGACGAACCATTCAATGCCATCGACACCCGGACCACCAGCGACTTGCTGCGCATCATCCAGTCCTGGCACGCCGAGCAGCGCACCGTGATCGCGGTGCTGCACGACTACGACCAGGTGCGCAAGGCGTTTCCGCAATCGCTGTTGCTGGCGCGCAATGTGGTCGCCTGGGGCGAGACCGAAGGGGTGCTGTGCCATGACAACCTGCATCGCGCGCGTTCCATGGCTGAAGCGGTCGACGAGCATGCGCCGCTGTGCGCGGTCGATGTTGTGGATGCAGGCGATGTCGGCGCTGCCGGCCATGAAGGGAGGGCGTTGCGATGATGCTGCTCCATGATTTCTATCAATTCGCGATTGCGCCGTTCCAGGAATTCGCTTTCATGCGCCGCGCGCTGGTGGCGACGCTCGCGCTGGCCCTGTCGAGTGCGCCGCTGGGCGTGATGCTGACGCTGCGCCGCATGAGCCTGTTCGGCGAAGCGCTGAGCCACGCGGTGTTGCCGGGCGTAGCCGCCGGTTTCATTTTCTTCGGCCTGTCGCTGCCGGCGCTGAGCATCGGCGGTTTCCTCGCCGGCGTGATCGTGGTGGCGCTGGCCGGCTGGATCAGCCGCCATACCGAACTCAAGGAAGACGCCAGTCTCGCCGCCGTCTACGTGGTAGCGCTGGCATTGGGCGTGATCATGATTTCCGGACACGGCACCCAGCTCGACCTGCTGCACATCCTGTTCGGCAACGTGCTCGGCGTCGACACCGAAGGCCTGCTGTTGGTGGCCGGCGTATCCAGCCTGAGCGTGCTGCTGATGGCGGGTTTGTATCGCGGCCTGCTGCTGGAAAGTTTCGACCCGTCCTACCTGGCCGCCAGTGGCGGGCGCAATACGGTGTACCAGCAATTGTTCCTGATGCTGGTGGTGCTGAACCTAGTGGCGTCGTTCCAGACCTTGGGCACGCTGATGGCGGTCGGCCTGATGATGTTGCCGGCGGTATCGGCGCGGCTGTGGCACGACACCTTGCCGGCGCAGCTGGTCAACAGTGCCGTGCAGGCGGCGTTGGCGGGCTATGCCGGCCTGATGTTGTCGTACTACGCCTCGGTGCCGTCGGGGCCGGTGATCATTGTGTGCGCTGGCGCCTTCTATTTTCTGTCCCTGATCTTTGCCCCGCGCGGCTGGTTGCCGCGCATCCTGCGCCGGCCGCATCTGCGCGCTTAATTCTTTTTGGGAGTCATCGTGAAATTGTTTCGCCAGGTTTTGTTTTCGGTTGCAGCCGTGCTGGCTGTCCAGAGCGCATCCGCCGCTGACGCCCGCTTGCCGGTAGTGGCAAGCTTCAGCATCCTCGGTGACATCGTCGCCAACGTCGGCGGCGACCGCATTGCCGTCACCACGCTGGTCGGCCCCGACCAGGATGCCCACGTGTTCCAGCCGGCACCCGACCACATCAAATCGGTGGCGCGCGCCAAACTGGTGGTGGTCAACGGCCTCGGCTTTGAAGGATGGATGGATCGCGTGACTCAGTCGGCCAACTATCGCGGCGACATCGTGGTGGCGTCGAAGGGCATCGCAGTGCGTGACCGCATTGAAGATGAGCATGATCACGACGGACACGAAGGACATGATCACCAGCACGGCAAGAACGATCCGCACGCGTGGCAGAATCCCGCCAATATCGTGATCTACACGCAGAACATCGTGGCCGCGCTGAGTAAGCTCGATCCGACCGGCGCCGCGCTGTATCGCAAGAACGGCGATACGTACATCGCTTCGCTCAACGAGCTGGACCGCTGGGCCATACAGCAATTCAGCCAGTTCCCGCCGGCCAAGCGCAAGGTGATCACCTCGCATGACGCCTTCGAATATTTCGGCGCGCATTTCCAGGTGCGTTTCCTTGCCCCGCAAGGCGTGTCGACCGACAGCGAACCGAGCGCGAAGGAAGTCGCCAACCTGATCCGCCAGATCCGCAAGGAAAAAATCCGCGCCGTCTTCATCGAGAACATGAGCAGCCCCAAGCTGCTGCAACAGATCAGCAAGGAAGCCGGCGTCACGCTGGGCGGCAAGCTGTACGCGGATGCGCTGTCGCAGGCGGACGGCCCTGCGCCGACTTACCTGAAGCTGATGCGTTACAACATCGAGCAACTGCTGGCGCAGATGAAAATGAACTGATCCGCGCCGGACGCCGGGAGGCGGCGCCTGAAGGAGGGCGCCGTCACGTCTGCGCAACTTCGCGTATGCTTGTCGTTTTCCCTCACAACAACAGGAGATGACAACATGGTCCACGTAGTCGCAATCATTACCGCCAAGCCCGGCAAGCGCGAAGAACTGCTGAAGCTGGTGCGCGCCAATCTGGCCGCCGTCCGCGCTGAACAGGGCTGCATTGCTTACGACCCGGTCATCGACGTGCCCGGCTTTGGCGGTTCTCAAGCCGAACTCGGCCCCGACACGTTCGCCTTCATCGAAAAGTGGGAAAGCGCCGAAGCGCTCAAGGTCCACTTCACCCAACCGCACATGCTCGACTACCGCGACAAGTCAAAAGACCTGATCGCCAATCGCGCCGTTCATATCGTTGAATCGGCGGAGTAACGCTTGTCAGGATCGTAGGCTGATGCCGCGCCCATCTGCATCAGCCACGTAATGAAGGTCTTCAGGGCATTGCCATTGATTTCGCCGGTACGGTGCAACATATGGAATCCCTGGCCATGCAGCACCACTTCCGGAAACAGCTGGCGCAGGCGGCCGTGCGACAGGTCGTCGTCCACCAGCGCCAGCGATCCCATCGCGATCCCCAAGTCAGTCGACGCCGCCTGCAAGCTCAGGAAAAAGTGCTCGTAACTGGTCCCCGGCAATTTCTTCTTCACCGGTACGCCCGCCTTGATCAGCCACTGCTGCCAGGCCTCCGCACGCACGCTCAGATGGATCAAGGACGCCTGCAGCAGGTCCGCCGGCTTGTTGATCGGGTGCAGCTCGAGGTAGTGCGGCGAGGCCAGCGGTGCCGACACGTCGTCGAGGAAGCGCACGCATTCAAAGCCGCTGCGCTCCAGCGGGCTGCGCCACAACACCACGTCAAAGGGATCCTTGAGGTCTTCGAAATGCTCCGATACGGTGGTCGTCACGCGCACCTCGATGCGCGGGTTGTCGATCTGGAACTGCGACAAGCGAGGGATCAGCCAGCGCATCGCCACCGAGGGCGCCGTGATCACGCGCACGATGCGGTTCTTGCCGGTCAGCGTCAGTTGCTCTGCCGCCATGGCGATGCGATCAAGCGCGGCGCGCACTTCCGTGTAAAAAGTCTGTGCCGCTTCCGTTGCTTCCACGCCACGCGGCAGACGGATAAACAAGGGCTGGCCGAAATGTTCTTCCAGCAATTTTATTTGCTGGCTGACCGCGCTGTGCGTGATGTGCAATTCGTGCGCGGCAATCGTCAGACTGCGCGTGCGGGCGGCCGCTTCGAACACTTTGAGCGCCTTCAGAGGCGGCAGGGAAAGAGACATGGTGTAAGTTTTTCTAATGCAGGTGTCGGAAAATATTGCTTTTTAAAGTGAGGGGTAGCCCCTATTCTCACTATCACTGCAACGTTATTCATGTGAAAGAAAGAAATGTCTACTTATCAATCCGCCGGTTTTTCTAATAATTTACAGAGTTTGCTGGAAGCTTTCCAGTTCTTTGTCGAGCGCGCATTCAGCACGCCCGCCAAAGCCGTCGACGGCGCGCTGTTCGACCTCAACGATGCTCCCTATCTGGAAGGCGTTACCAGCCACGCCGAGATGGAACGCCGCCTGCGCGAACTTGATCGCAGCCATCTGCGTGCGCTGTCGCAACTGCAAGCACAGTTCTGATAGATGAATCGGATGCAAGACAGTCGTGAAGACTGAATGAATTTGGCGTGACGCCAGAGATGTAAAAAAATGCTGCGCGCATCTCGATCTGACACTGACGATCGGGTTTGAAGCGACAGGAGAACGAGCCGGAAGCAATCTTGCCGTACCGGCTCACAGCAAACAGATGTCGCCCCCAGGATGTCCCTCTGCGGGAAGACGATATCGAAGCGACGCTCATGAAGAATCATGACAATGCGTCGCTTTCATCCAGCAAAAAGGCGCCCGCAAAGGGCGCCCTTGTTTCTACCAAATATCCACCGACTATCCTGCGGATGCCGATGAGTGCAATTTGAGCTCGCGGTCGGAACTCGCAGTCAGAATTTGTGCGTGATGCCGATTCCCAGGCCTGCCGGGCTTTGCCCTGCGGAGAGGCCGGGGATCGCGTTGGCCGATAAGTTGTAGCTCGCCGTCTGCTCGTTGCTGAGCCTGGTGAAGGCGCCCCATAATTCGGTGCGCTTCGACAGGTTGTAGCCATAGCCGAGGGAGAACTGCTGCGCACCGGACGCCGTGCCCGGTTTGCCGATGCCACCGATGCCGGTTGTCGCATTGCCCTTGGAGCGCGCCGCCCGCACATAGGAAGCGCGGAACTGACCGCTGCCGATATTGTGCGTCAGCGCCAGTTGCCATGCATCGCGGCGCAGGTTGGTGCTGGCAGTCGGTTCATACCGCAGGCGTTCCCACGCAAAGCGTACGCGCGTGTTGCCTAAGGAATAGGCGGCGCCGATCTTGTGGCCGGTATCCAGCGTGCCGGCCGCAAAATAATCCTTGTGTTGCTCATAGCCGTAGGCGAGATACAGCGGACCGTTTTCGTAGGTCAGCAAGCCGGAGACCAGGCCGGGATTGGTCGTGGCCGTCTGTTCTTCGCGCGCTGCATAGGCAATGCGACCGATCAGGCCGTTGAAATTCGGCGTTGAATATTGCACCAGATTCTTCTGGCGACGATCAAAGGATGCCGGTGATTGCGCATTTGCCGCCGTGGTGAAGCCGTTGCCCATGATGGAGTTGGAGGCAAAGATACCCGCCGTGAACGGATCGATCGCGTACACCGACACAAAGCGATAGGGCGACTCATACTGCCCTGCGAAAATTTCGCCGAGGCTGCCGCGCAAGCCGACGTTGTCGTTGCGATCGGCGAAGGAGCCGCCACCGGTATCGACACCGACATTCGATTCGATCTGGAAAAACGCCTGCAAGCCGCCGCCCAAATCTTCCACACCCTTGAAGCCGAGCACCGAGAGATTGTTCGATATGCGTCCCATGCGACCGATGCCACCATTGGCGCCGCCGGCCCAGACACTTTCCGCATCCACTTTCAAGAAGCCGTACATCGTTACGGTATCGGTCTGCGCCGCCGCTGACGCCGCCATCGAAGTCAGTCCTGCCGTGATCAAGACCTTCATCGTCTGATTGATTGCCTGTTTCATCCCTGATCTCCTCCATAGAGTTGTTGTCGATATTCTTATTGTTCAGAGAAAATAATAATTCATATGAATTTATATGTATACGTATAAATTAAATTGGAATTTATTTGATTTTATGGGAATTAATTGGGGGTGAGGGAGATGGAATGCCGTGGTCCGGGCGAACGCCAGGATTCCGGGGTGTTTAAACTTGATCAGGGGGCGGGCAAAAGAAAAAGGCGCCGGTCGGAAGACAGGCGCCTTTTGGCAGGAGGGCGAGAGCGAAGGCTTACGCCTGATGTTCCTTGATCATCTCCAGCACGTGGATGCTCAGACGCGTGGTGTGATTGCGCATCGCCAGATAAGCCTTCTCCGGATCGGATGCAAGAATTGCCGCGATGATCGCATCGTGTTCTTCGTGCGACACCGTCAGGCGCTTGTCGACGCCGGCCTGTGCTGCGCGGAACATCGCCAGGCGGTCACGCAGATTTTCAATCGTGTCGGCCAAGCTCTTATTGTGTGCGCCGGCGCAGATCAGGTTGTGGAATTTTTTGTTCAGCGCCAGATAGCCGGCATCGTCGCCGTTGGCCACGCATTCCTGGCTTTGCAAATGAACCAGTTCCAGCTGTTTCTTTTGCACCGCGCTCATGCGTTCGGCGCAGATACGGCAGCACAGGGCTTCCAGCTCACACATGGCTTCCAGCATGTCGGCCAGTTCGTCGACGCCAATGCTGGTGACGATACCGCCTTTGCGCGGCTTCAGCTCGATCATGCCGCGCGCAGCCAATTCGCGCAGCGCTTGGCGGATCGGAGTGCGCGACACGTTGAAGCGTTCGGACAGAGCGATTTCTTCCAGCGCAGAGCCGGGCGGCAGCACGCCGCTGATGATTTCATCGGTCAGGGTGCGATAGATGCGAAGAGAGATGGTTTCCATTCTTGCGTTCTCGGTTTTCTTGGATGGCCGGTTTTATGGGGACTGCAGATGATTCAGTTTGTGATTCGGATGGCTATATTTTACATCGCTTGCACTATAGCAAAAATCTATACCAACAACGGGATAAGATCAAAAGTATCTAATTATATTTTTAAGAATACATTTAAAAATTAAAGTATACATATAAAAAATCCGTGAGTAGAATCAGCCGTTGTGTATATCCAGTATTTTGCTTTCATCTACTCATATAAAGAGGAGGCTGCACCATGGCTAACAAACTGCGTCACATCGCTATCTCCGTTCCGGATCCCTGGAAAACCGCGGAGTTCTACCAGCAAGCTTTCGGCTTCAAGAAAGTCGGCGAGACCGATTCTTCCCTCGCGCGTGGCGTCTACCTGAGCGACGGCACCATGTCGCTGGCGCTGTTGAACTACAAGACCGACGAAGCCGCCGGAGACCGTGGCCGCGAGTTCATCGGCCTGCACCACATCGGCGTCTGGGTCGACAATATCGTCGATGCGCGCAAGGACGTCGAACAAGCGGGAGGCGAGTACTACATGGGCGAAGTGCCGGTCAAAGGCAATATCTTCTACGAAGTCAAATACAAGGATCCCGACGGCGTCATCTGCGACCTCACCGACCACGGCTGGGGCGGCGCCTCCAAGGATGGTCCGGCGGCGGGCGCCAAAGGCGACGGTCCGGCGTTGCGCCATCCGGATCTGACGGCGGATCGCAGCGGTCTGTAATTTCCGGCTTCAATGTCGTTGCGCCCGGCCGGCTCATTGGCCGGGCGTATTTATTTGTACAGCACGGTGCGCAATCAGCCTGTCACGACGTGTTGAAGCGGATCGCCTGCCAGGAGTGCTGATGCGTTTTCTTCAAACATCCGCAACTGCGCCTGCAACGCCTCGGGAGAACGGCCTGAAATATGCGGTGTCAGCAGCAGGTTGTCGAGGGTGCGAAACGCCTCCGGTATGGCCGGCTCGCCATCGACCACATCCAGCGCCGCCCCGGCAATACGCTTGCTCGCCAATGCTTCAATCAACGCCGCCGTATCGACCACACTGCCGCGCGCGATATTGATCAGAAAAGCCTGCGGCCCCAAGGCTTGCAGCAAATAACGATTGACCAGATGCCGCGTCGCCGGCCCGCCCGGGCAGGCGAGGATCAGGTAGTCGCTGCGTGCAGCCAGCTCCAGCGGCGTGGCGCAGTATAGATAAGGCACATGCTCGCGCACATGGCGCGTGTGATACGCCACTTCCATATCGAAGGCCGCCGCACGGCATGCGATCTGCTCGCCGATATTTCCCAGGCCGACGATGCCGAGTCGCTTGCCATTGACGGTCGGGCGCGCTGCGCGATTGCTGTCCCAACCTCCGTCTTTGACCGCGGCATCGAGCAGGTGCAGCCCGCGCGACACCGCCAGCATCAGCGCCATGGCGTGATCGGCGACAGTGGCGTTGTTGGCGCCGGGCGCATGGGTGACGGCGATGCCGAGTTCTCTGGCGGCGGTCAGGTCGATGTTTTCAACTCCGGCGCCAAAGGCACTGACCAGTTTCAGTTGCGGCATCGCCTGCATTTGCGCACGGGTCAGGCCGGTTGATCCGTTGGTGAGGACGATGCTGACTGAGTGCAGGTCTTTATTGTTCCAATCGATTCCTTTCGGCGCGTAGCGCACGGCCGGCAGCGCCGGGTTATCGCGCAACTGCGCCACCAAAGCATCGGCCAGCGGAATCAGGATCAGCAATTCAAAGGGAGAGGGCATCGGCATTCTCATCAAGGTTGGCAAAAATCGAAAAGCCATATGAATACATAGCGATTCTTATGTATAAAAATTTTTACATATTTGTATTGCAATGTATACGTATAAGTTT
>Ga0105240_10003988_pt1 | contig 22754 bp, 16 predicted proteins | sample KBSC54metaG_FD_80426 | JGI IMG/M metagenome (GOLD analysis project Ga0105240, IMG submission 80426) | Corn rhizosphere microbial communities from Kellogg Biological Station, Michigan, USA - KBS C5-4 metaG | ecosystem: Host-associated > Plants > Roots > Rhizosphere > Soil | place: Michigan, USA... | reverse complement strand
GTGGACGGCGGACGGCCTTCGAAGCGCGACCGGCGCGTCATGGATCGTTTGCGACGGCGCTAGGCTGATCAGCTAAACACAGTGTGGTCAAGCACTTCGCGGTAAAGGTCCGTGGAATTCAGTTGCGCCGCGCGTTCTTCCAACCGGCGCAGATTGTGAAGCGCGGTGTTGCGCGTAGAGGACAGACCTTCCACATCGCAGCGGGCCACTACCCATAACAAATGCTCCGCGCGACGAACTATCTCGGCTACTTCGCCCCCCAACATGATGTTCATTGTTACTCCGTCTCGGCATGTTTTCTATGGGCAATTAGGGCCAGTGTTGTAAACTCCTACGGATTAAGGAGCAGAATGTCTGAAATTCGCCATACTGAAACTCAGGATTGCCATGTGCCTCGCGATACCGGGTGTAAACCGGATAGCTAAAGTGCAGTCTTGTCGGCAGCCAACGGCCACAGATAAGCACAAATAAGAACTCTTGACTTCATCTGTGTTCATCTGTGGCTCATTATTACCAGCTCACCCTCGCAGCGAGTTGGCCGGTGCGCGGCGGACGGGCGCTGGACACGGCGCCGAACGCGGCGTCGCCGAGGGTGAAATCGGGGATATTGAAGATCGCACGATTCAGCAGATTGTAGAACTCGGCGCGGACGTCCACCCGCAGCCGTTCGGTGATCGCGAAGCTGCGCTCCAGCGTCATGTCCGTTGTCAGCATCGACGCGCCGCGCAAGACGGAACGCGGCGAGTTGCCGAAGCTGTACGGCGAGGGATTGGCGAACGCCGCGATATCGAACCACTCCGCGACCGTCTGCCGGCTGGACGGCAACGCGGGATCGCGCAGCAGATTGGGACGGAGCGATCCGGCGGGGAATGCGTTGGTGGTATTCGCCGACGTGATCACGGTGAAGGCCGGGCCGGATTCGGCGGTTTCGAAGACGCCCAGTTTCCAACCGCGATACTGGTACATCGCCTCGACAACGAGGCGGTGCGGCACGTCGCTGCCGCTGCGGCCCTTATCGAGGCGGCGATTGTAGGCATCCATGTAGCTGCCCGTCGAGCCGAACTCGTTGGCCGATTCTACGTCGTCCAGAAACTTGGAAAACGTGTAGTGCGCCAGGAACGAAAGGCTGTGGCTGAAACGCTTTTCCGCGCGCACGAACACGGCATGGTACGTGGAGTTGCCGATCGAGGGATTGATCCAGGTGACGTTGCTGAACTGCGGAAACGGCCGCAGCAGTTGAGAATTGCCCGCGCCCATCCACTGCGGCGGTACCTGGTTCAGACTGAGATCATTGGCCGTGAGGTGATGGCTCACGTTGCCGATGTAGCCGGCCTCCACCAGCAGATCGGACGCGACCTCGCGCTGCACGCCCAGGTTCGACTCGTACGAGATCGGCGCCACCTGTTGCGGATTGAAGAACGCGACAGCGGTGTTGGGCTTCTGTCCGACCGGCACGGCGCCGTACGCAGAGGTGAGCGGCGGGCGGGTGTAGGCGGGGAATCCGTCACGCAGCAGAAACGCGCTCTGCGTTTCGGCCTGCGCCACGGAGTAACTCGCGGACGTCGAGAAGCCCAGCGCCGCCACATCGCCGATAGTATTGCTCACCGTCGGTCCGTAAAGAATGCCGGCGCCGCCGCGGATCACCGTGTCGCGCTTGCCCGGAATGCGCCAGGCGAAACCGGCTCGCGGGCCGATATTGTTCCAATCGGTCTGGAACACGCGCACCGGCGTGCCGTTCACGCCTGCGAAGGTCACCACGCCGGGAGTGCCGGAGACCGGATTGATCGCGGACGGGTCGAAAGAATTCATCCGATTGCCGGCGACGTAGCGGGGAAATTCGACTTCGTACCGCAGGCCAACATTGATGGTCAGGCGCTCGGTGATGCGCCAATCGTCCTGAACATAGAAGGCCATGTACGAGGCGCGCGACGGAATTTTGTCGGACACCTGAATGGCGGCCGTGTTCACGTAGCCGAGCATGAAGGCGGCCAGCGCGTTGCCGGTAGTGGCGGAGGAGCCGGGCAGGTCCGTGATCAGCGGACTGACGGTGAAATTTCCCGCCGAGCCGCGGTCGCGAATTTCGTCGTTGGCTCCGGCGCGATATTCGGCGCCGAATTTCAGCGCGTGCTTTCCACGAAACCAGGAGAACGACTCGAGGAATTGCTGGTCCACGATGGGCGTCTGAAAGCGAGACACAGCGGTGGGATTCCCCAGCGATGCACCCGTAGTGGGAATCGTTACGTTTCCCGCGACGAAGCCGGCCGGCACGCCATACCCGGGGATCGTGAAGGCGGGGAAGGCGGAGTCCGATACACCGGTGAGTCCGATTTTCGCGGCGTAATTTTCTCCGTAGCCGGGGCGCGTGTCGAGGAACTTGCGCCGGAGGTAGGTGTAGCGGAAATCGTTCGAGAGCGACGGGGTGAAGACGTGCGTGTAAGCGCCGAGGATGCTTTGCACGCGGACGTCGGTGATATCGGCCAACGGGTCGGCGGCCGGCGTGCCATACGTGCCGGCGTTGTTTGTGTTCGCGTCGTTGATGTAGTAGCGCGCGGTCACCAGGTCGGCGGGGCGAAACTGATGATCCAGTCGGCCGACGACAATGTTGCGATAGAGCGTGCTGGGGCTGCTGCCGATGAAATTGTTGGAGTTGCCGGCCGACCCGGTGCGGTTCGGCAGCGGGAAGTACGCCATGGCGGCGAGCGCCACGGGGTCGAAGCGATTAGCCGGAATCACGTTTCCGGTAAACGGCTGGCGGGTCGCGGCGGTTGACCCGGTGAGCGGATCGTAAATCGGAATAGCTTGGCCGGACGCGCCGCGGAGGCCGGAGAAATCGCCCTGACGCTCGAGCAGCGTGGGGACGGTGGATGTCGTGTCGAAGCTGGTCAACTGGCGGGTCTGCTCCCACGTGACGAAGAAGTGCGTTTTGTCTTTGCGGACGGGACCGCCGAACGTGCCGCCGTACTGATTGAGCCGCACGGGCGAGCGCTTCGCGGCGAAGAAGTTGCGCGCATTCAGGGCGTCATTCTGCAGCGATTCGAAAATGCTGCCGTGATACTGGTTGGTGCCCGACCGCGTGGACATGCTCACGATTCCGCCGGTCGAATGTCCGAACTCGGCCGAGTAGTTGTTGGCGACCACCTTGAATTCCTGCATTGCGTCCACCGGCAGCGTGGTGAGTTGTTGCGGTCGCGTCAAACCGACGGCGTTCGAAACGTTGCCACCGTCCAGCGTGAAATTCTGATTGCGCGCGCGCCCGCCGGCCACGCTGAAAACGGGATAGTTTTCGGCCGTGCCCGCTCCGGTATCGATCATGACCACGCCCGGCGCGAGAGCGGCTAGCGTCGACGCTGCGCGATTCGGCAGCGGCAATCCGGCCAGCATCTCGCGATTGACGACCTGCCCGACGTTGGAGGTCTGCGATTCGACGAGCGGCGCGGCCTCGCTGACGTTCACCATTTCGGTCGCGGGTCCCAATGGCAGCGTGAGATCGATGGCGGCGGTCTCGGAGACCCGCAGAGTCACCTGTCCGCGAACGAGTTTCTGGAACCCGGGAGCTTCGACCTCCACGCGATACATTCCGGGCACGAGCGAGGCGATGCGATAATCTCCGGCGTCCGTGGTCAGCGTGCGCAGTTCGGCGCCCGTCTGCTCGTTGATGACGGCGATTTGTGCTTTGGCGATCGCGAGTCCGGCAGGATCGGCGATGTGGCCGGTCAGGGCGCTGGTCCCGACTTGCGCTAAGGCGAATGCCGCTGTGGCGAATAGAATCCGCAAACTACGCATACTCTATCGACAATAGGATGATTACGCCATAAAGTCAACTCACATGGCCCACCGTCTAGTTCCCCAGAGGAATAGTTAAAGAGCCAATCGCCGACGATTGCTCTTCGAAGCAGATGATGCGCAGCTTTGTGGCAGTGGCCGGGGGTACGGTGCTCTGCATAAACTGATCTGTTTACGGAAAGAACGCTCGATGTGGCTCATGAAGCCGGCGTTTTTCGATCTTCACCTCAGCGCCATGCAACACGAGGCGGCGCTGAAAGAGGGTTACGCCAACGCTATATACCCTGACCGCGTCCGAACCCTCACGCCTGCGCGGCGGGTTGAGACGCTGATCCTCTGGAATTTCCCGTCCCAATTGCCGGGCCTGGCCACCGGTGAGAATGGCGAGCCGAGTGAGCGCAAAACCAAGTCGGCGCTCACATACGAATCAAGGGGATCGATTCCCCGGGGGCCGGTTTCGGCACTGCTGCCCGAACTCAAGCCGCGCCGGGTTTTTCCTGCGCGGCCGCCGGGGTTACCGGAGACCAACAGAACAAAGAGAACTGCGCATAAAGTCCGAAGTATACGCTATCAGACGAATTTATCTTAAATAAGGTTCCTGCCACTGTGCCACGATAGTGCTGGATGAACCGCAGCGAAATGTACGCCCGTATCGGTGCGCAACGCGAGCCCTGGGACATGCTCGTGATTGGCGGCGGCGCGACCGGCGCGGGCATCGCCGTGGACGCTGCGGCGCGCGGCTACAAACTGCTGCTGGTGGAGCAAAGCGATTTCGGCAAAGGCACGTCCAGCCGCAGCACCAAACTGGTACACGGCGGCGTGCGGTATCTGGAGCAGGGCAATCTCTCGCTCGTGATGGAAGCGCTGAAGGAGCGAGGTCTGCTGTTGGGCAACGCGCCGCACCTGGTCCGCAATCTGGCGTTCGTCGTGCCGACCTACGACTGGTGGGAATCGCCGTTCTACGGTGTCGGACTGAAACTCTACAACCTGCTCGCCGGGAAGTACGGCTTCGGCGATTCGCGCATCCTGTCGCGGGAGGAAACGTTGGAGCGTCTGCCGACCATCAATCCCGAGGGACTGCGCGGCGGCGTGGTCTACTACGATGGCCAGTTCGACGACGCGCGGCTGCTGATGGATCTACTGCAGACCGCGTCGGGATTGGGCGCGACGGTGCTCAATTATGCGCGCGTCACCGCGTTGACGAAAGATCGCGAGGGCTTCGTGAACGGCGTGCAGGTGCGCGATATGCTGACGGGCGAGGAGTTCCCCGCCCTGGCCCGCGTGGTCGTCAACGCCACCGGCGCATTCGCCGACGATGTCCGGCGCATGGCCGAGCCGGACGCCCGTCCCATCATCGCGCCCAGCCAGGGGGTGCATCTGGTATTCGACGGATCGTTTCTGGCAAGCGATCACGCCATCATGGTGCCGCACACCAGCGACGGCCGCGTCATGTTCGCGATTCCGTGGCACGGCCACACCGTCGTGGGGACGACCGATACTCCCGTGGCGGGCGCGGAACTCGAGCCCGTCGCGATGGAGCAGGAGATCGAATTCATTCTGCAGACCGCGTCCCTTTACCTGGCCAAGAAACCCGAACGCGCCGACGTCTTGAGCGTGTTCGCCGGTATTCGTCCTCTGGTGCGCGAGGGCGATGCGGGCAACACGGCGGCGCTGTCGCGCGGACACACCATCCGCATTGAGTTGAGCGGGATGGTGACCATCTGCGGCGGCAAGTGGACCACGTACCGGCGCATGGCCGAGGACTGCGTCAATCAGGCGGCATCGCTCGCCGGACTGCCGGAGCGCGACTGTGAGACGGAGCATTTGCCGATCGCGGCTCCGGCGTCGGCGGACAGCATCGAGGCGGAAGTGCGGCGCGCGGTGCGGCAGGAGATGGCGATGACGGTCGAGGACGTGCTGGCGCGGCGGATGCGCACGCTGTTTCTGAATGCGCGACAGGCGATGGAAATGGCGCCATTCGTGGCCGAATGGATGGCCGGCGAACTCGGCAAAGACCTCACATGGCAGGACGAGCAAGTGGCGGCGTTCCGCGAGTTGGCGCGAGGGTACACGGTCACGAGCAGTAAATGACCGCCGCTTCGGCCAGAATCTCAGCCAACTCGATCACGGAATTCAGGTCCACCCACTCGACATCGGCATGCGCGCCGGCGCCGGTTGCACCGCAGACCACGGTTTCCACGCCGGCCTCCTGGAGCAGAGCGGCATCCATCCACGGAGTGTCGCCGAAATGCGCGGGCGCTTTGCCGCGGACCTTGGCGACCGCGGCATCGACGGCCTGTACGATCGCCGCGTCCGGTGCCACCTCAAAGGGATTGCGCACGAAGAACGGCCGCACAGTGGCGCGGAAATCGGGATCCTCCGCGGCAAGACCGTCCACGATCGCCTGTATTTCGCCGACTGCCTGCTGTTCCGTTTCCCCCGGAATCGTGCGCCGCTCGATCTGCACTTTGCTGGACGCGGCGTAGGTGCTGAGTCCGCTGCCCCCGCTGAGGAGCGCCGCGTGCAGCGATGGCGGTCCGACAAGTGGATGCGGTGTGCGAGCGCGGAGGTCGCGCTCCAGCAGGCTGAGGCGCGCGAGAAACAGGCCCATCTTCATGTTGGCGTCGATGCCCTGCTCGAACTTGCTGCCGTGAGCGGCGCGCCCGGTGATCTCGATGTCGATCCAGAGGTAACCCTTGTGCGCCAGGCAGACCTCGAGCGCGGTGGGTTCGGTGACAATCGCGCCATCGACTTTCACGCGGCGGATGAGATCGGTGGTGCCGAGGCTGCCGTACTCTTCGTCGGCAACGGCGGCGATGAGGAGGTCGCCGCGGAGTCGCGTGCCGGAATCGACCAGGGCCTTGGCGCCGGCCATTCCGGCGGCCAGGCTGCCCTTCATGTCGAAGGCGCCGCGTCCGTAAATCTTGCCGTCGCGCAGCGCGCCGGAGAAGGGCTCGGCCATGCCGGGAACGTCGACCGTGTCGCAGTGGGCGTTGAGCATGAGGCTGCGTCCGCCACCCGTTCCGGCGAGGCGGCCGAGCACGCTGGTGCGGCCGGGTTCGGGCTCGAAAATCTCGGCGGAGAGGCCGATGGAGCGGAGCGACGCCGCGATGAAGTCGGCGATCTCACGTTCGCCGGGCGCTCCTGGGGCGAGCGTGGGGTTGATGGAATTGATCTGCACCAGGCGCGCGAGCGTGGCCTGTGTGTATTCGGAATCTATCTTCATTTCTGTAGCCGCGTGTAATGAGGAATCGTACCCACCAAAGGTACAACATACTCCAGGAATGCCGGCGAGTCGCGCCAGGCTTCGGGCAGGAGGCGTTCGCCGCAGGCCACGCGTTCGAGGGGCGCGAGCCCGGTGGAAATTTCGTAAGCGCTGCCGGGCGTCCGCACCAGCGTGACCACGACGCCGCTGCGACCCTCGACGGCGGCACGCACGGCCGCGACTCCACACATTCGCGCTTCGATGCGATCCTGCCGCGGCTCGTCGCTCCACCAGCTTCGGCCGAGCAGTCCCGGCTTCTCGCCGCGCGCCTTCAGTTTCAGGTGCTGCGTGGTGAGGCTGGCAAGCCGGTGCGCCAGGTTCATCGCGAGTTTGCCGCGCGAGCCGCCGCGTTCGTCGGCGCCGAAGGCCTCGCCGTTTTCGTCCAACTGGCCTTCGCAGATGGCGATCACACAGCGGCCCAGACGCGAGTACACGCCGTCGATATCGCCCATGAGCCGGTTCAGCGGAAGGCGCGTTTCGGGGTAATAGATAAGGTGCGGGGCATCGTCATCGTGGTGGCGCGCGAGGCGGGTCGCGGCGACCAGCCATCCGGCATTGCGGCCCAGCACTTCCACAAATTGAACCTGGCCGGGGAGCGCGCGGTTATCGGCGCCGATATCGCGGACGGCGCACGCGAAGAAGCGGGCCGTGGTGGCGTAGCCGGGAGTGTGATCGGTCGCGAGCAGGTCGTTGTCGATCGTCTTGGGGATGCCGATGACCTGCAGCGAGTCGCCGGCCGCGGCGGCGATGTGAGCGGCGGTAGCCATGGATCCGTTGCCGCCGGTGAGGAACAGATAACGGATCTCGCGTTTGCGGCAGACGGCCAGCAGCGCGTCAAGAGCGCGGTCGTCGAGTTCCATGCGCGAAGTGCCGAGCGCGGACGCCGGCGTGTTCGCGATCGCCTCGAGAGTCGCCGGGGACTGCGCGGATAGGTTGAAGAAGTCCTCGTTCAACGCGCCGGAAATACCGAACGCCGCGCCGTACAATCCGCCGATCTGAGGATGCCGCCGGGCTTCTTCCACCACGCCCGCCATGCTGGCGTTGATCACTGGCGTCGGGCCGCCGCTGTGCACCAGAAGCGCGTTCATAGGGTGAACTCCACTTTATCGCATGAGGCAAGTTAAGATCGCACTTTTAACGTTACCGAACTGCATGAAGAACCCCGCCCTTGTGGCGCGCAGTCTGGCCGCGCTTCTACTTTTCTCAGGCATGGCTGTTGCCGCCCAGGAATCCAAAATCAATTTCAATCCCGACTGGAAGTTCATCAGAGCCGATCCGGCAGGCGCACGGGACCCGACCTTCGACGACAGTTCGTGGACCGCCGTTTCCCTGCCCCACACCTACAACGATATCGGTACGTTCGACGACTGGTCGACGCCCAATCACGTCGGCGAGATGAATCTATGGAGCGGCCGCACGTGGTATCGCAAGACGGTCACGCTGCCGCAAACTATGCAGGGCAAGAAGGTGTTTATCGAGTTCGAAGCGACCGAAGTGGCGCACGCCGGCGGCGAGGGCGACGGCGTGCGCCTGCCGAAGGAAGCGTACTACGTGGTGCGCACGATTTTCCGCGACGATCCGCAGGTGCACATCATCGGCCACTGGACGTATCCGGCGAACACGAAAAAAGACGGTGTACGTCACCAGTAATGCGCAGGACGTCGAGCTATTGGTGAACGGCAAATCGCTGTACGCCAAGGCGACGGATCGTTACCTGTTCACCTTCCCCGGCGTGGTTTGGGAGCCGGGCGAGATCAAGGCGATCGCCTCGACTGACGGCAGGGTGGCAGCCACGGAGAGCAAGCACACCGTGGGTCCGGCGGTCGCGCTGCGGATGACGGCGCTGAGCGTCGAGCCGGGCTGATTGCGCGCCGATGGGTCGGACGTGGCACGCATCGATGTAGAGGCGGTGGATGCGAAGGGCGACCGCTGACCCGCCTTCCAGCAGCGCGTGGATTTCGATACGACCGGTCCGGCAGTCTGGCGCGGCGGGTACAACAGCGGCAAGATCAAAGCGACGAACAACACGTGGCTGGACCTGGAGGCGGGGATCAATCGCGTGGCGGTCCGTGCGACGCGGACTCCGGGCGTGATCACCGTGAAAGTGAAGGGCGAGGGGCTGAAGCCTGCGTCGATCACACTGCGCTGCGGCGTGGACCCGACGAAGACGACGGCAGGCAAGTACGTCAAGTCGTTCTCGTATTCGGCCCCCACGGGCAACATCCACGTGGAGTCGAACGCGCAGAACAATCCTTACGCCGATTCGGAAGTGAATGGCTTGCCGGAGCGGCTGCTCGGCGTCGACTTCGTGCAGGCGGCGAAAGCGGATCGGGCCTGCAGCGCGGTGGACCTGATGGAATTGGCGGTGCCGGCTGGAGCGGTCGTCACGATCGCGCACGACGACCGGCTGCCCGTGCCGGCGTGGATGTCGAAGCTGTTCGAGCCGACGGGCGAAACGATCACGGTCGGTGGAAAACCGATGGGGCTGTTCCAACATCGCGCGGCTGCCGCCGAAAGCCTGACCCTCGGCGACAACGCCACGGGCGACGCGAAGAACGCGAACACTGGGCCGCGTCTTGACGCGCGAAGAGGAAGACCAAATCCTGGATATTGACGCCCGGCCCTTGCCATTCGCTTTCCTGCGCCGAAGTGACGCTGAGGTGATCCCTATCGGCCGAGCCGCTTCTCTGGCCGCATCGTCTGGGATGAGAGCAAGCCCAACGGCCAGCCCCGCCGCCTCGACGCCAGCCGCGCGGAACGGGAGTTCGGATTCAAAAGCCCGCACGTCGTTGGATGAAGGGCTGAAGAGGACCATCGAGTGGTACCGCAGTCTGATCCGCGTCCTCGCGATACGAGACCCGGCGGCGCTTGAGCCCTAAGCCAACCCCGACAGCTTTCCAGTGCTGTCGCCGAAGCTTTCTTCGTGGATGCCCATGCGATCGAGCATTGAGAGATAGAGGTTGCAGAGAGGCGTTTCGGGAGCGAAGCGGATGCGGCGGCCGGGGCGGAGGCTGCCCTTTCCGCGGCCGGCGAGAGCGATCGGCAGATTGTGTTCCAGGTGCAGGTTGCCGCACTTGATGCCGCAGCCGAACATCACCATGGAGTTGTCCAACAGCGACGTGCCGCCTTCATCGAGGCTCTTCAGCTTGTTCAGAAAATACGCCACCTGCTCGATGTGCCAGGTCACGCAGGCCTCATACTGGCGCTTCTTGTCGGCTTCCTCGCCGTGGTGCGAGAGCGTGTGCATGCCGCCACGGACGTTCGGCAGGAAAGAATAGTCGTAACCGGTCTGAGCATCGGCGACCATGAACGTGCCGATGCGCGTGATGTCGCTCCACAAGGCCAGCACCATGATGTCCATCATTAACTTCATGTGCTCCGGCCGCGACGCGGGAATGCCGGGACCCGGCCGTTCCAACGGAAACTGTCCTTTGTTGATCCAGCGCTTCTGCGGACGCAATGTCGCTTCCAGCCGCTGCTCTACGCTGCGTACGGATTCGAAATACTCGTCGAGCCGCACGCGATCGCCGGAACTCCCGGAGTTGCGCAGCGCCTGCGCCTGATCCCGCACCAGGTCGAGTACGCTGGCGTCATCGCGCTGCAGCGAAGTGACCAGCGCCGGATCGTCGGGCCGCAAACTGGAGATCACCGGCGAGCGGTTGGAGCGAAACAGCCGGTCGAAAGCCAGTTGCGGCACGATCTCTTTGGGCACGGGCGTATGCGGATCGCGCCACGAAATGAACGAGCCGTACATACGGGCGAAGCCGCCGCCGGCCGTATCGATGCCGGTACGGGGCGCTTCGAGGCCGAGTTCGAACGTAGGCAGCATGGTGCGGTCGCCGATTCGTTGCGCCGCAAACTGATCGATGGAGGTGCCGCCGGAATCCAGATCGTCGCCGGAAGTGCGCTCGACGTAGCCGCCGGAGAGAAACGCCGGGACCTTGGGCCAGTGGCCATTGCGTCCGACGGTCTTCGCGTTCCAGAGATTCTCCAGCAGCAGGATGTCGCTCTTCAGGCTCTCCAGCGGCTTGAGGATGGGAGTCAGTTCGTAGTCTTCGCCATCGCCCGGCGGAGTCCAATGTTCCGGCACCACGCCGTTCGGCATGTACATGAAGACGGAGCGCAGCGGGGGCTCGGCGAGCGATTCGGCTTTCGTATCGGGAGCGGCCGATGCCATGGTTTCAAGCCACGGGAGCGCCAAGGTCGCGCCCGCGCCACGCAGTATCGTTCTGCGTGAGATTCGTTTGGACGGCATCGATCCCTCCTACTTCACCACCATCGGAACGGTCCGTTTGGGAGGCGGCGGCGGCGTTGTTTCCATGGTAACCTTTCCTCCCTGGCTGTTTCGGAACGGAGTACTCAATACAATTTCGCGCATGAGCGTGCGCGCGCGGTAGTTGTCCTTTTGTAGCGCATCGACGAGGTGCTGCACGGTACAGGAGTCGCCGTCCTGCAGATTGCGGCCGAGCGCATAGGCCAGCACTTTGCCGGAGAGGTGCCGCAGGAAATCTTCCTTCTTGCCGAGCAGGACCTGGCGCAGTTCGACGGGCCCGATGAACGCTTCGCCTGAAGCGAGTGCGCCGCTGGCATCGATCGGGGTCCCGTCCGATTCCTTGTCGCGCCAGCGCCCGGTCCAATCGAAATTCTCCAGGGCGAAGCCGATGGGGTCCATCAGTTTGTGGCAGGCGGAGCAGGCCGGATTATTGCGATGCTCCAGCGTCTTCTCGCGCATGTGCACGGCTTTCTTCTTACCGGTTTCGAGCGGCGGCACATTGGGCGGAGGCGGCGGCACGGGCGTGCCGAGCAGGGTGTCGAGCACCCAGGCGCCGCGCAGCACAGGACTGCTCTGGTTGTAGTGCGAAGTCATCGCCAGCACAGCGCCCGACGTGATCACACCGGCGCGGCGCGGATCGGGCCACTGCACGAAGCGCGGCTCGTTTCCGTGGAGGTCCTTGAACTGGTCTTCGAGCTGGTAGAACTTCACCAGGCGCTCGGTGAGATAGGTGTAGTTGCCGTCGATGAGGTCCAGCAGGCTGCGATTTTCGGCCAGGATTCGTTCGAAGATCAGGATGGGTTCGGCGCGCAGATCGGCGGCAACGGGCGGATTGTAGAACTCCTGAATTTCGGTCAGCATTGGCGCGACGCGGCCTCCCAAATCCTGCGTGCCGAGCCACTGCCCAATGAAGGTGCTGGTGAACGCGTGCGCTCGGGGGTCGTCGAGCATGCGTTCGACCTGGGCCGTCAGGGTTTTCGGATCCTGCAGTTTGCCCTCGGCGGCGAGCAGGTCCAGTTCGGCGTCGGGCATGGTGGACCAGAAGAAGTACGAAAGGCGCGACGCCATCTCATACTGGCCGATGGGATAGATGCCGGGCTTCTCGTTGCGCCGCTCGAGTTTGAACAGGAAATCCGGACTGACCAGCACGGCTTTCAACGCGAGCTTGACCCGCTCCTCGAACGGGTCACCGCGCTGCGCCGCACGGTCGTATAGCGTTAGGAGGGGCGCGATGTCGGCTGTCTCGATGGGCCGGCGGTAGGCTTGGCGCACGATGCGGCGCAGAATCTGCCCGGCAGCTTTGCGCGGCTGTACCGGTTCGGCGCCGGGCTCGGCCCCGAGCAGACGATAGTGGAGCGCCAGCTTTTCGGGCGTCGAGGCTGCGGGTCGTTGCTGCACTGTGATGGTGGCGGTCGCGGGCGGGGCGCCTTCGCCGACGATCGAAAGCTGCCGCAAGCCGCGCGCGAGATGAATCCGGGCGGTCATCGACGGTGCTGCGCCGCCGCGGCCCGGCCGCGGGCGCGACTGCTGCAACGTCATGGCAAGGGGCGCGCCTTCGTCGATCTTCAACTTGAATGTGCCCACGGGAGAGACTGAGACATCGTAGTCCGCGTCGGCGTAGATCGAGACCATCGCGGGGCTGGCCGGGTAAGTCTTGTCGAGCGCAGGGGTGACGATAACGCGATCCAGCACCTGCTGGGCGGCGTCGAGGTAGCGCTCCATCAACACCGGCGGGATGTAGAGCGTTTCGCCGTTGGTGTCGAAGCCGGCCCCGCCCGATCCGTCGGCCGGGAAAAACTCGGAGACGTTGAAGTCTATCCCCAGGAGGTCGCGGACGGTGTTGTGATACTCGCGTCGATTCAGGCGCCGGATGGCCACCGCGCCGGCATAATCGCCCACGGCACAGGCGGTCTGGCGGAGACGGTTGTCGATCCACGCCGCGACACGGAGGCGGTCCTCTTCGGCCAGCTTCGCATCGCCAGGCGGCATGGTGCGATTCCGCAACTGGGCGGCGACGTTGCGCCAAAGGCTGCGATTGGATTCGATGTCCTGGCTGGTCGCGGCCTTGAGAAAGTTGACGCGCGCCTTGGCCGAATGACAGGGAGTACAGTTGGCCTCGAGCACGGGACGAATCGACTGGGCGAACTCATCGGCCGGCGGCGCGGCCACGGCTGCAGACGCGCACAACAGCATTCCCAGTGCCCATGCTCTCACTGGGGACTAATATATCAATTCCGCGGGTCAGCCGACCTTGTACCGCTTGATCTCGGCATCGGAAACTTCGCTGCTCATGCCGGGCGCTTCGGGTCCGGCCATCTCGCCATTGACCAATTTCTGCGCGCCGCCGGACTCCATGTAGATGGCGTTGGGCATGGCGAGCAGCATGTTCAAATTGGTGGAGCCGCCGCCGTGGCTGGCCAGTTCGAGACCGGCGGCATCGGCCAGCGCGGCGATCTCCATCCACTCGGTGACTCCGCCGGCGCGGCGATTGTCGGGCTGCACGATGTCGGCGCCCTTACGCGCGATCAGGTCGGCGAAGGCGTACTTGGTGTTCAGGTTCTCGCCGGTGGCGATCCGCATATCGAGCGACTGGGCCAATAACGTGAAGCCTTCCATGTCCTGCGGCGGCAGAGGCTCCTCGTACCAGAAGCAGCCCATCTCCTGATACACGCGGCCGCGGCGCAGGGCTTCGTTGCGATTGAAGACCTGGTTGGCATCGACCATGACGCGCTTGCCCTTGCCCATGGTGTCGAGGGCCAGGCGAATGCGGCGGACGTCGTCGTCGAGGCTCCCGCGGCCGACCTTGATCTTGACGGCCTGATAGCCCTGCTCGATCGCGGTGGTGATCTGCCGCTTGAACTTGGACAGATCGTCGTCGTTATCGTAATACCAGCCGCACATGCTGTAGACCGGGATGCGATCGCGGAATGCGCCGAGCATCTTATAGACGGGGAGTCCCGCGGACTTGCCGAGGATGTCCCAGACGGCGATGTCGGCGGCGGCGATCGCGAACTGGGCGACTCCACCGACGCCCTGGTATTCGAGCGCGGCCCAGAGGTCGGCACGGATGCGTCGCGGGAAGGCAGGGTCCTTGCCGATGATCGCGGGCTTCACTTCCTGCTCGAGGATCGTTTGGACGACCTTGGGACCGCCGGGGATCATGCCGAAGGAACTGGAGGCCCAGCCGGTGATGCCGGCGTCGGTGCGGAGTCGCAGGACGACGGACCCGCTCTCACCGCCGAAGGCATGGATGGCGTCGTAGTAGGGCGTGCCGGGAGGACGGCGGAGGAGGTCGGTTTCGAGTCCGGTGATCCTGATCTGTTTCTGCTGCGCCGCTGCCGCTGAGAGCGCCGTGGCCGCGGCCGGAACTGCCGCGGCTGAACATAGAAGCTGCCGTCTGTTCATTGCTTGTATTCTACGTTTTTCAGTCCGCGACTGTGCCAGGTGTTACGGTACGGTTCCCGTGGAGAGTGACAGGAGCGGGCTTTCGGAGTGGGTCTTTCGAGCTTCACTACGGGAGAGCGGGGATTATGACCCGGCCCTCCACCTAGCGTCCTTCTGCTGGTCGACCTCCAGCGGGCTTCCAGCATACAACACCGGAAGAGTTAGGAAAACTGCAAGTCGGCGTAATCCGCGGCGAGCAGAAGGTATGGCTCGCCCCACTGCGTGCCGCCGCTGCGGAAACGTAGACCCCAGGCGCCGCCGACCACCAGATAGCTGGAAAATCTGACCATCCATGGCCGCGCAGTTGGGGTTGGGCGTCGATTTGAGTGAAGATCGCTATTTCGGCTCTCCCGGGAGCGGCGGCAGCGCGGGGGTGATCTTGCCCCAGCCCTGCTCGGACGCGGTCTTCATGTCCTTCTGCAACTGTTCGGGCAGCTTCTCGTTCAGCTTCGGCCGGGTGGTGTCATTGGCTAACTGCCAGCCGACGGCTGCGACGGTCCGGGTGATCTGCTGCATTTCCTTGTAGTCGATCTTGTCGGGCGTGTCGGTGGGACGGTGATAGTCCACGTGCAGGCCGGTGGTGAAGAAGGCGATCGGCACGCCGACTTTGGCGAAGTTGTAATGATCGCTGCGGTAGAAGATGCGCTGGCCCTGCGGATTCGGCCCGAGATTGTCATGGGTCTCGTCGGGGGCCGTGACGTCGTAGAAATGGCTGATCTTCAGCTTCTGGTAGTCAGAGTTGACGGTGTCGATCACCTTGCCGAGATCGTCGCTGCTGATGTTGGGGCCAATGAGCAGGACTTCGCCCGGATTCACGAGCACGTGTTGCGTGTTGGGGTCGACCGAGTTGGAGTTCTTGCTGCGGCCGATCATGTCCATGTTGAGATCGGCAACCACCTTGCTGATGTCGATGGTCGGGTATTGGGCGAAATACTGCGAGCCCCAGAGACCCTTCTCCTCGCCGCCGTTCCACAGGAAGAGAATGCTGCGCTTGGGACGCATGCCCTTGGCGGCGCCTTCGGAGTATGCGCGGGCCATGGCCAGGAGGCCGGTCGAGCCGGAGCCGTCATCGTCCGCGCCGTTGTTGACGGTGTGACCGTCGGGTTGGGGCGCGCTTAGGCCGATGTGATCGAGGTGGGCGCTGATGATGACGAACTCGTTCTTCAGGACCGGGTCGCCGCCTTCGACGATGCCGATCACATCCTCGCCGTGACCCTGCTCGGTCTTGATGCCGACGTGGATGGCCAGCTTCTTGGCCGCGTTCAGTTCGAAGGAATCCTGCCTGGCGTTGGCGCCGGTGTTATAGAAGACCTGTGCGCCGGAGAGTTTCTCGCCCTGGAAGAGGGCATTGGTCAGGTCGAGTCCGGCGGTTACCGCGGGGGCGGCGGGGCAGGACTGGGCGACCTGGAATTTCGGGATCGTGTAGTTGGGGCCATTGAGTCCGGCGCCGCGTCCGCCGCCACCACCGCCGCCGAAGCCACCGGCGTTGGGGTTGGCCATGGCGGCGACCTGCTGGAAGTTCGCGACCGAGATGACGCCGAGAGCGCCGTTCTTGGCGGCGTACTGTTCGGGCGTCCAGTAATCGGTGCAGGCGACGCCGAGGGGGTCAGTCGCAGCACCGCGTCCACCACCGCCGCCAGCACCGCGACCGCCGCGTCCGGCAGCCTGTTGAGCGGCCACTTCGGTGGGCAGTCCGGCGACGACGATGATCTTGCCTTTGACGTCGATGCCCTTGTAGGGGTCGGTGTCGGTCTTCTTGACGACGTAGCCGTTGCCGGCGAAGACGAGATTGCCGGAGACGTCGAGCGCTTGCGCGGCCGCGCCGCGTCCGCCGCCGGCGGCGAGGGTCCACTCTTTCTGATACTCGAAGGTCGTGGTGCGGGGTTCGCCGGCATTGCCAGCGCGGGCGCCGCGGGCGCCACCGGCGCCACCCTGTCCACCGCCTCCACCAAAGCCACGCCCGCCGGCAGCAGCAGGAGCGGTGAGAGTCAGCTTGGTCTCTTCAGGAACGATGGTGCGGGCCACCATGTCGATGGGCAGGAAGTAAGGCTGGAGGGGGCCGTCGGTGCCGGTGGTGCTGCCGCCGGGCTTCAGTCCCCATTCGGCGAGATGGCTGGCGACATAGAGCGCCGCGGTGTCATAGCCGCGGGAGGGGAAGTTGCGGCCTTCCAACTGGTCGGAGGCCAGGACGTACTCGTAGATTTTGAGTTCTTCCTGAGTAATGGACTCGGCATTCCCGAAGGCCGGCAACGCGGCTGCTTTGGACGCTTTGCTTGATTTCGGCTTGGCAGCCTGTTGGGCTCCCATGTTAGAGAGCAGGACAAGAGTAAGACCGGCCGCGGCGGCGCAGCTTACGAGTATTCGACGCATAGACCCTCGAGACGTGGATTCGGAGATGGAGCTATGTTAGCAAAAACCGACCGGCGGCAAAGACCGCCGGCGTTACCAGAGCGCGTTGAAAAAGAACTTGAACGCTGCGTGGGATTGGCCGCGCCACTGGGGTTTGAAGCCCAGGAGGAGAATGCGGCCTTTGCCGTAGTCGGCTTCGACGGCGGCGGCCTTGCCTTGTAATTTGTCGGGGCCGGCGAGATAGCCACTGGCGAGAGGCGAGCGTTCTTTGGGATAGCGGGCCAGGACTTTGCCCTTGAAGTCGGTCTTAGTTTCGAAGGCCGGGCCGCGCTCGAACATCACGATGGTGTCGGAGGGGAGGCCGGCGGTGAGCGGGTTCTTCTCGTCCTCGATGTGGACGGCGAGCAGGCAACCGGAACAGAGGAACTGATTGGCGGGAACCCCGTTCAGCACGTTGTCCACGGGCAGCTTGAACTGATTGATGGCGAATATGGACGCGGTGTTGAAGGTGACGAGCGTGCCGCCTTCGCTGACGAAGTCGCGGAGTTCCTGGACGCCTTCGTCGCCGAGTCCGCCGGCATAGCGCTGCGGGATGGTGCCGGAGCGAACGCCATCGAGAATCTGACGCTCGCCGACATCGGGGATGATGATGGTGTCGTACCGGTCGTGCAGGTGGCCGCCGAGAATGTCGCCGTTGTAGAGGTTGGTGAAGGGGAACTGGAACTGTTCGAGAACCCAACGGGTCCAGCCCTCATCGATGCTGGCGGTCCAGGGACGGTAGAGTCCGACGCGCAGCGGCTTGATGGCCGTGCCGCCCTCTTTGGGGGCGCCGGCGCGGAGGTGATTCTCGCTGAGGATGGCGTCGAGCTTCGACTTATCGATACCGGTGGCGGAGAGGTCGTCGCCGGAAACGGAGACGGCGCCTTTGGCCGCGATGATCTGGTTGGCTGCGCGGTAGCTGGCGTTGGCCGAGCGGGTCCACGGGGCGGCGAGGCCGTTCATATCCTTCACGGAGCGGAGTGAATCGCGGTAGGCCTTGCCGAGCGGCGACGTGATGGCGTGGGCTTCGACGCCCATCTGATAGGGCAGCGTCCAGCCGGTCACATCGTAGGGGCGCTGGCTGGCGGTGGGGTACTGCTGCGGCTCGAACAACTCCTTCACGAGGCCGGAGAACGGCTGATCCATGAGGATGACCCAGGCATCGGGCTTGGTGGACTGGTGGATCTCGATGCCGTTAAGCATGAGCTTTTCCATGAGGAGGGCGGCCGTGGGGGCATCGCGCTGGTTGCGGGGGATCTCGTAGGCGAAGGGCGGCTCCTTCTCGAAATGCTCGATGGTGTCGCGCGCGGCGCGGTACTTGTTGTACTGCATCTGCTCGCGGTACTTGACCGAGAGATCGAGCACGGCCATATCGGCCTCGTACATGTAGCGGCAGGCATCGGCGAGCCGCCACCATCCGCCCTTCCACGGGCTGGAGTACAGCATCTCGGTGCCGAGTCCCTGGCGGACGGACGGGAAATCGTCGACGGTGTAGAAGTGCGGCGTGGCGTAGCGGTAGAGCGCCGTCTCGGTGAAGAACGAAATGGTGTGGCGGAAGTTGCCGACGTTATCGATGTAGCCGGGATACCAGACGTCGAAGGTCTCCTGGTGCATGGAGCCCGGCAGATCGTGATCGTCCAGATGCTGCGCGATGCTCATGCCGATCAGGCTGAGCCACCGGAGCATGAGCGGGTGCATGTTGCCGCTGATGGGGTCGGCGAACGGCGGCAGGTAGATGCGTCCGGGGAACGGCGCGGACTGGTGCTGGGTGTAGAAGACGAGCGGCTGCGTATCGAGCGTGGCCTTGGTGATCTCGCGCGATTCGAGCATGTTCAGCATATAGCCGTCGCGGTTGTTATCGTGGCCCACGTACTCCTGATAGAGCACGGGCAGCGGACTGACTTCGAAGGGCGTGCCGAGGTTTTCGCGATACCAATTCGCGACGATGTTCTGGCCGTCGGGATTGATGGAGAACCACAGCTCCACGATGAGGTTCTTGCGGATCTCCTGGAACTGCGGGGTCTCGCCGGCCACGAGGTCGTAACCCAACTGGATGGTGTGCTGGTGATTGGCGACCTCGCTGGCGTGGAGTCCACCATCGATGTGGATGATGGGCTTCATCTCGCGGGAGAGCGTGTGCGCCTGTTCGTCGCTGATGCCGCGGGAGAGGGCGAGGCGGCGGGAGATGTCCTTATAATGATCGAGCTGTGCGAGGTTCGCGGCGTCGGAGATGAAGGCGATGTACCAATCGAGTCCCTGGGTGGTCTTGCCGACGTTGACCAGCTTGATGCGATTGGACGCGGCCGCGACTTTGCGGAAGTAGCCGAGGGCGTCGTCATAGGTGGCCAGATAGAAATCGTCGCCGGGCTTGTGGCCCAGGACGGATTGCGGCGTGGGGACCTGGGCCCAGGCGGCTGCGGCTAAGAGTAGAGATACGGCGAATTTCTTCATGGCACCACCGCCAGTTTGTATTGGTCGAGTAAATCGTCGAGCTTGGACGCGCTGAAGTCCTTAGTTCGCAGGTCGAGGGCGAACTTGCGGAGTTGCGCGATGTAAGTGGATTCGCTGCGCGCGATCGCACCGTCCTCCACTTGGGCGCGGAGGTCTTCGAGCACCGGGATGCGGTCGCGGACGAAGGTGTCGAGCGCGCCTTCGAGCTTCTTGCCTTCCTCCGCGGCGACCGGTCCGCGTGCGGTGAAGTAGGCTCGGTTCTGGTCCACGAGCTTGGAGAGTTCGGACCTCACGGTTTCGGCTTCGCGCTTCCAGGCGGACTGCTGCGGATTGCCGCCGCGTCCTCCGCGTCCGCCGCCCGCGGCCGTTTCGGCCACCTGCGAGGGGTTGAAGAACAGCGCGTTGAAGAAGAATTTGTAAGTGCCGTGCGACTGCGCGCGCCATTGCGGACGGAAGGCCAGCATGATGATGTGGCCCTTGCCGTAGTTGGCGTCGAGCGCGGCGGCCTTGCCCTGGATGACGGTGTCGCCGAGGAGGAAACCGCTGAGCAGCGGGTTGCGGTCCTTGACATAGCTGGCGAGCACCTTGCCGCGGAAGGCGGGCTTGGTGTCGAAGACCGGGTTGCGCTCGAACATCACGGGGACGGAGAGCGGCAGGCCGGCGACCACGGGGTGGGCGGGCTCCTTGATTTCGGTGCGCAGGATCGCGCCGGAGCAGAAGAACTGGGTCTGCGGCAGGTTGGCGACGACGTTGGTCACGGCGAGGTTGAATTCGTCCATGGCGAACAGGGTGGCGTTGCCGAAAGCGACAAGGGTGCCGCCCTGCGTGACGAAGTCGCGGAGCTCATTGGCGCCGGTTTCGCCGATGCCGCCGGCGTACTGGCCGGGGACAGTGCCGGCCTGCATGCCGTCCATAATCTGGCGCGTGCCCATTTCGGGGAAGACGATCACGTCGAACTGATCGTGCAGGTGGCCGGACTGGATGTCCTGATTGTGAAGCGTGGTGAAGGGGAAGCGATTCTGTTCGAGGATCCAGCGCGTCCAGCCCTCGTCGATATTACCGTTCCATGGTTCGTAGAGGCCGATGCGCGGCTTTTTGACGGTCCAGGAATCGGGCGCCTCTTTGACCGACGCGGCGTTGACCCCGTTCTTCTGGAGCAGCGATTCGACCTTGCCGGTGGCGTAGATAGTGTTGCCGGTCTTGGCGAACTGGACGGTTCCCCCGGCCCCGAGGATGTCGTTAACGGCGCGCAGGCTGGCGTTGGTGTTGTGCGAGAAAGCGAAGATGGGACCGTTGCCTTCGACCTTGCCGGCGATCGGGTCGATGCGCTCGAGCTTGCGGAGCGTGCCGCGGGTTTCGGCGCCGAGGGGCTGGGCGACGGTTTGAACCTCGACACCCATTTGCATGGGGAGGGTCCAGCCGGTGACGTCGTACGGCACTTGCGCGGGGGCTGCACCACCGGGAGCGGTCGCGGCTGCGGCACCGCGTCCTCCGCCTGCTCCTCGTCCGGCGGGGGTTGCGGCGGTGGGTGTGGGTGCGGCGGGCGCTGCTGCCGCGCCACGTCCTCCACCGGCGGCACCGCGGCCGCCACCGCCAGCGCCGGCAGGAGTTTCGGAGATCGATGGGGCGCGCGGGATCTCGGGGTACTTCTGGACATCGAACAATTCTTTGACGAGGGCGGCGAACGGCTGATCCATCAGGATCATCCAATCACCTTCTTTATAGCGAGCGCCGCCGGCCGATCCATCCTTGGTGGCCTGATGGATCTCGATGCCGTCGATCATCAGCTTCTCCATGAGGATCTGCGCCGTGGGAGTGTCGCGCTGCTCACGCGGAATGATGTAGGCGTAGGGCGGATCCTTGGCGAAGCGGGCGACGACGTCGCGGCCGGCGCGGTAGCGGTCGTAGAGCAGCTCCTCGCGATTCTTGGCGGCGGTATCGAGCACAGCCATCGAGGAGCCGATCATGTAGCGAACGGCGTCACCGAGCCGCCACCATCCGCCGCGCCACGGGCTGGAGTAGTAGACCTCGGTGCGGAGGTCGCGCTTGTCGGCGGGGAACTCGTCGGTGGTGTAGAAGTGCGGCGTGGCGTAGCGGTAGAGCGCCGTCTCGGTAAGGAAGCTGACGGTATTGCGGAAGTTGTTCACGTGATCGACGAAGCCAGGGTACCAATCGTCGAAGCGGCCGCGGTGCATGGCGCCGGGCATGCTGTGTTCGTCGAGATAGGCGGCCATGGCGGTGCCGAAAACGTTGACCCAGCGGTACATGAGCGGGTGCGGATTGAGCGAGACGGGGTCGCCGAACGGGGGGATCCAGATGCGCGCGGGGAAAGGCGCGGTCTGGTGATGGTTGTAGAAGACGGTGGGGTAGTATTCGAGGTCCATGCGGGTGATGACCTGCGACTCGAGCATGTTATTCATGTAGCCGTCGCGGTTGTTGTCGTGCCCGATGTACTCCTGGTAGAGGCCGGGCATGTTGCTGACCTCGTAGGGGGTGCCGAGATTCTGGCGGTACCAGTTGACGACCATGTTCTGGCCGTCGGGGTTGATGGAGAACCAGAGGAGGAGGATGACGTTGTCGAGGATGGTGGTGGTCTCGGGGTCGGTGGCGGTGACGAGGTTGTAAGCGAGCTGGATGGCGTGCTGGGCGGGGGCGACTTCGGTGGAGTGGAGGCCGCCATCGATGTGGACGATGACTTTGCCGTTATGGGCGAGGTCGCGGGCCTGGGTATCGTTGAGGCCTTTGACGAGGGCGAGGCGGCGGGCGGTGTCCTTGTACTTGTCGAGGGCTGCGAGGTTGCGGGGGGAACTGATGATGGCGATGTACCAGTCGCGGCCCTGGGTGGTTTTGCCGGCGCGCACCAGTTTGAGCTTGTTGGTGGATTGGGCGAGCTTCTGGAAGTAGGCCAGGGACTCGTCGTAGCTGGCGAGGAAGAAGTCGTCTCCGGGTTTATGGCCGAGAACGGATTCCGGGGTGGGCGGCTGGGCCAGCGCGACGACAAACGGGCACAACAGCAGCGCGGCGGCAAGTTTCATAAGCAACCTAGACTAGCAAAGTCTGGGTGGGGGTTGGTTGCGCGGGGGGTCAGGGGCCGGGGGCTGCGGTTTCGTACCGCCGGCTTCCGGCGATGCGGGTGGCGGGCGAATTGGG
>Ga0105240_10003987_pt1 | contig 22774 bp, 25 predicted proteins | sample KBSC54metaG_FD_80426 | JGI IMG/M metagenome (GOLD analysis project Ga0105240, IMG submission 80426) | Corn rhizosphere microbial communities from Kellogg Biological Station, Michigan, USA - KBS C5-4 metaG | ecosystem: Host-associated > Plants > Roots > Rhizosphere > Soil | place: Michigan, USA... | reverse complement strand
GAAGGCATTCCAGTCCGCCCGCCCCTTCCTACGCTTACTCTTCTATATTGCCCTTCGTGCTGATCGGCGCCATATTGCCGCATTACAACGAGAAAAGGAAGAATGGTGGGAGGCCTTTTGCAAGGAGGCATCCGATCTGGACACGCAAATAAGGGATCTGAGTATGTTTCGGAGTCTGGACGTGATCAAAAAAGTCGGCAATGTGTCCATCGTACAAGGCCGATACTCTGAGTCGTGTTTCTTGGACCCACTCACTTCGTCGCATGAGCGGCCAGATGCCCGGACAAGGATATTTACCGGCCGCGCCGAATATACGAGTTTAAATGATCAACTCTGTGACGTGATTATTACTGATCCGCCATACGGTTTTAATACAACAGGAGATGCACACCGAACGGCTGACTTGTATGCCCGAGTCATTCCGCGGATGATAGGCCTTTTACGACCGAAGGGACAACTTATTTTTTCGCTGCCCGATTCTTCGCACACAGGGCGGGCGATTCCTATTGTGGCAATGAAAGAACTTGTGACAAAGCAAGTGTTATTTGCGGCAGCAAAACTGGATCGGGAGGTGATCGTTCCAGCCATCTCAACCCCGGAGCTTGGCCGACTCTTCCAAGCCCCATTCTACTGGGAATCAGAAAAGGCACTACGCCGAGTCATTCTGCATTTTCACATTCGCAAAACAAACACCTCTTGACTGATATTGCAAGATCTGGTAGACCATGCCATTATACCTTTAAGGAGGCAACAATATGAAGGATGGAAGCGTACAGTCAAAATCCAACGGTCGACCGCTTCGCCCCTTAGCAGCTCAATTTAAGAACGGTGATATTTTGATTCGGAACCGACTAATAACTGCTAACGACGACTGGGAGTGCTACGTCTCGGAAATAGCTAAAGTGGGCTGCGAACTCATCGTGCATGGGTTATTTATCGGTAAGAGCAAAGGTTGGGGTTCGCTTTCGTTTTCAGAAATCAAGGCGGCTGCAGAGAGTCGCGGGACTTCTATTCTGCTAGATTCTGATTTTGTGGCCATTGAATACGGCCAAATCAGATCGAAGTTTTTTCCCAGAGCAGCGTAGTAGTCTCTGACGAGGCTTATAACCTCGTCTTTTTTCGATGTAGTCCTTCCGCTCTACCTACCGACGCATCAATCTTAAAGTCGCCACCGAAGTGCGCAACCTTAGCGCCCCGGCTTATTACTCCTAATCTTCTGGACTGTCAAGTACAGCCCTTCCGCTGATCTCGTTCCTGCTGACGGCGCGGGAGGTCCTGCCGTGCAGGGGTTTCCCATTGTCCAGCAGAAAGAACCGATTACTCCGAGGCGATAGCACCCTCAGGTCGCGTTGATGCGCATAGGCCTCAAGCGCGCGGACAGCGCTCGAATGCAAGGGAACGAATCGGCTCTTGTGGCGCTTTGTGTCGCTGATGGCTAACACTCCGCCGTCAAGAACGCCACAGCACGCGAAGCCGCAGCCGCGCATGATGATCTCCATGCCGCAAGAAACAGATATATTGGGAGCACGTCCAGCAGCATCTATGCCGGACCAAGCTAGAGATTTTGACGCCGCCACAACATAGACCGTCACGGGCCAGAACAGGCGTCGGCACCGATGCGCCATAGCCGTACCGATAACGGACTAATACAGCCTTAGGCTTGACCCGCCCTTGAGTGGGCGATTATTATACTCTGGGTCGGCGAATTTCTCCTGAAATATCCTCTCCCAGCGCATGTTCGTTAGGCAGCTCGGACACCTGCCGCACCGGCAGTTTCTACGCATACTTTTTCGCGTGGGAGCCTCATAAGCGTCACCCTGCTTATGGCGCGGGGCGCGCACCTCAGCCAGTAACGATTTGAGGAGTTCGGGATCGGAGATTTCCATAAGCGCTCCACTTTAATGAAAGCAAAGTTGTTCCAGCCGGTCAGTCGATGGTGATCGCCGGCGGTGCCATGGCCGAGGAAAACTGGCAAGGAATGCGCGCGTCCCGAAATTGCGAGACCTGGCGTTGGAGGGAATCTGGTCCGTCTTCGCGCGTCGGCAACGTCGGATGCTCTGTGTCCTTCCGGCAAGGGTGCGTGACGCCGGGTTGGCGGCGTTGTTAGTGTAAGACAGTCGCCGAGGGGCGACTGAGTATGCCTATCCGACGTTCCGCGAAAACCCCGGAAGCTATCCTCCATCTGCAACAGCAACTCGAGCAATGGCGCGGTGCGCAAAAGGGACGGGCGAAGTTGCCAGAGTCGTTCTGGCAGGCCGCTGTCGGCTTGGCGAAGCAATACGGAGTATTCCGGACGGCGCAACCGCTGCGACTGGATTACACGAGGCTAAAGCAGCGGCTGCTCGGAGCGGCACCACAGCGAAAGTCTCCACTGCCGGCATTCGTGGAACTGGTGAGACCGCCCTCAGAGATGGAAGGGTGCATCATCGAGTTCGAGTCTGTGCAGGGAGCCAAGATGCGTGTTCAATGGAGGTCCAGCGTTCCACCAGACTGGACGAACCTGTTGCGGGCCTGGCGGGATGGAGACCGGTGATCCAGATCACGGCGCAGATGCGCGTGCTGGTTGCCATCGAACCCGTGGATGGACGAAAAGGAATCGATTCCTTAGTGCGGCTGTGTCAGGACAAGCTGGCCGAGGATCCGTTTTCCGGATGCGTTTTTGTGTTCCGGAGCCGCAGCGGAACGGCGATCCGGCTCCTTACATATGATGGGCAAGGCTGCTGGCTTGCCCAGAAACGGCTTTCCAAAGGAAGATTCGTATGGTGGCCGGAAGCCAGTGAGCCGGCCAAACCACTGGAAGCCTATGAGGCGCATCTGCTAATGGCCGCCGGAGATGTTTCGCGAGTGCGGGCAGCGCCGATGTGGCGGCGCGTCGGTCGGCTGAAGTAAATCTGGCAAAACAGCTCCAGACCCTGTCGGTAACAAGTCAACTTGTCCGCTTTTATTAACAAGTGATCTGTCCGCTTTGTGAAACAAAGCGACGCGCCGTCAGGCCGCAGCTTTGCGTTTGGGTTTGGCTTTTGCTTTGGTTTTCGAGGAAGCAGAAGCCGTTGTCGGCGCGGTGGAAAAGTGGGAATCTCGCCGCTTCTGCGAGATTTCCAAGGGAGTGTGGGAGCCGGTGAAAACCTGCTTTTGGTTTTCGCCGGCTTCCATGCTCCCGCCTTTTCCACGGCGCTCTTTGGGCGGCGCGCTGATCAGCTTTTCTCCCGAGCTGCTATAGCGCCCCACCACGTGCGGTCCGTATCGGATCGATACCGTCTGATCCAAGTGTTCGTGAATGGTCACCGTGCTTCGGGCCAGCGTATTGCAAAACCTGGTCTTGTCGATTTGCCAGAACCGGCTCCCAATCGCCACCGTGTTGTCCTTGTCTACCACGCGTTCGGTTTGCACTGTAAAGATCCAATTCAAGTCGCTCCTGCCGGTCTTCCGGAACGCCGTGCCTCTCTCCGCTGCTGCCACCGTGAACTGGGCGTTGAACGTCGCGATATATTGCTCTCGCAGGAAGGTATTGGCTTCCTCTATACTGCTGATTCCCGCCAAGCGAAGCTCTTGCGGCAAACGTCCTTGCCAGGTTCCGAAACTGCGCTCCGATCGGCCTCGCGCCTGCGGTGAGTACGCCGCTATCATCTGGATCCCCAGTTCCTTCATCGCCCGTCCTACCTGCGTCAGGCGGTGTTTATCCACCTTTTCTCCCTCTTTCACCGTCACGAAGAAATGACTGCCCCGGTCGCTGTATAGCGCGCAGAACAGGCCTTGAGTTTCGATCACTTCTCGCAGACCGGCCATGACCGTTCGCGTCGATTCCTCTTCGACCAACTGGGCGTAATAAATCTCGCTGGTGGCGTCGTCCAGGATCACGATCAGGTCATACCAGTGATCGTCATTCAGCCACCGATGTTTGCTCCCGTCGATATGCAACAGCATCCCCGGCATGGGGCGCCGTGCCCGTCTCCGCCGATGCGGTCCCCGCTTGTGCCGTTTGGCCACCAGGCCGGCTCCTTGCAGCGCGTTTTGCACTGACGTGTAGCTCACCTTAATGGCGTGCTCATCGCGGAGTTTTTCGTGAAAATGCCGCATGTTCAGGTCGAAGTACTTCTCCCGATACAAGCGGAGCAACTCTTCCATCGTCGCCAGCGGAATCCGTTTGGGGCTCGGTTTTCCCTTCCGGCGGTCGGCCAGGCCGACGTATCCGTGTTCCTCCAACCGATCTCGCCAGCGACGCATCGTCCGATCGGAGACACCAACAATCTCTGCCGCGGCCCACCACGTAATCTTCTTGGCCATGGCCTTCAGCAGTACGTCTTGAACTTTCATCATCCGCTCCATCTCGGCGGCGGAGTACTGCCGGGTTTCGTCCACCACCCAGCATCGCCCGTCGCCGTCGAAGCGGACAAATCACTTGTGAATTGGACCGGACAACTCACATGTTAGCGACACCGCCAGAAGTTTCCTACTATGCAAGATGTGAGTTTTTCCGTATAATGCCTTTGCCACGACCAAAGACGCCCGTACCTGCTGTTACAGCCACGAGCACCTCGAATCGAGCGGCGGAGGTCAGGCCGCCATTGCCTCTTCTCGTTTTATTTTTTCTAAGAGTGCCATCAACTGAGGAATTAACCGGCTCCAAGTTCGGATGTATGTCCCGTCTCGGGCTACCACGGCCACTCCGCCCCAATTTCCCTACCCTCCAAGAATTCGACCCGCAGAAATGCGGGTTTTCGGTTGCCGGGGCTGGCCCTCTTGCCGGAATTGTTCACAACCCGTTGGGGACTCGAACGACCCCGCAAGAACTTGCCGCCTTTTAGAAAAACCTGTACGCTACGAATGTAGAGTTTACAGTCCGTTAATCTTATGGAAATACAATGACATCAATCGCCGACGAAATCGCTCTCCTGCCATCCGGCGCACGCTTTTATCGCGCCGACCTGCACATCCATTCGTTTGGGGCCTCCCATGATGTGAGCGATGGCGCCATGACGCCACAGGAGATCGTGCAGACCGCTCTTTCCGAAGGTCTCCACCTCATAGCCATCACGGACCATAACGAAATCTCCAATGTCGAGGCAGGGATCAGGGCGGCGGTTGGTAAATCACTCTTGGTTATTCCTGGCGTAGAATTGAGCACTCCTGAAGGCCACCTTCTCGTGTACTTCGGGAATGTATCAGATCTACGAGCGTTCTATGGCAAGCTAGACATTGCCGGACAAGGGACGGGAGATTCTCGTTGCCAGACATCGTTGCTAGAGTGCCTCAAGAAAATCGATTCAAACAAGGGGTTCGCGATCCTAGCCCATGTAGACTCTGACGGCGGCTTTGAGAAAAAGGTCCCGGGTGCCCCGCCGCATAAAGGGGATATTATCAGTCATCCGTCTTTGCTTGGCATCGAATTGCAGTCAGCGGCTTCTACAATTTCCTTCGGGGAATCCGACCCTGACCTTCAAAGGCGTGCGTTCGGAAATAGCCGAACATCGGCGTTGTCGCTTGGTGAGAAGCAGTTTCTAGCGCGGGTGCTATTTTCCGATTCTCACTCCGTTGCCGCGCTTGGGAAGAATGCGAAAGGCCAGCGCCGCCTAACCCGAATCAAAATGGATACGCCTTCCTTCGCAGGACTCCGAATAGCACTTCAAGATGCCGATGCTCGTATTCGCTTAGAAGAGGAAATCCCCCAATCATTTGCTTATGTAATGGGGATGAAATTGGAGGGCGGGTTTCTTGACGGTCAAACAGTGCACTTCAGCCGGAACCTCAACTGCATAATTGGAGGGAGGGGTGCCGGCAAATCTACCGCGTTTGAGGTTGTTCGTTGCCTGGCGCCCTCGCCCAGTGCGAGTAAACTCATAGATTCCGAGATTTGGCCCGAGAGCCTCCACCTCGTGTGGGTAGATAAAGCTGGGCAGCAGCACACCATTCGTCGAAGGATCAATGACGAATCCGAGAATCTAAGCACGCCGGAGATCGGCACTGTGTTTCCAATTGAGTCGTACGGCCAAAACGAAACGGCACAGACCAGTGTGAAAGCCCAGGATGATCCCGGAGCGCTTCTGGCGTACCTGGATCAGTTCGTTAACATATCTGGACACCGGGCAGAAGAGGAGGAAATACGGACGTCTCTATTGAACAATCAGACAGAGATTGAAAAGGCACAAACGCAGGTCAACCGTATTCCCGACTATAAGAAGCTGCTTGCGAACGTGCAGCAACAATTGAAGGCTCTGGAAACCGCACATGCTACTGAAGTAGTTGCCTTGGAACGAAAGGTAGCGGAAGAACGGGCAATCCGGGAGACTATTGAAAAACAGGTTGCCGGGTTGAGCGCACACATGAAGAAGTCTTCCATAGTGACCACCCTCAGTTCACTGGGTACGGCTACCAAACCGGATGATCTCAAGGTAGGTTCCACCGAGTTTACAAAGATCGTGGCGCTAGTGAAGGGCTTTCAGACAGTCGCTCAAACCTCAGAGACCGATCTTGCTGTCAAGGCAAGTGTGTTTTCCGCGAAAGTGAAAGAGCAACTCGAATTCTGGAAAGCAAGGGAACATCAAGCTCTTGCCGATATCGACCAAAAGCGGAAGGAACTTCAGGCTAAAGGTATTCGGCTTGACCTTGCGTATATTAAAAAGCTCGCGACGGATGAATCCACCTACAAGGAATCGCTGAAAAACCTCTCAACATGGGAGACGCTCCTAAGTGAACTACGAAAGACACGCCTCGAACTCCAGAATCGTAGGGCCAAGGTCCGTAGCTTAATCTTCACATCGCGAAACTCCTATGGTGCCAAGGCTAATATTGCCTTAAAACACGCACTAACTGACCTGACTGTAAGCATTAAATTCGTCGAAAATGGTCTGTCGCCTGAAGCGGAAGAGATAATCCAGCAGGCAACCAATTGGCGTACTACGCAAGTACCCAGGTGCGCTCTCCTTGTTGAACAGGTAACTGTGCCCGGCCTTTTGGATGCCGTTCGCAAGACGGATCCTTCTGCGATTGTAAAAGTAGTGGCTGCGGACGGGCTAAAGCCCTTCAACAAAAACGATGCCCTGCAGCTAATACAGATGCTGGGTCAGCCGGCTGTGCTATTTCGCTTGCAGCGATGTGAGGTGGACGACCGACCTAAAATTACAGTTACGAAGAAAATGGAGGTGGGCGGCAAAGCACAATTCGTATCGAGGGACTTCGCCAAGTTGTCGTTGGGTCAACAGCAATCCGTTTTGCTGGCGTTAATGCTGTCATCCGATAGTGACGCACCTTTGATAATCGACCAACCTGAAGACAATTTGGACAGCGAATTTATATTCCACTCTTTAGTACCGGTGATTCGGGCAGCGAAAGAACGACGTCAGGTTATTGTGGTAACACACAACGCTAACATCGCGGTCTTGGGTGATGCTGAGCAGATTATTGCGCTGAAGAGTTCCAGCGATAAGAGCAGTATTGTCGCGGCTGGCTCGATTGATGATACGAAAACCAAAGCCACGGTGTGCCGGATTCTGGAGGGCGCGGATGAAGCGTTTCGTCGCCGCGGAAGAATGTACGGCATCATGTAATGCGAGTAGTTTGTGAGCAGGTCATGATGAAAATGCGCTCTAGCGATTCGCCGAGCGCTCACCCGTTTTTCGACCGTTCTAATCAGGCTTTGGCCAGTCTTTACCTTCAGCTTAGAGCCGGTCATAAATCCTGACAATCACGGCCACATAGCTTTTGAGGTTGGCTTCCGCCTCTACCAACTCGCCCTCGCTCATGTCGGGATAAAGGTCCTGGATGGTTACGGGCTTTCTATTGTAGAAGTCTTCGACCATACCGAAATTCTAAATGGAAGCGTCCCATCCGGCAAGACATCCACCACACCAAGACAACCTGGTTCAAATGAGTCACAGCTTCCCTACTTTTCAAGAATCACAACTTTTGCCACTATCAAAGCCGTCGTGCACTCGAGTACGGCACGACAGACTTGATCGAATGATTAGGCTCAGGCCGCCATCACTTTTTCGTTCTTTCTTTTCTCTTCCAGCAGGTTCATCATCATCGGGATCAACCGGTCCCAGGTTCGATGTATGTCCCGACGCGGGCTACCAGGGCTACTCCGCCCCAATTTCCCTACCTCGATCACAATCGACCCGCAGAAATGCGGGTTTTACGTTGGCGGTAGAACGGCTGTTGTCCACGACCCACTGGGGACTCGAACTTCAGACCAAAATTCCGCATAGATCAAAGCCCCTCGTGCCTCCGAATGGCGGTGCTGGTTCCTGGACGGAACTCAAGCGAGATTCTATAATAAACCTGACAAATAAGGTCGGCATAACTTCGCTGCCCTATTTAGGTGGTGGGTCCAAATAGCCAAGCCGGGTGCGCCTTCGCACCCGCAACCGGATGCGGTTTCGCATGTGGGAGAATGGGAGCATGTGGCCAAACTTTAAAGACAAGGAGCACCGCAGAGAGTTCTGTATGGCTGCGGCGCTACTATTTACAGCTGGCAATTTCAGTGTGGCAATGGCGAACCGCTACTTTCCGACTGCTGTTCCAGCGTCTTCCGGGCCACTATTGCCTGGGAGTTCTGCGAGAATACCAAAGGGGAATCCAGTTAAGCCAGTGGTCCCAGCTGATATTGTAGGTATTGTAAATGGCGTTGGCGGGTGCTTAGGTCTGTTCTTTGTTGGCCTTTTTTATTATCTTGCCAAACGGTCTGGCACGGATAGCATACCGCCACATGGTCCCACCGAGTCCACGAACGCGATGACAACTCAACCTGAAGTCGACGCACGTGAGCGTCTCGCGGAATTCTTCCGGGCGTACATGCAAGATCTATATTCTAGTAGCTCTGGTTTTAATAATTGGGTTTGCTCTACCTTACCAGACGATCCCCCTAGAAAGTGTTTGAAAGGTACATTGCAGGCGTTGGCCAACCATACATTCATCGCAAGATTTACAGAGCTATCGGCCTACATTCTTCCTGCTGCCGCGGGCCAGAACTGCTCATTGATGGAACTTCAGAAGAAATTCGATGGTTTTCTGTCTGCGTACCTCACCTGGGCCGAGTGGTGCCAGCGTTCGTTTCTCGTGACTGACAGAGATATCAGCAACAACAGACCGTTTCTGGAATGGGACAAGTGTGATGATACTTTCTTGATTGAACTAAAGAAAGTAGGGGCGATTGCGTCGCTTAGTTGGCTTGGCAACCAGGCACGAGGACGAAGTTCTCAAACCCTTCGCATCAGAGATAAGACGATATGAGCCTACTGCGGCGCACCAGACATCGCTCAAAATCTACCTCGACTTCTCCGAAGCGGCAACCGCCATGCCGAATCGGAGGCCGTCCGCCGCAGCACGGCCTTGATACGCGCGCAGAGTTCCAGCGGACTTAAGGGCTTGGTCACATAGTCATCCGCGCCTAACTCCAACCCCAGAACTTTTTCGGCGTCCAGGGCGCGTGCCGTGAGTAGAATCACGGGCGTCTTCACGCCGGCGCTCATAAGAACTGGGATCTGGCGCGGAACTATGCCAAGGACGCTCTCGCCGTCGAAGAAAGCTTCCGCAACGATCCCGCTTACAATAACCGCGTTTACAAGGCCGACATCATCCTCGCCATGCTCGCGGTGCGCGCCGACGAAAACAGCAGGGAGGCACGAAAATACCTCCGTGCGGCGGCCCCGATCAAAACGGACGACAACTGGTTCCCCGCCACCCTCAAGCTCCTGGTTCTACTGCTCCGCTACGGTAACGCCGACGACCGCGCTGCCGTGATCGAATTCTGCGAACTCCACGGTAAGGTGGCGTCAATGCCCGGCGTGGACTTGCTTCAGGCAGCTCAAAAGTTGCGTCAGGGGGTTATGCCCACTTGGTACCAATACGAGGTGACGCAGTTCAAATGATAATCGGAGAAGCGATCTAATGCGGTGTCGTTACCCGCTCTAAAGACGCTCTCCAATATCGCGCTGCGCTGAATTGTCAGCCGACGTTCCAACCCGCTCCCGTTACACACGCCTGCCGAAAGGACACACTGCATCGGAAATCTAGGCGTGGTTGAAATCGTCTCACATCCGAGGAATGAAAACGCCGAGAATTTTAACAATGTCCGAATGTTCAAGCGGTTTGTCGGTCAAATTGAACACATGCATCACGGTTGCCCAGTGGTTCGCAAGGTTATCCGCGAACAACTGAGCTTCAGTAGCAAATGGCTCAAAGGGCGAGCTGCGATTACTGATGGCCGAAACACGTGTCTCAACTAGACGCCACTCCCCATATAGATCCTCGGGAGAACGCACGAGTACCAAATTCCACCCTTCCCGATCCTGGCCATGCTCTTTGATCTCGATATATCCGCCGTGTGCGGCGTGGCGCTGCTTTAGCGTTGCCATTCTGCCGGGAACGATAGGATTCGCAAAAAGCTCATCGGGACGAAAAAAATGAATTTGCAAAGCGCGGCCAGCGAATTGATATTCTTTTCCGTTGCGTCCGGTACCGGAAGTGACGATTTTGGCCTCGGCTAGGTGTTGATTGACTTCCTCTACGACTTCGTCAACCATCGCTAGGAGTTCCACCTCTTTGAAGCGATTCCTGGCGACCGTGTCCTTCTCAACTTGCGCGATCCGTTGTTCTTCAAGTGTTTTCGCTTCAATCGCGTCGTGATGCTGGCGCATCCTCGCGGCTAGCGCGCCGATAGAAGATTCACTCGGGGCAGGAGCCGTTTCCAAGGCATCGAGAACCTCACGGGCCGTTTGGTACCGTGCACGAAGATCCTTTGCCAACAGCTTTTTAACGATGCCGTCCAGCATGTCGGGCACCATAGTGTTGAGACTCTTGACTCTGGGTGCCGGGGTATAGCAGTGCATCTCCCGTAAGGCATTGGTATCCGGACCGCTAAAGGGAGCGTTTCCCGCCAATGCTTCAAAGAGCATAACGCCAACGGCATAAAGGTCCGTAGCAATCGTCGCGTGTTGCCCGAACCATACCTCCGGTGCCATATAGCGCGGCGTACCCGCGCCCTTGAAAGTTAGCGTTCGGGTCGCCTCATCAACAAATTTGGCCAAACCGAAATCGCCAACTTTTAGCTTGCCGGCGCCCACGAGAACATTTTCCGGCTTTAAATCACGGTGAACAATCCTCGTGTGCAAAACCGACAGGCCGGCAAGAATCTGGCGGAAGTCCTGAACGACGATCCCTACATCGGGGCTGGAACCATAGCTGTTTAGCGATTTTCGATAGTCCCCGTCGGCACAGTATTCAGTGACGGCGAACAGACCCTGCTGAGTGCCAACGGGGCAGACACCATAATCGACAATGCTCAGAAGATTCTCGTGAGCCAATCCCTCGGTGCTCTTGAGCTCCTTCTCAAAGGAAAGGCGAACGGCCGGATCAGACACGGGAGCGATCAGCTTAACTGCGTACTGTTGACCCGCTCTATCCTTTGCCAAATACACAATTCCAAAACCGCCACGCCCAATTTCGCGGATGATGCGGACCTGATGACCAAGTTTCCCGGTTAAGTGTTCACCAATCATAGTGTGGCTCCCGTCGAGACATGTATGGCTGTCGCGACGAGTGTGTTTTTATTGTAGGTCTTTGAGTATCAGCACGCAAACCCACACATTCGTCGCTGAAGAGGTTTTCACAGCCGTAGACACCTAGACAGAGGTCTCGAACTTCAAACCAGTACGCTGAATATCAAACCCTCCGGTTCGGAAATCGACGGTGCGGGGTTTTCCGACGGAACGCCCGCCAAACAAAACTTTGTGATACGTGTTTCGCTCGGAACGTCAGCGATAACAACAATTCCATCCTCTTCCAGCATCCGAGTTGTCACTTCCATTGTTGGCCAGTGCTTGCCCTCAGCCTTTGAGCTAGTAGTAGATCCTGACCCAGCTGGGTACAGGAAATCGGGGATTTGACAGATATGGCCTTCCTAGTAAAATTACCCTAGACCCCGGCTGCGCAATTTGCGACAATTGCCGGGATGCAATCTGAGTTTGATTTGCTCAAAGCGCGCGGGCTAGACCAAAGGCCCGAAAGCACAATACCTGCGCCGCCTGCTGCACAGGCAGCCATGGAACGCTATCGAACTGCCGTAACTGAATTCAATAGACTGATCGCAAGACTTAAGACGTACCAGGGCCGAGCCCAGAGCCCCGACGTCGCGTGGGGCATTCTACAGCTCATCAACGAAGCCACTTACGCCGCCCTGACGGTTCGCAAAAACGCTGAAGATCTCGGGGCGTACTCCAACTCGTTTGCACGACTCGATTCTGGCATAGCATACTTCGGAGATATTGCTACAATCGCGAGCGAAGTCTATGAAACACGCCTTCGTATCCTGCGCGAGATCGAAAGAGGTTTTGGCTCCCTACAGCGAAACACCGCGCCAAGCCCCTCCATTTTAGCCGCTCACGAAGGCTTTAAAGGCGGACACCTTCGCGAAAAACATGTCGCCCAATCCATGAATGACTTTAAGCAGCGCTTCTTAAAGGAAGGCAAGAAAACCCTGTCATCGTTTATAGATGATCCCACTGCTGAAGAAGCAGTTGCCCGCGCTCTCGAATTGGAGCAACCTCGAATTGATCGAGCGCCAAACGGGATGAGGCTTAAGATACCACTCAACGAGCTCAAGGTGATTGGATATGTAAAAGAGCGGGACATCCCACCGCGCCTGACAAAGTCCGGAACCGTCATTATTAATAAAGATTCAAGTCACCCATCTGGATACCGCATCGTCACTGCCACGCTGGGCGACAAAAACAAGTAATAATTATGTCTTACTACTCAACCCGCTGGGATGATCTGGATCAGCTCATTGGAATCTGTTTTAACGAAGATATGGACGAGCTTTATCCTGCCAGGACATATCGCGAGTCAGCCAAAAAGGCTTTGCTAGAGTTTCTTGGGACGCAGCCCCATGAACAGATAGAACGAGCTGGCGTCCAGTTGCGTGAACTTCTCGCAGGCCCGTACTCCGAGGACGAACTGGAAAGCACTGTGGACGTGATGGGCAATGCATGGGACTTCAGCCCATATCGACAGTGGCTTCAGGGAATCTCAATAGACATTGAACACTTTCTGAATCCTCCGGCTAGTGGTCACGCGGTTAGCTCAAATGCCAATGGCGACTTCTCTAGCACGCTTGGGACGATTATCGCGGCAATCATTATCGGAGGAATGGTTTTGTCATATGCTAACCATTCCGGAGCTAGCGCACCATCACAAAACCCAGCCCCTCCGGCCCAATCAGAACAGTCTTCGCTACCCGATCCACCGCAATCGCCTACCGCCGCTGCCGCTACTGGCGAGCGTGTAAACGAAGAACCGACGGCCACCTCAGCAAATGATCAGCAAAGCCAGTCTGCGCCAGACTCCCAAAGTACTCCCACAGAAGCGCCTCAGGCCATTGCCAATACCTCAGACGCCCAAACCGCCCCGGCGGAGACAGCCGCGCCGTCAAGTTACCAAACCAGCGAGCCCCTAACCGCGCGTGCACAATTAACCCCGCCGACCAGAAATGACCGACCTAGCAATCAGAATCTGAACGGAAGGACTGGTATTGTTGTATGGAGAGGAAGTCTCAACGGAGCGACAACAGTGACGCTAAGCTTGAATCACGCCAACATGGGCAGTGTTATAGGTGGTCTGCCTGGCACTGACTGCACTATCGAAGTCGTAGAACCTCAAGGGCTAGCAATAGAAATGCTGCCAGCCGCTGGTCATACTTGTCGGACGGTGATGTTTTCAGTAAATGGTACCGGGTTAACTCAGGTTGTCCTCCGTTGGACCCAACATTAGGGATCATAACGTTTGTGAAGGCGTCTTTGTACCTCGTTCCAGAAATTGATGGTCTGCCACGATCAAAGCCGCTGCGTATGGGGTATGGGCACGGCTAACTTGATCGAATGATGAGGTTCAGGCCGCCATCGCTTCTTCCTTCTTTCTTTTCTCCTCCAGAAGGTTCATCATCACTAGAATTAGACGGCTCCAAGTTCGATGTATGTCCCGACGCGGGCTACCATCAACTACTTTTGCCCGATCTGCGATGACATCAAAGGGAGAACCCAGCGAAATCTCAAGGGATTTTCCACTCAGGAGTCTGTTCGAGGTCAGAGAATCGACCATCTCACGTTTTTCCGATACGATTCCTGTTTTGTAAGCTGAATATGCGGTATCCGCGCGTTCGAGAACTTCCAACAGTTCGTCGGCGGCATTACGCTTGCCGCTCTCCCAACTCGCTAAAGCTTCCACCATTTGCAGGCGCTCCGACAGGAGCGTCGTTTTGCGTTGTTCAAAAGCATCCTTGTCGATCATACGGTCAATGTAGGCGTCAATAAGCCGGTTTAACCGCTCACCAATCTGGCCAATGGTCAGTTTGAGACCAGTAACGGCGTTTTCCGCATGCTGCTGCCGGTCAACTCGCAGTTGCAGGACCTGCTGTCGGCAGTACTCGCGTTCGTCTGGAGTTAACCGCAAATCCAGAAACCGCTCGGCAAACGATTGCTCGGCCGCCTCTTCACGGATTGCAGTCGTTTCGCAGTCCCGAATTTGGCACCGGTAGTATACAAAGCCCTTGTGGGTTTCGCCGATTAGAGTATGCCCGCAGACCTTGCAATCCAAACGTCGGCGGAACAGGAAATCATGGCGGTTAGTGCGAGTGTTGATTCTGCCGTGCAGGATGCCTTGGACTCGCTCAAACAGCGCTGTGGAAATGATCGGCTCATGCGCGCCGGTGAAGGACTGGTTGGAAATCTTAATCTGGATTAGACCGGTGTAGAAGCGATTATTCAGCATTTGGGTCAGCCCGTTCTTCGTGATCAATTTGCCGCTGCGCCCGTGTAAGCCGACGCGTTCAGCTTCCCTCAAAATATCGTGGAAATTGGCGGTGCCGGTGGAGTACATCTCAAATAGATGCCGCACCAGTGGAGCCGTTTTGGGATCGGGCTCTTTGGGTTTACCAGCACCCACATTGCGGTATCCCAAGGGTGCCGGCATGGGCAGGATGCCTTGCTTCAATCGACCATAGAATCCCTTCTTGGTTTCCTCCCTGAGGTTTCTGATGAAGTCCGCAGCGACTACGGCCTGGATATCCGCGGAGAGGCGGCCGCCGCGGGAGTGGAGGTCCAGGCCCTCGTTTGCAAAATGGACCTCAACACCGTGGTCAATGATCTCGCCGAGGTCAGCCCAGTCCTTTAGGTTCCGGGCGCTGCGGTCAATCTTGTGAATGAGCACACCGCGGGCTTTGCCGGACTTGAGATGCCGGACCATCTGGGTGAATAAAGGTCGTCCGGCACGCGCCGCCGTTTCCCGCTCTTCAAACCACTCAGCCACTTCCATATGATTGCGCTGGGCGTAACGGGTAATGGCATCCCGCTGCTGCTCCAAGGAAACACCCTGTTCACCTTGCCGGGCGGTAGACACCCGAATGTAGGCGAAGTATTTATTCATATGCGTGTTGTTGATTTAATTGGGCTTTTTAGGGGAATTCGACCTTTCGGGTTGTATAGTAGGATGCTTTCCCGAAGTAGTCAAATCCGGCGGGTCGGGCCAAGATTTACCCTCGGATTTAAGCCGGTCATATATCCTCACGATCAGCGCCACGTAACGCTTGAGGTTGGCTTCCGCCACAGCCAACTCAGCCTCGCTCATGTGCGGGTACAAATCGCGCATCGTGATGGGCCGACCTTTTTCCATAGTGGCAACACCATACCGCGGAATCCAAAACTTGAAAAGACGGGAAAATGTGGCGGCCTCGCCAGGCCAGGAAAGCTAGGCAGCCACGTTTTCCTGCCTTTACGTTTGCGCCTGACAGCGCCATCATCGCGGCATGTTCAGGCTCGAAACTTTCATCGCAATTATCGTCGATGCAATCCGCACATTTCTGGTGGAGGCGCTCTCCGAACGCGCCGCCGAAATCTGCGGCCATTTTCGGCGAGGTCCGCGCGGTATGGCCGGAGTCCGTCGATACGTACATCATCAGTGCGCCCGACGACTGAGAAGACGGATATCCACATGACGCCGTGGAAGTTGGGCGGCTCCGTCCAATTTTCCCTACTTGTAGGAATCCACCAAATTGCTACAGTAACCACGTAGGAAAAATAAAATAATTTCGGAGGCAACATGCAACAAAAAAATAAACACCCACACCAAAATCGGCTCGACTATTTCAGACGGAAAATGAGGTTTTCAACTTCGCACATCGGGCACTTGCTCGGACACAAAGACAGCTCAACGTACTGCGGATACGAGAGAGGCGACCGACTGCCCACATTAGTAAACGCGTTTCGGCTCGGCGCAATTCTCAGAACGCCAGTTGAGTTCCTCTTCCCATCTCTCTACGACGGATTACGCGAGAAGATCCGGGCTGAGGAAGAGCGGATGGTGACACCTAGACAGGCTGTGCTGTTTTGAAAGATCATTAACCTCTTGACTCTATGTCCGGCATTCTCGATCAAGTGGCCCGCAGTGCCACCATTATCAAGCGCGCTCACTTCCAGCCCACCAGCCCAGAAGATTTCTTTGCGCTCCAACTCGCGTACAAGTTGCACGAACCAATTACGGCTCAACACTACGCCGATTTGCTTGAGCACTACACGTTAGAGCATCTTCTTACTGCCTTTCACCGGGCATTGCGCAGAACTTCTCATACGGAGTTGGCCCGCGTTTTTCACGAAGAACTGCGGCGTCTGGGTGACCGCGACATCGAGGAAATTAAGGACCGGCGACTGGCTGCCATTCGGATAGACCGGCGCGGAGTGGCCGTCGCCATTCTGTGCGGTTACCATTTGGAGTACCCGCCATTGGTTCGACAGTTACCGTCGGAGATTAACAAGGCGCAGAGTAGCGCAGCCGGTTTCATAAGTAGCGTCATTCAGAGGTGTCCATTTGCAACGGCAGCACTGGAAACCCTGCCCGGCAATGACGAGGTTCACAGACAGGCGCTGTTTAAGGTCGTGCAGGATGTTCTTTCGGAACAAGCCGTCGGAATGTGGCAAGTCGAAAAAGCCAGCGTTCTGGGTGCGTATGGATATCCGCCATTGAGCTCGCGTAGAGAAGTTCAGAAAATCATTGAACGGATCTGGCCGGACATGAATGGAAGCTTTGGCGCGCCGCTTATAAAAGACGCGCTCGCACTCGGACTGTACTGCCAGACTGAATACCTTTTTAATCTTTAAAACATCTTCTTTATGATCGGACCGCTCGCCTACATTGGCGGCAAGAACCGCCTTGCCCGCCAGATCATCGCTCTCCTGCCCGCACACACAACCTACGTCGAACCGTTCGCCGGGGGTGCCCAAGTGTTCTTTCACAAGGAGCCGTCCAAAGTGGAAGTCCTAAACGATCTTGATTTTGAAATATGCAATTTCTTCAGGGTTTGTCAGCACCACTACGAAGAGCTTGTCCGATATCTAAGTTACTGTCTTATTAGCCGTCGCTGGTATGCCCTATTCGCAGCCGAAGAACCAAAGTCTCTCACCGACATTCAACGCGCAGGCCGATTCTTTTTTATCCAAAAAAATTCTTTTGGTGGTCTAATCCTCAAGCAACACTACCATTACGGTGTAGTCCAGCGACCCAACTATAACCCAAAAAGGATTCCTGAGATCATCAAAGCGGCACACGAACGGCTCCAAGGCGTGCAGCTTGAATCACTGCCGTACGAGCAGATCCTTCAGCGCTATGACCGCCTCACAACGCTGTTCTACCTAGATCCACCATATTGGAACCGTAAACTCTATAAATATAATCTCACCGGCGAAGATTTTCGAAAACTCGAACAACTCTTACACAATATTAAAGGAAGGTTCATCCTGTCCCTCGATGACCATCCAGCGGTTCGGCAGATTTTCGGCCATTGGTATATGAAGGACGTGGAAATGACGTACACGGCGCAAACCAAGACCGGAAAGCGTTATGGCGAAGTATTGATAAGCAACTTCTCAACGGACGGCGACAACAAAATCAGACATGACCTTTGATGATTACCTGATTACGCAAGCGTTGACTCTCTTCTTCCGTCCACGAATGATTCAGAACGCCCTGCAATTCCATGGCACGATGGGTTTCCTGAAGTTGGCTCTCGGGTCGGCAGTTGACGATGTTTAGCCCGAAGTCAAATTCATAAATCATCACGCCTGGATTGCGCGCCTCGGAAAAGCCCTCGACCACCGCGAGCATAATGCGCCGCTCGCGCGTGATCCGTAGCTCTGAAACCCGATTGAATGTCGCATTCTGCGAAACACAGGTTCTGGGAAACAACACTACTGCCTTCTCGGTGCCAGGCGAGAAACCCAAGATCTGCCGCCCCGGTTGCGAGGACGCGCCGCTAATGCTACGGGAATCAAAAATGATCAAAGTTGCCAATCGATACCCGTTATTGACGCCCGCCAGGAGAATTTCTTCGACGCCATCCTCGTTCAGGTCAGCGTGTGTGACGCAGTAAAGATGTCCCGAATGCCAGTACTCGCTAATCAGGTTGCCGCCTGGATCGAGCATCGCAATTTGGTTAGGGTTATGGAGATTGTGATTGCTAGAGACCAGGATGCGCAGCCCGGCATCTTTGACCGGAATGATATTGACGCTGCTGATGAAGTATGGCGGGAAATATTCCTGCCGGGTGTCCCGGATTGGCCGTCCGGGATCGAATTGCCATCTGATATCGCCCCGTTCACCGAAGCAGATCAAAGGAGTGCCGACAGAGGCAAAATTCAAAGGGACATGGACAAAAAGAGTTTCCGTTTTGCCATCTCCATCAATGTCCCCAAAAACGCATCGCCGGATTGAGTTCTGTTGATCGTATGCCGATGGTTCGAATCGGATGGGAAACTGGTATCGCCAAACCTCCTGGCCCTGGCCGTCGACTATGATCAACGTGCTTACCTCAATACGAAAATCCGCTGGCGGTCGTGGCGAACCCTCTGGTCGGAACATGGGTTTCTGCGTCTCTGTCCGGAAGCCGAACTGTAAAATTTCCTTTTCGTTTAGCTCGGCATAACGGCCCAGCCGTAGAAAACGGTCTATCTCTCCGATATCCACCAGATCAAATGAACGGATCGTCAGTCTGAGAAGCCGATTCCGGCTGGGGCGCTGGTCGCCACGTTCGTAAGCACGTAATGTGCGCTCGGCCATCTCCTCGCCCGACCGGCTGATGACTTCCTTTTGAGCAAAATCGCGGGACTCTCGCAAACCGCGCAGTGCCTGCCCCAGCGCCTGCCATTGCCCTCTGTGCATAGTGCAAAACCAGTTCTTCCTCAGTATAGGCAGGGGCGCTATCGCCCGGTAATACCCTCGCCGGTTTGCATCCGATTTCAGTCCGGTTTGCATCCTCGACGGCCGCCGTCATGCAGCCTCACCATCAATGCAGAGAACTTCTCCGGCAAACAAACCCTAAACGTTATGAGCGGTTTCATTGAACAATCCGTTACGAGGGTGTGGAATCGGCTCGCCGGTCGGCGCTCCGGGTATGCCAACGGTGGCGGTCTGCGTGTCGGCAGCCTGATAGTGGACGGCAGGACCACTTCCGCGGTCGTGACTATCCCGCACAGCAAGCGACCAGAGCATATCGTCATTCGCGGAAAGACGGGCAGCGGCAAGTCCATGCTGCTGTTCCAATTTGCCGGCCAAGACATTTCCGAAGGGCGCGGCTTCGTGTTTATCGATTTGCACGGAGACGCTTCGCCGCAATTGTACAACCGCATAGCCGAGCACGAACGCGCTACCGGTATCGACGCTAGCGAAAAACTCATCGTGATCGAACCCGCCGACCGGGAGTCTAGCGTGGGCCTCAATTTCATTGACCAAACCACGGGCCAGAACAGCTTCGTGCAGATCGCGGAATTCGCCCAGGTGCTCAAACAGCGCTGGCACCTTGATTCGTTCGGGGCCCGCACCGAGGAACTACTCCGCAATTCGATACACTTGCTGGCCGATAATCACCTGTCGATTTTGGAGTTGCCGCCACTTTTAATCAGCGGGCCATTTCGTGCCGCCTGCGTACGGCGCAGCCAAAATCCAGAGGTCAAGGATTACTTCGCACTCCGGTACGACCGCGCCAGCGAGGCGATGCAGGCCACCTGGCGGGACGCCATCCTCAACAAGGTTACGGCGTTTACGGCTGATCCCCACTTCCGCCATATCCTTGGGCAGCTTGAGTCCACTTTCTCGCTGGGCGACGCAATTGATTCCGGCAAATGGATTATCCTCAACCTCGATAAGGGCCGCCTCGGCGAGCAGGCCGCAACCCTCGGCAGCCTGTTTCTCACAAGGCTCAAGAACGCACTGTTTGCGCGCCGGTCGCGCAGGCTGCTGACACTCTACTGCGACGAAATACAGAACCTGATTGTTTTTGACAGCGGCCTCGACACGCTGCTTTCAGAAGCACGAAAATTCGGTGTCTCCATCGTGAGCGCCAACCAGTTCCTGGACCAGTACCCGCCCGCCATGCGCTCCGCGCTGGCTGCGGTCGGTAGTCACATCTATTTCCAGCTATCCGCTGGCGACGCCGACAACGTGGCCGGTACCCTCGATGGCGGGCGGACCTTGGCCCAGGAACTCAAAAACCTACCGCAGCGGCACTTTATCTTAAAGAGCGGGCATGACCGCTTCCTGCGCGCGGTGGTGCCGAGCCTGGTAGCGCCCGATGCCGATGGTCGCGATCTGGTGCATCGAAGTTTCCTGCGTTGGGCCCGTCGTCGTTCCGAGATTGAAGTAGCCATACGGCAACGGCATCAGTCAATGCGCGTTTCCACCAGCGAGGTGCTCCATGACTGGGAATAGGCGCGTTGGACTGACTGTCCAGGAGCGGGACCTGAAGCTTCTCCGCGAGCTGGGCGTTATGAGGGTTATTGACCGCGAGCAGGCGCAGGTCGTAATGGACTTCCGTTCGGTTCGGCGAGCGAACCGCCGCCTGACCGCTCTGGTACGGGGCGGCGTGCTCCGCCGCATCCTCATTCCTAATCCCATAGTCGGGCAAAGGGCGCTGTACTCACTGTCCCCAAAGGGTGCCGCCCTAGTCAGTGCGCGCCTGCCGGGATTGCCATTACGCCAGAGCCGTTTGGGGCCCAGCCCATTTCTGCAACATCGGCTGGCGGTCAACGAGTTTTATCTCATGGTGAAGTACCGGCCCTTGCCGAAAGCCGACATGCGGCTTGTACGGTGGATCAGCTTTCGGGAGCCGCTGACAGCCGCGCTTCCGCTGACGCCAGATGGCTACTTTGAAGTCGTTTCCGGTGGGAACACAAAGGCGACGTTCTTGGAAGCTGACCTTGGAACCGAAAGCTCGCTTGTCTGGCAGAAGAAGGCCCAGCTTTATGTGCAGATGGCACTCTCGGGCGCCTGCAACGAACTATTCCGGCAGCCGCAATTTCGCGTGCTGGTCATCGCCACCACAGAACGGCGACTGGCCCACATTCGGGCCGCGGTCGCGAAATTCACGGACAAAATCTTTTGGCTCTCAACCTTTGACGAAATTAAGCAGCGCGGCTTCTGGTCGCCCATTTGGCTTCGGCCCACCGGCGACCAGCGGCTGCCGCTCATGTAGGAATCCCCATGCGTTACTGTTCACAATGCAAGCGACTGACAGCTGGTGATCCGCTCTTTTGTAACCACTGCGGCGCCACCTACGACGCCAAGCTCTGCCCGGCGCGTCACATCAACCCGCGTAACGCTGAGGTCTGCGCCCAGTGCGGCTCGCGTGATCTCAGCACGCCCGCACCGCGCCTGGCCTTCGGGCTGCGGCCGGTGCTGTTCCTCATTACGCTGCTGCCCGGCGTCTTGCTGGCGCTGCTGCTGGTGTTGGTCGTGGTTGCTATGTTCCAGCAGATATTCACCAATGGCCAGATTCAGACACAGCTCGTAGTTCTGTTGCTGCTGTTGGCAATCCTCTGGTGGATCTACATCCACCTTCCCAAATTTATTCAAAAGGCGTTCCGATCTTTATGGCCAAACAAAAAGAAAGACAAGCACTAATCCTTGCTGACACTCGCCCCGTTGGCAAGCGGCCGAAACCCTCGCGTTTACAAGGCTTTCCGGCTCGTGCCATGGGCCTCCACTGGCCCAGGGCTTGGCCCGGCCAACTTGGGCCACCTGTGCGCCAAGAGGGGCCGTTTCCCGAAGCCTTCCGGCCTGGGCAAGAGCATGCCGGGGCCGCCCTCGGGCCGCCGCTAAATATCGAGGACGTGGCACTGCTGATTGGCTGTTCGCCCTGGACCGTAAGGCAGACCCTCATCCCGCGAGGGCTTCCGCACTTCCGGTTCAAGGCCAACGGCCGACTGATCTTTTACCGGGATCAGGTCATCCGCTGGATTGAAAACCAACAAGGAGGAAAACAGTGAGCCTGTTTAAACGCGGCAACATGTGGTGGTCATCTTTCTATTCGGACGGAATCCGCCACCAGTATTCCACCGGGACTTCCAACCGCAGGCAGGCCGAGACCATCGAAGGCAAGCTCAAGGAGGAAATCAACAACCAGCGGTTTCAAATCGTACAGACTGACCCGGACATGAAGTTTGGCGAACTCGCCGCCCGCTTTATAGCCAGCGGCAGCGTCCGCCCGCATCATATTTATCACCTCAAGTTCCTGCTGCCGTTCTTTTCGGAAACGCCGGTCCTGCGGGTAACCAAGCCCTTGGCCGACGAATTCCGGAAGTTTCGCCAGACAGTGAACACATCCATCAAGGATGCCACCATCAACCGGGATTTGAGTGTGCTGCGGCACATTCTCTACTGGGGTGTTGACGAGCAACTCCTTGCCGCCAATCCGCTCGCGCGCATGAAGATGGCCCGCGAGCGGCGTACTCGCCGCCAAATT
>Ga0105240_10003983_pt1 | contig 22787 bp, 23 predicted proteins | sample KBSC54metaG_FD_80426 | JGI IMG/M metagenome (GOLD analysis project Ga0105240, IMG submission 80426) | Corn rhizosphere microbial communities from Kellogg Biological Station, Michigan, USA - KBS C5-4 metaG | ecosystem: Host-associated > Plants > Roots > Rhizosphere > Soil | place: Michigan, USA... | reverse complement strand
TAGCAGGTAGACGCCGAAGGTGAAGAGGCCGGTGGCGATCAGCCCGGCGACGCCGACCCAGACGGAGAGCTCCAGCACGATCTTGGCCAGCGAGCCCATGGAGACCCCCAGGGCGCGGAGGCTCGCGAACTCCTTGATGCTGGCCAGGATCGCCCCGCGCAGGGTCTGGGAGGTGATGCCGACGCCGATCAGCAGGCCCAGGAACAGGGAGAAGCCCAGGAAGATGCCGATGATCTGCTCGCCCATCAGGGCGTTCTGGTTGGCCTTCGACAACTCCTCACGGGTCCAGGCCTTGTAGAGGCCCTTGCCGGCGGCGTTGAGCTGGGCCGCGACGATCGCCGCGCGGGTCGGGTCGCGCAGCCGCACCAGGAGCGGGCCGGTCTTGCCCCCCTTGGGCGCGAGGCCCAGCAGGCGGTTGGTGTCGCGCGACATGTAGACCGTGGGCTGGTCGACGTTGGGGTAGTTGTCGAGCAGCGCGCGCAGATGGACCGTCTTGCCGTTCAGCATGACGCTGTCGCCCACCTTGGCGCCCAGACGGCCCTGGGCCGTCTTGTCGATGACCACCGCGTAGGGCTCCAGGAGCGCCAGGCGGACGGTCTCCGGGAAGTCGCTGGGCAGCGTCACCGACCCCACACGGGGTTCGACGTCGAAGGTGTTGACGTAGGTGGTCACCGTCTTCTTGCCCGGCGCCGGCGAGTTGACCCAGCGCGCCCCATTGCCCTCCAGGCTCTCCACCTCGACCACCTCGGGATTGAGGTAGATCAGCGGCTGGATGCGGCCGGGCAGGCTGTCGGGTCCGGAATTGATCAGGCTCTCGTTCTTGGGCGGCAGGATCATCAGGTCGGCCGGGGAACGATCGATGGTGGCGGTCGCGGCGATGACGATGCCGGTGAACATGCCGACCTGCGCCAGGATCAGCAGGCCGGAGAAGGCCAGCGCCACCATGGCGGCGCTATAACGCTTCCACTCGTAGAGCAGCGTGGCCAAGGCCAGCGACATGGGGCGTCCTCCGGTTCCGGCGCGACATGTCGTGGACCAGCCCCAGGAGCCAGTTAAATCCCCGTAACACCGAGGTAACAGGCAAGCCCGCGACGCCACGAAACGCGCTCACTGACGAAGAGGCGCGAGGGGGCGCGGTCAGATGCGGCGGGCGGGATTAAACCTTCGTAATCCGGCCCTGTGCCGGTCCGCGGAGGTCACTGGCCCGGTTTCGCCTTCTCCGGGATCGGCGTGCCGAAGATGCCTGGGCCCATGGTCGGCTTGATCCCGTGGGCCTCCTGCTGGCGGGCGCCGCCCAGGATGCCGGCCATGGCGTAGTTGCCCTCGTGGCAGGCGTATTCGTAGACGCGCGCCTTGCGGGCGTTCAGGCCCATCTCGGCGCGCCAGGGCTGCGTGTAGTAGACCGGGTCCTCGACCTTGAATTCGTAGAAGATCTGGGTGGGCGAGACGCGGGTCAGCCGCTCGGTGACCCGGCCCTTGTCGGACAGGTAGATCGGTCCCGTGCGGCCCTGCTCGGGGTTCACGTTGACGGTGTCGATCACCAGGCTGTCGCCGTCCCACCAGCCGACGCTGTCGCCGAGCCAGGGCGACATGGCCGCCGGGCGGTGGTGGGCCAGGGCCTCGGCCCGGTCCCTGAACAGCGGGATGGTGCGCGCGTCGTGCACCATCTCGACGTCGATGACGACGGCGTCGGGCGTCTCCACGATCTGATAGTTGTTGTTGTAGATGGTGTTGAGCATCCCCGGGCCGCCGGCCCCGGTGAAGCCGATCAGGCAGCGCTCCGAGACCGGCAGGAACTCAGGTCCCGCGAACAGGTTCTTCGCCCGCTCGGCGCGATAGCCCGCCAGCAGCGTCTTGCCGGCGTCTGACAGCGGCAGCTGGCCGTTGGCCGGCTCGACGATCCAGGAGGTGCGATACTCGCCCTTGATGTTGGCCAGGCTCTTGCCCGGGTCGATCCAGAAGGTGTTGTAGCCGCGGTCGTTGTTCTCGTCCTTCAGCAGGTTGTCGTTGAGGTTGGAGGGGCCTTCCTCGGCCGCCGCCAGCTTCTCGAAGGGGCTTTCCTTGGCGAGCTTCGCGGCCTCCTCCTTGCCGACCACCAGCTGGGAGACGCCAGGCGCGCGGATGAGGTTGGTGACCGAGGCGTTCGACCACACGCCGGTCAGGTCCGGCCGTCCGTAGCTGGTCCTGGGGGCCACATAGGCCCTGGCCTTCGCGGCCGGCGCGTCGGCCGCATGGGCCGCGCCCCCGAGGCCCACGGCCAACACCACCGCGATCGTCGAGACGCCGTTCCTCATCGCCCTGCTCCCATGTGCGGGCGGCCTGGCGCGAGAGGCCGGCGCCCGTCGTTGCTGGGGCCGAGGCTAACAGACTCCTGGGGACCCCGCAGGCTGCAATCTTGCGCTTGCGCCGCTTCTCCTCCTCTATCGCCGCGGGGGGCCGCGCCGGACGCAGCGGCCGGCTGGGGTTGGGTTGAATGTTCCGTCTCGAGAATGCGCAGAGCCTGGTCGGCGTCGCGCTTGCCATCGGCGTCTGCTGGGCGCTGTCGGAGAACCGCGGGCGGTTCCCCTGGAAGCTGGCCATCGGCGCGGTGCTGGTGCAGGCGGTGCTGGTGCTGGCGCTGTTCGGCCTGCCGGCGCTCCGGGCCGGGCTGCAGGGCGTCGGCCATGCGGTGGACGGGCTCTCGGCCTCGACCCAGGCCGGCGTCGCCTTCGTGTTCGGCTTCCTGGCCGGCACGCCAAACCAGCCCTACACGCTCACCGACCCCGGCTCGCTGTTCGTCTTCGCCTTCCGGGTGCTGCCGGTGATCCTGGTGGTCTGCGCGCTGGCGGCCCTGCTCTGGCACTGGCGGATCCTGCGCTGGATCACCCAGGGCTTCGGGGTGGTCTTCGAAAAGACCATGGGCCTGCGCGGGCCCCCGGCGCTGGCCACGGCGGCCACCATCTTCATGGGCCAGGTGGAAGGCCCGATCTTCATCCGCTCCTACCTGCCGAGCCTCTCGCGCTCGGAGCTCTTCATGCTGATCGCCGTCGGCATGAGCTGCGTCTCGGGCTCGACCATGGTCGCCTATGCGACGATCCTGAAGGACGTCCTGCCGAACGCCGCCAGCCACGTGCTGACCGCCTCGATCATCTCGGCCCCGGCCGGCGTGCTGCTGGCCCGCATCCTGGTGCCGCGGGCGCCGGAGAGCGAGGTCAACGACCCGGAAAACCCGGTGGAGGACAAGGTCTACGAGAGTTCGGTCGACGCCCTGATCAAGGGCACCAACGACGGCCTGGCGATCGTGCTCAACGTCGCGGCGACCCTGATCGTCTTCGTGGCCCTGGTGGCCATGGTCAACGGGATCCTGGGGATGCTGCCGCAGGTGGGCGGCCAGCCGATCTCGGTCGAGCGCATCCTCGGCTTCATCTTCGCCCCGCTCGCCTGGGCGCTGGGCATCCGCTGGGCCGACGCGCCCACCGCCGGCTCGCTGCTCGGGGTGAAGCTGGTGCTGACCGAGTTCACCGCCTTCATCCGGATGGGCGCTATCCCCACCGGCGCCATCGACGAGCGCACCCGGGTGATCATGACCTACGCGCTCTGCGGCTTCGCCAACATCGCCTCGGTGGGCATCAACGTCGCCGGCTACTCCGTGCTGGTGCCCGAGCGGCGCGCCGAGATCATGGGCATGGTCTGGAAGGCGATGATGGCCGGCTTCCTGGCCACCTGCCTGACCGCCTCGGTGGTGGGCGCCATGCCCAGCGAACTGTTCGGCCACGAACCCTCCGCGCCGCCCCGGCCCGCGCCGGTGCTCAAACCCACGCTCGCGCCCAACCCCGCGCCCGCGCCGACCCCGGACAAGCCATGAAGCTCTACGACACCCCGCTCGCCCCCAATCCGCGCCGCGTCCGCTGGTTCATGGCCGAAAAGGGCATTGAGGACATCGAGATCGTCCCGCTGAACCTGATCCAGGGCGACCACAAGACCGCCGACTACCTCGAGCGGGCCGGCCTGCCCAATGTGCCGGCGCTGGAGATGGACGACGGGACCACGATCACCGAATCCATCGCCATCTGCCGCTATCTGGAGAGCCGTTATCCCGAACCGAACCTGTTCGGCCGCACGCCGGAGGAGACGGCGGTGATCGAGATGTGGACCCGGCGCGGCGAGATGATGGTGGCGACCCCGTTCATGCTGGGCGTGCGGCACACCCATCCGGCGCTCGCCGCCCTGGAAACCCAGGACCCGCACATCGCCGAGTACAACAAGGCGGCCGGCCTGCGCGCGCTCAAGGTGCTCGATCGGCGCTTGGGCGAAGCGGAATGGCTGGCCGCCGGGCGGCTGACCATCGCCGACATCGTCGCCTTCGTGGGTCTCGACTTCGGCCGGCTGATCAAGCTGCAGCCGCCGGAAGACCTGACCCACGTGGCCCGTTGGGCGGCGGCGATGCGTGCGCGGCCGGCGGCGATGGCGGGCATGCCCTCGAGACCCTGAGGTTCAGTCGGGCCGGCTACTCCGTCAGCCCCGAGATCCGGCGCTTCATCGGCCGTTGCACGGCCGGCAGTCCGCCGACCACGCGGATCGCCAGGTTCCGCAGCGGGACGATCAGAGGGTTGCTCGCCTGGACCGCGGCCAGCATCCGCTCGCTGAGCGCGATCCAATTCCGCGCCACCGGATGCCGCTCGGCGGTGTAGCCGTCCAGCGCCCCTTCGGCGAATCGCCGGGCGAAGGCTGTGGCGTCCTCGATCCCCAGATTCATGCCCCGCGCCCCGATCGGCGAGTGCACGTGGGCCGCGTCGCCGCCGAGGAAGATGCGGCCCGCCTGATAGGTCCGGGCCTGCTTGACCGGCAGGTGGAAGGTGTCGGCCTGCAGCACGGTGGCGCTTTCAGCGCCTGGGATCTGGCCCAGGGTCTCGGGGGTGTTGGAGACCGTGCGGTAGCGGCCGGGCCCGATGGGGATGATGAAGCCGATGTCGCCGTTGCGGTGCAGGGTCGCGGCGGCCCCGTCCGGCGCATAGGGCCAGTCGGGGATCCGCGCGTCGGCGATGCTCCAGAGCCGTTTGTGGACATAGCCTTCGAAGGCGATCCCTGCGGCCTCGCGCGCCCGGCTGTGTGGCCCGTCGGCGCCGAAGACATAGTCGAACCGGGCGGTCTCGGCGCCGCCAGGTCCGGCGAGCTCGACCTCGACCTGGCGGCCGTCCGGCCGCAGCGCCGTGAGCTCGGTGCTCCAGTCCACCTGGCCGCCGTGGCCGACCAGCACCTCCTGCATGATCGTCTCGGTGTCGTGCTGCGGGAGCGAGAGGAGGAAGTTGAACCGGTGCGGCAGGTCCTGCAGGCCGATGGTCGCCAGCAGCTTCCCCTCGAAGCGGGCCTGCACGTGGCGCATCCGCAGGCCCTTGGCGAGCAGCCGTTCGGTGACGCCGCTGGGTTCCAGGAGGTCGAGGCTGTGCGGACTGATCCCCACCGCCTTGCTGAGCGCGGTGGGCCCCGCGTCGCGGTCGATGATCCGCGGCGCGAAGCCGCGCCGCGTGAGCTCCAGGGCCGCGGTTAGGCCCGTCGGTCCGGCGCCGGCGATCAGGATGCTGGGCTTGGCGGGCAAGTCGGCCGTGTCCCTTCGTGGGCCTCGAAACGCACCGCGTGCGGCGCGGGTTCAGCCGGCGGGCCGGGGCGCCGGCCGCGGCGGCAGGGGGAAGACGATGAAGTCGTCGTGGATGTCCTTGGCCGCCGTCTCGCCCATCCGGTGGACGGCCGACTGCAGGTCTAGCAGCTCGGCGTAGGGCAGTTCCAGGACGTGTTCGCCGGGGTGGGCCGGGGCGGCCTGGGGGTAGTCCTTGCCTGGCGTGGCGGTCATCTCGACGTGCGCGCCCAGCACGTGGCTGACGCGGCGGCCCTTCGTGAAGGCGACGACCCGGTCGATGCTGGCGCGATAGTCGGCGAAGTCGCCCGCCGGCACGTAGAGCCGTCCGGGATAGAGCGTGTCGCCGGACAACAGCAGGCGCGTGCGCTCGTCGAAGACCATGATGTGCGACGGATGGTGGCCGGGCGTCGGGATGATGTCGAGGGCGCGGCCGCCGAGGTCGAACCTGGCGATATCGTGCGGCCAGTCGGCGATCTTGAAGAAGGCCGCCACCTCCGGCGCGGTCCAGCCGACCACGACGGTGTCGGGCCGGTCCTTGAACTCCGGATCGCCCATCCGGTGGTCGCCATGGCTGTGGGAGTGGGCGACGACCAGGGGGATCGAAGCCCGGTGGTGCGCGCTCAGCCAGTCGGCGATCACGCCGTCGATGGTCGGCCGGACCTGCAGCCCGCCCGCGCCGGTGTCCAGCAGCAGCGCGCGGTCCTTGCCGAACAGCAGGTAGAGGAAGGGCGCCTCGAAGTTGGTCCTGACCGACTGCCGGATGACGAAGGTGTCTGCATCGTAGCGCTGGACCTGCATCTGCGGCTCGGCCGCCGCGGTCCCGTCGATCCAGGGCTGGAAGAGCGGCCGGGCCAGGGCCGCGCCCGGGAGGACGAGGAGCAGGGCCGCGAGGGCGGTGACGAGTCTCATGCGGCGATCCTGTGGGCGTCGGCGATCAGCTCCAGCGAGCGGATGCGCGAGTCCAGCGACGGCCCGGTGGCCATGACGAAGACCTCGTCCGCGCGGGCCTCGCGGGCCTTGTCGGCCAGGCGGGCGTGGACCGTGGCGGCGTCGGCGGCGATCGAGCGGCCTTCCACCAGGGCCAGGACCGGCGCGCCGGCGTGCTCGGCCAGGAAGGCGTCCGCGCCGGCCAGGTCGCGGAACCGCCGCCGTCGGCCCGACAGCATGGAGACATTGGCCGCGCGGCGCAGCGCATCCTCCCGCCAGGCCTGCTCGGCGGTCTCCGCGGCATAGGCGATCAGCGCGATCCCGGCCCAGGGTTCGGTTCTGAACGCCGACGGCTGGAAGGCCTTGCGGTAGGCGGCCACCGCCGGGCCGCCGTCGGCGCGGGCGATGAACTCGGCGAACACCATGCCGACCCCCATCTGGCCGGCGAAGGCCGCGCTCTCCTCCGAGGTGCAGAGCACGAAGACCTCGGGATGGGACGGCCCGGCGGGGTTGGCGTGGATGTCGTGCAGCGGGTGCTCGTCGCCGATCGGCGCCTTGCCCGAGGCGTCCAGCAGCCAGGTGGTCAGGAGGTGGAAATACTGCGGGAAGGCCTCCGATCCGACCGAGCGCAGGGCGCCGCCGGTGCGCGCGTCGGTCCCCAGCGCGCGGCCCAGGCCCAGGTCGATGCGGCCGGGCGCGAGCGCCTCCAGCTCCATGAACACCTCGGCCACCTTCAGCGGCGAGTAGTTGACCAGCATGACGCCGCCCGAGCCCAGGCGGATGGTGCTGGTCGCCTGGGTGAGCGCGGCGATCAGGATCTCCGGCGCGGGCGAGCCCAGGCCCTGGATGTTGTGGTGCTCGGCCAGCCACAGGCGGTGATAGCCGAACCGTTCGGCGGCCCTGGCGATCTGGATCGTCTCGCGGACCGCCTGCGCCTGGGTGGCGTCGCCGGTGACGGGCGAGAGATCGAGCGCGGAGAGGATCATCCGCGCTGATCTGGGGACGGCCTCACGTTTCGTCCAGGTATTTCCACGTGTCGGCGCCGTCGAACTGGCGCACGCGCATCGCCGACCAGTCCAGGCTGTCCATGATGCGGGCGTTGATCGCCATCCGCTCCTGGGTCCCGTCGAGGCTCTGCCAGTGGGTGGTCACCCCGCAGCTGCGGCAGCGGTGGAAAGCCAGCATGCGGTCGCCCCAGACGTAGGGTTGGGTCGAGCCGGGCTTGGGCAATCCTACGTCGGCCGGCGAATAGTAGGCCCAGCGCGCGCCCAGCCGGCGGCAGATCGAGCAGTTGCACTCGGTCACCGTGTGCGGCGGCTCGGGCGCGGTCAGGCGCACGGCCCCGCAATGGCAGGCGGCCTCGATCATTCAGCGTCTCCTCCAGGGCCATAGGGGATCGGGCCGCGCGCTCTGTCCAGAGGCGATCTGCCGGGATCCGGCCTCCCGGCGGCGTCAGCCGAGGGCGAGGGAGACGACGTCGAGTTTCGCCAGGCGCGCGACGGCCTCGGACATCTGCGCGGCCGTGAAGCCGGTGCGGGCCGTCAGCGTCTCCACGGTGGCGGGACCTTCCTGCAGCGCCTCATGGAGGCGGTCGAAGACCTCCGGCGCGACGTGCCAGCGCGCGACCAGCTGGTGCTGCGCGATCTGGCGATAGGCGTCGGGCGTCGCCGCGGCGCTCAGCGCCACCACGGTGGCGGGGCCCACGTGATGGGTGGGGAAACTGGCGAACCTGTCGAACGGACCCTTGTGGTCCACGCCGGCGCGGGGCGCCGCGGCCAGCCACGCCTGCGCCGCCGGATCGGCGAGCGCCCGGCGGCGAACGGCGTCCTGCTCCCGCCAGAGCTCCTGATAGCGGCGGTAGACGACCGACCAGTCGAAGGTCTCGCGCGCCCGCGCCCGGCCCGCCTCGCCCATGCGGCGGCGAAGCGCCGCGTCGGTCACCAGATCGGCCAGCCGTGCGGCCAGCACGCCGGCGTCCGCCGCCACGGCGGCGTTGCTGCGATAGAGATATTCCTCGTAGAGACCGCCCAGCTCGTATTCGACGGCGATGCGGGCGCCGACGCCGGGCGGCGGGGTCCAGGTCGGGATGCGGAAGCCGTCGACGCCGTCGCGCACGGTGTCCTTGTAGCCGTCCCAGTCGCTGACCAGGGCGGGAAGGCCGCTGGCCATGGCCTCCAGCGGGGTCAGGCCGAAGGTCTCCTGGATGCTGTCCGACAGGGACGCGAAGATGTCCGCCGCGGCCCAGGCCTGGCGGTACCGCTGCGGGTCCTTCCCATCGACGAAGATCGCGCGGACGCCGGGGCAGAGGGACCGCGCCGCGGATTGGAAGACCTCGGCCGTCGCGGCGTTGAACGCCTGTCCGGCCATCACCAGCGCCAGATCGCGCCCGGTCGACTCGCGCGCCGCCTGCAGGGTGCGCAGCAGGATATAGGGGTTGGCCTTGGCGCTCACCGACAACCGGCCTGCGGACAGCACCGCCACGGTCCCGTCCTCCAGCCCCAGCGCCGCGCGCGCCGCCTGGCGGTCGTCGCCGGTGAAGGCGAAGTCGCCGCAGTGGACGCCCAGCGGAATGGTCGGCGTCAGGGGTCGGTCGGGGGCCCCTTCGCCGCGGCTTCGCCACCTCTGGAAGTCGGCCGCCTCGTCGAAGACCGAGGTCACCACGGACGCGGCGACGCTGGAGGTGCAGACGATGGCGTCCCAGGCCATGACCGGCTCGACCAGGTATTTCGCCAGAGCGTCCAGGGTGGCGCCGGTGGCCAGGGTGTGGGTGACGCCGCAGAGGCTGTAGGCGGCCGGCCCCGCGCGCAGCCGCTGGCGGGCCATCGGCCCCAGCAAGGTGTCGGGCCGATAGAGCAGGCCGTTCGCGGCCAGCAGGTCGAAGCGCGGCCCGGCTATGACCTCGGTCGGCGCGTCAGGATCGATCCCGGCGACGGCGTCGGTGAAGGCCTTGGCGGAGGTCCCGGATAGCGCATAGCCGGTCACCGGCCCCGCGCCGCGCCCCTTCACCGCCGCCCGCAGGAAGCCTGCGCCGGCCGAATGCCGCCCCATCAGCTGGGGGCCGGTCAGCAGATATCCGTCGGGCTCGAAGAAGAACGCCGGATTCAAGGGCGCGGGCCGGTCTTCTTGAGCACCGAGGAGAAGCTCATCATCGGCTCGCCGCCGGCCGAGGCATTGGAGATGATGCCGCGCACGAAGACCATGCTGCGTCCGGCCTTCACCACCTCGCCGACGCATTCCACCCGGTCGCCGACGCCGCAGGAGCCCACGAATTCGCCGTTGAAGGTGGCCGTGACGCTGCGGGTCCCGGCGATGGCCTCCTGGGCGATCCAGAACAGGCTGAAGTCGGCGAAGGTCATGACGCAACCGCCGTGCATGAACATCCCGCCGTTCATGTGCTTGCGCTCGGCGATGAAGGCGCAGATCCGATCGCCCGCATCGTCCACGCGGCAGTAGAAGGGCCCGGTCAGGTCCTCGAACGGGTCGCCGCCGGGATATTGCGACCAGCCCGCCCACTCGCCCTCGGTGACCTGGGTGAGCTTCGAGGCGTAGTTGTCGATGATCTCGCCGCCGTCCATGTTCACATTTCGTTCTATCGATGCTAGGGGCATAGTTCCTAAAGCATGCGGAGGGGCGCGTGGGGAAGGCGTCGTTGTTTGAGCGGTTGGGGTTCGTCGCCGGACAGCCGATGTCGCTGGAGCTCTTTCGTGAGCAGGTGATCGAAGTCCTGCGCCTGGAACAACCGGGCGCCATCATCGAGCGGCGCAATCGCGATGAGATCGAAGTGCGGTGGGAGAGGGATCCCCATGGGCCGCTCACGTTTTCGGTCGACGAAACCTATGCGTTGTACCTGAGGAGTCCGCGTGAGCTGATCGCCGCGATCCAGCACGCCGCGCTGTTCATCCTGATCACGTCGGTCACGCCGACGCTTGAGGCGCTCACCGTCTTGATCCAGGCCTCAGGATACAATCCTTACGCCAATCCGGCGTACCCCGCCCTGACGCGGCCGATTGTCGATGAGCTTCTCGCCGTGGTCGTGATCGACAACATTTACGGCTACCAGTTCCTGGCCGCGGCAAGTCTTCGCGAGGCGCTTGGACTCGATGACGCCGCCCTCTGGGAGCGCGCGTTGCAGAACACCATCGCCAGGCTGCAGGTCGAAGACACGCCGCAGAGGCCCGGTGAGGCTAAGGTGTTGCTCCGCGGCGACGGGCTCGCCATCAGCCTCCTCCTGGTCGACGAATTCTGGGACCCGCCTCGACAGAGCGAAGCGCTTGTCGTTGCGCCGGTGGCGCCCAACAAGATCGCTGTGGCGCCTGCGCATGATGGCCGCGCGCTGAGGGTGCTTCGCCAGATGATGAAAAGCGATCCGCTCAGTCGGGAATGGCGGCAATTCAAGGGACTGCTCGCTCGCCGTCAGGGTCGCTGGGAGGTGGTCCGTTGAGGCGATCCGAAGCGTTTGCCCCGCGCGAATTCAAACACTAGTTTGCCACGGCTCTTCGCCTGCAAGGACTTGTCATGAAACGCGCCGCCATCGTCTCTCCCATCCGCACCGGGGTGGGCAAGTATTTGGGGGCGTTGTCGGACATGACGGCCGGCGACCTGGGCGCGGTGGTGCTGAGGGCGCTGGTGGAGCGGACGAAGATCGATCCGGCCCGGATCGACGACGTGATCTTCGCCCAGGGCTATGCGTCGGGCGAGGCGCCCTGCATCGCACGCTGGTCGGCGCTGGCGGCGGGCCTGCCCATCGAAGTGCCGGGCTACCAGCTCGACCGCCGCTGCGGCTCGGGCCTGCAGGCCGTCGTCGACGCCGCGATGATGGTGCAGACCGGCGTCGCCGACGTGGTGGTGGCCGGCGGCGTCGAGAGCATGAGCAACGTCGAGTACTACACCAACGACATGCGCAAGGGCGCGCGCATGGGCTCGGTGACTCTGCACGACCGCTTGGCCCGCGGCCGGGTGATGAGCCAGCCGATCGAGCGGTTCGGGGTGATCAGCGGCATGATCGAGACCGCCGACAACCTGGCGCGCGACTATCAGATCAGCCGCGAGGCCTCGGACCAATACGCCGCCGAGAGCCACCGGCGCGCCGCCAAGGCCTGGGCGGACGGCAAGTTCGACGATGAGGTGGTCCCGGTTTCGGTCCCGCAGAAGAAGGGTGAGCCGATCGTCTTTGCGACCGACGAGGGCGTGCGCGCCGACGCCACGGCCGAAAGCCTCGGCAAGCTTCGGCCGATCGAGAAGGACGGGGTCGTCACCGCCGGCAACGCCAGCCAGCAGAACGACGCGGCCGCCGCCTGCCTGGTGGTCTCCGAGGACAAGCTCGCGGAGCTCGGCCTGGAGCCCATGGGCTGGTTCGTGAGCTGGGCGGCGGCCGGCTGCGAGCCGTCGCGCATGGGCATCGGCCCGGTGCCGGCGGTAGCCAGGCTCTTCGAGCGCACCGGCATGGGCTGGGATGACATCGACCTAGTCGAGCTCAACGAAGCCTTCGCGCCCCAGGTGCTGGCTGTGCTGAAGGGCTGGGGCTGGGACGACCGGGATAAGCTCAACGTCAACGGCTCGGGCATCAGCCTGGGCCATCCCATCGGCGCCACCGGCGGGCGCATCCTCGCCAACCTGCTGCGCGAACTGCAGCGGCGCGACGGCAAGTACGGGCTGGAGACCATGTGCATCGGCGGCGGCCAGGGCATCGCCGCGATCTTCGAGCGGGCGTGAGGCGCATGGCCCTCGACGCCGAGACCCGCGAACAGCTGATCGACACCGTCCGCCGGTTCGTGGCCGAGCGCCTGCGGCCGCTGGAGGCCAAGGTCGCCGAGGACGATGCCATGCCGCAGGACGTCCTCGACGAAATGAAGGCGCTCGGTCTCTACGGCCTGTCGATCCCCGAGGCGTACGGCGGCCTCGACCTTTCCATGGAGGACGAATGCCTGGTGGCGGTGGAACTGGGCCGCACCAGCCCGGCCTTCCGCTCGGCCTTCGGCACCAATGTCGGCATCGGCAGCCAGGGCCTCGTGATGTTCGGCTCCGACGCCCAGAAGGAGAAGTACCTGCCGGGCATCGCGTCGGGCGAGATCCTCACCTCCTTCGCGCTCACCGAGCCGGAGGCGGGCTCGGACAGCGCCAACGTCCAGACCCGCGCGATCCTCGACGGCGACGCCTATGTGCTGAACGGCTCCAAGCGGTTCATCACCAACGCCAACAAGGCCGACCTCTTCACGGTGATGGCCCGCAGCGATCCGGAGAAGCCGGGGGCGGGCGGCGTCTCGGCCTTCCTGGTGGAGCGGAACCTGCCCGGCCTTTCCGTGGGCAAGCCGGAGAAGAAGATGGGCCAGCAGGGCGCCCACATCTGCGACGTGGTCTTCGACAATGTGCGCGTGCCGGTGGAGAACCGGCTGGGCCGCGAGGGCGAGGGCTTCAAGGTCGCCATGCAGGTGCTGGACCGCGGGCGGCTGCACATCTCGGCGGTCTGCGTCGGCGTCGCCGAACGGCTGATCAAGGACTGCGTGGAATACATGAGCGAGCGCAAGCAGTTCGGCCAGCCGCTGAGCAGCTTCCAGCTTCTCCAGGGCATGATCGCGGATTCCAAGACCGAAAGCCTGGCGGCCAAGGCGCTGACGATGGAAACGGCCCGCAAGCGCGACGCGGGACAGGGCATCACCATGGAAGCCGCCGCCGCGAAGTACTTCGCTTCCGAAATGGTGGGGCGGGTGGCCGATCGGGCCGTACAGATCTTTGGCGGCGCAGGCTATGTCGCGGACCACGGCATCGAACGCTTCTACCGCGACGTCCGCATCTTCCGCATCTACGAGGGCGCCAGCCAGATCCAGCAGGTGGTCATCGCCCGCGAGACCCTGAAGCGGGGCGGCTGATGAGCGACGTCGTCGAAGCCGCCATCTTCGACCTGCTGGCCAAGGCCGCGCCCGGCAAGTCGATCTCGCCGGAGGATGTGGCCCGCGCCGCCGACCCGGAGGGCTGGCGCCGCACGCTGGGCCATGTCCGCGCCGTGGCCCGCGGACTTGCCAGGCAGGGGGAGTTGGTGATCCTTCGCCACAACAAGCCGGCCGATCCGGATGATTTCAAGGGCGTCTATCGGCTCAGGCTGCCGGACCCCGCCATCGAAGAGGGAGGCGTTTCATGATTGTCTTCGGCAACACCCTGTCGCCCTTCGTCCGCAAGACCCTGGCCTTCGGCGCGGAGAAGGGGTTGGACCTGCAGCTGGTCGCCGCCGGGCTGGGCCAGGGGCCGGCGGAGTTCAAGCAGGCGAGTCCGTTCAGCAAGATGCCGGGCTTCCAGGACGGCGACTTCATGATCTCCGACTCCAGTGCGATCATCACCTACCTGGAGGCGATCAAGCCCGATCCGAACCTGATCCCCGCCGAGCCCAGGTCGCGGGCCCGGGCGATCTGGTACGAGGAGTTCGCCGACACCATCGCCGGCGCCTGCGTGGGCAAGGTGTTCTTCAACCGCGTCGTGGCGCCCCGCTTCCTCGGCCGCGAAGGCGACAAGGCGGCGGCGGAGGAGGGCGAACAGGTCGATTTCCCCAAGCTGGTGGACTACCTCGAGACCGTGATCCCGGTCTCGGGTTTCCTGGTCGAGGACCGCATCACCCTGGCGGACATCGCGGTGGCCAGTCCCTTCGTCAACCTCGGCCACGCGGGCTGCACGATCAACGCCGCGAGCCACCCGAAGACCGCCGCCTATGTCGATGCGATTCTCGCCCGGCCCTCCTATGCGGACATGGTGGCCAAGGAGCGGAAGCTGTTCGCGGCCTGACGGCGGACGATCCGCCGCGCTCGTGAAGTGGACGGAGTGCTCTAAGCTTACCATCCGATGATCCGTCGTCTCGCCGTCCTCTTCGCGACCCTGCTGCTGGCCGGCTGCACCCCGCTGATGGTGCAGCGGGCGGGCATGCCGCCGCTGGGGTTCGCCGGCCCGCGGATCGAGGCCAGCGATATCGTCAGCTTCGACGGCGCGCGGCTGGGCCTGTCGGAATGGGACGCCGCGGGCGACCCCTGGGCGGTGATCGTCGGCGTCCACGGCATGAACGACTACGCCAACGCCTTCCACATGGCCGCGCCCTGGTGGGCCGAGCAAGGGGTGACGACGGTCGCCTATGACCAGCGCGGTTTCGGCCGCTCGCCGGGGCGCGGCGTCTGGGCGGGCGACGAGCTGATGGTCGAGGACCTGCGCACCGTCACCGCCCTGGTGCGCCGGAAATACCCGCACGCCCTGGTCGTCGTGGCCGGCGAGAGCCTCGGCGGGGCGGTGGCCGCGGAGGCCTTCGCCTCGGATCGGCCGCCCGCCGCCGACCGCCTGGTGCTGCTGTCGCCCGCCGTCTGGGGCTGGCGCGAGCAGCCCTTGCCCTACAAGACCCTGCTGTGGTTCGCCGCCAACTTCACCGGGCCCAAGGTCTACACCCCGCCCCGCTGGCTCACGTCAAAGGTCAGCCCCACCGACAACCGCGAGGAGCTGATCGCCATGGGTCGCGATCCGCTGATGATCTGGGGCGCGCGCTCGGACACCCTCTACGGCCTGGTCACGACCATGGACCGCGCCGCCGACGACGTGGGCAAGGCCCGGCTGCCGACGCTCTATCTCTACGGCGCCCACGACCAGATCATCCCCAGGAAGGCCGCGTTCGAGGCGGCCTCCCAGCTCAAGCCCACCGACCGCAGCGCCTATTACGCCAGGGGCTGGCACCTGATGATGCGCGACAAGGAAGGGCCGATGGTCTGGAAGGACATCCTGGCCTTCATCCGCGATCCGGCCGCGCCCTTGCCGTCGGGGACCCCGGCGATCCCCACGGCGCCCGGGGCGAAGGGGCAGATGCAGGCCGCCGCCGGGGCGCGACCGGGGTTGTGAGCCGGGCCGGTCCGGCGTAGACGCTTGCCCGCAATTCCTTCCCCAGCATCGGTGATGTGACGGCATGACCTTGTTCGATTCTCCCGCCTTTGAGGGCCACGAGGGCGTCCACGCGTTTTTTGACGAAAAATCCGGTCTCAAATGCATAATCGCCGTGCATTCCACAGCCCGCGGCCCGGCCGCCGGCGGCTGCCGCATGTGGCCGTTCCCGAGCGCCGACGCGGCGCTGGAGGACGCGCTGCGGCTTTCGCGGGCCATGTCCTACAAGAACGCCATGGCCGACCTGGAGCTGGGCGGCGGCAAGGCCGTGATCATCGGCGACAGCCGCACCCAGAAGAGCCCGGCGCTGTTCGAGGCCTTCGGCCGGGCGATCGAGGACGTCGGCGGCAAGTACTGGACGGCCGAGGACGTCGGCGTCTCGCCGGCCGACCTGATGCACGCCCGCAAGGTCACGCGCTATGTCGCCGGCCTCGAAGGTCATACCGGCGCTTCGGGCGATCCGAGCCCGGTGACCGCCGAGGGCATCTTCCGCGGGATCACCCTGGGCGTGCGCCGGGCGCTGAACCGCGACCTCGACGGGGTCACGGTGGCGATCCAGGGCGTCGGCCACGTGGGCGCCTACCTGGCCGAAAAGCTGCACGCGGCCGGCGCCAAGCTGGTGATCACCGACGTCAACGAGGACGCGCTTCGCGAGGTCGCGGGGCGAACCGGCGCCAAGGTCGTGGCGCCCGGCGCGATCTTCGACGCCGAGGCCGAGGTCTTCGCCCCCTGCGCGCTCGGCGGCGCGGTCAACGCCGACACCCTGCCCAGGCTGAAGGCCAAGGTGATCGCCGGGGGCGCCAACAACCAGCTGGCCGATCCCGAGACCGGCCGCGCGGTCTACGAGCGCGGCATGCTCTATCTGCCGGACTATGTGATCAACGGCGGCGGCATCATCAACGTGGCCGGCGAGATCCGCGCGCTCGACCGCCAGGAGGCCTTCGACCCGGCCTGGGTGGAGAAGAAGCTCGCCCGCCTGATGCAGACCCTCGACGAGGTCCTCGACCGCTCGAAGGCCGAACACCGCCCGACCCACGAGATCGCCAACGAGATGGCCAAGGCGCGGATCAGCGAGGCGGCCGAGCAGAAGGCGGCGGCTTAGGGGCCTTTCGCAAAATCCACAGTCCCCAGCGGAGGAGGCCGAAGCCGACCAGCATCGGCCCCCCGCCGACGACCAGCATGAAGGGCAGGATGCTCGAGAAGCTGCCGTAGCTGTTGTGCTGGTGCAGGTCCGACCAGACGGAGACGCCGGCGAAGCCCAGGGTGCACAAGCCCGAAAGGCCGAGGACCAGCGCGCCCACGGCGACCAGGGCGCGGCCCGCGAAGACCTGGACGGGGTCGCGGTCCGCGGGCTCACTCATCGGAGGCCTCCGGCTTGTGGTCGGGCGTGCGCGACGGCCCGCCGCGGTAGATTCGCCAGCCGGCCCGCAGCAGCAGGAGGCCGCCGAGCGCCGGTACGCCCCCGACCAGGCCGAGGAACAGGAGGCCGCTCCCCGACCCGTTGGCGCTGCCCGGGTGGCGGAGGGCGTTGAGCAGCGCCGGCCCCGCGAAGCTCACGGTGCAAAGCCCGCAGAGGGCGAAAACCATGGCTCCGACCGCCATGAGCGCGCCGCCCAGGAACGGGTCCGGGGTCGCCCTGCCGCTCATCGATCCTGCCCCCGTTTCAGGGCCCCGGCGCCCGCCGCGCCCGGCCGGTAGAAGGTGTTGTAGGTGTCGAACGGGATGATCCGGCCGTCGGGCTCGACGAAGTGCACGCAGGACCGCTTCACCGTGCCGAGGTCGAAGTTGAAGCGGTCGAGGAACTGGCTGACCACCACGCGGAAGGTGTGCTCATAGGCGATCTCGTCGGGGACCACGGCCTCGGGCAGGCAGCAGAGCAGGCCGGCCAGCTTGTCGGAGGTGTCGGCCTGGGCCGTCGACAGCGAGAGCAGGTTGAAGACCGCGGCCTGCAGTTCCGGATAGGCCTCGAAGGTCACGGTGTTGGGCGCGGCGGCCACGAACAGCTCGCGCGGCAGCAGCGAGGTGATCGGCTGCACCGTCTCGCCGTTGCGCAGGCCGTAGCCGATGCAGATCTGGTCGGGATTGCAGGGCAGGGGGATCAGGTCCTCCAGCGCGAAGACGCCGGCCTCGGCGATCCGGCGGCGCACCTCGGTCAACACCATCCGGTGGGCCTTGGGGTCGAAGCCGTCGTTGCGGCCGACGTCCTGGATCGGCTGGAAGGTCACGCCGCGCACGCAGCGCCAGCTGAGCGCGTGGCGCACGATGTCGGCGATCTCGCCGTCGTTGACGCCCTTTTTCAGCGTCACCACCAGGGTGGTGGAGATGTTGTTCCGCTCCAGGGCCTCCAGCGCCTCGCGGCGGATCGCGGTGAGGTCGGCGCCGCGCAGCTCCATCAGGGCGTCGCGCTTCAGGCTGTCGAATTGCAGATAGACCTCGAAGCGCGGCATGTAGGCGGCCAGCCGTTCGGCGAACCCGGGCTCGCGGGCGATCCTCAGGCCATTGGTGTTGATCATCAGGTGGCGCACCGGCCGGGCGCGGGCGGCGTCGAGGATCTCGAAGAACTGCGGATGGATGGTGGGCTCGCCGCCCGAGATCTGCACCAGGTCCGGCTCGCCCTCGGAGGCGATCAGCACGTCCAGCATGGCCTCGACCTCGGCCAGCGGCCGGTGCGCGGCGCGCTTCACCGAGGAGTCGGCGAAGCAGACCGGGCAGGAGAGGTTGCAGGCCTCGTTGATCTCCAGGATCGCCAGGCAGGAGTGCTGCTCGTGGTCGGGGCAGAGGCCGCAGTCCCAGGGACAGCCGTGCTCGGTGCGGGTCTGCACGCCCAAGGGCCGGTCGCCGGGCTTCAGCCAGTCCTTCTGCGCCTTCCAGTAGGCGAGGTCGTCGCTGATCAGGGTCTTCTGGACCCCATGCTCGCGGCAGCGCTTCAGGTAGAAGACATCGTCACCCTCGGAGATGATCTTCGCCGGGACCAGCGCCAGGCAGGTCTCACACAGGCTGGTGGTCTGGCCCTGGAACAGATAGGGCGCGCTCTTCCGCACCGCGTTCGCGCCTGAGGTCGCCGAGCCAGTAGAGCCATCCATAGGCGACCAGTCCCCCGCACAGGATATGGAACAGGTTAAACGGCCCGATCAGGGTCGGATAGGGCTTCAGGAACTCCCAGGCGAAGCGCTGGACGCCGTACCAGGCGCACATGGCGTAGAAGCCCCGCCGCATCGCCCAGGGCCGCCGCCGCTGCAGGCCCAGGAGGTAGGCCGCCAGGAAGAGGCCCATGGCGCCGCTCTCGTAGAGCTGCACGGGATGGCGGCCGATCCGGTCGCCCAGGTCGACGGCCCAGGGCAGGCGGGTGGGCGTCCCATAGGTCCCGTCCGGCAGACCGGCGAAGAAGCAGCCGAACCGGCCGATCACCACGCCCAGCGAGAAGGAGCCCACGAAAGCCCCGCCGGTCGAGCCGGTCACCCCGCGCGCTCGCTTGTAGACCTCCACCGCCACGATCGCGCCCGCCAGGGCGCCGACCACGCTGTGCGACAGGGCCGGGTGGGCGCCGCGCAGGGTGTTCAGCGAGCCGGCCAGCCAGGCGCCGGGGATGGCGCCGGCGACCAGGGCCGCGAAATAGCCCCCGTCGACCTTGCGCGCCACGTCGCGGGTCAGCTCCGCCAGCCGCCAGCGGTAGAGCGCCACCGACAGTCCGAGCCCGCCGCCCCAGGCCGCCAGGTCGAACGCCGTGTGCGCCCAAGGCGCGGTCGGGACGTGGATCATCGGGTCGCCTTGGCGGCCGCGCTCAACAGGGGCTCGGGGCTGACCACCTTGAAGGCGCCCGACTGGCTCGCGAACTCATTGAGCAGGAAGCCGTGGCCGGCGCCGTAGATCACCAGCACCCGGTCGTCTGGCCTGTCGGCCAACCGCGCCAGGTGGGCGAATATCCGCAGGTTGCGCGTGTGCCAGGCGCCGACCCAGTTGGGCCCGGGCGCGCGGGTCTCGTCGCCCAGCATGGCGTAGTCGAAATAGACCCGGTTCATGGTCGCGAGGCGGACGGGCGTGTTGAGCGCATGCAGCCAGGCGCCCAAGGTCTCCCGCCGCATCTCCGCGGTGTCGCGTGCGCCCTGTGCGGGGTCTGTCAGGGCCGCCCGGCGCGCCTTGGCCTCCGGCGTAGCCGGATAGGCCTGCCAGTCGTAGTCGGCGTCCTGGCCCGGCGGCTCGTCGAGCCAGTCGACGGCGTCGACGCGGGGGAGGTTGAGTTTGGCCGCGAGCCGCAGGCCGAGCTGGTCGGTTTCATCGCGGCTGAGCTTGTAGGTCCCCGCGCGGTAGGCGGCGTAGCGGGCGTCCAGCCTGTCCTGCTTGGCCGCGGGCCACTCCACGGCGACGTGGGTGGGATGGAAGGCCGCGAGCGCCTCGACGATCGCAGCCATTTCCTTTTGGCGACGCGGGGCGGTCACGTCGTCCACCCGGGTGTTGACCACGTCGCGCGACGGGTTGTCGAAATGCGCCACGCCCACGACCATCAACTGGGGTCGCAGGGCGGCCGGGCGCTGGCTGAGCAGCGGGAAGGGCGTGGCCGGCGGCTCGGCGCGGGCCATTGGCGCGGCCGCGCCCAGGGCGGCGGCGAGCGCGATGGCGGCTAGGCGTGGGTTCGGCATGGGGTCCCCGGGCGCGGCGTGGCGGCGATCAGGCCGCGCGCCCGGTGTATCGCCAAGTTACCGTTTGGTCATGGAGCGGCGCGGATTCGCACGGCCTTCGCCATCCTCTCGCCTTCCTGCGGCGCCATGACCCACTGGCGGACCGGGGCGGGGCCGCCAACTGTGTGCCTCCCCTGGAGCGCCGGACGGCGCCGTTGTATCCTTGAGTTCAGCGTGAGGTAGCCCATGTTCGAGCCCGCGCGGCCCAGCCGCCGCCGCTTCCTCCAGGCGTCCGTCGCCGCGGCCGGCCTCGCCGCCGTGGCCCGGCCCGCCCTGGCGATGGGCGGCGACGCGGCGATCGTGGCCGCGGCCCGGGCCAGCCTGGAACGCGCCGGCGCGCTGGTCGTTCACCGCGACCTCGTCGGCGTGGCCGACTTCAGCCAACCCTCACGCGTTCCGCGCCTGCACCTGGTGGATATCGCGAACGGCCGGGTGGACAGCCTGCTGGTCGCCCACGGCCGCGGCTCGGACCCGAGCCACACCGGCTGGGTCAGGGCCTTCTCCAACGCGCCTGGTTCGGCCGCCACCTCCGAGGGCTGCTACCTGACCGGCGACTACTATGTGGGCCAGCACGGCCGCTCGATGCGGCTGAAGGGCCTCGATCCGACCAACAGCAACGCCGAGGCCCGCGCCATCGTGGTGCACGGCGCCTGGTACGTGGGTCCCGAGATCGTGCGCGAGCATGGCGTGCTGGGCCGCTCGGAAGGTTGCCTGGCCGTCAGCTCGGCGGACCTGCCCGGCGTGCTGCAGCGGCTGGGCCCGGGCCGCCTGATCGTCGCGCGGAAACTCTAGATCGCCGCCAGCCGCGCGGTGCGTGGCTCCTTCACCGCGGCGATCAGCAACAGCAGGCCGGCCGCCAGCACGCCGATGGAAAGGCCGAACACCACATTGTAGCCGAACAGGTCGGCGACCTGGCCGCCGACCAGCGGGGCGAGCGTCGCAGTGATGCTCTCGGCGGTGGCCGAGACGGCGATCCGCATCGGCAGGTCGTCGCGCGCGCCGAACTCCAGGATCATGGTCTGGGCCGACATGTTGTAGCCGGCCTGGCCCGCGCCCAGGCCGAAGAAGGCCAGGAACACCGCCCAGGGCGCGTGCACCTCGATCAGCAGCACCGTCGAGGCCGCCCAGGCGACGAGCGAGAACAACAGCACGAGGCGGAAGCCCGTCTTGTCGCCGAGGTAGCCCCAGATCAGGTTCGAAAGGGCGTCGGCCCCGATGTAGGCGAACGACAGTGCGCCCAGCAGCTTGCCGGTCATATGCACCGAGGCGCCCACGTAGAGGATGTAGAACGGCGTCGCGATCCGCGCCGAGCTCGCCAGCATCTGCACGACCAGGAACCCGGCGTAGGCGCGGTCGGAGGTGATCAGGCGCGGGAACTCGCGCAGCCGGTCGCGGAACCGCCCCTGCGTGCGGGTGGTCGGCGGCTCCGGCTCCTTGAGCAGCATCTGCAGGGCCGACAGGCCCAGGCTCGTCAGGATGAAGGCGAAGACGAAGGTCGTGCCATAGCCGTTGCCGAACAGGTTCGGGCCGATGAAGAAGCGGCCGGCCACATAGGCCAGCGCCGCGGCGATCACGCTGCCGGTGAAGTTGCGCCAGGCCTGCAGCCGTCCGCGCCGGCTGATCGGGATCACCTTGGCCATCAGCAGGCTGAACACCACCCGCTGGGCGCCCATGAAGATGCCGAACATCAGCATGAAGCCGAGGATCGCGGTGACCAGCACCTGGCCCTTGAGCCACCAGCCCGAGAGCGCGATGCCCAGCACCGCCATCCGCGCCAGGCCGCCCATCCACATGGCCGCCGGCATCACCTTGGTCCGATGCTCGATCTTGCTGGCCCCGAAGATCGGCGAGATCACCCCGCCCACCTGCTGCAGCGCCAGGCCCAGGCCCACGACGCCGTTGGAGCCTGAAACCATGTGCAGGTAGGCCGGCAGGAAGGTCGGGGTGTTGACCAGCCGGAAGCCGGTCATCCCCAGCATGCCGTGCAGGTAGTTGCCGAGGTAGTTGCGCCTCAGATTGTCCCAGACGAACTTCTCATAGGCCGCCTCGCGCTCGGCCAGGTCGGCTTCTGGCGGCGCGGCGTCGGCGGGTTCGAGCTTGGCGTCCAAAATGACCTAATCGCCGCGCGCGACCGGGAAGCGATCTGCGAGGCGTCCTGATGACGGCTTCGACAACAATCCCTCGGTCCTAGCAGACCCCGGCCCGTCGCATCAAACGTGCGTTTGAGATACGGCCGCGCTTGCGCGAACAAACTAGGAACATTAGAACCGTGCGCATGGCCGTCCTCGACCTCAAGCGCAAGCTCGCCATCCTCTCCGACGCCGCCAAGTACGACGCCTCCTGCGCCTCCTCAGGGGCGGCGAAGCGCGACTCCCGCGACGGCAAGGGCGTCGGCTCCTCCGACGGCGGCATGGGCATCTGCCACGCCTATGCGCCGGACGGGCGCTGCATCAGCCTGCTGAAAATCCTGCTGACCAACTTCTGCGTCTACGACTGCGCCTACTGCGTGAACCGCGTGTCGTCGAACGTGGCGCGCGCCCGGTTTTCCGTGGCCGAGGTCGTCGACCTGACGCTGGGCTTCTACAAGCGCAACTATATTGAAGGCCTGTTCCTCTCCTCGGGCATCATCCGCTCCGGCGATTACACCATGGAGCAGATCGTGGCGGTCGCCC
>Ga0105240_10003982_pt1 | contig 22790 bp, 21 predicted proteins | sample KBSC54metaG_FD_80426 | JGI IMG/M metagenome (GOLD analysis project Ga0105240, IMG submission 80426) | Corn rhizosphere microbial communities from Kellogg Biological Station, Michigan, USA - KBS C5-4 metaG | ecosystem: Host-associated > Plants > Roots > Rhizosphere > Soil | place: Michigan, USA... | reverse complement strand
CGCTGCCGACCAATTCGGTGACGCTGGATGGTAGCGCCTCTTCGAGCCCGGATGGCAGTGCGCTGACCTATTCCTGGAGCTATGTTTCCGGTCCGGCCGGCTATACGATCACCACCCCCACCGCGGCCAAGACGACCGTGACAGGTCTGGTTCAGGGCACCTATGCCTTCCAGCTGCAGGTCTCCAATCCCTCGGGCGGCACGGCCACGGCTATGGTCTATGTATATGTGAACAACCCTGATGTGGCGCCGATCGCCAACGCGGGTAATGATACCACGATCACGCTTCCGGTGAACAGCGTCAAGCTCGACGGGACCAAGTCCTATGATCCGGATGGCTCGATCGTCTCTTACACCTGGCTCCAGTCCTCGGGTGCTTCGGGTGTGACCATCGTCAATGCCAATACTTCGACTCCGACAGTGGTCGGGTTGCCTTCTGCCGGCAGCTATACATTCGTGCTGACGGTAACGGACAATGCCGGTCTGACCGGTAGCGCTTCGGTGACGGTCACCCTCAACACGGGCAGCGGCAGCGGTGGTCCGGGCAACGGTGCAACGCTTACGGCCAATGCAGGTAAGGATACGATAGTAGCCCTGCCTGTCAGCAACCTGGCCCTGGATGGCAGTGGTTCGTCGGATGCGGGAGGGACGATCATAAGCTATGCCTGGAGCCAGCTGAACGGTCCTGTCGGGTCGGTCCTGAAGAGCGCAAACAGCGCTGTTTGTCCGGTCGATAGTCTGCAAATAGGTAACTATGTCTTCCAGCTTACGGTAACGGACGACCATGGCAATATGTCTACGGACACTGTCACGGTATCTGTGATCGTCACGAACAGTAGCTCGGAGAAGGACGACCTGGATATCATCCCCAATCCGGCTAACTCGACCGCCAACCTCGAAATCACGAGCGGGACCGAAGGACTAATGCAAATCAAAGTATTATCTGTGTCAGGCAATGTGGTGATGTCGACGCTTACAGAGAAGACGCTGCCCTATCAGGTCGTGTCGTTGAATGTAAGCGGATTGTCGAGGGGTACTTATATAGTTCAGATCCTCATCGGTAATGGGAATGGGCAGACGAGGATCATCAAAAAGCTTGTGAAGCAGTAATGGATCTTAATCATAATATAAAGAGGCCGTCTCATAAATAATGAGGCGGCCTTCTGGTTGACCCCGATCTGAGGCGTTAACCCGGCGCCCCATGATCCTGCTCGCCAAGGAAAACCATGCCATAAAACTTTGCCAACCAATAATGACCCGAATATAACCTTTCCCTCCCCGATATGGAATTGCCAATTCGGTAAAAAGTCTTACTTTTATTTGCCCTGTTCAGACCCCAAAACACTCCCGCCGCAATCATCGCAGTAAACGATCTATTTATTCATTCCTCTAACGATTCACCCATGGAAATAAATCATTCCATTACGCTGGGTCTGATCCCCATGGCGCTCATCGCTCTTCTTATTTTTGTCCTCGGCTACTGGTTCGGAACCCTGAAAAGCAAAAAGCTTATGAGGCAAGTGCGCAAGATGGAAAGAAAGATCATGGATCTTAATACCGAGCTGCTGTACGGCCCGGGCAAATGATAGTGGACCACAGGTCCAAAAAATAAAGCCCCCGGAACCACCGGGGGCCGTTGAGCTAATGAGCGCCGGACTACGGCGCCAATCAGCCAATCTCTTACACCAGACATATCAGACCCTCTCTTACACCAGACATATCAGACCCTCTCTTACACCAGACATATCAGACCCTCTCTTACACCGGACACATAGACCATCCGCTACGCCGGACATCACATCGGCCGAAACACCATTTTTGTACTCTGCACAGGCAGCCCATCGATGATCAGTGAACATATATATACGCCAGGCGGCATTAAAAATCCATGGTTGAACAAAACTTCATTCAATCCTTTCTTCAAACGCACCCTAACCTGACTGATAAGACGGCCATCAACAGCGCTGATATTAACCCATGTCCTGTCGGCAAACAGATCTGTACCGGACTGCACAACGATAAGGGTCGATTCGTCAAAAGGATTGGGCTTGTTGGGCATCAGCTGTATCCCATAATAATCCGGATCAGGGGCGGGCGGCCTCGTCGTGTCGGGGACCAGGTACAAGGGTACCAAGGCCGTGGAAAGCTGGTATTCCGTGGAGAACTGGCTTTCCGTATTGTTGGCGTCCACCGCCGCGGCGCTGAGATAAAAGGTGGTCGAAGTGCCATAGGGCACCTTGATGGTATCTACATTCTTTCCTGTAATAGTGTATACAGTGTCCCAGTCGTTCGTGGCGGAACGGACCGCCACCCGGTAAGCAGGCGCCCCGGTAGGCGTGAATTGCACCCTGAAACGGTTAGCTGTTACAATCACCGGCTTGACCGTGATCGTATCGGGCCCCAACGCCACCATGGCCATCGAGTTGCCGTTGATCAGGGCATTCCGGGCCAGGTAGCTCAGATTGATATATAAGGAATCTTCCACGCCATCACCGTTTTTGTCCCGGCCCAGGCTATCCCGGATATTGTGCTGCCTGTCGACATAACCGGACCCGTTGCTGCCATCGCCATTCTCATAGGCCTGGGTAAACCGGACAGCTGTGTAGCCCAGACCGGTGAAAGACTCATGATCCCCTCCCCGGCCCGTCCTGTCCTCATTCTGCATGACCTGTATATTCATAGGCAGGGTGACAAGGCTGCGCAGCTGCTCTTTATACTCCAGCTTTACATAACGCGCCCACTGCTTATGGGGAGAATTAAAAGTGCCCAGGGAAAATATCCGCAGGTCAGTACTGTCAAGGGCTCCATAGACAGGGCATCCCGGACCGGAAGCCGTATGACCGCAGAATACCCCGCCGGATACGTCATTGTTATTCACCGCCTTGATGGGTATATTCATACTGTCCAGGTAATTGGCCAGCGCATTGGCCCCGATAAGCCCCTGCTCTTCACCCGTATTGACGGAAAAAACGATAGTGTTCCTGAAAGTATATTTGCTCATCACCCGGGCCAGTTCCATCACCAGGGCCGTACCCGTGGCATTATCCTCTATACCAAAAGCATCACCCGTAACATCGCAATTATTGGAATTGCGGCTGTCCATATGCCCTTCTACTATAATAATGGATTTGTTGGCCGTCTGACTCCCCGGCAATACCGCCATGATATTGCTGTGCCTGGTCATGGCCGACGAACAGCCGGTGTACGTAAACTGTAAATAAGACACCTGCAGCCTGTTGTTATTCGCCGTGCTGTATTGCCTGAACTTGGAAAAGACCCAGCGGCGGGCAGCGCCGATACCCCTTGTCGAAGACACAGTGTCGGAGAAAGTGTTCCTGTTCTGAAAGCCTCTCAGCTTGAACAGCGTGGCTTTCAACGAATCCACCGATATGTCGTTGAGCATGCCGGCCGAAATGACATCCGGATCCGTAATAACCGTGGATGCCGCATACGTGGAAGGTGTATAGGATCCTTTCAGAATATTTGCCACGACAGCGTTGCTCGCCGAAGGTCCGGTCTGGGCACATAGATCTCCAGCCTGCCAGAGCAGGAGAAAAAATACTGCGGGGGTTTTCATAGCATCGGATTTAAGTTAATGACTCACTCGTCACTTTCACTTTTATCGCCGATTGAATGCTTTTTTTACAAATGTTTGATCCGCTAATACGATCTGTACAAAATACACCGATACAGGCAAGGCCGACAGGTTCGGCAACGTCAGTATATTCTGTCCCTTGACGCCGGCGAAGTTCGCAAGCCGCAGCAGCGATCCTTTGCTGTCCAGTAGCCGGACGAAGACATTCTCCTGTGCCGCCAGGTTCAGCCTTATGGTAAGAACATCCCGGAAAGGATTGGGCGCCAGCTCTACCACAGGGCGGATGCCGGTGGTATTGATCGCCACGATACTGCTGTACGAAGCTCCTTCCGAAAGGTCTGCCAGCTGCAGCCTGTAATAGTTGATCGCACCCGGTATGGGCTGGTGATCTACAAATGTATGGTTGCCTGTAGCGCCCGTGGTGCCGCCGTCGACACGCCCGACGTTCTCGAATTTCACGCCGTCGGTAGAACGCTGGATAATGAAGTAAACGCCATTCGTTTCATTCGTACCCGTCCAGTTGAGGACATTTCCATCCTCGCCGGCCTGACCCGTAAAAGCCCCCAGGGTAGTCGCCAGCACCGTCGACATATCGATGGTATAGATCGCAGGCGAAGGGTCCTGTTTGCCCGCAGCATCCACATACGCATAATAGAAGTAGGTGGTGGTAGCCGTGATGGAAGTAAATTTCATCGCCAGCTTCGACGGGTTATAATTGGGGATGGTCATATTGTTGGTGACCAACGTGCCATTGTAATACAGCTGCTCATTGGTAGGCACCTGCGTGATCACTACCGTCTTCCCGCTGCCCAGGGTGCCATCTTCAGGGTCGGAGCCCTTCAGCATACCGGGGCTGGCGATCGCACCCGACCCATTGAGGGTCATGGTGCTGTTCAGTATGGGTACAGCGATGGTATAATGTTGATCCACGGAGTTAGGCAGCTGCTCGATGCCAAAGTCGATACCCGTAACATTCGCAGTCCCCGTATTGAAGGTACGGCTCAGCGGAGAAGTATTGACCCAGTTGGCGGGGACAGAACCCGTCGGGGCATTACCCCCCACTACTCCTGCAGTCGTGGAGATCACCACCGACATGCCTGTTGCATTTATCGGGCAGTTGTTAAATGTATATTTTCCGAGAGCGCTTACAGCGACAGTCGCCAGCACTTTTCCTGAAATAGGATCGATCAGGCTGGCATAAAGACTGTTGCCGGCATTGGTACTGTCTTCGCCCGTCGTCCAGATATTCGTAAAGGTACCATTGGCGCTGTTGTTGGCATCGTCATAGACAGTACCCGATATGGAAATACATGTCAGCGTAAGGGTCTGGGTAGTGGTCAGCTCGACACCCCATGCCCAGGTATTGATAAGACGGGCATTCCCAAAGTCATTCGTCTGGTCGTTATCTGTACTGTTACCGCCCAGATCAGGCGCCGGTATAACCATACCAGGGTTACCATCACCGCTCCAGGCATGCGCCGGGGATACCTGGCCTATGACAGAATTGTCCCAGCCGCCGGTCGTGCTGTTGTAGTTATTGGCAAGTACGGCAGGTACAGTATTGGCATCCACCGTGTACAGTTGACTGTCATCCCAATACAAGGTCCTGTTGACAGAATTCTGCGGAAGGACGCCATCCACCGTAAAACCATTGAGGTTCAGCTCCACATCAAAGAAAGGTAAATTGATGCGGCCTTTCCGGAAAGAGAAGGTGATGGGAAAGGAAGTGTTGGCGGGAACGGAGGCCCCCAGCCCATTCTTTCCATCCCAGACATAGGTGACAATACCCTGCGCCTGGCTGATCAGTTCTATGAACCGGTCGGCGGTATTAGCCTGATATCCGGCAACACCATTCAGGTCGAACAACATATAATAGTCACCCGGCTGAGGCGCATAAAATCGGACATTATAAGGCCCCGGCGGGCAACCCGATATCGTCGGCGATACCAGCTGGGGGGGATTCGGCATGACGCTGACAGGCCAGATGCTTATGTCGGGCTGGTTAAGGAATACAGGGTAGCCGCCTCTCAGATAAGTGGTATCGAATGTCGGCAGGACAATGGATTTACGGTCCACCAGCCAGTTGCCATTGTTCTTTACGCCAAAATTGTTGAAGGCCACGATATAGGACAAAGGTTCAAAACCCGTGGTCGGAAAATACACTCTCGCTATGACCGAGTCAGGCGTATAGGTGTAAAACTTGGCATTGGTTGGACTCTGCGGCTCCTGCCAGTCATGGTGACCAGGCAACGGATTATAGACGGAAAGCGCCCAGTCGTTACAATGGACGCGGCCAGCGAACCTCGAAGTGAGACCAGCCACAGTCTGCGCCACCGTAAGGTCGAAATATTTCGCCAGCATCGACTCGCCACCTGACATATGCGTAGCGCCGCCATCGGAGCTGCGATAAAAAGTAACATAGTAATCCCCATTCATGCCGGGCGTAAAGCTCAGCGGAGTATATCCCGCTCCCGGTACCCCGGCGATCCTGGCACCCCATTTACCGACACTGGTCCAGTTGCTGATAAAACCCGCCCCCGAAGTGGGAAGGTTGATCGTCGTCACCAGGTTGCCATTGGGGTCGAAGATCCTCATATAGACATCATTAAAGGTAGAAATGGTGCCGGAAGGGGCCAGCGTCTCCCAGTTAAATCCATAATAGAGCATCTCCTTCGTATAATCCTTGATACGTATGTAAATGCGCTGGTCCGTAGATGCAGTGTAATGGGAACCTACATTTCCCAGGGGGAAGGTAGTGGTGGTAGAAACGATTAAACCAGTTCCCTTCGTAGAGTCGGGCATTACTTCCTTGGTGCCTTCCGCACGTACAGTTTGCGCACCCAGGAGTAGCAGCAACGGGAGTACAAGTGCGTATAAAATTTTCATAAGTATGGATTAAGGTACAGATCCAAAAAATCTTCCCTGATAATACGACCAGGGGATTAAAAGGATCGAATGTCGGCCGCAAACTATAAAATATCCATTGCCCGTCAAAACCAGCAAAACCTGTTTTATAAAGGATTGCCGAAGTAAGACAGATCCGCAGCCTTTAAAACTTAAAAGATACCCTCTTACACATATCACATTCCGGCACTACATCGTAGTTTTCCGAGATATAAGTTTTCCACATTAATAGTAATGTATAGCCTTTCTCTAAGGCTTCCCCTGGATAGATTTGAATTGGGAAATACCCTCTTAGTGGTATTTTAAGCAAGCTTACCGATACAGGTAGCTAACCCCTTGCGCCAATCGGGGACCTCTACACCATATGTCTTTTTGATAAGACTTTTGTCTAATAAAGAGTAATGAGGCCGCTTGGCCGGTGTGGGATATTGATCCGTGGAAATGGGATTGATGGGACAGCTGCTGCCGATGAGCTCCCTGATCGCCAGGGCGAATTCATACCAGCTGATCTGTCCTTCATTGCTGTAATGATAGACACCCGGGACCCAACGGGGGGAAGTAACGATATGTAAAATAGCCTGCGCAAGATCCGCGGCATAAGTGGGAGAGCCGATCTGATCGTTGATAACGCTGATGGAAGGTTTTTCCTTCATCAGCCGGATCATGGTCTTTACGAAGTTATGGCCAAACTCGGAATAGACCCATGCCGTACGGATGACTACTGTCTCCGGGCTGTTCTTTAAAGCCAGCTGTTCGCCTTTCAGCTTGGAAGCTCCATATACGTTGATAGGTCCGGTAGCATCACTCTCTTTTAAAGGCGTAGCCGAATCACCGGGAAATACATAGTCCGTGGAGATATGGATCATCCGCGCGCCGGTCTCCTTGCAGGCCGCAGCCATGGCTCCTACCGCATCTCCGTTGATAACAAATGCCAGCTCCTGCTCTCTTTCCGCCTTGTCCACAGCCGTATAAGCGCCGCAGCTGATACACCACGCAGGACGGACCTCCAGCACGACGGACCGCACCTTTTCCGGGTCATCCAACGGCATTTCATCCTTATCGACAAATACAAATTCGAATTGGGGATAGCTTTTGCTGGCCACACCCAGCTCACTGCCCAGTTGGCCGCCCGCGCCCGTGATGAGTATTTTTTCTTTTGCCATAGGAAGCCTTAGAATTTAAAATTATTCCTGCACTCCGCAAAAACAGGCAGGGCCAGATCCTTGGAAGACACAATAACCTTCTCCGCAGGCAATTGCCAGTCGATCTTTAGTTGCGGATCGTCGAATCGGATGCCCCCCTCACTGCCCTTGTCATAAAATCCATCACATTTATAAGAGACTTCGGCCGTTTCGCTCAACACGGAAAACCCATGCGCAAAGCCGCGGGGGATGAGTAATTGCCGTTTGTTGTCCGCGGACAGCTCGACACTTACATATTTCCCAAAGGTAGGCGAACCCTGACGGATATCCACAGCCACATCCAGTATCCTTCCCTGTAAAACCCTGACAAGCTTTGTCTGCGGATGCGGGTCCAGCTGATAATGCAAACCCCGTATCACCCCGAACTTCGAAAAGGACTGGTTGTCCTGGATAAACCGGTTGGTCACCCCTTGCCGGTGAAAGGTCTGCTCATTATACGATTCAAAAAAATACCCTCTCTCATCCTTGTATACAGCAGGCTCAAAAATTAATACTCCATCGAGATCCGTGGTGACGAACGGCATATTATCGCTTATTGTATTGTTCGTTGTAATATTTCTGATAATCCCCCGAAGTGACCTCCTTTACCCATACCTGGTTTTGCAGGTACCAGTCCACCGTCTTTTCCAGCCCTTCCTCGAATTGCAGGGAAGGCGTCCAGCCCAGCTCTTTATTGAGCTTGGTAGCATCGATGGCATAGCGCAGATCATGTCCCGGACGATCTTTCACGTAGGTGATCAGCCTGGCCGACTCGCCCGCAGGCCTGTTCAATTTCTTATCCATGATACCGCAGAGAAGGTTGACGATATCGATATTCTTCCATTCATTAAAACCGCCGATGTTATATTTCTCACCCATTTTCCCCTTGTGGAAGATGGTATCGATGGCCCGGGCATGGTCCTCCACATATAGCCAGTCACGGACATTCTCGCCTTTACCATACACAGGCAGCGGCTTATTGTTGAGGATATTGTTGATCATCAGGGGTATGAGCTTCTCGGGAAAATGATGGGACCCATAGTTATTGCTGCAGTTCGAAAGTATGACAGGCATACCGTAGGTATGGTGCCAGGCCATCACAAAATGGTCGGAAGAAGCTTTGGAAGCCGAATACGGACTGCGGGGATCATAAGGTGTCTCTTCCGTAAAAAAACCTTCGTGACCCAGCGAGCCATATACTTCATCGGTGGATACATGATAGAACAGCTTGCCCTCCAGCGCGCCTTTCCATTTGGAATAGGCCACATTCAACAGGTTGGCCGTCCCCAGTACATTGGTCTTTACAAATGCCAGCGGGTCCAGTATGCTGCGATCCACATGGCTTTCGGCAGCCAGGTGAATGACGGCATCGAACCCATAGGCATCGAACAGCTCCTGCATCCGCCCCGCATCCGTGATATCCCCTCTTTCAAATTTATAATTAGCGGAAGACTCCACATCCTTGAGATTGGCCAGGTTGCCGGCATAGGTCAGCGCGTCAAGATTGACGATGAGATACTGTGGGTATTTTTTTACAAAAAGTCTTACCACATGACTTCCGATGAATCCGGCCCCGCCGGTGATCATGATCTTTTTTGTGAAGCTGGCCATTATAAACTCCAATATTTTCTGTTAATGATCTTATTCTTATAAATACCCCTCAGGTCGGCGATCAGCCCACCTTCCCGGGTAATGGAGGTAAAATAAGCATCGTCCAGCCCTACATAGGGCGCATGCGGTACAGTCACAATGACCGCATCATAATTCCCGGTGCCTTCCCGGACAAGTTTTAGGCCATATTCCTCATATACTTCCTCTTCCATCGCATACGGGTCCTCCACATCTACAGTAATATTAAAAGCTAACAATTCTTTCACAGTATCGACGATCTTGGAATTGCGGATATCACTCACATTCTCCTTGAAGGTCACTCCCTTGACAAGGATCTTTGGTTCATTGGAAATACGTAACACATGCTTGATGAGCTTGCGGGCTACATACTTCGCCATATCATCATTGATGTACCGGGAGGAGGAGATGACCTTGGACTCATATCCCAGGGCGGCAGCCTTGTGTGTCAGATAATAAGGATCTACTCCAATACAATGTCCACCCACCAGTCCCGGGAAAAATCGGAGAAAGTTCCACTTTGTCCCCGCCGCAGCTATGACGTCATAAGTGTTGATGCCCATACGGTCGAATATCAGCGAAAGCTCATTCATGAGCGCTATGTTCAGATCGCGTTGGGTATTCTCCACTATTTTACTGGCTTCAGCGACTTTGATGGAGGGAGCGCGATGCACACCCGCGTCGACCACCAGCTCATACGTCTTTGCTATCTGCTCCAGGGCCCCTCCGTCATTGCCGGAGACTACCTTCATGATGGTACGAAGGGTATTCTTTTTGTCACCGGGATTTATCCGCTCGGGTGAATAACCCAGGCAGAAATCCTTCCCCATCTTCAGACCGGAGACCTTTTCCAGCACAGGCAGACAATCCTCTTCCGTACAGCCGGGATAGGTGGTGGATTCATAGACCACATAATCTCCCTGCTTCAATACCTTCCCTACCGTGTCACTGGCGCCGATCAAAGGCTTCAGGTCAGGTACATTATACTTATCCACAGGAGTGGGAACGGCCACGATAAAAAAGCTGGCCTGCTTAAGCACGGACAGATCATCCGTAAAAACGATGTCCCTGTCCTTAAACTCTTCGGGCACAACCTCTTTAGAAGGGTCGATACCATTACGCATCATCTCGATGCGACGACGGTTAATGTCAAACCCTATAACAGAGATCTTTTTGGCGAATTCCAGGGCGATCGGCAAACCGACATAGCCCAGGCCGATGACGGCCAGTTTTGTCTTCTTACTTATCAGTTGATCGTATATCTTGTCATTCATCAGGATCAGGCATTTTTAGCAAACTCCTTTGGCTGTTTGTTCCATTCTTCCGGTGGCAGGGATTTAAAATATTCGTAGGTGATCTTCAATCCATCCCTTCGCTCCACCTTGGGTTCCCATCCCAGTATCTCCTTGGCCTTGGAGATATCCGGCCGGCGTTGTTTGGGATCATCCACAGGCAAAGGCTTAAAGACGATCTTCTGTTTGGTGCCCGTCAGCAGGATAACCTCTTCCGCAAACTGTTTCAGGGTGATCTCGGAAGGATTACCGACGTTCACCGGCAGATGATAGTCGCTGAGCAGAAGACGATAGATACCCTCTACCAGGTCATCCACATAACAGAAAGAACGTGTCTGGCTTCCATCTCCAAATACCGTCAGATCCTCGCCACGGAGAGCCTGACCGATAAAGGCTGGCAGCGCCCTGCCGTCATTCAGTCGCATACGAGGTCCATAAGTATTGAAGATCCGGACGATGCGGGTCTCGAGTCCATGAAAGTTATGATAAGCCATGGTCATGGCTTCCTGAAAACGCTTGGCCTCATCATACACACCACGGGGGCCTACAGGGTTGACATTACCCCAATACTCTTCCGGCTGTGGGTGAACCAGCGGATCGCCATATATTTCTGAGGTCGATGCTACCAGTATCCTCGCTTTTTTTGACTTGGCAAGCCCCAGACAATTGTGGGTGCCAAGAGAGCCTACCTTCAGGGTCTGTATAGGTATCTTCAAATAATCGATAGGACTGGCAGGACTGGCAAAATGAAGGATATACTTCAACTCTCCCGGCACATGGATAAACTTGCTGACATCATGATGATAGAACTCAAAATCCTCCAGCTTGAAGAGGTGCTCGATATTCATCAGATCACCCGTAATAAGGTTATCCATCCCAATGACATGATAACCTTCTTTTATAAAACGATCGCATAAGTGGGAGCCTAAAAAGCCGGCGGCGCCCGTGATAAGTACTCTTTTTTTGGCCATTGAGGAGTTTATTTAAACAATTTTTCCATTAGGATTCGCCGGCGCCCGCCCTACACTCTCATAGTAGAATCCCAATTCCTTGATAGCAGCGATATCGAACAGGTTACGGCCGTCAAAGATCACCTTGTTCTTCAGGCTGGTGACGATCTTCAGGAAGTTCGGCGTCCGGAACTCGTTCCATTCCGTTGCGATGATCAGCGCATCAGCGCCTTCCAGGGCCTCGTATTGACTTTCCGCATAAGTGACCTTGTCACCCAACAGCTGCCTGACATTATTCATCGCCTCAGGGTCGAATACGCTGACCGTAGCGCCTTCGCTAACGAGCGAATCGATCATATACAGCGCGGGGGCTTCCCGGATATCATCGGTATTGGGCTTGAAAGCCAGTCCCCAGAGAGCGAAATGCTTTCCTTTCAGATTGCCTCCAAAATATTTTTTCACCTTCGGCATCAGGTGCAGCTTCTGCTTCTCATTTACGTCCATGACAGCATTGAGTATACGAAAATCGTAGCTCACTTCCTGTGACGACTTCACCAACGCCTGCACATCTTTCGGGAAACAGCTGCCTCCATAGCCGATGCCGGGGAAGAGGAACCGTTTGCCGATGCGTTCGTCACTGCCGATACCGCGTCTGACCATGTCCACGTCTGCGCCCAATTTTTCACACAGCAGGGCTATCTCATTCATAAAGGTGATCTTGGTAGCCAGGAAAGAGTTGGCGGCATATTTGGTCAACTCAGCGGAACGTTCGTCCATATAGATAATGGGATTGCCCTGGCGGACAAAAGGAGAGTAAAGATCACCCATTACCTTACGGGCCCGCTCGGAAGAAGTCCCTATCACAACGCGGTCAGGCTTCATAAAATCATCTACGGCTACCCCTTCGCGAAGGAACTCGGGATTGGATACTACGTCGAACTCGCCCTTGTAATTTTTTGCAACGGCCGCATAGACCTTCTCGGCAGTGCCGACAGGAACAGTGCTCTTATCGACGATGACCTTATAATCCTTCAGGATCTTACCCAGGCTGTCGGAAACACCTAAAATATATTTCAGGTCCGCGGAACCATCCTCTCCCGGGGGAGTGGGTAATGCCAGGAAAATGATCTGGGCGTCTTTTATGCCTTCTTCCAGGCTGGTGGTGAACTTCAGCCTTTCTTCTTTCAGATTGCGAAGAAAGAGCTTTTCCAGACCAGGCTCATAGATAGTGATCTGGCCATTGGATAGTTTTTTGACTTTACCGGCATCGATGTCTACACAGCATACATCATTTCCGGTCTCTGCGAAACAGGTCCCTGTGACCAATCCTACATAACCAGTGCCTACAACAGCAATTTTCATAAAAGACTAATTTTAAAAATTTTTAGGTTAAGGTTATTATTTACTTATCAATATATTCCAGCACCGAGGAGGTGATATACTGTAATTGCTCCTTGTCTAATTCAGTATGCATGGGTAAGGAAATAACCCTTTCCGTCAACCAATCCGTGACAGGAAGGGACCAATCGCCTCCGCCAAATGCGGCAAACATTTTCTGACGATGGGCGGGTACGGGATAATAGATCATCGACGGGATATTCTTTCCAGCCAGGTATTCATTCAGCCCGTTGCGGTCGATCCCTTCGAGGATCAGCGTATACTGGTGAAAGACGTGACGGCTGTAAGACGCCCTGTAAGGCGTCGTGATCTTCGGGTGTGACTTGAAGGCGGCATCATAAGCATCGGCAGCACTGCGCCTGGCATCGATATAGGCGTCCAGGCTCTTCAGCTTGACATTCAACACAGCGGCCTGTATGGAGTCCAGCCGGCTGTTACAGCCTACAAGATCATGGTAATAACGCCGGCTCTGCCCATGGTTTGCAATCATTTTCAACCGGCTAGCTAACGTGTCATCATCTGTAAATATTGCTCCGCCATCGCCGTAGCAACCCAAATTCTTTGAAGGGAAAAAAGAGGTGGTGCCGATAGTGCCGATGGATCCAGTCTTCCGCACCGCACCATCCTTAAAGGTATAATCACTCCCGATAGCCTGGGCATTGTCCTCTATCACATATAGCTTATGCCGCCTGGCAATATCCATAATGGCCTCCATGGGAGCAGCCTGTCCATACAGATGCACAGGCACAATCGCTTTCGTCCGGGGAGTAATGGCTTTTTCAATGGCAGCCGGGTCAATACAAAAAGTCTTGGGGTCGACTTCCACAAATACAGGCTTAAGCCTGAGCAAGGCTACTACCTCCGTAGTGGCCACATAGGTGAAAGAAGGAGTGATCACTTCATCCCCCGGCTGCAAATCCAAAGCCATCATCGCTATCTGGAGGGCATCGGTACCATTGGCGCAGGGGACGACATGTTTCGAGCCGGTATACGCCGCAAGCGCAGCTGCAAAGTCGGTGACGGCCTTACCCTGGATAAAGGCGGCGTTGTCTATCACCTCCTGTATGGCCGAATCTACTTCCTTTTTTATCTTGACATACTGCTGCTTCAGGTCTACCATTTGGATCGGCCGCATACTCATATAATCTAAACTTAGGTTTGTATTCACCGGGCCTACCGGCCCTTCGGGCGCACAAACCTACTGCAAAATTGTGGTTTATCCAATGCCATATAGTAGTACTCTATACGATATAAGCCAATATAAGGCCGACATTTATAAATTGTTATCTTCGCGCGAGTGAGTATTATCTTCTATCATGTTTTTCTATGGGCCTACCGGATGGGGATCGGGCTGATCTCCCCCTGGAACAGGAAGGCAAAGAGCTGGCTGGATGGCAGAAAAGGTCTTTTTGACAGGATGCAGGCTGAATTGACCTCTCCGGACACCGAGCCACCCGGGACATCTTCCTCCGCCACCGATCCGGCTGGAACATCTTCCTCCACCCCTGTCATTTGGATGCACTGTTCCTCCCTGGGAGAATTCGAGCAGGGCCGTCCCGTCATTGAGCGCTTAAAAACCACCTGTCCGGCCGCCAGGATCATCATCAGCTTCTTCTCCCCCTCGGGATATGAAGCCCGCAAAGACTATAAAGGGGCCGACCACATCTTCTACCTGCCCCTGGACTCACGAAAAAATGCCCGCCAGTTTATCGACCTGGTAAAACCCAGCCTGGTCATCTGGATCAAATACGATTATTGGTATTATTTCCTCGGAGAGCTGAAAAAAAGGAATATCCCCACCCTCCTGGTATCGGGTGTCTTCCGCACAGACCAGCCTTTTTTCAAATGGTGGGGCAGGCTGCACAAATACATGCTGGAATGCTTCTCTCATCTCTTCGTACAAACGGAAAACTCCCGTAAACTACTGGAAACCATAAGCTTTTCCGCCAACGTCACCGTCAGCGGCGACACCCGCTTCGACAGGGTCATCGAAATAGCGGAAAGCCGGGAATCCCTCCCGGTCATCGAAGCCTTCTGCCAGGGCGGAAAGGTCATCGTCGCAGGCAGCACCTGGGAAGAGGACGAGGAAGAGCTGGACCATTATGCCAATACCCATCCGGACATAAAATTCATCATCGCCCCCCACGAGATAGAGGAAGCCAGGCTAAAAGAAGTAGAACAGCTGTTCCGCTACCGGATACGCTATTCGGAATGGGCTGCTTCCCAGTCTCAGCTCCCGGGCGCGAGTCAGCCCGCTCGTAGCCCCCAATCATTCCCCCCCGGCCGTCCTGCCCCTAACGTATTGATTATCGACAACATAGGCATGCTATCCCGGTTATATCAATATGCTACGATTACATACGTAGGCGGAGGCTTCGGCGATGATGGAGTGCACAACGTTTTAGAGGCAGCTGTTTACGGCAGGCCTGTGGTCTTCGGTCCCGTTATCGAGAAATACATCGAGGCGGTGGAGCTGGTGGAGTGCGGAGGAGGTATCGTCATCGACAGCGCCCTGGAGGCAGAATCCGTCTTTTCCAGGCTGTTAAGCAATTCGGAAGAATACCAGGCCGCCTGTAAAGCTTCCCGGGACTATGTGTACTCCCGACGGGGCGCCGCAGACAAAGTCATTCGCTATATTCAGGAAAACCGTCTTCTGACAAGTTGATAGAACTGTTTGGTCGCCTCATTGCTCTCATTCCAGCCTAATTTCACCTTCAATTCCCTTTCCATCCAGTATTCAGCCTCAGGCAGGATACGAAAGCTATTGATGGTCTTGAGGCTACGCTCATACATCACTTCGTCTCCCCTGAAAAGCTGGCTGATGAATACGAACCGGTCGTTGATGCCGATGGCTTTTTTCAGGTCCCTTACAGGCGTATCATTGAGGGCCGACTTGAGCTCCAGCCTGTCCGATCTGAGCCTGTCATTCAGGGAAGCGCTATTGTTGCCGATGACATCGTTCAGCTCACGCGGCTTCTGCTGGTGGGCGAACGTAGGGATGTCCGCCAGCGGATCGAAAGGCCAGGGACCTTTTTCCGGCTCTTTCACAGCAGCAACAGCAGGACGGGGCGGATAACCCGGATCAGGCGCCAGGCGTACCTCCGGTGCCGCGGGCAACTTCTCGGTCGTCACATTATTCACCTCAGGCGCCCCACCGTTCACCTTGGCGGCAGCAACTTCCTGCATGGCAGCCTGACCTGTATATATTTTCATGGAGGATGGCATCATAACCGCTACCTTCGCCGATCCTTTGGAGGCTGCCGCCTGGGTAGACAGAAGCGCAAGCTCGGCTTCCATGAGCCGCATCGTCTGGAGCATCTGAGAGGGGTCGACCTTTCTCTCGTACTGCTCCTGGAGCTGGTTAATAAGTTGTTGTAGTCTTTCCATGGTGTACTTTGGCTAATAATTGGCCTTCGGCCTGCGGACCGGGTCCGCACTGGAGAGCCTTTTGGGTTAGTAATGTGGTCCGATTTTAGTCCGCTGTGGTAATCACTATAAAGTTATAACAAATTCCGAACCTAATTTATATGCGCCTATGTTCATTGAACCTCATATTAAAGGTGAAAGACGCGGATGGATAGAAGTAATTTGCGGATCCATGTTCTCGGGAAAGACCGAAGAACTGATACGGAGACTGAAAAGGGCTAAGATCGCTCATATGAAAGTTGAGATCTTCAAGCCCGCGCTCGATACCCGGTATCACGAGCAGAACATTGTCTCGCATGATGAAACTGCTATTCAATCCACCCCTATCGACAATTCTCAAACGATACTCCTGCTCGCAAACGAGGTCGACGTCATCGGTATCGACGAGGCTCAGTTCTTTGACGACCAGTTGCCGCAAGTCTGCGACCAGCTGGCCTTTCGAGGCATCCGCGTTATCGTCGCAGGACTTGATATGGACTACACCGCCAAGCCCTTCGGACAGATGCCAAACCTGCTGGCTAAAGCAGAATATATCACCAAGTTGCATGCCATTTGTGTAAAATGTGGAAACATTGCCAACTACTCCTATAGAAAACAAAATACCGGAGGACAAATTGTGCTGGGGGAAATGGATATTTATGAACCACGCTGCAGAAATTGTTATTACAGCCCCGACTGCTGAAATTTGTCGTTTATAGGTGGTCAAAAAGTGCTGCAATGCATAATTTATAAAAATGTTAAAATTATTATGAATGGGAGGTTCCACCCGGCATATATGGACGCTGTTTAAAAAAGATCTCCTGCTGGAAGTCCGGCAGCAATATACTTTCTACGGTGTGCTCTTATACGTTGCTTCCACCATCTTCGTCCTCTATCTTGCCATGGGCGAGCCGGAAGGCGCCGTTTGGAAAGGATTGTTCTGGATGATCCAGCTATTCATCTGCGTGAATGCCGTGGCCAAAAGTTTTCTGCAGGAAGGCAGGGGCCGCCTGCTGTATTTTTATTCGATAGCAGGTGCAAGGGATTTTATCCTCTCCAAACTGCTATTCAATGCCCTGCTCATGCTGCTGATGAGCCTGGCAAGCCTCTTCCTTTTTATGTTGATGCTGGGAAACCCGCTTTCCCATCCCTTGTCATTCGTGCTGCTCAGCTGCCTCGGCGGGATCAGCCTGAGCCTGGTATTCACTTTCCTGGCCGCCATTGCAGCAAGGGCGCAGCAAAGCGCCGCCCTGATGGCGATATTGGGCTTCCCGTTGATCATCCCCCAGCTCCTGCTGTTGAATAAGGCATCGATCATCGCTTTTGAGGACGTCCTGCAAGGGGGACTGGGTAATATGCTTGCACTAATAGCCGCACTCGACGGTATGATCATTGCACTCGCTGTAGTACTTTTCCCTTTTCTTTGGAAAGACTAACTGCACTCCCTGCAGCTCTTTTCCCTTTTCTTTCGAAAGCCTAAAGGATAAACACTGGTTGTTTAGATTTTTTGCTGCCTGCGGCAATAATTGCTGCTGCTTCATTTAATTTTCCGCTTTCAGAAAGACGTAATTCCATTGCGCACATTTTTTCCCCTAATTTTGCTCTTCCAAACCGAGGTTTACGCTGGTTGTGTGTTGATTAACAATGAGTTTTCGATGATCAGCCCCTTATAAGATAGTCATATGCTCCGACAGAACTGGTGGAAAATATTATGCGTTGTACTACTTCTCTACACTTTTGTGGCCGGTTTCTTAGGCCCCGTGCCTGCCAGACCGATTCTCAATGAAACGATCCGCAACTATTATTTTCATATAGCCATGTGGTTTTCCATGATGATCTTTTTCATCATCTCACTGGTGTATTCCATCAAATATCTGCGGGGCAACGATCATATATTCGATATTTACGCGTTAGAGTATGCCAAAACCGGCATCGTGTTCGGTATGTTGGGTTTGGCTACAGGCTCGGCCTGGGCAGGCTTTACCTGGGGAGCATTCTGGAGTAATGACCCCAAGCAATTAGGCGCCGTGGTAGCCCTGCTGATCTACCTCGCCTACATGGTATTACGTAACTCTATGACGGATGTGGACAAAAGGGCAAGGGTCGGCGCCGTATATAACATATTTGCCTTTGCAATGCTCTTTCCCACGATCTGGATCATCCCCCGCATGGTGGAAAGCCTTCATCCGGGAGGCGCAGGTAACCCCGCTATCAATGCAGATGGTCGTATACGTATTGTTTTCTGGCCGGGGGCATTGCCCGGATGGACCTTGTTGGGCGTGTGGATCACCACTTTACGTATCCGTCTGCAACTATTGTCGGAGCAACGCCATCATCACTAAAAGCAGTCTCTTTGAAAAGAAGAATATATTCAACGATGTATAAAAAAGTTTACGCTCTCCTGTTGTTCCTCTCCTGTTGGTTTGCCGGCCTTTCCGTACACGCCCAGGATAACACAGGCCAGCTAAGGACAGTTGACAGCGCCTCGGCACAGCGGATAGAAATGGCTGACCAGCTGCGGGCCAATGGAAAGATCTATGTAGTAGTGACAGTAGTAATTATCATCTTGTTGGGTCTGATCCTCTACGTCGTCCGGCTGGACCGGAAGATCGCCCGGCTGGAAAAAGACGCTCAAAAATAAAAACGATTAAACCCATATGTTATGGCGGCACAAACCGAGTACAAATTTTTTGAAGCAGTAGAAAAGAGTTTTGACAAGGCGGCAAAGCATACATCCTGGGATCCCGGCATCCTGGAGCAGATAAAACAATGCAATGCCGTATACCGGATGTTCTTCCCCGTAAAGATCGGCGATAAGATAGAGGTCATCAAGGCCTATCGTGTGCAGCACTCCCATCATAAGACCCCCTGTAAAGGCGGTATCCGCTTCGCCCTGTCGGTAAACCTGGACGAAGTGATGGCCCTCGCTGCCCTTATGACCTTTAAATGCGCCATCGTCAACGTACCTTTTGGCGGAGCAAAAGGCGGGATCACCATCGACCCCAAGAAATACACTCCCTACGAATTGGAAAAGATCACCCGCCGTTATACATCGGAGCTGATCAAAAAGAATTTCATCGGGCCCGGCACAGACGTCCCCGCACCGGACTACGGCACAGGCGAACGTGAAATGGCCTGGATACTCGATACGTATATGAGCATGCGCCCCGGAGAGATCGACGCCCTGGGCTGCGTCACAGGCAAACCCGTCTCACAGGGAGGCGTAAGAGGCCGCCGCGAAGCCACCGGCCTGGGCGTATTCTACGGCATCCGCGAGGTCTGCAACATGGAAGATGTGATGAAAAGACTGAAGCTGCCTCCGGGCATCGAAGGCAAGACCGTCGTCGTCCAGGGTATGGGCAACGTAGGCTATCATGCCGCCAAGTTCTTCCGGGAAGGAGGCGCCAAGGTCATCGCACTCGCAGAATACGAAGGCGCCATCATGAACCCCGCAGGTCTCAACGAAGAAGAAGTTTTCCAGCATAGAAAGAAGACAGGCAGCATCCTGAATTTCCCCGGGGCAACCAACATCCCCCACTCTGGCGATGCCCTGGAGCTGGAATGTGATATCCTCATCCCCGCCGCCCTGGAGAACGTGATCAATGGCAAAAACGCCCCCAATGTAAAGGCCCGTATCATCGGCGAAGCTGCCAACGGCCCCCTGACACCCGAAGCCGACGAGATCTTTATCAAAAAAGGAACCCTGGTAGTACCCGACATGTACCTGAACGCCGGTGGCGTCACCGTCAGCTATTTCGAGTGGTTGAAAAACCTTAGCCACGTACGTTATGGCCGTATGGAAAAACGCTTCACCGAAAATATGAATACCCATATCCTGGGCCAGATAGAAGGCCTGACAGGCAAAAAAGTAAGCCCCAAGGAAAAAGAATTTATCCTGCATGGCGCCGATGAAGTAGACCTCGTATACAGCGGTCTGGAAGAAACGATGATCGCCGCTACACGGGAGATCATGGATGCATGGAAGGCGAATCCGGATATCCCGGATATGAGGACCGCGGCCTATGTGGTGGCCATTAATAAGGTAGGAACATCTTACGCTGAATTGGGAATCTTCCCATAAAGAATCAAAAAAGTCCGCCGCTGGCGGACTTTTTATTTTACTATTTCTTTAAATACAACCCGATAATAGCTGCGATCTGAACTATCCAAAAGCCAATCATCCATTTGATCAGGTCCATCTTGTCTTCCTTCATCCGGGTGATCAGCTCAACCTTATCCTCCTTCGTAAGAAAGATCTCCTTCAAAACCTCCTTCTGTTGATCGATCTTTCCCTGCACCTGATCGACCTTTCCATGGACAAACCCTAAAATAGTGGCAGCCTTCTCCTCCCCCAACTTATCTTTGAGTATTTCATAAGTTTTTAATTCCATCGCATTCATACAACCGCTAATTTCATCAAAATTACAAATACCTTCCTGGACTTTTTTCAAAACTTTCCTCCATGGACAATACCCAACGCTTCAGCAACCGGGTGGATAATTATGTTAAGTACCGCCCCGGCTATCCACGGGATGTACTGCACTTCCTCTCCGAAATAAAAGGCTTCAACGCTCACTGGACAGTAGCCGACATCGGCTCCGGCACCGGCATCTCCACATCCCTCTTCCTCGACAACGGCAATACCGTATACGCCGTGGAACCCAACGCCCCCATGCGTGGCAAAGCCGAAGAGCTGCTGGGCAGCCGCGCCGGATTCATCAGCATCGACGGCACAGCCGAAAATACCACCTTACAGCCTGCCAGTATCGACCTCATCATCGCCGGTCAGGCCTTCCACTGGTTCAACCCCCTCCCCACAAAAAAGGAATTCACCCGCATCCTCCGGCCCGGCGGCGCCATCGCCCTCATGTGGAACGAACGGCAAAAGTCCTCCGATTTCGAAAAAGCATACGAAGACCTCCTTCAAACCTACGGCACAGACTATAAAAATGTCAACCACTCGAACATCACCGAAAAAGAGATCGCCGCTTTCTTTCAACCGGATCCCGTTCAGCCGCCCCCCGTTCAATCATCCCCCTTTCAACCATCCCCCTTTCAGCCGCCCTCCTTTCACCTCAAAGTAGCAGACAACAGACAAACTTTCGACTGGGAAAGACTAAAGGGCCGCCTCCTCTCCTCTTCCTATATCCCCCTCGAACCGGCGGATACATATAATAAAATGATACGGGACCTAAAAAATATCTTTGAAACATACCAACAGAACGGCTTCGTATACTTCGACTATCAAACGAAAGTGTATATTGCTTAAAATACTTCCCCTTATGTCCTCCTTACATAAAGTAAGCTTTTGCTTAACGGGTATGCTCTTATCCCTTATCAGCTTTGCCCAACGGCCCGGAAAGGTCATCGAACAAAAAGTCGTCAACAGCGCCATCCTCGGTAAAGACGTCAGATACACCATCTACCTTCCCCCGGATTATGAGACGTCGGAAAGGTCCTACCCTGTCGTCTATCTCCTCCACGGCTATACAGATGACAACACGGGCTGGCTGCAGTTCGGGGAGATCAATCGGTATGCAGACAAAGCCATCGCAGAAGGCGTTATCCCTCCCATGATCATCGTAATGCCCAATGGCGACTCCAGCTTTTACATCAACTCCTACGACGGAAAAGAGAAATATGAGGATTTCTTTATAAAAGAGTTCATGCCGGCAGTGGAAAAATCATTCCGGATAAAAGCCGAAAAACGCTACAGAGGCATCGCGGGCCTGTCCATGGGTGGATACGGCACCCTGATCTATGCCCTGAAATACCCCGAGCTCTTTGCAGCTGCAGCGCCTCTCAGCGCGGCGGTATTCGATGACGAAGACATGACATCCCAACCCGACGATCTCTACAACAGGGCCTTTGCCCAGATATACGGCCGGAACCTGAAAGGCAAGGACAGGCTCACAAAAGCCTGGTATGCCAACTCACTGCTAAAACTGGTGGAGGAAAGATCAACCGATGCATTAAAGAAGGTCCGCTATTGGATCGACTGTGGGGACGACGACTTCCTCAGTAAAGGCAACTGCCTCCTGCACATCGCCCTCACGGAAAAGCATGTGCCGCATGAATTCCGGGTAAGGGATGGAGCGCATACCTGGACATACTGGCGTACAGGGATCACGGATGCACTGGCCTTCATCGGGGGGAGCTTTCATCAGCAGTAACTATTCATCAAAAACCATTCGTCCTCCCTCGGGCTATTCATCATACCCGGCCTATTCATCACACCTCGGTCTATTCATCATACCTCGGTCTATTCATCATACCCCGGTCTATTCGTCATAACTCGGCAACGCCGCAATCTCTTCAAAATCCATCACGCCCCTGACAAACGCGTGGCACTCCTCGCCATTGGTGATAACGATATATTTCACGGGGGTGGCTAAGTTATAACGTAGTACCTGCCACATCACCCGGCTATTGAGCTT
>Ga0105240_10003981_pt1 | contig 22791 bp, 24 predicted proteins | sample KBSC54metaG_FD_80426 | JGI IMG/M metagenome (GOLD analysis project Ga0105240, IMG submission 80426) | Corn rhizosphere microbial communities from Kellogg Biological Station, Michigan, USA - KBS C5-4 metaG | ecosystem: Host-associated > Plants > Roots > Rhizosphere > Soil | place: Michigan, USA... | reverse complement strand
TCGGAGCCGGCGCATTCAACTTGATTCGCCGCGAAGCGTACCTCGCAGTTGGCGGCTTCGAGGCCCTGCGCCTGGAGATCCTCGAAGATGTCTTCCTCGGTATGCGCGTCAAGCGCGCCGGCTTTGCTCAGCGCGTCATTCTCGGTCGCAACCTGGCTCGGCTCCGCTGGATCGAGGGTCTCTTTGGCGTCGTTCCGCTCCTTGAGAAGAACGCCTTCGCCGTCACCCGCTTTCGTACCCCGCTGCAGATCCTCGCGATTCTCAGCCCGCTCCTGCACGCTGTGGTACCTCTCGCAGCCCTCTTCTCCGGTGGTTGGAACACCGCGGCCGGAGTCGTGACCTATATCGGACTCATCCTCGTGTACCAGGCCAGCAGCCGAGCTACGCGCGTACCGGCGTGGTACGCGCTCACCTTCGCGCCTGCGGTTCTTCTCCTTGGATGGGCGATGGCGCGTTCAATGTTCCTGGCTCTAGTCCGAGGCGGTGTCATCTGGAGGGGAACGCTCTACCCTCTTGAGGAACTTCGACGCGCGGCACGCCAAGGGTGGCCGCGGCGTGATCCAAAGCCATCCATCTTGTCGGAGTAAACGTTCTCGGGGTCGTATCGTAGGGAGATGGTCAAGGTCTCGATCTTCTACCCGAGCAAGCCCGGCGCCCGCTTCGATGCCGACTACTACATGGCTACGCACATCCCGTTGGTTCTCGGGCTGCTTGGCTCCGCGGTGAAAGCTGTATCTGTCGAAATTGGTGTGCTCGGCGGAACGACGGATCAACTGCCGCCCTTCACAGCGATCTGCGGCTTCACCTGTGAAACCGTGCAGGCATTCACTGACGCATTTCTCCCTAACGCCGATGTTCTCCAGAGCGATATCCCCAGGTACACGGACATATCACCGGTCATTCAGGTCAGCGAAATAAGGCTTCAGCAGTAGGTGCAACGCAAATGCTGAGCGGAAGGTCTGCGAAAAGAGAATGAGCGCGAGGTGTGCGCTCATTCCCGTACTCCAGGCTGACGGTTTCGAGGTTCGAAGCTACTGCGCCACTAACTGCTCGTGTTTTGCGCTCTGCCCGTAATGGCTCTCGACGTACTTATCCAGGATCTCTTTGAACTCCGCCACGATGGTGTCGCCACGCAGTGTGGTGTAGAGTTTTCCGTCGACATACACGGGCGCCTTCGGTTCTTCGAATGTTCCGGGCAGGCTGATGCCGAGATTCGCATGCTTCGACTCGCCGGGTCCGTTGACAACGCATCCCATCACCGCGAGCTTGAGCTCCTCGACGCCCGGATACTTCTTCCGCCAATTCGGCATCGACGTCCGAAGATAACCCTGAATCTGTTCTGCCAGCTCCTGGAAGTACGTGCTCGTCGTGCGTCCGCATCCGGGGCAGCTCGTCACCTGCGGCATGAAGCTGCGGATGGAAAGCGACTGTAGAATCTGCTGCGCTGCCTGCACTTCTTCGGTACGATCGCCGCCCGGCTTCGGTGTCAGGCTCACGCGAATCGTATCGCCGATCCCGGCCAGCAGCAGCGGAGCGAGCCCGGCGGTCGACGCAATCAGCCCCTTCGCTCCCATGCCCGCTTCGGTCAGCCCGAGGTGCAGCGCGTAATTGCATCGCGCCGCGAGATTCGTATACACGTCGATGAGATCGCGAACGCCGGATACCTTGGCCGACAAAATGATCTGGTCATCGCGCAGCCCGTAACGCTCCGCGGCCTTTGCCGACTCCAGGGCGCTCACCACCATCGCTTCCATCATCACGTCGCGTGCGGGCAGGGGACTGGCCTTTTTGTTGTTCTCGTCCATCATCCGCGTCAGCAGAGCCTGGTCCAGCGAGCCCCAGTTCACGCCGATGCGCACCGGCTTCTGGTTCTCTACCGCGCACTCCACCATCACCTGGAAATTGTCATTGTCCTTCTTGCCAATGGACGCGTTCCCAGGATTGATTCGGTACTTCGCCAGGGCCTGCGCGGTCGCCGGAAACTTCTTGAGCAGCAAGTGCCCGTTGTAGTGGAAGTCGCCCACGATCGGCACCCGGATTCCGCGCTTCTCCAGTCCCTCGACGATGGCGGGAACAGCAGCGGCGGCCTCCTCGTTGTTCACCGTGACGCGGACGATCTCGGACCCTGCCATTGCCAGCGCTGCAACCTGCTCGATGGTCGAAGCAGCATCCGCCGTGTCGGTGTTGGTCATCGATTGCACGACGACCGGGACCTCCCATCCGACCTTTACATTCCCGATCTTTACCGTGGGAGTCTTCCTGCGCTGAATCTCTGGCATAGCAACCTCGTCTATTCCAGTTTACCTGTTCGTATTTTCGTCTTCTTCGGCCAAGAACTCACCCAGGCGGTCCAGGCTGAGCTCCCAGTGGGAGCGGTGCTCCTTGATCCACCTCTCCAGCCGTGTAAAGCCCGCCGGTTCAATGCGGCAGGTCCGCACCCGGCCTACCTTCTCGGTGCGGACCAGCTCGCTTTCCTCCAGAATCTGCAGGTGCTGGCCAACGGCGGTTAGCGTGACGCCCAGGGGCTCTGCCAGCCGGGTGACTGAGATTGGCCCCCGGCTCAGCAGGTCCAGAATCGCCCGGCGCGTTGGGTCGCCAAGCGCGTGGAAAAGTGCGTCGATTTCAGGTTGCGGTTTCGGCATCGCGGTCTCGATTCTAAGGATCAGGCCGCAATTTCGCGGCGAAGCCGATCGAGCAGGCTGTTCCAGCCCATTTCCACCATCTTCGCGCCGTCAGGCCAACCGACGTACGTCCCCTGGTTGGTGAGAACCAGCTCCGTTCCACCATCGGCTCCGAGAAACTCGAGCGTGATCACCGAAACCGACACGGGATTGCCGTTCAGCGACATCTTCTGAGTCAACACGATCCGCTGCTCCGGCACGATGTCCTGGTAGATCGATTCGTTGTTAATCTCAGACCCCGCAACCGGATGACCTGGCTTAAAACGGTAGCGGAAACGCTCGCCGCCGCCGACTCGGAAATCGAGGTCGTACTCCTGGATCTCGTGATCCCCCTCCGCATACCAGCGGCGCTTGCGGCCCGCTTCAGCAAACGAAGCGAACACGCGGGCTGGGGTTTGAGGGTAGGTGCGCTCGACAACAAAGGTGCTGTGATTCACGTTAGGTTCCGACATGGCATCCTCCTGAATTCGATTTGCTAAAAACTTAAGCAACGACTTCAGTATTGAGCCGATCAGGACAATTGTCAAGCGAATACTTCAGTATTTCGAGCGAGCGTCGAGTAGGAGGTGGAATGCCTTTGGTTTCAGCACCAAGGGGTAGGACACCTCCACAGCAATGGCTAAATCGGCCGCTAATGTGGTCTGTGTCGAACCCTCACGGAGTCGGTTCCGATGACCGATCGACCATTCACTGTGCGCGCTCTCAACACCGCCGCCGTATCTCCATCTTCGAAATTTGCCTTGTTGAGATCGAAGTAACACAGGAGGTCTGGCAGCCTGTCTCCGTTCAGATCCTGCTGCCCTTGAACGCACTGCAGGAGACTCTTCTCTGAACCGTCTCTGCCGAACGTGAGCGTCGAGATGTCAACAGCCGCCACCGCATTGAATGCCGGAGAAGAGAGTATCGCGACAGGAAGTGCTCCGTCCTTCCCTTCGATGATCTTGTTGGCACAGCTCCAGGGTCTGACATTGATGGCAACAGGCAGCATCGGCGGATTCACATAGGTCTTGAAGAAAAGATCGCCAGATACAGCCTCGCCTGAGCGCGTCCAGGAGGTTCCGGAGACGCTCGCAAAATTGTCTCCACCGGCATATAAGCTTTGGAAGTTGAGACTGGTCGCGCCTGTCCATTCACCGGGTATGTTGTAGGCCACGGGTGGTGCCGGAGCGCCAATGTAGTTCACCACAATCGCGTATTGGGTGCCTGCAACCTGCGGAATCAGTTGCGGAAACGTAATGATCTCGGAAAGCACCGGGTTATTCGAGGACAGAGTGACGTCGCCGAGCACCGTTGTGGTGGGAAAACCGGACGAGACCGTTCGAATAGCTACGTGGAGCGGGTAAGTGTCTTGAGATTGAACGTAGATCGAAACTCCCGCCAGGGTCCCCGTCAAACCTGCTGTGTAAGTCTGCGCGATGAAGGCACAGCAACCGTTGATGGCGGTCCCATAGCCTCCATAGGTCAAGTCGGATGGTGGCGTGAACGATTGATCGAGAATGGCTTGGGATGAGCAAGTCGACGCGAAGCAGAATAAGGCAGCAACAGCAGCAAACCAGGTTCGAAGGATCCCAGACTCCTTTCCAGACGTATCCAGCTCTCGCTGAATGCAGCTTCAGTTGTCTGGTTCTGTTACGCCTTTCTTGGACAGAATTCTGTGCGCACCGTCATCCCGGCGTGTGATAAGTCGAAGCTTTTTCAGCCGCATTGGACCGTCCGCGCATAGGTTGTGTGTGTGAAGTATCCGCGACTTAGATCGCTTCGACCTTTTTGTTCCGCAACGCCTGCCCCACATGGATCGGCGGGTAGTCGCACTCGGCGAAGACCCACTCCCGGTTCTTTCCGTCCGCGAGCGCACCATCGAAGAGGATGACGGTCCGGCAATGCCCGCAGCGGAACCCAAGGTAGCCCTTATCCCAGGTTGTCTTTTTGAACCAGCCCAGGTCCGGCTGGCTGATCTTCATCGTGGTGCGGCAGCTCCCGCAAACAACCTGCTGTGACCAATCGGGTCCGACAGAAACGATCTCCATGCATGTGCTCCTGAAGAAGAGTGTGGGAAGGGCGGCGGAAGCATAGGAATGGTTCCCTTAACTTCAGTCCATCACTGTTCGGGTGAAAGGGATTTTAGCTGACAGGCCAAGACCCCCGACAAGGGTCTTTTGAGAAATACTGCCGCATCCTGATCCCAACAAATTGTCACCGGGCCCTGATCGCTGCCAGGACCGACGAAGGTTTACATTGGTCACCATGGCTTTGTATTGCGCAACCGGCGGCCCCGACAGAGAAATAGCCACCCGGGAGTTGTCCGAACTTCTGAAGGATGCCCTCGACCAGATCGGACCCCGTAACCGCGTCCTCGTCGTCCCTCCTGACATCACCCGGCTTCACTCGCAAGCCGGCCCCCTTACCTGTGCTGCTCACGAGATCCTCGGTGATCGCCTCAAAGCCATCCTGCCTGCACTTGGCACGCATACCGCGATGACGCCGAAACAGATGGACCATATGTTCCCGGGCGTCCCGCACGAACTCTTCAAAGTACACAGCTGGCGCACGGACATCGAGACGCTCGGCGAGGTTCCCCCCGAGTTTATCCGCGAAGTCTCTGAAGGCAAGCTCAACTTCGCATGGCCCGCACAGGTCAACCGCCTCATCTGTGGCGGTGAGTTCGACCTTATTCTTTCCATCGGCCAGGTTGTACCGCACGAAGTCATCGGCATGGCCAACTACAACAAGAACATCCTCGTCGGCACCGGCGGCCGCATGGGCATCAATCGCAGCCACTATCTGGGCGCAGTTTACGGGATGGAACGCATCATGGGCCGGGCCGACAATCCTGTCCGCGCCGTGCTCAACTACGCCTCGGAGAAGTTCCTCCGCGATATACCCATTGTTTACGTGCACACCGTTGTCGGGCGCAATGCCTCAGGACAACTCGCCGTTCGCGGCCTGTTCATCGGCGATGACGTCGAATGCTTCCATCGTGCTGCCGAGCTCAGCGTCAAAGTCAATTTCGAAATGGTCGAGCGGCCAATCCGCAAAGCCGTCGTCTTTCTCGATCCGCGCGAATTCCATTCCACATGGCTTGGCAACAAGGCTGTCTACCGCACCCGCATGGCGCTGGCCGACGATGCGGAACTCATCGTGCTCGCTCCTGCCGTGCGCGAATTCGGCGAAGACAAGACCATCGACGGGCTGATCCGCAAATATGGCTACCACGGCACGTCCGCCACTCTCAAAGCCGTCGATCAGAATGAAGATCTTGCGGCCGAGCTAGGTGCCGCGGCGCACCTGATTCACGGCTCCTCCGAGGGTCGCTTCAAGATCACGTGGTGCCCCGGAGAGCTGAGCCGCGAAGAGATTGAAGGCGTCGGTTTTGCGTACGGCGATCTCGACGAGATGATGGAGCGCTACAATCCGCACACGCTTTCCCACGGCTGGAACACCGTGAACGGGGAAGAACTATTCTTCATCGCGAACCCCGGCCTGGGGCTGTGGGCGCATCAGTCGCGGCTCTCCGCTTAGCAACTGTCTGCGAGCTTCGCCTCAAAACTGCGTGTCTTTCTACATTGACAAGCGAACTACATTATGTAGTAGTATCTACTCACTACGTAGGTGATTCGATGAGCCGTCCAAAACTCTCAAAGCTCGAGCTTCAGATCATGGAAATCTTATGGAATCGCGGGCCGAGCTCTGTGCGCGAGGTGCAGGAGTCTTTCTCTGAGTCGAAGCGGCCCGCCTACACCACAGTGCAAACCGTCATCTATCGCCTCCTCGACGGCAAAAAAGCGGTCCGAATCGTAAAGAAGATCAGCAATGCGAATATCTTCGAAGCTGCCGTCTCTCGTGACGATGCGGGACGTCGCTTGATGGATGATGCGCTGGCGTTCTTTGGCGGCCGGACGAAGCCTGTGATGGCTCACCTCGTCGAATCGGGCAAACTTACGCTTGAAGACCTCAAGGAAGCCGAGGAAGCGATTCGACGGTCGGCGAAACCGAGGTCATCGAAGCAAGGAGATCGTCGATGATGACCGCGATCGCAAACCACCTCTGGCAATCGACCTTCTTTGCATTCGTCACGGGTCTCTTCGCATTCATCCTCAGGAACAACCGCGCGGCAGTTCGGTACCGGCTGTGGCTCGTCGCGTCCGTGAAATTTCTGGTGCCCTTGTCGTTGCTCATCACTGTTGGCAGCCACTTACAACGACACGGGGCTCGACCGGTCGATCCGCCACAGTTGCACGCGATCCAGCAGGTCCGGCTACCGCTTGTCATGCTGGCTTCTCCGGCTCGCTCATTGCAGCCTGATTCGTCGGGTTCTCTTACCGAGATTTTCTTTGCTCTCTGGCTCTGCGGCTTTGTGGTCAGCAGTGCGTCCGCAGTCCGGCGTTGGCAGCATGTAAGATCGCTCGTTCGCAGCTCGACTCCACTTTCGTTGGCTCTTCCGATACCAGTCGTTTGCAGTCGTTCACATGTTGAACCGGGAATCTGCGGCGTTTTTTTGCCCGTCCTGTTGCTTCCGCAGGGCCTGAGCGAGCATCTGACTTCCGCACAGTTCAAAACTGTCATTGCGCACGAACTGGAGCACGTGCGCAGACGCGACAATCTGACCTATTCGATCCATCTAATCGTCGAAGCTCTCTTCTGGTTCTACCCACCTGCTTATTGGATTGGAAATCGCCTTATCCATGAGCGGGAACGCGCTTGCGATGAAGCAGTGCTCCACCAGGGAAACGATTCTCAGGATTATGCCGAAGGAATTGTCGGCGTCTGTCGCTTCTTTCTCAAGCTGCCGCCCGTATGTGTCTCCAGTGTCGCAGGCGCCGATCTCAAAAGGAGATTAGAGTCGATCTTGCTGAGCCGTATCGGCGAGCGCATGAGCCTCGACCAGAAATTGCTGTTATTCTTCGCCGGAATTGCAGCAATCCTTTTCCCTCTCAGCGTCGGCGTGCTTGACCCATCCCTGTCTTCGGCACAGGAAACGGACAAGCCCATTCCTCAGCTGATCGCGACCTCCGCTTTGCCGCAATTCGAAGTTGCCTCGATCAAGCCGAGCCCCGCCAGCAGCAATCTCAAGGTAGATTTTGCGCCCGGCGGAAAGCTCTTCATCACGAACGCCACGCTGCGATTCCTAATCAAGATCGCTTACGACATCGGCGATGATCAACTGGCAGGCGGTCCCAAATGGGTCGGAGCCAAACGATTCGATGTCGCCGCGATTCCCGATGTTCCTGTAGGCGGCGATCCGGCAAACATGGCCGCTGACCAGGTTCTCGTGTTTCATAAACCCACCCGGCTGCGGCTGCAGCGCCTACTGGCCGATCGCTTTCAGCTCGAGCTTCGCAAAGAATCTACCCCGATGCCGGTATTTGCACTTGCCATTGCGAAAGGCGGCCCGAGAAACCTCGTTCCCTCGAAGAATGAGGCAGATCAACAGCTGAATGCCATGGTGTCGAACGGTCAGTTCAACGCAACCGCGATCGACATGCCGACACTTGCCAAATTTCTCTCTGAAGGTCAGACCGGCAGACCTGTAGTGGACAAGACGGGTCTGCCAGGGAGATACGACTTTCATCTCTCATGGACGCCGGAAAATACGCAGCCAGTCCCGCCGGGAAGCAGCAACTCCACAAACGTGCAACCAGTCTATGCGCAAGACCAGTCCATCTTCTCCGCGCTCCAGCAGCAACTGGGCCTCAAATTGAATCCAGAGACAACTCAGGCCGACCGGTTGGTTATCGTAAGCGCCAATCTACCCTCCGCGAATTGAAGACGTGGATTGTGGCAAGGCGGAGTGCTTAGCGGCTCCCAGCAAGCCCAATCTGAACTAGACTGCTCCCAACTCCCTCAACAGAAACGCGTAGTCGAACGCAATCTCTTTCAGGTAGTCGTACCGTCCGCTAGCGCCGCCGTGGCCGGCCTCCATGTTGGTCACGAGCAGCAGGGCATTCGAGTCCGTCTTCAGCGTGCGTAGCTTCGCGATGTACTTCGCTGGCTCCCAGTACATGACCTGGCTGTCGTTCAGCGACGTTTTCACCAGCATCGCTGGATACGCTTCCGGCTTCAGATTGTCGTAGGGCGAGTAGCTCAGCATGTAGCGGAAATATTCTTCCTGGTTCGGATCGCCCCACTCCTCATACTCAGGCACCGTCAGCGGCAGGGATGCGTCGAGCATCGTGTTCATTACGTCGACGAACGGTACATGCGACAGCACCACGCGAAAGAGATCCGGCCGCAGATTTGTCACCGCGCCCATCAGCAGCCCGCCGGCCGATCCGCCCTCGATCGCGACTCTCTTCGAGTCGCCATAGCCGTTCGCGGTCAGATGTTCAACTGCAGCGATGAAGTCGGTGAATGTGTTCCGCTTGACGAGCATCTTGCCCGCATCGTGCCACGGCTTCCCGAGGTCGCCTCCGCCTCGGATATGCGCATACGCGATCACAATCCCGCGATCGAGCAAGGCAAGCCGGTTCGCATTGAAACCGAGGGGCAGCGAATACCCATAGGACCCGTACCCGTAGACATATAGCGGCCCACGCCCGTCCTTCTCGAACTTGTCGCGCCGATAGACCAGCGAGATGGGAACCTGCACGCCATCGCTCGCGGTCGCATTGATCCGCTCGCTTGCATACCGGGTTCGATCGAATCCGCCCGGCACCTCCTGCTGCTTCAGCAGCCTGGATTCGCGCGAATCGATGTCGTACTCGAAGACCGAACCCGGTGTGACCAGCGACTGATAGCCGTAACGAAACAGCCTTGTATCCCAGATGCGATTGATTCCCGGCGATGCGTTATAGGCTGGCTCAGGGAACGCAATTTCACCTGCCCCGAGAGCTTCCGGCGCGTCATTCTGAAACCGCCACAAGCGCAGCCGAGGCAAGCCGTCTTCCCGTTCGCAGGCAACGAAGAACCCGGCAAACAGGTCAACGTCCTCCAGCATCACCGACTCGCGATGCGGAATGCGCTCCGTCCAGTTCCCCCGTCCTGGCGCTACTGCCGGCGCAGTTACCAGCCTGAAGTTGCGCCCACGATCATTGGTGCGAATGAACAACTGCCCGTTGCGATGATCGATGTAGTACTCGTGCTCGTCTTCGCGGGGCACAATGACCTTGAACTCGCCGGTAGGGTTGTCGGCTGCAAGAATGTGGCATTCCGTAGTGGTATGGCTGGCCGACTCAAGCACGAGATACTTGCCATCGCGCGTGCGTCCAACGCCGATGTTGAAGCGCTCATCGTCATCCTGATAGACAAGCGTGTCCTCGGGGTACGGGCTACCCAGCGCGTGCCGATACAACTGGAACTGCCGCTTCTGTTCCTCATCTTCTACCGTGTAGAGCAGTGTCCTGTTATCCGACGTCCACGTCAGTGAGCCTACCCGGTCCTGCGGCCCCGGGCTCGGTGGATCAGGCAGTGTCTCGCCCGTCTCCAGATTCTTGATGTGAAGCGCATATTGCCGGAATCCGGTAACGTCCGTCGTATAGGCGAGCCACCGCCCGTCATCCGAAATGTCCGTCGCGCCGATCGCAAAGAAAGCCTGGCCTTCCGCTAATTGGTTTCCGTCAAGAATGATCTGCTCCGGCCCTTCGGGCACGGTCTGCGTTCCCGCCTTACGACAAAAAATGGAGTACTGCTTTCCTTCTTCGGTGCGAGCGTAGTACCACCAGTCGCCCTCGCGATAGGGTGCGGACTCGTCCGTCTGCTTGATATGGCTCAGCATTTCGCTGTAAAGTTCGTCGCGCAACGGCGCGAGTTCCGCCACGAGCGCATCCGAGTAGGCGTTCTCGGCCTTCAGGTATTCAGTGACTTCGGGGCTGTCCTTGTCGCGCAGCCAGGCATAATCATCGACGAGAGTTACGCCATGCAATCTGGTTTCGTGGCGATCAATGCGGGCAACAGGAGCGCTGGGAAGATTTCGATCCGTCATAGCTGGCTTTAGTGTAGAAGACTGGAAGCCTGAGACAGAGACCGGCCGGCGAGGGAACACTTAGGTCTGGGGCAAGGCTCCTTTGGTATAAAAGTCAGACGAAGTCGCGAGGTGTGCAATGGAAGTCAGCTTCAAGGACAAAGTCGTGCTGGTGGCAGGCGGCACGGGAGGCTTGGGCAGAGCGGTCAGCCTCGCGTTTCTGGCTGAAGGCGCGAAGACAGTCGTTACGTATCGCAGCGAATCTGAATTCACCGCGCTGCGCGGACAGGCAGGCGCACACTCCGACCTGCTGGAGGGACACACCACCGATGTAACGGACGAGTCCTCGGTTCGAGGTCTGGTTGATTTCATCGTCTCGAGCCACGGGCACCTGGACGTGCTGGTGAACACCGTCGGCGGCTATGCAGGCGGCATCAAGCTCTGGGAATTGGAGAACAAGACGTTTGACCAGATGCTGGCGCTGAATCTGCGCTCCGGATACACGCTGGCCCGCGCAGCCTTGATTCCAATGCTCAAGCAACGGTCTGGTGCAATCGTTAACGTAGCGGCGAAAGCGGCTGTCGAACACGGCGCCGGCGCGTCGGCCTATGCGGCCTCCAAGGCTGCGGCGGTCGCGATGATGGATTCACTTGCCGAAGATCTGAAGGGAACCGGCGTGCGCGTGAACTCGATCCTGCCCAGCATCATCGATACGGAGACAAACCGAAAGGCCATGCCCGATGCGAACTTCGCCACATGGCCCAAGCCGGAAGATATCGCCCGCGTAATCGTGTTCCTTGCAAGCGAACATGCAAAAGTCGTGCACGGAGCGGCAGTACCCGTCTACGGAGCAGGGAATTAGCCCGGAGCACGCCCGGAGTTTAGCGGCTAGGCTCCAGAGCTCGCATCAGCCTTTGCGCCCGGGAGCCGTTTGCGCAGCAGCGCAATCTGCCCTGAGTGATGGGCCTCGTGCTCGCAGACGTGGAACCACTTGCACAAATTGTTCGTCGGACCCCAGAACCAGGTCTTGTCCGCTGCCAACAACCACGCATCATCCTTCTTCTTGAATTCAGCAAGCGTCTTTTCGCGAACTTCATGAAGTATGTTCACGTAATAGTCGCGATCATGGCCCTTGATGGTGGCTCTGCCCGCATCGCCAAGGTTCATCGCTGGATCCCACTTCTTCTTGACCTCTTCGGGCCAGGAATCCCACTTAACATCGTCAAAGGTGTTCATCTGGTAGTAGGTCTCGGTAGCCGCGAGATGGAGCATCAACGCGCCGATGGAGTTGGCGTCCTTGTCGAACAAGTGATCAAGATCAGCCTGCGTCAGTTTTTTGGTTGCGGCCAGTACGCGATTCACCTCGCGCATCCAGGTGAGCTGCGAGACGAATGTCCCGATCTGCGGCGAGTAACCGGGCAAAGGGCCAAGCATGTCAGGACCTGTCGGCGCCGTATCTGCAGCAGCGGAAACAACCGTCGGAGCGAGGATACCTGCGGAAAGCGCCGCCGCGCCGCCGAGGAATGACCTGCGTGAAACAAGACCCTTTGAGAATTTGTGCGAACTCATGGTGAGGCTGCCTCCAGGAAAAGTGCGGCAAGGATGCTGGCAGTCTACACGAACACCAGCCGCGACATGTAAGTGTCGCAGCGTTTATGCAGTCTTCAATGGCGCCCTGTCCGGGCTCGGTTCAGCCAAGTCGATAGGCTTTGCTGTCACAACTGCGGCGACAAGACAGGCTGCGATCAGCAACTCGACGATAACTGGAAATGAGAAGAAGAAAATGTACGAGTTCAATGCGAATATCAGATATCCCAGCGCAAAGACGATCATGAGCGGCCGCAGACGAGCCGCATCTCTCTTCGCCAATGAAGCAAGCAGCCAGAACAGAAGCGCATCCATGGTGAGAAAGATGGTTAAGCCGAGCCCCATTCCCATGTAGAAGTCGGAGTAGCTCCGCATCGCGCCAAAGGCTGGAAACTGCGTCCGCATGTTCGCGGCCACAGCCGCGGCCACACCGTTCACCGGCTTGCCGAACACTCCTCCAACGGTGTGGAGGATGGAGTGAATCAGCGTGAGCACTGATGCGATGCGCAGAAACAGGACTGGTCTCATGGGTTCTCCTTCGCTCTCGCGCTTGCAGGCCCTACACCGACCCGCGCTAAAGGCCTGATGCGCTAAATAGATTCGACTCGCTTTGCGTACAAGTTGAGAATGGTGATCCAGGCGCCCGGTCCGTCAAACAGGGCGCGGAGCTGCTCGGCTCCCTCACCATGACGCTCGATCTTTCGGTGTTCCAGTTCGACAAAGGTGGCGTCTTTGCCTTGCGGAGTGAAGCGAATTTCGACTTCACTCGCCTTGGCCATGTCCGGATCGAACTTCCAGTCAGGCTGATCGTGCCCGGGACCAACATGCCACGAGAAACACACAGCATGCGGCGGATCCCACCGCAGGACCTTACCCCATTCACACTGCTCGCCTGCTGCGTTGATCTCGTACCAGCGGCCGCCCTCACGCGGCTCTACGAAGATTGCCTGGAACGGCGTGTTGCCGATGTGGTGCGTGGCGGGCCACCACGCCTCCATCTGCTCAACAAAGGCTGAGAATGCACGGTCGATCGGCGCTCGCACCGTGACGGTCTTAAGCACTCTTAGGTCGAGTTCTTCTGCGGGCTTTGTCATGATGACCTCTCGGGGGTGTGTCTTGTTCAACAACATGCTTGAATGAATTCAGCGCCTTGTTCCACATCTGATCGAAGTGCGCGCGGAGGCGTGCGATCCCTTCCGGATCGAGCCTGTACAGCCGGCGCGTCCCATCTTTGACGTCGGTCACGAGTCCAGCCTCTTTGAGCACCTTGAGGTGCTGCGAAACAGCAGGGCGCGTAACGGGCATCGTGCGAGCGAGTTCGTTAACGGCGACCTCGCCGTTTGAAAGCTTCTGGAAGATGGCCATGCGCGTCGAGTCGGCAAGGGCGTCCAATCCGGCCTGTAGGTAAGCGTCCACTAACGGTAAGTTACCACGAACGGAAATTGTGTCAATACATTTCTTCAAACGAAAACCGCAGATCGTTTCCTGATAAGAAGCAATGAGGAATTAGCTCCGGGCTGCCGCTTGCCTAAGCCGTGGGGGATGATCGGCGAGTCACTCGAGTACAACTTGATTTTTGCGGATGGGCATCCTATATGCTTACTTGAGAAGTGAAAACCTCAAGCGGAGAGTGTATGAAATTTCCCCGAATTTCCACGCTACTGCTGCAGGGAGCAGTTCCTGCGGTTCTGACTGTACTCGTTTCTTATCCGGCGGGCATGCTTGCGCAGACGACCTCGGGCGAGCACATCGTAAGTTCGAAAAATCTGCAGCAGCAAGTTGAATCTTCCAGCACCACGCATCAGAGGAACGTCGAGACCCTGAAGCAATTCATGAGCACGCCCACGGCCGAAAAAGCCATGCGCGATGCGAAGATTGATCCGGTCCGGGTGCAGACTGCTATTCCGACGCTTTCAGACAGCGAACTCGCGAATCTGGCATCTCGCGCAACAGATGCGCAGCAAAAGTTCTCCGCAGGCGCTCTGACCAACAACATGTTGACGCTGATCATTGTGCTGATCGCCGTCATCATCATCGTGGCTATCATCCACTGACGTGTTTCGTGCGAGCATAATCACCTGGCTGCTTGGGTGTGCGGCGATGTTGGCGCAGACTCCGGCAGCCATGTGGATCGATGTGCCTTTTGTTGCACAGCCAAGTGAGGGATGCGGCGCGGCCTCTCTCTCGATGGTGATGCAGTACTGGGCGGCAAAAGCGGCCTCACCTAGTTCAGACGCAAGCGACGTCGCACGCATCCAGCAACAGCTCTATTCGAAGAAGGAGCATGGCATCTCTGCGGAAGAGATGAGCGCGTATCTGCGCAAGCATGGGTTTCAGGCGTTTGCATTTCCCGGAAAATGGAGCGACCTTGATGAGCAGATTGCGAAAGGCCGCCCGCTGATCGTCGCTTTGAGACCTGAAGGGCAATCTGAATTACATTACGTGGTGATCGATGGAGTCGACACGGAACGAGGCCTGGTCATAATGAATGACCCCGCAGTCCGCAAGCTGATGCGTGAGGAGCGCTCGCAGTTCGAGAAGGAATGGAGCGCCACACACAACTGGACGCTGCTTGCAGTACCCGCCGCGAGTTCCCGTTAGTGTTCTCTAGACATCTTGCCGTTCTGACGGCCACTGCGCTCCTTCTCTGCTTCCCGATCAGGAAGACTGATGCACAGTGTGCCTCAATCAGTCCGGCCAATCCCAACATCCAAAATCTGTACGCGCAACAAAGATGGGACGAACTCGTCGCAGCCGCGTCCCGGCTTCCATCGCGTTCTGCTGACGAGAACTTCGAGTTGGGCATGGCACTGGCGCACCTCCAGAGGTGGGATGATGCCAAGGCAGCGCTCCTGGCCGGACACCATCGGTGTCCCCGAGAGAAACGGTTTCCGACGGAACTGGCTGGCGTCGCATTTCAACAGAAGCATTATCCAGAGGCCGCTCACTGGATAAAGACGGCGCTTCGACTTGATCCGACAGACGAGTATGCAAACGAGTTTGCAGGAACGGTCTTTTTGCTGATGGGCAATCTCGATGCGACTCTGAAGTACTGGAACAGGATCCAGAAACCGCAGATCGAGAACCTGCAAACCGATCCGAATCTGAAGGTACAACGTTTGCTTCTGGAGAGGGCGTTCGTGTTCTCGCCGCAGTCGATCATGCGTCGAGAACAACTTGCTGCGACAGAAGCGCGGCTTGATGGGCTGGGAACCTTCCCGGCGTACAGCATCAGGCTTGATGCGCGCGAGGGCGGAAAGTTCGACGCGAGCTTCCATGCGATCGAGCAAAACGGCTTCGGCAACGGATGGCTGCAATCGGTGGTGTCCGTGTTCTCTGGATTGCCCTACGAGACTGTTTATCCCAGCTACTTCAATCTCGGTCGATCGGCAACGAACGTTGAGGCTCTGCTTCGGTGGGATGCGCAGAAGCGTCGCGCCGCGGTCTCGTTGTCAGGACCCTGGCACTTCCTCCCGCAATGGAGGTGGGCTATCGCCGCAGATGGCCGCGACGAGAACTGGGCGATTCGGGACTCATTCACTGGGTCAGCGCCAGTGCTCGGTTCGTTCAAGCTGAAGCGTGAGGTTTTAAGTGCAAAGCTAACGTCGATCCACAGCGGACGTTTTCAATGGAACTCCGGCGCGGAGCTGTCTCATCGCACGTACTCAAGCGTCACGAGCGGATCGGCTTTGAATCCCGAGCTTGTTGCATCGGGATGGGAAGTCAAGTATCTGGCGTCTGCGCATTTCCGAGCGATCGATCTGCCTGAGCACCGGTTCAGGGTGGACGCATCGGCGACGTCGGAGTTCGGCAAGGCGTGGTCGAATCCGGCGCGCCTGTTCGAAAAGGTTCAAGCCGGGTCCGTCGTCCACTGGTTGCCGCAGGCTGAAGGTGACAGGTACGAATTCGCTGAGCGTCTTCGTGGAGGAGGGGTCGCGGGCTCAGTGCCACTCGATGAGCTATGGATGATCGGCGTCGAGCGCGACAACGACCTCTGGCTGAGAGGACACATCGGCACGCGCGATGGCAGAAAGGGAAGTGCGCCGATGGCGGACCGATTCCTGCTCTCAAACACGGACTTTTATCGCAGCATCTGGAGCAACGGGCTGATCAGCGTGAAAGCCGGGCCATTGCTCGACATAGCCCGTCTGTCCGCACCGACGCCGTCGCTTGCGCCGCGCGATTGGCTCTTTGACATTGGAGCCGAGGTGAAATTAACGGTTCTTGGGACAGGTGTGGTGCTCACGTACGGACACGACCTCCGCAACGGCAACGATGCATTCTACGGTTCTGTAGCGGAACACTGAGGCAGCGGAGCAGGGCTATTTCTGCTTGCTGCTTTGTAGCGTCAACTGGCCAGAGTCAACCGTTGCGCCCGAACGGGCGATGGTCTGGAAATACAACTGATCGCCATCCACTTCCACCAGCATGAAGGTGCGATCGGTGTCGAAGCCGATCTGATCGATCTCGCACGCGCCTCGAATATTGTGGTAACGAAGCTCGCCTGAATCACCCTCGAGGAAGAAGTAGATGCCTTGTTGCGGCTTGATGCGCTCGTAGACATGCTCGTGTCCGCTCCACACCACGTTCACGCCGTATTTCGTGAACAATGGCATAAGCTGGTTGCGGAGATCGACGTCAGGTCCATGGTATTTCGCACAAGTGTATAGAGGGTGATGGAAGTAGGCGATCTTCCACTTCGCCGATGAACCCTTCAACTTGTCCTCAATCCAGGACAGTTGCTGGGGCGTCATGTAGTTGCTGTCGAGTACGAAGAAATCGACGTTCTTCTTGCTGAACGTGTAATAGTGGTTGCCGCCCATGTTGTATGGCTTGTAGTTGATTTCGATCTGTGCGTCGTCGTGGTTGCCCAGCGAGGCGTAAAACTTCACTCCCTCGTCAAGCAGTGTTTTGTAGGGCTCTTCAAACTTCACCTTGAAATCATGCGGCGAGTGTCCGCCGTAGATGTTGTCACCGTCCATGGTGACGAAATCAAACTTCACCTTCGCCCAGTACTGCTGCATCTGCTTTGCAACATCGAATTCGGGCCCTTGACCGGTACCATTGTCTCCGATTACGGCCCAGCGCACCGACCCATCCTTCAGAGGCAGCCGAACATCTGGTGTGCCGGATGGAAGAGGCGCAGATTTCGGAGGGGTTTCGTCCCCGGGCAGGCCAGGGTACAAGGCAATCAGCAGAGGAAGCAGCAGGATTTGTGCGAAGCGAATCGGCATGTGAGGTTTTTTCTTCACTGAAGAGCATTGGGCAGATAATCGACGACCATGTTGGCGACGGAGTCACGCAGCGCCAGCGTTTTGCCTGCAATGCAATATTCCAGCCCCTTGGGCAGTTCAGGCAAGACCTTCAGCACCGTGGGCGGTACCGACTGAATGGGCTGTCCGTTCTGGTTCGGGAATTCGCCGTCGACCTTGAACTCCGCGGGCGCGCCGGGTTCCGCATGGTCCAAGCTCGCTCTTATCTTCTTACCGTCTGGGCCACTCAGGAGCTTCTGCAAAGTCGTGCGGAAAGCCTCCGCTACTTCTGCGCTGAAGAAGTCTCCTTGGCGCGCGTTGGAACGAGACTGCTGAACAGCATCGCGTAGCTGCTTGCGCTGCTGTTGAAGCTTCGCGACGTCGGCGGTGGGCTTCATCTTGTCTTGTGTCAGCATGTGCTCTTTCGAGGCGTAGTTCTGAGCTTTCTTGCTGAAGTCGGAGAGCACCTTCTGGTCTGAGGCGGAAGCAGCGGCTGCTTGAGATCCCAGACATGGGACCGGACCAAGCACGAAGATGCAAGCGATCGTCATCGTTGAAAAGACACCAGCAGTTCTCAGCATGAGACCCTCCTTGCAGACTCTGTGCTACCTGGCCTTCTGCTCCGGGTCGGCGGCTTTTTCAGTCGCGGCATTGACTACCACTCCTTTCAGCGCCTCCTTCACCGCGTCCTGCACCTCTTCCTGAAATGCTTCGCGGACAGTCTGGGCCACTTCCTCCGGTTCGAAAGGCGTTGGATCTTTGGTGTCGATCACCTTTTCAAGCACCTGTTCGACCATCGGTTTGATTGCAATTTGCTTCGCTACTTCCTTGGCTACTTTCTTGGCGGGCACGACCAGGGCCGAGGCGAGTTTCGAGTCTTCCACAATGGGTTCAGACCGTCTCCAGTCCTTCTCAAAGATCGATTCCATCTCCTTGACGGTCTTCTTGTCCCGGAAGATGACTCCGACTTCGCGACGTGCTTCTAATTCGAGTTTGCGGAGGCTCTGGCTTCCCAGAAAAGCCGAGGTTCCGTCACGCAGCATCGCGCGAAGGTGCAGCCGCGCAGGGAGGCGGCGGACCGGAATGGTGCCGCTCTTGGCAGAAGCGCGCGATAGCACGCGAACCTCAACGCCAGACGAGATCTTCTTGTTGATCAGCTTCACAAAGTCGTTATCGCTGATCTTCATCTCGTAGATGAGAAGTCGCTTTTTCGCGCCGGCGATGAATTCCGTCAGGCTTTTGCGCGCGTTTACGGGACTCACGACGAGATCGTCCTTCACCTTCGTGTACGGCCGACGCTTTGAGTCGCATTCGAAGAGCCGGATGGCCTCTTTCACCGTGCTCTTCTTCGTGATCGCCAAGCCGAACGAACGGCTGAGATCGATGTCCATGTGGGTGAAGTTGAAGCTCAGAATATAGAGCGCTTTGTCGTCGATGATGAAAATCTTGCCGTGATAGCGGACAAGATCATCGGCAGTGCGGGTGACGGTGATGCCCTGCGAGAGCAAACGCATCTCAAGCCGCCGAAGGTTTTTCTCCTCACCTTGATTTGTATGGGCGATCAGAGCCTGCACGGTTACACCGCGGCCAACTGCCTCAACAAGAGCTTTTTCAATCTCAATGCGATCGAAACGGAAGATCAGAATTCGGATGCTCTTTTTGGCTTTCTTGAGAGCCTGGATGATGGGCTTGATGCCGTCATCTGGCTGAATGAGCAGCTTCACTCGGTCTCTCCTTGGGAACGCTGCAACAGGTACGTAATCAGGAAGATGCGAATTGAAGATCAATGGATGTACGGGCACCCTGGAGTGCGGCTTCGCGCTTCTAAGTAGATGAAGCGTCGTTGCAAGTAAGGAGTGTACGAATGAAGTGCAACCGCCGTGTGCTTGCGGGCGCTCTGGTCGCCGGCCTGCTGACTCCAAGCCTCTCTTCACCTGCCCAGACGAAAGAACCAGAGCCATCGCGAGTAAGCAAAGACGGGCACGATAAGCCGATCGATCGTGCAAGGCTGCACAACCCGGAGCTTTGGCATGACCCCGGAAAAATTGCTGGACTCGATTTGTTGAACGGACAAGGCGGCAAGAGTAAACGGCCTGAGCCTCCGTTCACGTTCGAGTCAGAGGACATGCACGGCACCAATCCGAAGTTCAACGTGCGAGACGCGCATGGGACAAAGTGGAGAGTAAAGCTGGGCGACGAAGCGCGGCCCGAGGTGACCGCGTCGCGGCTGCTGTGGGCTGTGGGCTACTTTGTAAACGACGATTACGTGCTCGAATCGGCGAAGGTCGAGGATCTCCAGCTTACGCGCGGATCGAGCATGGCTGCGGACGGCAACATCGTAGATGTACGGTTCGAGAGGAAGCCGGAAGGCGAGAAGAAGATCGGAACCTGGCGTTGGAAAGACAATCCCTTCAACGGGACCAGAGAATTTAATGGCCTGCGCGTCATGATGGCCGTGGTCAACAACTGGGATCTGAAAGATGAGAACAACGCGGTCTACGAAGACAAAGGATCGGGACGTGATCTCTTTTTGACGAGCGACGTGGGAGCAACGTTTGGTACCAATGGCCTGAGTTGGAGCAAGGGTCGCTCAAAAGGTGATGTGGATACGTTCCGAAAGTCGAAATTCATTACTCGCAAGACCGAGGCCGAAGTCGATTTTGGTACACCCGCTGCACCCATGCCGCTGGAAGCGGCCAATGTAAAGGTCTACAAAATGCGGCGCGATCTCGAATGGATTGGCAAGAAGATTCCAATTCAAGATGCACGCTGGATTGGATCGCTGCTGAAGCAGTTGAGCCATGAGCAGTTGATGGACGCGTTCCGCGCGGGCCAGTTTCCAGCCGAGGATGCACAGAAGTATGTCGAAGTCGTGGAGGCTCGCATCAGCGAGCTCGCCGAGCTCTGAGTCAGGCGGTGGCCGGCGCCGGCGTGTCTTCGAGATTGGCCTGAAGATCATGGAGCTTCTTGTACAGTCCGTCCTCGAGTTGAAGCAGCTCGTCATGCGTTCCAGACTCAGCTACGACACCGTTCTCGACGACGCAGATCTTGTTTGCCCGGCGGATTGTCGTGAGGCGGTGCGCGATCACGATTGAGGTCTTGCCGTCCATTAGGCGATCAAGCGCTTCGCAGACTAGCTGCTCAGACGCTGCATCAAGCCCAGACGTAGGCTCGTCGAGAATGAGTATCGGAGTGTTTCGCACCAGGGCCCGCGCGATGGCGATGCGCTGCCGCTGACCGCCGGATAGTGTAACTCCGCGTTCGCCGACCGAAGTGGAGAACTTCTCCGGGAGCTTATCGATGAACTCCATTGCGTTTGCAGCTTCGGCCGCTTTCACAATCTGTGAGTGCGAAGCGTCAGGGCACCCATATGCGATGTTGTCCCAAATGGTGCCGCTGAAGAGCACCGTATCCTGCAGCACAAAGCTGATCTGACTGCGAAGCGATTTTTGCGTGAATTTGCGGATGTCGGTGCCGTCGATCTTGATCAGGCCCGATGTCGGATCGTAGAACCTTGCGATCAGGTTGATGATTGTCGTTTTGCCCGCACCCGTGGGACCCACCAGGGCCACCATCGTTCCCGGTTCGACGTGCATGCTGATGTCGCGAAGAACAGGCTCGTCCTCTTTGTAGGCAAACGCGACATGCTCGAATTCGACCTCGCCTTTGAAGTGCGGAGCCTTTCGTGCGCCCGGCTCATCATGTACTTCGTCGTCGCTGCGCAAGATCTCCTGTATGCGATCAAAGCCTGTGGCAGCCTTCGAATAAGCATCGATCGTCTTTGAAATGTCCTGCATCGGCTTGTACATCTTGCCCAAATAGAAAACGAATACGACCAGTGAGCCCGGCGCGAGGTGTCCGGACATAGCCATCTGGGCGCCGAACCAAAGCACCGCGCAAGTGCCGATGGCCGTGACGATATTGACGATGGGAACGAGCCTGGCTTTGAGAGAGCGTGCTGCCAGAGCGGCTTCTACGGCTTCGAGGCTTTCGCCTTCAAACCGACGCACTTCAAAGTCTTCGCGCGAGAAAGCTTTGACGACGCGAATGGATGAGACGACCTCGGAGACGACCGAGACCATCCTGCCTTCCTTTTTCCGTACCTCGCGCGAGGCCTTCTTCACGCGACGCGTGTAGGTGTTGACGATAAAAAAGAGCGGCGGCACGACCGCAAGGGCTATGAGCGTGAACTGCCAGTTGACGAAGAACATGACGATGATCATGCCGATCAGAGTCATTGTGTCGACAAGAATGCTGAGAAGTCCGGAAACAATGAATGACTGAATCGAATCGATGTCGACCGTGACGCGGCTGATGAGATCGCCTGTAGGCTGTTGATCGTGATAAGCAAGTGAGAGCCGCTGCACATGGGTGTAGATGGTGCGCCGCAGATCGTGCGCGACCCACTGTCCGACGTTGGTAGTCAGGTACTTCTCGCCGTATGTGCACAGCGCGTCTGTGACAGCAATGACGAGCACGGCGATGCACGCGAAGATCAGCACATTTCGCGGCGCCGAACCGGCGGTGGTCAGGATAAACCGGTGCAGCCACCCATGTTGACTCTTGCCTTGCAGCAGGTCGTCGAGGACGATTTTGAGAGGCCAGGGCTCGAGCAGGCCGGCAATACTTTCGCCCGCAATTGCCAGCAGGCCGAGCCACAGTTGGCGACTGTGGGGCCGCAGCAATTCAAGGATGTTCAAACCACCCCTGGGGTCCACTGCCTTCAAATCCATAGATGTTTAGATGCTGATCTAAGTAGCTGTGAGCGGGCTTGACGACCTTCTACTTACGCCTTAAGGTGAGAATTACACGGGAAAGGAGGTTGATCCAGCTAATGACAGATTGTTGCAGTTGTACCCTACGTGAGGTGACTGAGGCCTAGGGCATCGCGCCCCTCGCCCCAATGTAAGTCCCAGCGGCTATAAAGGCTGCAGGGCCCTCGGGCCATCGCGGTTGCGATCGCCTTAGTCCAATCCCAACAGATCACCGCAACGGCCTGGAACTCAGTTCCAGGCCGTTGTCGCGTTTAGCTTTGAATTTCAGCGCTTAGGGATTCGCGATCACTCGGATGTGGGCCATCATGCCGCCATCCTGGTGTTCGCCAATGTGGCAGTGATAGACGAAGTCTCCGATCTCCGAGAAGGGAATCGAAACGAATTCCGGATTCACCTTGCACGTACCGTCGCGCCACTTCAGCACGGAGCCGTCGCAGCCTGCGCTGCCGCTAGGTAGGGCCACATTGTCCATCATCGCTCCGGCGTTGCCCACAGGAGCACCCTTCGGCAGAACGAGAAACTTCGTCTGGTGGATGTGGAAGTTGTGAGCCTCTGCCGCGACGTTCACGAGTTCCCAGAGTTCTGTAGCCGTCTGGTTC
>Ga0105240_10003978_pt1 | contig 22801 bp, 22 predicted proteins | sample KBSC54metaG_FD_80426 | JGI IMG/M metagenome (GOLD analysis project Ga0105240, IMG submission 80426) | Corn rhizosphere microbial communities from Kellogg Biological Station, Michigan, USA - KBS C5-4 metaG | ecosystem: Host-associated > Plants > Roots > Rhizosphere > Soil | place: Michigan, USA... | reverse complement strand
CCAACTATGTATTTTGTGACACGCTGGCGGGTTTTACTTTGAAGTTCGACAACGGTATTATATATCATTAAGCCAATATAGCAGAGGGTGGCAAAATCAATCAGCACATCAACACCATTTATTGCCCTTGGAAACACTGTGAATGAGTCGATAACCGCCGCAGCGATAAATATTATACGAGTGAACACCCAAAAGAAATAGGTTTGTAAAAAGAAGCTTTTCATTTGTTATCGAAGGTAATATTTATCCGGATAATATGAAAAGCAGTGATATATATATTGTACCCAATACGCTGCATTCAGGCGCCGGGTGGGGTAATAGTACGATTTACAAACTTCGGATCGCTGAGATAGGAAGGAAGCGGACTATCTCAATTCAATGCTAGGAAGTACTGTATACATAAAACGGACAGCATCGTCATTAAAATAGGAAGCATGGTAGCTTCTGTTACTTTTTAGCCCGACTTCAACTGAGAATTTACTACCAATATGATCTTTCGTCACTTCAATTGTTTTATACGAATCCACCGTCCAATCTTCATCTTTTAAATATCGTGTGATGAAGTAGTAAAGAAGTGGTTCACCCAATGGATCAAATGCGGTTGCCGTGAATTGCAAAATATCTCCCGGCCTTAATATTTTATCGGTGACTATGCATTTTAATTCAATTTCGTCGGTACCGTATGTCCACGAATTTCCTAAATTGTCGTAAACAGCCTCTAGTCTCGGAAAATACGCTTCTCCTGTTTCCATCTTGCTAAAATAACTTGTAATTTCAGTTCGGATTTTTCCTGAAATTCCTAATAATAAATTCTTTTGGTATGGTAACAACTCTCGTCTATGTGCGTCTGGATTTCTGAACATTTCTAATATTTCCCACAGTGCCTCAAACCTATTCTGCTTACCGAATACGCTGCTAAAGCATGTCCCCCAGTGTTTTTTAAGTATTGTGGCCAAATCGTAAAAATCTGAAAAATAAATTAGACGATCGTCTGTAGTCCCGATTCTTTTAATTTCCTCGATTTGCCTATCTCGCCAAATTTGTAACCTTTCTTCACTTACTCCGCATTTTAATATCCAATCAATACCAAATTGCTTGTTTAGCTGATAAGATATTAGGTTTCTTACGCTGTTTTCTACGTCTTTTAAAGCTTGATTAACGTTCATTATAATTGCGAAGTTAATGTTTAAAACCCTTGAACAAATAGACGCAAGATATATCCCGCCCAGGCGTCTGCCCGCTGGGGCTGATTAAAATAGTTATTCACCTTTTTGATCAGCCCCTGGAGATTAAATTAATTGAGTTCCAATTTTATTTCCGAATGTTCACATAGGGAAATTGCCCGCCAGTTGTTAAGCACCTTTTGCAGGGTATCTTTTGCCACGGACGCGAAGCCAATATACCGCTCATCGTCAGTACTATCCTTTAAATCATGATCATGTAGATCGTGTGGTGTTCCTTCACTACATTGTTTACATAGAATACAAAGGGTTGACCAATCTTCAACTTCTACATCGGAGCCAACACACAGTTCAATAAGTTTATCAATATTTAGTTGATCGTTTGTGTATGCCGTTATGGAATAAGTGCTGTAATTCGATTTCTTTAATAGTTGAAGTTCGTTAAAAACCGGGTATTCTCTTCCACTGTTAATCCGATGGCCAACGGCCGCCCCATCGTTAAGAATTATGTCACCGTACCTATGCCCACTACCCGGCAACGGGATATTGTCGATCACAGCCCTCGCAGGGTCAATTCGGGTACACCAAACAACTTCAGCATCTCCGTCTGGGTCGAGCCTCACCGGGGCCTTGCTTAAATTGAGATTAGGCTCTTCATCGGTTATTTCAAGATTTAGCCCGAAATGGTTCCATGCCTGGCGCGCAGTTCGCCAATCCTGTAAAGCCGTAGCTGCAATACCCAAATTCCACCATCCAGCCTCATGGTCAGGGGATAGCTCCGTGGCTTTTTTATTGTGAAAAAAAGATAGTTGCCAATTACACTCATATTTATGTAACAAACCTAAATTATAGTGCGGTACCGACCAATCAGGGCGGATATTTATTATCTGGTTATAGGCGGCGATAGCCTGTTCAGTTTGGCCGTTTTCTTTGAGTTCTATTGCTTGTTCTAAAAGTTTATCTGTATTGTCGTTCACGTATGAATGGTATTTATGTGCACTAAGATACTATAACTTGATATTCCACGTACGTAAAAAATCTTTCGCTGCCCCAAGCTCGTTTGTGGCCCGCTGACAAGATAACAAATCGAACGGTAGCCAACGGTTAATTAAAAGTTGAATTTTGAATTATAAATATCCCGCTTCGTTAATAAAGACGGATACCTAAACGCGGACCACAAGCGGGGACGCTTGCAGTAGCAGAAAAAGCCCTTACGGCAGCGCACAAAAAATCTGCATGCCAATATCCATCATACTGGCATGCAGATTCAAACAACGAATAAATCTTTAAACTATATCGAAAAACTCCTCGTCACAGCTGTAGACACCTGGTTGAAAATGTCGGTTATCGTCACCCTGGCTGTATAACTGCCTGCAGGTAGTGATTGGGTTAGCGAAACCGACCTTCTTTCCGGTTGAATTACATCTGAAGTATTCACCACAGTGCCCGAGGAATTAAGAATTTCAACCTTTGAAGAATATTGCGGACTTTTTGTGGAATTGATGGTCCAGTTAACTTTTATCGTTCCGGAGGTATAACTGGCTGTTACGGTAGAAACCGCTCCAATCGTTAGGACAGGGGCATTTCCCTGGTTGGTTTGCGCCGGAAGATTTAGTGTACGCCCGGTTCCGAATGCTGAACTGGGGGTTACGTTTCCACCGTGTTCCATAAAGTAAGCGTCTTCTTTCGAATCGTAGCCACTGTTAAAGGCCCTGTCATAAATGCCGTTTCTTACCGAGTCTCCTGCATTTGCCGTAAAGTATCGGGAAGTATGCTTTTCCCAAACATTATTCAGGTTTAAATTCCAAAAATCTTTCAGGAACATTTTCCGCTTATACCGGCCGTCGTAAGTATAACCTTCCCAGTTCTCTAAAAACGAATCTCCACCGTTGCCAAGCGATGTCATAGCGTCGGGCCGGGTAATGGTGGAAGTAAGGAACCAATTGCCGGTACCGAGATCCTGCACAAAAGTCGCCACATAAATATTACCGCCGATGGTCCAAAAACGAACGGCAAAATTATACCAGGTATTCAGCTTCCATTTATAAGGGTTGATGGTTTTAGTACCGTCGCCTTCACCGCCAAATCGACTGGAAACCGTACCGGCCCCTAAATAGCTTGGCGACGAGTAAATGCCGGCAGCGGTGTTGGTATCCCATAAAGAACTTATTAAAATATTGGGAGTGCCATAAGAAGGGTCGCTGGTTTGTTGGAAACCGCAATACCCCCCGGGATAATTATGAACCGAAAAATAACTGGAGTTGGCAGACTGAACGATCTTGATCTTTTGCAATTTTACGATACCACCTGACGGGAAAGAGAAATTGATGTGTTCTGAAGGCGCCGCATTTTCGCCTGTAGCATTGGTTTTAAGTGCGGGTTTAGTTTGGCCCGGAGTCGTAACAATAGTGTCAGCGTTTCCTGTTGCTGATTTTTTACAGCTCATAAAGCAAAAAAGCAGAAATACCCAAAAAACAGATTGAACAATACTGCTGTGGTGTACATTTTTCATGTCGGGATGATTTAAAGAGTTTATAATTTGTTAATTCGCGCCAATTGAATTCGGCGATTGGTTTAGATAAAGTTAGGCGTGTAATAACTCATCCGGCAGATTATGTGTGCGCAAACGTTTGTTAAAGGATTATGTTAGCGTACAGACGAATCCTGGAGAAGACTACCTGTTTAGTCTCCGCGTTCTTAATAACATCCTGGTACGCTGCTGTTAAAAATTTCCAGGCCCCTGCGCCGATAGCCCTTCGTTCTCTCGCACTAATATCCTGGCTGCCCAAAAGAGGTGAGCTACTCTTGCGCCGGTGTGGCATTTTATGCGCCAAAAGGAACATTTCTTTCATTTCCGTACTGGCAGAAAATTTAATTCTAAAATACTTTGAAATGCAAAGTACTTTTATTTAACTTTGTATTGCAAAGTGATTTAAATTGTAAACTGATGAAAGACGAAATACTGGCTCATATCAACGACCCCAAACAGCTCGAAAAGATGTACCGGGCTAACAAGGCCCCGTTTAAGCAGGCGTTTACTTCGCTGTACCCCGAACTTAAAGGCACTACACTGGCTGATTTTTGGAGCGAAAGACTTAATTACGAAAGTGATGAGATTAGCTGGGGCACGGGCAGGGAATTATCAGGTGTAATAATCGCAGCACTGCTGGCAGGCCTTATTGCCAAGCTGCCGGCAATTTTCAATTTAAATGAAACGTTTTTTTATACCAGGAACGCCGGTTTTATCATCTTCCCGTTATTAACGGCTTATTTCGCCTGGAAGAACAAATTAGCCGCCGGTAAAATTGTTTTTGTAGCTGCTGCAACGCTTGCGGGTCTGGCTTTTATTAATTTCTTTCCTGACGTTAAGAAAAGCGATACACTGGTGTTATCGTGCATCCATTTGGGGTTGTTTTTATGGTGTGTATTGGGTTTTGCCTTCGTGGGGGAAACCGGGAACAATAAAGAAAGACGGCTTGGCTATTTAAAGTACAACGGTGACCTGGTGGTAATGACTACCCTGATACTGATAGCAGGCGCCATCATGACAGGCGTAACAATCGGGCTTTTCTCGCTCATCGGTTTTCACATCGAGGAATTTTATTTTAAAAATGTGGTGATCATCGGGCTTGCTGCGGCACCCATTGTAGGTACCTGGCTCACACAAACCAATCCGCAACTGGTGGGTAAAGTTTCCCCGGTTATTGCAAAGCTGTTTAGTCCGCTGGTAGCCGTAATGCTGGTGGTTTATTTGATAGCAATGGTTTACGCTCACAAAAATCCGTACAACGACAGGGAGTTTTTACTCATTTTCAATGGCTTGCTGATCGGGGTGATGGCCATCATATTCTTTTCGGTTGCCGAAGCATCAAAAACGGATAAAAATTATACGCAAATATGGGTGCTGTTCCTGCTGTCTGTGGTAACCCTGGTAGTTAACGGCGTTGCGCTCTCTGCTATTTTGTTCCGGATTTCGGAGTGGGGCTTCACGCCAAACCGGGCCGCAATTTTGGGCGGCAATATTTTGATTTTAATAAACCTGCTGTTGGTAACCGCGCAATTTTTCAGGATCCTCACCAAAAAAGCTGATATATCGGCCGTAGGAAAGGTTATTTCCTTTTACCTCCCTGTTTACTTCGCATGGACAGTTATTGTAATGTTTATATTTCCGCTGATATTTGGGTTTAAATAAAAAAACATTCTGTGAGTATGCCGGGCAAACAATACGACGGGGAAAGTACCTAACGAAAACCTTTATTTGCAACAATTATTTAAAGTTATATTTATCAAATGTACAATCCATCGATACAATGGTTACTCAGGAACATATATATAATTTTAGTGTGAAATTAACGGAGATTTTAAATTCTGAACTCCGACTTGGAAACGAAATCGTTGAAACCTATAAAGGCTGGCCGGCTAAGGAGACCATTATGATCTTTTTGGAAAAACCATTTATTAACAGTTACAAATTAAATGACATTGATTATCGGGACATCACTGATATTCACTATTGGAAGGCGGAGTATTTTGAAAAGTCGACCGGTCATATACTTGCCTGCAGGTTTGGCATGGTAAAGCACCAGTAGAAAGCTAATAAAGTCTGCCTTTGTTTACTCAAAATTCGTTGTTTCTTCTATTCCCGCAAGCGGCACAAAAGGAGGCCAAAGGCGTTCTGTAAGGCTTACCGCACTTTTCACACGGAGGGCCATATATGCTTATTCGGTGGTGCATAACTGCATTTGGGACGGTTTCATCAACTCCGGTAACATCTTTGTAATAGTCTAATAACGGCTGCATTCGATGCTCGGTGGTACCGCCGCTGTGAAATGCATTTCGGTAAAGCTGCGCAGCCTTCGCATACTCCGCTTCGTCAAGCATTGGGATTTCCATTTGGCAACGCCAGCAATATACTACCTTCATATAGCTAAGTTAATTTAAAAAATTATACCCATAATCCCGTTCCTCAATATTTTCCTAAATTTAACCCCGATCAACCTGCTATCAAAAATTCGGTATAAAATGAAAAAAATCTTATTCACGCTTTTACTTATTTCGTCAATTATTCCCGCTGTGTTTGCACAACAGTTCGAGGTAAGCTACGTATCTCCCGGTTCCACCCAGCCGTTTACCGGCTATGTTGTTTTATACCTGTCGAAAGACAAGGCGCCGACAGGCGGTATGGTGGGTTTCGGCCAAACGGCCTACTTTTCGGTATATGTGAAAAATGTAAAACCCGGCAGCACTGTTAAAATAAATGATGAAGCCAACAGCTACCCCGCAGCACTTTCCGACATTCAGCGCGGGCCATATTACGCTGAAGTAATATGGGACAAAAACTTAGGCGGTCGCGCTATATCCGAAAGCCCGGGAAACATATACAGCGAGCCGATCAAGGTCGATATCAGCAAAAACACCAAACTGGTATATCACTTATTAGCAGACAAAGTTATCCCCGCACCCGAATTTAAGGAGACGGCGGTTGTTAAAGAGTTAAAGGTGCCCTCGGCCTTGCTGACTAAATCGCAGGGAAGGCCGGTGACCGTTGATGCGGCCGTTATTTTGCCTAAGGAATATAATTCGGAGCCAAACAGGAAATTTCCGGTGCTGTTCAAAGTATCAGGTTATGGCGGCAACTATCACCGCTATTCGGGTTCAGAGACGCCGGGCGCGCCGATTGATACCATCCCGGTTATTACGGTTTTCCTTGATGGTAACTGCTCCGGCGGGCACAGTGTTTATGCCAACAGCGACAACAATGGCCCATGGGGCGATGCGTTGACCACAGAGTTTATCCCTGCGCTGGAAAAACAGTTCCGCTGCAATGGCGCTAAACTTTTAACCGGCCACAGCAGCGGTGGCTGGACGGTAGCCTGGCTGCAAACGCATTACCCAAAGGTATTTGACTGCACCTGGTCAAGCTCGCCCGATCCGGTTGATTTCAGGAGCTTTCAAAAGATCAACCTCTATACCGATAAAAATATGTTTTACGGTAAAGACAGTACGCTAAATTCAGTTGCTACCATTGCCGGATTTTACCCATGGGTTACCATGAAAGACATCTACCTGGCCGAAAACGCAGTATACCGTGGCGAACAAATGCACTCGTTTAACTTTGTCTTCAGCAAAAAAGGCGCCGATGGAGCGCCACAGCAGCTTTGCAACTACACAACCGGCGAGATAGATACCGCGGTGGTTTCGCATTGGAAAAATTATGACATCTCGTTATACCTGCGCACCAACTGGGAACAACTCAAACCCGACCTGGACGGCAAGCTGCGCATCTCGGTAGGCAAACAGGACAATTTCCTGTTAAACTACGCGGTAGTGCTGCTGGACGGCGAAATGAAGAAACTAAATTCAAAATTCCAGTTTGCCTATTATCCCGGCGACCACTTCACCGTTTCATCGCCCGAATATGTAAAAGACGGCTACCAGTTTTTAAAACAAAAGTATGCAGAGTGGCAGGCTAAGAATAAGCAGTAGTAGGAGGGAAAGAAAAACGCCTGAGGAAAATTAGATATTTTCTCTAATATAAGGTTTGACGATTGCTTTATTGGTATCCGTCAGCAGAGAAGCTTCGGACGAAATCCGAAAACGCTGCCGGCCTGTGCGCCGGGCAGGGCATAGGAAATTTTTGCATTGCAGGGTCTGCATCAGAAAGGGTAATCCGGCAAAAAGATTCCAGCCCGCAGCGCTTTCGGATTTGTGCGTGAGAGGCCTTGTGCGCAAGGAAGCATCTCGGCTGACTTGATTTTTTGGTTACTTTTGTATCAAGATAAAAGTAACAGCCCCCGCGGCAATTGAGCGGGGTGAACTTTAAGTTCTACAAAGGAATAAAAACTTCGAAGCAACCCGCACGTTATGTCATGTTTTTCAAGTTTATCCCGCTACCTATTCGAATTTTGAAAACTTCGCACCATCACCCAATCTTTTCCAAATTATCCCTGTAGTTTTCTCCCACAGGTATACGTTCATTCCCAACCAGTATGCTGTTTTTATCCACCAGGTTAATCAGCGACCGGTTAACCAGGTAGGAGCGGTGCACCCGCAAAAATGCCGGCGACGGCAGCAATTCATTCAGATATTTCATAGTCATATGCACCAGGTGGTTGCCGGTTTTGGTACATATCAAAATATAATCCTTAACCGACTGTGCATACAGCAGTTCTGCATGCTGGATTTTCACTAATCGCCCCGATACCTTAAAGTAGGTATAATCTTTAGGCGCCTCGGTTTCAGGCTGCCATATCTTCAGCATTTTATTAATGCTTTTCTCAAACCGTTCGTAGGTTATGGGTTTAAGCAAATAATCAACGGCATCCAGCTCGAAACCTTTAACGGCATGTTCTGCAAATGCGGTCGTAAATATAATAGCAGGCGGGTTTTTCAGCGAAGCGGCAAAATCAAGGCCATTAATGCCGGGCATTTTAATATCCAGGAACATGAGGTCAACCGGCTGCTCATGCAATGCCTTAAAGGCGTCAATGGCATTACTGCATTTAGCCACTAATTCCAATTGCGGTATGCGGCTGATGAAATGCTCCAGTATTTCAAGTGCCAGCGGCTCGTCGTCAATAATGATACATTTGATCATACGTTGGGCAGGATTAAAGTTACCTCATAAGTACCGGGCGCCTCATTCATTTCAAGCCGGTAACGGCCCGGGTATAAAATATCCAGCCGTTTACGCACATTCTTAATACCTATTCCAGCTAATTCTTTCCCGTTTATCGATTCCGGGACGCTGTTACTTACCTGGAGCGTGACGTCTTCATCCGTCTGGCAAATCACAATATGCACAAAGCCGTTCCCGGTTTCCTCTTCCAGGCCGTGTTTAAATGCATTTTCAATAAAAGGAAGCAATAACAATGGTTCAACGCGATATTCAGGCCGGATACCCTGCACATCAAACTGGATGCTGGTATCCTTTTGGTGGCGCATTTTCTCCACTTCGATATAACCCGATAAAAAATCAATTTCTCGGGGTAAGGGCACCGTTTTCTGGTCGGCTTCGTACAGGATATACCTCATCATTTCCCCCAGGCGGGCCACCATCGGTGCGGTGTCGGCGGATTGTTTAAGTGCCAGCCCATAAATGTTATTGATTGTATTGAAAAAGAAATGCGGATGGAGCTGCGCCTTGAGGTAATTAAGCTCCGAAACCAATTGCTGCTCCTTAAGCGTTTTCAATTCATTATCTTGGCTAAAGGACCGTACCAGGAAAGCCAGTCCGGTGAGTGGGAAGATGGTCGAGATCAGCGGATAATTGAAAGTGAAAACAATCCGAGGATCGTGCAATTCCTCCAGCGCACGTTTTTGGAATGCCGGTGATATAAAGTCTGTATGAGCCAGTACCCAATTGGTAACATATTTATCAAATATATGATGGAGAATAACAAAAGCGAAGCTGCAAAGGATAACACCTAATAAGCTGCGCCTGAATACATAAACCTTTAAAAACCCCCAGTAATATATCGCGTAGCAGATTAATTCCAGTGATTCGGTCACCAGCCTGTAGCCAAAGTCATCACTGAATTTTAAAATATTATGTTTTTCGTAGGCGCTATATTCCAGGTCGCTGATGAAGGTAATGGCGAATGAAAGGAAAAAAATAAAGCCGAGTTCCATCCAGAAATATTTCCGGTTAATAGTAAAATGGCTCGCCTTCATGGTGCAAAATAGGGAATATCCGTTAAGCCGGGAGCGATCGCGACCCCTTTTTCGACCAAGCCCTGCTTTTTTTCGACTAAAGCTCCGGATCTATGCCCTGTCGAAAATATAAGGCACCCGGTCTAATTGTCAAAAATGCTATGGTTCTGCCACGTAATTTTGAAACAAATCATCCAACCGAAACAATGAAACACTTTACTTTCCTTTTGGCAGCCTTTATCTTATCCGCCTTTGCATTTACCCTGCCTGAACCCGGCTACCGGATCAACGGAACGGTTACCGGCTTGCCCGACAGCACCTGGCTTTACCTGCGTACAGCTACGCCGGATAAAGAAATAGACTCTTGTCGGGTATTGGACGGCAAATTCAGCATGACCGGCCGGATCACCGAAAAAGCGGTGCCGGTATACCTGCATACCGCAAAATACACCAACTATGTACATTTTTGGCTGGAGAACACTACCATTAGCATGATTCTTAAGGCTGGTGAATTCAAAAAAGGGTCGATCAGCGGCTCTGCCACCGAAGATGAGAACAGGCGGCTCGACCGGCTACGAAAACCCCATAACGAAGCAGCAGACAGCCTTGACCGGATCTATGCCAAGACAAAGGACAGTACGCTGCGAAAAAGCTTGCTATCAAGGATCAAATCTTTCGAAGACCAGGGAAAGGAAGTAGAAAAGGACTGGGTGAAAAAAAATCCGAATTCGCTGGTTGCGGTTAACATACTTAATATTTATGCAACCACCTGGGGAAAGGAAACAACCCGGGCGCTTTATCAAAACCTGGCACCCGGAATGAAGGCCACCCGCTATGGCCACGAAATCAATGATTACCTGCTGTTAAACAGGGACTTGAAAGTTGGGGATCATTATGCCGATTTCGAACAAATGAATACGGCAGGAAAAACAGTTAAACTATCGCAGGTTAAAGGCAAATATATTTTACTCGATTTTTGGGCTTCCTGGTGCGGACCTTGCCGTGAAGAAAACCCCAAACTGGCACAAACGTATGCCCGCTTCAAAGCGAAAGGCTTTGCCATCCTGGGTGTATCAATGGATGAAAGTAAAAGTCAGTGGTTAGCTGCGGTAAAGAACGACCAGCTGACCTGGGAGAATGTCAGCGATCTGCGTGGCGATAAAAACAAAGCCACATTGATGTACGGCGTCAACGCGATACCCAACAATTTTTTAATTGATGAGAACGGAATTATAATAGCCGAAAACCTGCGTGGAAAGGAATTAGATGATAAACTGGAAAAGTTATTGCCGTAGATGAAAATCCATGCCTGATTGTTCGCTATCAGTTACCTGTATCAGCAACTTGAACTGAATTTGAATGTGATTGAACGGCACAAACAAATAGCAACAAGTATCTTCGTCTAAAAATACCGGCATGAAAAAAACGATGCAATTACTTTTAACGCTTTTGTTTATACTTCCTTCCATCAGCGCTTTAACGGCCAATGCCCAGGTGCAGAAATATAACCTGCAGCAATTGTTAAAAGATGATAGGATAGTCACCGTCCCGTCTCATCAAACAAAAATACTGGAGGATAATAGAAAGGGGGCCATCACCACAAAAGGGATCGTTTGGATCAAAGGGATCGATTTCAAACAAGGCACTGTCGATATTGATTTACGCGGGAAAAATGTTTTCCTGCAGAGTTTCCTTGGCATAGCCTTTCATGGAACCGACACCACAACGTGCGACATATTGTACTTCCGGCCGTTTAATTTTAAGCATGCCGATACCAGCAGGCATAAATGGTCAGTTGCTTATATGCATATACCCGACAACGATTATGCACGCCTGCGGAAAGAACATCCCGGCGTATATGAAAATAAGGTAACCCCTGTGCCCGAAATGGACGATTGGTTCCATGCCACCATAGCGATCAAAGGAAAGCAACTGACCGTATATGTAAACCACTCCGCAACTCCGTCATTAATCGTGACCATGCTTAGCGATCGGCAGGATGGTCTGTTCGGCTTGTATTCCGATGGATTGACGAATGACTTTGCGAACCTGGAAATAAAATATACCAAATGAAGGATTATAAACCTTTAAGCAGGGCAGCACCATGATTTATGATACAGCCCTGCTTCCTGCCCGTATTAGTCCAACTTTAAGCAATGCGCGATTGAACGTATTTTTCTAATTGATCGAATGTACCACCGAAGCCTTGTTCCATATTAGCTTTGATAGAATGATATGTTGCCTCTTGCGCTGCTGTAGCATTAATAGGATGGCCCTGGAGGGTCAATGTAGTTTTGCCATTATCCTCTGTAAATGTTATCTGGTTGAATATTTCAAGCGGGAAATCCATAGGAAATGGTGATGTGCAAATATTCCCGTCTTCGTCAGAAAACGAATTGATAAATTCTATCAGGTCCGGAGGAGTTATGGTAACATATTTAAACAATCCCCACATTGTCTGTCCGTTGGCCTCCATGTTATAATGAAATATCCCGCCAGGTTTAAAATCAAAAGCTTTAACGGTAACGGCCATGCCAACGGGTCCCCACCATTCGGCTAATGCTTCTGCGCTGCTAAAAGCATCAAATACAACTTGTTTTGGCGCATTAAAGTGGCGCACTATTTTTAGTCCTTCGGTTTCGTTTGTTTGATTTGTCATTGCTTTATTTTTTGTTTTGTACTTTATTTATGTATTTATCCAGCGAATCAAATTTCTGCATCCAAAACTGCCTGTATTGGTCAATCCAATCGTACACCTCTCCCAAAGTATCGAGTTTCGCTTCACAAAATCTTTCTCTGCCCTGTTGCGTAATCAATACCATACCGCATTCTGTAAGGATTTTAATATGATTTGAAACAGCTGGCCGGCTTATGTTAAATTTATCGGCGATGGTATTCAAATTCATGGGCTCCCGAGCGATAAGATTTATGATCTCGCGCCGGGTAGGATCTGAAATTGCCTGGAAAACGTCTCTTCTTGCTGTAGCTGACATATTATGTAATCATTTGATTACGCAAATCTATATGTAATCATTTGATTACACAAATTTTGTTTAATATTTCATTCAATAACACTTGATATTAATTCTGCTTTTGGGGTACCTGGAAACTAAAAAGCCCTCAGAAATTAATCGAAGGGCTTTATTTGCAGGATCTGTTGAGGGTCGGATATTACTCCGAGCGAAGGCTTCTGACCGGGTTGGCCAGTGCGGCCCTGACGGACTGAAAGCTTACTGTAATAAGTGCAATCAAAATAGCGCCCAGCCCCGCCGCCACAAACATCCACCAACTGATGGGAATTCTATAAGCAGAAGCGAAATCCTGGAGCCACTTGTGCATGCCCCACCAGGCAATAGGCGATGCTATAACAATAGCCAGCAACACCAGCTTCACGAAATCTACCGACAGCAATGTGGTAATGCCCTGCACACTTGCGCCTAATACTTTGCGAATGCCAATCTCCTTGCTGCGCTGCTCGGCCATAAACGCTGAAAGGGCGAAAAGACCCAAACAGGCAATAATAATGGCCAACACGGCGAAGGTGGTAAATATGTTGCCCGTGCGTAATACATCGGCATACATGCCGGCAAACTGCTCATCCAGGAAATCATAACGTATAGGCTGATTGGGCGAGAACTTTTTCCAGACGGCCGAAACGCCCGCAACGGTATTTTGCACATCCGATCCGCTGAACTTTACGGTCATCATTGATGGGCTTATCCCAAAGTGAAATACCAGCGGCTCAATATCACCGCGCATAGAATTAAAGTTGAAATCGTGCACCACACCGATAACTGTAAAGGTTCGACCATTGCTGATACGTTTGCCTACCGGGTTTTCCAGGTTCAGTCTTTGGGCCATCATTTGATTGATGACAACTGTTTTCCCTGCCGTATCATCGGCCATGCCGTACGAAAAATTCCTGCCTTCAACCAGTTTGATGCCCAGGGTTTTCAGGTAGGTATCATCTACCTGCCAGATTTGACCGCCCACACTGGCATCCAGCTTTTCACGCCCCTCGTTAAAGAAAGAATTCTGATTGCGTTTGCTGTTTTCTATCGGCAGATAATCGCTGATGGAAACGCTTTTGATCGACGCCATCTTGGATAGTTCATCTTTTAAGGTTTTTATGTTGGCATCGCCCAGCGTATTCGTGCCTTGCAGCACCATTACCTGGTCTTTATCAAAACCTGGTTTACGGTTCAGGATAAAGTGCGTTTGGGTGTAAATAACAATCGTGCTGATGATCAATATAATAGACGTTGCAAACTGGAAAACCACCAGGCCGTTGCGCAGCAATGGGCTTTTGCTGCCATTCGCTATCGATCCTTTAAGAACCTGTGCCGGCCTGAAGGACGAGAGATAAAGCGCGGGATATATCCCGGCAAATGTACCAACTATCACAGCCGAAACCAGGACACAAGGCACCAGCCACCACTCGCCCCAGGGCATTGTTAGCGATTTTGATGCCAGCGTATTGAAATAAGGTAACGCCAGCCATGCGATGAACAAGCCCATAACGAACGAAATAAGGCTGTAAACCATCGATTCGGTGAGAAACTGGTTAATAAGGCTGCCGCGGGACGAACCAACCACCTTTCTAAGTCCGACCTCTTTTGCCCGGTTAGCCGATTTGGCAGTGGAGAGATTGATAAAATTTATACACGCGATAACCAAAATAAATATGGCTATTGCCCCAAACAGCCAGATAAACCGGATATCACCGTGCGGGAAACCGTCCGGCATATTATAAGAGTAAAGGTTAATGTCTTTTACTGGTTGCAGGTGGAACGAGATGTTTTTAGCCGCTTCGTCAGCGTCTTTCCTTCCTTCTCTGTGCAATTGGGGCAGCAAATAGTTTTTTACCAGGTTGGCCCTTAGTTTTTTCTCAAACGCGGCTGCATTGACGCCGGCTTTCAGTTTAACATATATCCGGTAGTTGTACCAGCCCCAGTTACTTTGCTCGCCGCTGCCGAATTCCATTCCGGCCAGTGTAAGGAAAAAATTAAACTGGTGTAAATGCGAGGTCGTAGGAATATCGGCCATCACAGCGCTTATGCGATGGGGGTGAGCCTTATCATTGTCAAGATACATCACCTGGCCGATAGGGTTCTGGCCATGGTAGTACTTATCGGCCATGGTTTTAGTGATCACCATGGTTAACGGCTCTGTTAAAGCTATTTTCCCGCTACCAAATACCATTGGCAATTGCAAAGCGTCGAGGAACGACTGATCAGCATAAACAAAGCCTTGCTCGAAAGTGTTTTGTGCCTGGTCGGCGCGACGCAGCTCAAGGTTACCCGCAACATTTATGCGCCCCGAGTATGCTACTTCCGGAAAATCGTTTTTAATTGCTTTGGCCATTGGCGCCGGCCAGTCGAAGCCGGTATCCCAGGTGCCGTCGCCTGCGACACGATAGATCCGGTCAACATCGGGATAGGTGCGATCGAAATTCGTCTCATCGAGGATATATAATCCTATTAATAAACAGGCAGCGATACCCAGGGCGAATCCGCCGACCTTGATGGCTGCATACATCTTTTGCCTGAGTAGCTGGCGGTAAGCGATCTTAATGTAGTTTTTAAGCATGATATTGCGTTTTAATGTTCCGGGAGCCCAGTTTGCCGGACTCTCTGAACGCAATATTACCGGCCGTATTGGTAACCGGGGTGCCAACTTATCAATTGGCCCCTCTTTTTTCAGGCTGTTTTTGTATTCAACCGGGGTTTTGCCGGTCATTTCTTTAAAAACCCGGTTGAAAGTCCTTTTGGAATTAAACCCCGACTCATAAGCAATACCCAACAGCGTAAGCCGATCGAAAGCCGGGTCCTGCATTTTTCGGGCAATATCACGCACCCGGAATTCATTAATAAAATCGCTGAAGTTTTTTCCCAGCCCCATATTAATTATCCGCGACAGATCGTGCGGGTGGATCATCAGTTTTATCGCCAGTGTGGCCAATGTTAATTCCGCGTCTTCATAAAGGCGGTTTGCCGCCACTGCTTCTTTAAGTCTGCGACTTTTCTCTCTCGCATCCGCCCTGTCGGTAACCGGCATTGCCAGTTGGGTGCTGCTATCCAATTTCAGCAGTGCCTCCGCAGCCATTCCGATCAGTACAAAAGTAGCTGTCAAATAAAATATATCATTAAACAGCGATAACATACAAAATATAGCAAGCAGGTACAGGGCGCTTTCCAATCCGCGGAACGCAAAACGCGGCCTGTCCATCAGTACCGGCCGCAGGCGGCTATAGAAATTCTGTATTAGCCGATGGCACAGGTACAAATAGATGATGACCGAAAGGATAACCAGCCAGGCCGGCATCCAATATGCCGCCAGCAGCGGGCAAAAATGCAGTATATCTTTCCGGCTGAAGCGGCGGTCGGGGCTTGTAAGCTGCCGTACGAAAAAATATAACAGCGGCCCCAGCGCTGGTAAAAAAAGTGAGGTAAGTCCGCCGGCCTTTAATACCATTACGGCCAAAGCCGAACTTAAAAACAGGTTAACCGTTTTGCCGGGCCTTTTAGCGAATGCCAAAAGCAACGCAAGCGTTAGCCCTGCAAACAGGGTTGCCATGGCTGCCAGGTCATACAGGCTGGTATGAAAAAAATAGGATCTCAAGTACAGTCTGTATTTTCAATTATCGTTCCAAACTGCTATGTATTTGATTGTTAGAAAATTATGCAAAAATCATGATTGCTTGTGTAATAAAAGCGCACAACCCGCTGTTCGTTTTTGATTACCGCGTTGTCCGGCATGTCATCTAAATCAAGTTTAATTGGTTAATTGTTTCCTGCGTTTTATAACAATCCCGGCCAGTACTATTAACCAAAGGTGATAGATGAAAAATAATATTCGTGGCGGATAACCAATAGGAACGTTTTCTCCGACTGTATTTTCTCCCAAGGGAACTACACAAAGACTCACCTGGAGAATAAAGCCAATTAGAGCAATCAACGGAAATATTCCCGTCAACAGCAATGCGTTTTTTAGATGTGCGAACCCGCTGTTCTTTTTAACGAGATTATAATTGATAAGCAAGGCTGCAATTGGAAGCAGCAGCATAGCAAGTGTGCCGCAGATAGTGTGTATTAACGTTTGGGTAATCGTAAAATCAGGAGGATATGGATCTGTAACAAAAATGCCGACGCCCACAGTCCCGGCGAAACAACAAAATAGAAGTATTAAACCTAATTTCCCAAATCGCCCGTTTATAACCGGTTTAACCGTCAACAGCAAAAACAAATAACTTAAACCCGATGAAATAAATGCCAATTGCATTACCCAACCATATTTCCCTATTGCCCATTCGCTGATGGTATGCCAATAAACGCCTAAATCTGGCCGTAAAAAAACTACAGCAACAGCAAGCGATTGGTAAATGACGGCCATAATAATCGCCAATTTTGCATAAAGGATATTACGTTTATTCATTTTCGTTTCTGACGTTTAGTAATTCATCCAACTGATCAAAAATAGCTACCAGGCCGTATTCCATACCGCTATTCACCATTGCGTCTCTATCCGCTACAGAAAAGCAAACATCGTGTATCGTTAATTTGGTCCTTCCGTTTTCAAGTTCGTCAAAAAGCATAGCCTCCATAACCGCATGGCCTCTTTCGGGCAGTTCCATAAGTTCTGCAGTCTGGATCAGCCTGACTGGTGCCGTTAGCTCGTGAATTACACCATTAAAAGTACACAACACTTTACCGTCCGCATTTTTGTTACACCAGCTATAGCTTCCGCCGGTTTGATAATTGTGGTGATTAAAATGCATGGTATTTCCAAATGGGGCAAAAAATCTGGCCAAAATTTCGGGGTCTGTAAATGCCTTAAAAACTCTTTCCCGGGGGATATCAAATTCCCTGGTAACGAATAATTCTTGTTTGCCTGGTTCAGCAATAACTTTCGTTTTGTTGTTCGTCATCATGATGCCTGTATTTTAACTGTTTAATATATCGTCTAACCTGTTAAAGCGGTCGTCCCACATTTTGGCAAAAGGGGCTAACCATTCTGCCAGCTCTTTCATTTTGTTTGGGTTAAAATGATAGTAAATCTCCCTGCCGGTTTGCTCCTGGGTAAGTAACTGACATTCGTTTAGTATTTGAATATGCTTTGAAATGGTTTGCCTTGTTGAATTGAAGCTTTCTGCGATGGCCCCCGGGGTCATCGCTTGTAATGCCACCAGGGCCAGTATAGCTCTCCGGGTGGGGTCGGCAATTGCTTGAAAAATATCCCTGCGGATTTCCATGATGTGCAGTTATCTGACTGCAAATATAATGCAGTTATTTGACTGCGCAAATTTTTGTCGATTTTTTTTGATTTAGTTATATAAACATTTCAAGATTTGTTTGAATCGGGGCGTTATATGCTTAAATGGGCGGGAGTGGGGCGTTGGCCTTTAAAATGTCCGCCAATTGAATAACATGCTTCATGTGAAATAAATTTCTAATTTGGTACGTCCATAAAAGATGAATATGAGCGACGAATCAAATGATCGCAAGATCAATATGAAAATGCTCGCAAAGGAGCTTAACTTGTCGATTGCTACGGTGTCGAGGGCGCTTAAAGACAGTTATGAGGTTAGCGATCAAACCAAAGCCAGGGTTAAGGAAGCCGCGGCCCGTTTCAACTATGTGGTTAATACCCAGGCCAGCAGCCTCAGAAGTCATAAAACTTACACCCTGGCCATCGTTGTTCCTGAAATAGGCGATAGTTTTTTTACCCAGGTTATCAATGGGATTGAAAGCGTGGCCGACAAGAAAAAATACCGCGTGCTCATCTGCATGACACATGATAGCTATGAACGCGAAATGTCGGTTATCAATGAATTGACAAATGGCCGTGTTGACGGTGTTTTAATTTCTGTGGCCAGTAATACGCGCGACGGAGATCATTTTAATGCCCTCAAACGGAAAGGCATTCCGGTTGTTTTTTTTGACCGCGATTTTAAAGAAATTAATGCGGCGAGTGTAAAAACTGATGATTTCGAAAGCGCCTATAACGCGACTTGCCATTTACTCGATAAGGGATGTAAAAAAATCTCGCTGATAACGGTGCGGGGCGGTGTTTCAATTTTTTCTGCAAGAGAAGAGGGTTATCGGCAAGCCTTGTCCGATCATCACATCGATCTTGGATTACCAAATATTATTCATTGCGCGAATGAACATTCAGCCGATAACATTGCTATGATCCGCGATCACCTGTTGAAGGCCCGGCCTGATGGGCTTTTATTGACTGTTGAGCATCTTTCAACTGATGCCTACACAGCTTGCCACCTGATCGGCTTAAAAATCCCTGCCGATATTAAAATAGCATGCTTTACTACCCAGCTTACCGCCGGCATCCTCAATCCTGCATTGACCACTATCCAACAACCTGCGTTCGAAATGGGCCAAAAAGCTGCAGAACTGCTTATCGAATACCTAACCTACAAATACATCCAATTGGAAAACCAGCATTTGATTTTGCCATCTAAATTGATTTCAAGGGACTCGACAGGTGTGAGGTGACCAGCCTGGAATGGCTAATGGGCGTGAATCAAAGCGTCGTATATCACCAGGTGTTCCTAACGGAGCACTATCAATTCATTAATATTTTTCTACCGACCAAACGTCCCTAAGGGACGAAGCTGCAGTGTGCTCCATAGGAGCACATCGTCGGTAGAAAATTCACGAAGAGGTTTTACGTTCCGTCGGAACGTTTCGTGATTGAGCGACAATCTGATTTGCGCCCCGGCTAACAGTAACGCTGTATATCTTAATCCTGTTGGTTTAAAATGTAAACGTTTACGTAAATAAATCTGGCTAATCCATGAAAAACGCTCCTTTTTATTAAGAAATTTGATAACAGGCTTAATACGAAACCAATTATCCTTTTATTAAATATCATGAGCAAGATCACACAAGCACAGGATCAAAACCCGCTGACATCTGTTGAAGAATGGGAAGATGATCTGTTAGTCCGTTACCCCGATGCGGACACCATAGCAGCTGGGCGGGATACAGCAGCATATCGCAATTATGAAGCTACGCTTAAAGATACCGTTAGGGAATTTTACCGTTTACAGCACATTAACCAAACCTATGATTTTGTGCTGCAGAAAAAAGAGCAATATTTAAAATTCGATAAAAAGGAGATGTCCGTATGGGAGGCGTTTGATTTTTTAAATCAGCTGGTTGACGACTCAGACCCCGATACCGACCTTGACCAGTTTCAACACCTGCTCCAAACTTCCGAAGCTATCCGGGCAGATGGCCGCCCTGATTGGATGGTGCTTACCGGCTTGTTCCACGATCTTGGGAAAGTGCTGTGCCTGTTTGGTGAGCCGCAATGGGCGGTAGTAGGGGATAGCTATCCCGTGGGCTGCGCTTTTTCCGACAAAATTGTTTTCTCTGAATATTTTACAGATAACGCAGATCATTACGATCCGCGCTATAATACCAAATATGGCGTGTACGAACCCAATTGTGGTTTAGATAATGTGCACATGACCTGGGGGCACGATGAGTATATTTATCACATGATGAAGCCCTATCTCCCGGAAGAGGCACTTTACATGCTTCGTTACCACTCATTTTACCCGCAACACCGGGAAAACGCTTACAGCCACCTGATGACAGCAGACGATCACCGTTTATTTAAATCGGTTGCACTGTTTAATCCCTATGATCTGTATTCAAAAAGTCCCGAAATTCCGGACTGGAATAAGCTGCGGCCTTATTACGAGGACCTTGTAGCTAAATACCTGCCGGCAACCCTGAAATTTTAAAAGGGCGGAGATTAAAATATCGATGAAATGGTAAACGAAAGCCTGGTAGAAATACCGGGCTTTCGTTTGTAAATCCTTATCACGTACACATCAAACCATTTCCTCTCGGGTTTGCTCTTAATAGCCGATTTGAACTAATAAGTTTTTTGGTCTATATTTAGCGTAACCACAATAGCAAAAAGCACAAACACATATTCAGGGGTCAATTTGCTTGATGAAATTTTTGAGTTTACAGAAATGACCCCGAACTCAATCGAGTGGAATTTAAAATCACTGAAAGCAAATCCACCCAGGCAAATAAGACTACGGCGAATTGAATCGCTGTTAACAGCTTTTTGCTCTATAGACATAAATGAAAGCTTGCTAAGCAAAGCAAAATCCATCTTTTTTGACCATCATAAAATAACGATAGCATCTTTTTTACAAGGAGACTTTATTAAAGCCCGTTCGATAGACGAATATTCAGAAGTGATTAAATTCATTAAAGACTTTGTAAAAACCAAAGTTGGCGACGTGGATCGAAAGCGGGAAATCAGAATAGAAGAACTGGTCTTCATTTTTCCGTTTTTAATTAACTTTAAAAAGCAAATCAGAAGCCTGCTTACATTCAATTCAGGATGGTTAGAGGCAGGTTCTGATGTTGCTCTATTCTCCATTTACCTAACTGATTCTATCTCGGAGAAGTTGGCGGGAAATTATAGCGAGCTTGATTACTTTATCGAACTATTCATTAATCCCAAAAGACTAATCTTTACCAAAGAAGAAATGATTGATAAATATAATTTTCCTAAGGAGGATTTAAACGACGTTGATAGTGATTTTATGTAATGAATAACCCGACGAAAAAAGCCCAATGGCTTTCCTCGTTAAATATTATTTCCCTCACCCTTAGCTATAAAGTTGTATAAGTTCTCCTTAATAACCAACTCCCAGCTTTCGGCCACCCTGCCATAACACTCTTTTTCCGGAACAAGGCCTTCATGCGTAAATTTAAGCGTGGTAATGTCGCCGTCGCCTGTCAACTCAAAGATCATTTTCGTGTTTGTCCATTCCGTTTTGTCCTTTTCAATCCAGTTTAGCCGGCAATCCGTTACCAGCCATACGAGTTTCTTGCCGGGGATAACCTCGATCAACTTTTGTTTGGAATAATGCACATCTCCATGCCTGATAGTAAATTCATCATTCAGGTTTGAGCTTTGTCCTTCAAAATCTGTCGTCCACCATTTCGGGATAGCCTTTATATGGTTGAAGACGTCTTCTGCCGGGAGCGCTACGTCTATACTGGTTGTAAAGCTTTGGTTTTTCATTTTTTTTCGGTGTCATTCACAAATTGCTCAGCGAACAAATCCATAAAATAGTTCCAGCCCTCCTCGTGCTCTCTTCCGCCTTCAGTATCGGGCAGACCTGAATGCACCAGGGTCATCAGCGTTTCTTCCCCTTTTTTCTCAAAAGTGACAATAACTGCCGACTCCTGTCCCATGGTGTTGGGCGACATCCAGGTAAGCTGGATCCGCCCCGGTCGGTCCATCCATGTAAACCGCCCGTAATGAGAATGGGGATAGCCCACCACAACCACAAACCAGAAGAGTCCGTCGACCTTTGGATCCATAATTACCTTATCGGCTTTATTCCAGGGAGTTCCCGGTACCGCGGGATTTAGCCATGCATCATAAATTTCCTCAGGAGATGCCGTAATCGTCCGTTCAAACTTAAATTCAATGCTATTTGTTGATGTTCTCATACCTTATACAATTTATAATTTTGTAAGTGCTTCTTTTACCCTGGTCACATTTGGGCCTTCTCCGATCCCTTCATAAAACGACATATCCTCGTCAATGCCAACCAGCCGCAAACATTGCCCGCCCGGTGCCTGGAAGTATAGGTGAGGGTCAGGTATATCGAGTTTCCTAACCCCAAAACCGAGGATCCTCTGCGTCATTTCTTCCACATTGTCCGTCTTTATCTCCAGCCATATCGACCGCGCTGTTCGTAAAAACCCGCTTTCATCAGCAACATCCGCATACAAAAAACCAATATAAAAATTGTCGCCCAAACAAACGAAATCTCTTTCTTTGTCGCCCCTCGTAATCCTGCCGCCGAGCACGTCAACATAAAATTTACGAATGCTGTCCCGGTCTTTCTTCGGCACGATAACCGACGAATGGTTTCCAAAAATCACCTTCGCCATGATCCTTTT
>Ga0105240_10003977_pt1 | contig 22806 bp, 17 predicted proteins | sample KBSC54metaG_FD_80426 | JGI IMG/M metagenome (GOLD analysis project Ga0105240, IMG submission 80426) | Corn rhizosphere microbial communities from Kellogg Biological Station, Michigan, USA - KBS C5-4 metaG | ecosystem: Host-associated > Plants > Roots > Rhizosphere > Soil | place: Michigan, USA... | reverse complement strand
CATCAACTGCTTACCTGCCAGCACAGCCTGAAGCCAGTTTACGAGCTGCTCGCGCGAAAAAACACCTTGCCGGAGCCGCTCCACCCCAAGCCACTCAAGGCCCAGAACGCAGCGATTCGATTCGAGAACGTCAGCTTTTCCTACGGTGAAAAGCCGGTCCTGAAGAATATCAACCTGACGATTCAACCCGGACAAATGGTCGCGCTGGTGGGCCGCACGGGATCGGGGAAGACCTCCATCGCCAACCTTTTGCTCCGCTTCTACGATATCCAAAGCGGCGCCATCCTGATCGGGGACACGGATATCCGATCGGTTCTCTCGCGCGACCTCAGAGGGAGTATTGCCGTCGTCACCCAGGAAACCATCCTGTTCAACGATACCATTCGGCACAATATCGAACTGGGCCGACCCGGGGCGAGTGATGCAGAAATCGAAGAAGCCGCCCGTTACGCGTATGCCCACGATTTCATCATGGACAAACCCCAGCGTTATGAAACCCGGGTCGGGGAGAAAGGGGTGAACGTTTCGGGTGGCCAGCGTCAGCGGATCGCCATTGCCCGGGCGATCCTGAAGAACGCGCCGATTTTGATTCTGGACGAAGCCACCAATGCTCTGGATCCGGAAGCGGAAGATATCGTGCAAACGGCGCTGGAAAAGTTGATGAAGGGGCGCACGACAATTTGCATTGCCCACCGTTTATCCACGATTCAGAACGCGGATATGATAGTGGTGCTCGATGGGGGTTCCATTGTTGAAACGGGCACGCACGAAGAACTTTTGAAGGCGCGCGGTCTCTACTGCAAGTTCCACGAGTTGTCTTTCGAGCCCACCAGCGCGTAACCGCTGACCATTTCATCCGACGAGGTGAGGCCGAGTGGCGTAACCTTAACATGAGCCCCAGACTCAGCTCCTACCAGGGACCACGCGCCCAGAGACAACATGACACCCCACCCAGATTTCGCCCGCTTTTTCAACGCACTTCAAAACAACCCCGATCTTTTCACCCCGTTCCAGGCAGATGTGTACCGCCAAACTCTACCGCGCTTCATGTCGTTGCCCTATCGGTTCACCGGCGTCGGATCGGTGCTCTCCGGCGGGCGATGGGGCGTGCAAAGACTCATGCCCGCCGTCTACGCCAGCACAGATCTACAGACGCTCACGGCTGAAGCCTATTATAGAGGGCGACTTTACGGCTGGATGCCCCAGCAGTTCAAAACTCAGTTAGTCGTGACCATGCGTTGGGAGCTTCAGGCCGTGCTGGACTTAACCGCTCCGGCGACCCTCAAGCTCCTGAAGGTCAAAAACGCGGAAATACTGGCCTGCGACTGGCTCGCCGAGCAGTCGGCTCTTCGTGAGGCAATAACTCAAGCAATCGCGCGGGCAGCTTTTGAGAACCAGGCTGAAGGGATGGTGGTCCCCTCCGCCCGCCGCAGCGGTGGCATCAACGTTGTGTATTATCCAACTCACCGCCGCAGCGGCACCGGGATCCAAACGCGTGACGAGGCGAACATCCCGTTCATGCACGGCCTTTAGATGCAGATCTGCATGCTGATCTGCTTGACACCAAAGATAAAGGGTTTAAGTTATTGATGCTATGGGCCAAAAGGTAGCAAAGAATAATAAGAGCAAAGTCCACTACGTCCCAGCAGGCTCGTCCGGCAAGCACTCAGGGACTAAAGTCTCTCACTCTGCCAAACCTCACAAATCCAAAACTGTAATAGTCTCCCAGAAGACAAAATCGCCTTACGGGTGGTCCGACTCTGCCAGTACCGAACTCCACGATGACCAAGGGGGCTGGGCCATTGCCACAGTTTCGCCTGAAGCGGAACCAGAGACCCTAGAACAAGAAAGCAAGCTGGCCGATCAACTCGTCACCCAGGTTGCGAACGAGGGTCCTGACGTGAACAGGCTGTGTGACACCTACGGGCTTCGCCGCGAGGAATTGGGGCGGCTGACGGGATTCTCGTTGCGCGCCCTCGCGGAATGGGCCAGCGGCAAACTACCTAGCCAACCTGCCCAGCGCCGCCTGCAGGAGGTCCGCCGGCTCTTGGACGCGCTGTCCGAGGTTGTTCACCGCGAAAGCATCCCGAGATGGCTGCACCAACCCAACCAGGGCTTTGGCCGTCTAACCCCGTTGCAAGTCATCGAGCTCGGCGAAATCGACCGCCTTTGGGCCATGGTCCACCACCTCGCCTCTGGACAGCCGAGCTGAACCCAGCTCCCATGGCCAAGTTCGTCACGCGGCCATCAAAGCCGAATTCCTCGCCTATCCCGACCCGCGCATATGACCCCCACTACATACGGGGGTATGCTTCGGAGGAGCAAAATAGGGAACCGTACTGATTTGCCGCAAACACCATGATGCCAGCACACCTGCAAACTCCAAGGCGCAGGTCAGCACACCCGCAATTTCTTCCTTTAGGGTCGGCGATGTCCCGGATGGATGCTCGCCGGCGGTCGTTCAATCGCGATTGCGGGATGAACCGTTTGGGCGCGCGTGCTCCTTCGGCTTCACAAAGCCTTTGGCGACCAACTCATCGTTGGCCGCCCGGGTGGTTTGCTCTAGACACGTTTCCAGTTCCAATCGAAACAACCGGCCGTCCGCCGCGGCCCAGTCCTTGAGCGTTTTTGACGAGCTTCGATAAACGATCGGCCGGGAATAAAGCTCCTGGCCATCCGACGTTCGGAAAACGGATGCTTGGACGTCCACACACAAAGCCAAGGATCGGCTGTTTTGACCTTTGCCGATCAACCGCGCGTCCGACACTCGGATTCGGAGTGCCAGTGGACTGTTGGTGTAACCGGGAGCCCGGCTCGCCTGTTCGCTCGGGATTACCAGCGTGACGCCCGCGGGTTCATCCGGTGAAGGAACGGGGTCCAAAGGCTGGGACTGGAGCCGCTGCGCGAGGGCGGCCCCCAACGCTCGCTCGAAGTGGTTTTGTTCCGGGAGCGAATCCAGCGCCCGAATCAGCCGTTCTCTTTTTTCGCGGCCAGGCTTGAAAGCCGCGCCGACGGTCTGCTCCCAGATCCCCATGGGAACCGCCGCCAGACAGGAGGCGGCCTGGACCACCGCGTTGCGGTCATTCTCCAGCCCGTCCAACATCCACTCCGCATGTGTTTCCTCATCGGTGCGGCTCTCCGGTCCCGTTCCGGAGGCTGGCCCACGCAGGCGCTCATCCACCTTTCCCCGGTGGAACTGGATCGCCGGCAGATTCTCGGGCGCCGAGTCCGTGGGCACCGCGGCCGGGTAATTGGTAGGAGAGCCTTGCGCGTCCTGCGCCGTCGATCCTTTTGGGTCACCATTGTTTTCGCCCAGAACCCTTTTCGTCCGAGGTGGCGCAGGGGTTGCCTGGCATCGGATGAGAATGGTTTTGCGGTGCGCTCGTTCGGCACCCGGGAGGTGGGACCCCGGACGGCTCCGGCGCAACGAGTGCTTTTGTCCCGGACCGATCAGGAGCGGCGGCTCCGAAAGGGGTTGGAAGATGTCGGCCACGATTTGTTCGGCCAGAGATCGGTACCCGGTGTTAGCGACCCCTTCCACGCCGCCGGTGCGCGACCAGTCGACAAAAAGGGACGAGCCGCTCTGATAATGATAGGACCGCTCGAAGAGAACCGCGCTGTTCGCGGACCGGGTTAGACGGACACGCGCATCGATCGACAGCACATGCTCATCGCTGCGATCTTTGGCGCGTTCCAACTTGAATTGCTCCACCGAAACCTGGAGCACGGCGCTGACCGGCAGGCCGGGTGCAATCACGGAGGCGGGAGGGGCCGAAGTGCTGGAGAGCAAGCGCCGGGAGGTTTTTTCCCGGGCCAAGGCAATCACTCTATCACACAGGATTTCCGGGACCGCATTAGACTCCAGGCTTCGTGCCACACGGTCTTCCGTCTCAGTCCACTGGACCGGGGACAGCCGATGCCACTTGGCATGCACAGCGCCATAGGACGCTGCGAATGGAACCAGCGGAACCTCCAGGGCGCCCACGATGGCTTCCAGTTGGGGATGTCCCAGGGCGGGCGTATCCAACATCTTACGAACGGCAGTTGCAGCGCCTTCGCCGGCGGATTCAACCTGGCTGCCGGGAGGATCGAAGGAAATCACGGTGGACGGCGGCGCAGGATCAATCAAAATCGCGCCTGGCTCCAGGTCCGCCAAGGCGACCTTGCTGACCGTAGGGCCCGGATTAGCAGGCCGGGGCGGCGTGCTACAACCGGTGAGGAGCGAAGCCGTTCCAGCCCACGCCAGAGTCCATTGGGCCACCACTCTCCAGAGAGACGAACGCCGCGCTCGTCCAGCTCCGGACCTGTGATTCGGAAAATTCCAGGCGTTACACATAACGGCACACCCTTTCGCCGAGCTCTTCGTCCCACGCGAGAAGCCTCACCTACGCATGGTATAAAAATGTTCCGGCGCCAAGAAGCAAATTCATATGGGTTGCGGGGCATTGGGGGGAGTTTCACGCCGGTTCACAGCCGCAATCAGCCGTCCCTGCGGGACTCGGGATCCGTTTGGGTGCCCCTCCCAACGTTGAAACGTTGGGCTATTTTCGCAGGTCCCTCCGGGACCACGGACCACGGACCACGGACCACAGACTACGGGCAGGACCCTGGACCCAGAACCACGGGTCAGGACCGGCGGGGGATGCGTGTTTGGCGGGAATTTGTTCGTGGCTCGGCGGTGAACATCTCTTCCTTGCTCCGTGAAGGAACGGGGCGGTAAGTTGGGGCATGTCGCACGCGGATTTTGTCCATTTGCACCTGCACACCGAGTATTCGTTACTCGATGGTGCTTGCCGGCTGGACCGGTTGATGGACAAAGCGCATGCGCACAAGTTCTCCGCCCTGGCTCTGACCGACCACGGGGTGCTGTATGGAGCCATCGATTTTTATAAGGCAGCGCGGGAAAAGGGGATGAAGCCGATCATTGGGTGCGAGGTCTATGTTGCGCCCGGGAGCCGGTTGGAGAAGAAAAGTTCCTCCGGTGGCCGGGACGTTTACCACCACTTGGTGCTTTTGGCGAAAGATGAGACGGGTTACAAGAACCTAATCAAACTCACCACCGCGGCGCACCTGGAGGGTTATTATTACAAGCCCCGCATCGACAAGGAACTGCTGGCAGCACACCGGGAAGGGCTGATTGCGTTGTCGGGTTGCCTGGCCAGCGAGATTCCTGAAGCCATTCAGCGGGACCAACTGCCGAAAGCTCGGGAGGCCATTGATTGGTTCAAGCAGACGCTCGGCGTGGAAAATTTCTATCTCGAACTTCAGAATCACGGGATCGCCGAGCAGGCGAAGGTGAACCGGCACCTGATTCCCTGGGCCAAAGAGTTTGGCCTGAAGCTCGTGGCGACGAACGATGTGCATTACGTCGAGCAGGGGCATTCGCACGCGCACGATTGCCTCATCTGCATCGGCACGCAGACTTTGCTCACGGATACCAAGCGGATGAGGTATGCCGAGGCGCAGTTTTACCTCCGCTCCGCGGAAGAGATGAAGGCGCGGTTCGCGGAAATCCCCGAAGCGGTGACGAACACGGTGGAGGTGGCCGAGAAGTGCAACCTGGAGATCGAGTTTGGGAAGCTGCATTACCCGGTGTTTTATCCGCCGGAGTCCTTCACGCGCGACGGGTATCTGCGGCATTTGATCACCGACGGCTTGCGGAAACGCTACGGGCTGCGCACGCGAGCGGAGGGGCAGGAGTTCATCGTGGAGAGGGTGGAAGACCCGGCGCGATTGCCAACCTTCACTCCACAGTCCCCGGGCGAGCGCCTGACCTCCTCGCTTGAAGACCCGGCCGTGGCGGCGGCGGTCAAAGGGGTCCTGGATCGGCTCCAGCACGAGCTCAAAGTCATCGAGCGCACCGGGTTCGTGAGCTATTTCCTCATCGTCGGGGATTTTGTGCGGTACGGTCACCAAAAAGGCATTTCCTGCGTCGCACGCGGATCGGCGGCCGGTTCGATTGTGACCTATTTGCTGGGGATTTCGAACGTGGACCCGATTCGTTACGGGCTGCTGTTCGAACGATTTCTGAATCCCGAGCGCGTCAACCCGCCGGATATCGATATTGATTTTGCCGACGATCGGCGGGCAGACGTTATCGAGTACGTGCGGCAGAAATATGGTTCGGACGCGGTGGCGCAGATCGTCACTTTTGGAACTATGGGCGCCAAGTCGGTGGTGCGGGATGTGGGCCGCGTGATGGGGCTGAGCTACGGGGAATGCGATCGGCTGGCGAAGATGATCCCGTTTGATCTGAAGATGACGCTGGAGAAGGCGCTAAAGCAATCGCCGGAGCTCAAGCAGGCCTACGAGAGCGAGGAAGTGACGCGGGAACTGTTCGAGACGGCGTTGGTGCTGGAAGACCTGGCGCGCAATGCCAGCGTGCATGCAGCGGGGGTGGTGATCGGGGATCAACCGTTGGTAAACCTGCTGCCGTTAAAGCACGACGAGGATGGGGGAGTGGTCACCCAGTATGCGATGGGGCCGGTGGGTGATCTCGGGTTGTTAAAAATGGATTTCCTGGGGCTCAAGACCCTGACCGTCATCCGCAACACGTGCGAAATGGTCAAGCAGACCCGAGGTATCGAGGTGCCTATCGACGGCTTGCCCCTGAACGATGCGAAAACGTATGACCTGCTGAACAAGGCCAATACGCTCGGGGTGTTCCAATTGGAATCAGGCGGGATGCGGGATTTGTGCCGCAAGTTCCAGATCAGTTCGGTGGAACACATTACGGCCTTGATCGCTTTGTATCGGCCCGGGCCGATGGACCTGATCCCGGAATTTATCAGCCGGCGGCATGGTGAGGTGAAGATCGATTATGAGCACCCGCTGTTGGAGCCCATCTGCCGGGAGACGTACGGCATCATGGTGTACCAGGAGCAGGTGATGCAGGCTGCCCAGGCTTTGGCCGGCTTCACGCTCGGCGGAGCAGATTTGCTTCGGCGGGCGATGGGCAAGAAGAAGCTCGAGGAGATGGCCAAACAGCGCGACATTTTTGTCAAAGGTTGCGCCAAGTTGAACCAAATTCCGACGAATAAGGCGAACCAGGTGTTTGATTTGCTCGAAAAATTCGCCGGGTACGGCTTTAACAAGTCGCACGCCGCCGCCTACGCGATCGTCTCTTACCAGACGGCGTACTTAAAGGCCAATTACCCGGTTGAGTTTTTCTGCGCCATGATGACGAACGACATGGCCGACACCGACAAGCTGAGCCAGTACATCGCCGAGGCGCGGACCATGGGGATTGAGGTGCTGCCGCCGGACGTCAATCAGAGCCAGGTGCATTTCGCGCCCGCGCACGGACGGACGAACGGGGCGCTCGGCGCAAACGGCGCGGCCCAGGAAACCAACGGGCATTCCCCGCAGGAGACGCTGGTAATCCGGTTCGGCCTCGCGGCCATCAAGGGAGTGGGAGAAGTGGCGGTGGAATCCATCCTCAAAGCGCGGACGGAGGCCGGCACCTTCAACTCGTTGGCGGAGATGTGCGAGCGAGTGGACGGCCGCACGGTGAATCGGAAGGTATTGGAGGGCCTGATCAAGTGTGGCGCGTGCGACTGCTTCCGCCAGACGCGAGCCACGCTGTCCTCCCAGATCGAGCGAACCCTGGCCCGGGCAGCCAGCATCATCTCGGACCGCCAGCGCGGGCAGAGCTCGTTGTTTGGCGCGTCGGAAGATCGGACGGGCGTCATCCCGGCCGCCCAAACTGGCCTGGAGGAATGGCCGGACCATGATTTGCTTGCCTACGAAAAGGAACTGCTCGGCTTTTACGTGACGGGCCATCCCTTGACCCCGTACGCCTCCATCCTCGAAAAATATTCGCTCGCCAATACCAAGACCCTGGTCCAACTGGAGAATCGGCAGGTGACGCGGCTCGGCGGGATGATTGCGGCGATCCAGAACGGGGTTTCGAAGAAGAGCGGCAAACCGTACTCGCTCGTCACGCTCGAGGATCTGGAGGGCACGGTGCAAGTGCTATGCATCAACGAGAACTACGACAAGTATCGAGACCTCCTGGTACAGGGCAAAGCCCTTTTCGTCATCGGCGAGGTCAATACCGGTGATGACCGGCCGAAGCTTTTTCCGCAGGAGATCATGCCATTGGAGGACGCACCCCGGCGATTTACCAAGCAAGTTCACCTGCGCCTGCATACGGCCCATTTGAAACCGGAGAACCTCGACCGCGTCCGGGATTTGATCGCCGATCACCCGGGGCGATGTCCACTCTTCCTCTGCTTAATGCGGCCGGCCGGCGAAATTGTGTTCATGGAGACCCACGAAAAGTTTTGGGTGACGCCGTCCCAGCGATTGCAGGAAAGCGCCGACGAACTTTTCGGAAGGGACACCTATTACGCCAAGGTGGAAGCGAGTCTGCCGGAGCGCACTCCGCGCCGCTGGGAACGACGGGCGGAGCAGGACGGCGAGGAGTAGCCCGGCCCTCGGCAAACCGCGCTGACCAAATTGGCCCGACCGCGGGTTGAGCGCGGTCAGGGCGCGGCTTAATCGTTCGGGGGATTTGTTTCAGGCACCGCGCGATAAAAGCGCGCCCGATTGATTGAGGCGTCCGGATCGACGAATTCGATTAAGCCGTTGACCACCTGGTTGGTGCAAATCGAAGTCCAATTCGTCAGATCGGTGGAATAATCCACGTGGAACCAGGCGCCATCAGGCCCGGTCGAACTCAAATGGAAACTGCTATCCGGCAACATCTCGACTCGGGGTCGAGGAGATCCGTCGTCCAGGATGAGCGCGGCCGCGTTGCGCGGGAAGCCCACCACGTAATTGGTCGAAGGCAAGAGCTTCAGAATGACGGTGCTATTGAGATCCGGCGGCCCGTCATCCAAAGGCACCACGGTGATTTGGGCGAGGCGTTCGCCGGCGGGGATGACGACCGAATCGGGCAGTGGCACGTAATCCACGCCCTTGGTCGCGGTGCCTCCGATAGAATAGAGCACGGTCAGATCCTCATTCGTCGCGCCGAACCGACGCACGGTGAAGGTGGCGTTCTTCGGGCCGCAATTAGTAAAAAACCGCCAGGTGGTCACGCCGGTCATCCAGTTGCTCCAGGCGGGTTGCACGGCTCCCAAGCCAAGCCAGGGCCAACAATTCGTTCCTTCGATCGCCAGCGGATCCGTGGCGACGATGCTTACAATGGGCGGGCGATTGGTTGGGGGCGGCGGAGCGGCGAAGACAACTATCTTAACGGGCGCGGACGTGCTGGAAGCTCCTCCGTCGTCGGTAGCCACGGCTGTTAGGACGTAATTTCCGGGAGGCGCGTTGGTCCACACGAGGACGAATACATTGGTCGGACATATGCCGGGTCCACCCGACCCCGGCCACGCCTGCACGCAGACACCGTGTCCGGGCCCGAGATCGTTGGTCCCGGAAAAGAACTCGACACCGGCGACCGAGCCGTCCCGGTCGTGCGCATAAGCATACAAGGGAATATTGACGGGGGACCGAAACAGGGCACCGTTGGGAGGATTGGTGATGCGCACCACGGGGGGATAATTCGTGGGCGGCGGCGGTGGCGGCCCGGTTTGCACGGTGATATGCACGGGGCCGGAGACGGTGGAAGCCCCGCCGTCGTCGGTGGCCTTCGCCGTTAGCGTGTACGCACCGGGCGGTGGGTTGCTCCAGGTCAGAAAGAACGCTCGCGTCCCAGGAATGAAGATCCCACCAGGGCCTGGCGGATCGACGACGACCCAGTTCGTGACTACACCCAGACTCGTGGCTCCCGCGAAAAACTCCATACTGGTCACTAGGCCATCGAGATCGCTTCCCAGGGCCATCAAGCCGAGATTTCCCGGCGTGTTAAATACCGAGCCGTCAGGAGGGTTGGAGAGGAGAGCCTTCGGGGGGATGTTAGTGATGCCCTCGGGCGTAATGAAGACCGTGGCGCTCGCCGGGTAGCTGATCAAATAATTGATGGGGGGCATCATTGGCGAATAAGTGAGCTTGAGCTCGACGGTTTCGATATTCGTCTTCCCCGCATCCAGAGGTGAAACGGTGATCGTGTTGGTCCGCTGGCCGGCGTCCAGAGTGATCCAGTGGGTCAAGGAGGCATAATCCACCCCGTTACTCGCCGTGCCGCCCACGAGATAATAGACTTGGAGGGCTTCATTCGTGTTGCCGTCCCGAATAACGGTGAAGGTTCCGGGGTCACCCGACCAGGAGGCGAGCGGATCCGTGGCGCGAACCGTGACCGAGGGGATGAGGCTGTTGGTGATGGTCTGCGCCTCACTACGACGAGCGGAAAACGTTACAGAAAGGAGGAGGGCGAAGGGGAGAACACGCCACAGGGAACGACTGCGTGCTGACATACAACATTAACCTTTCGTTACAGCGCCCGCGTTATTGCTGTAATGTAGGTCGCACATTTGGGAGGTATGTCAAGGCGGATTCGGTGTGGCCCTTAAACCTCGCCAAAACGGAACCCAGCGAAGACACTCACAGGTATGTTGCGGAATTGGAATGGCCGCCGGGTATTTGTGATTCTGCTGGCGCTTTGGTTGGTAATCATGACCGGCGCCGTGACGGTCTTCACCTGGAGTCACCCCCGTCAACGCGCGGTGCTGGGCATGGGTTGGGGGTTGATCGCATTGTGGATCGGTTTGGGGGGAACTCTGATGCACCGTTTCCGAGAGCGGATCCGCACGGCCGTGCTGCGGATCCCGGTGGATTGGCGCCTGCGTTTTATCGGGTTCTGTACGCTCCTGGCCCTGCTCGAGGAGGTGATTACCACCACGATGACCAACCTGGCGCCGCTCTTCGGGGTGAAAACCGGAGAAGCCTCGCCGTGGTTGTGCCGTTTCTTTTCATCCCGCTGGCCCCCTTCCCGCTGCTCGCAGCCCTGCTCTATCCGCACCACCCAAAAATCCACTTTCCCCCCATTGGGTAAGTGACGGTGGGTCACCGACTGGATGGCCAGGCGGACCTATTTCGCTCGTAGCAAGAGCACCGGAATGCTGACGTTGTGCTGGACCCGACTGGCCGTGGTGCCGAAAAAGAGGTCGGCGAGGAACCGATGACCGTGCGTGCTCATGGCGAGCAGGTCGCAATCTTTCTTCCTGACCCGCCGCACGATTTCTCTCACCGGTTCACCATAGGCTAACTCCGCCTTGGTGGGAATCCCGGCGGTTTGAAACTCGACCCGGACCTTCTCCAGGTAGGCCGTATCCTCCTCGATTTCCGGGCTGACGGCGTCCGGTCCGTAGGTTCTGGCGGCCCAGCCATCGGCGACGTGCAGGAGCACGACTTTGCTTTGAGCCAGCGTGGCGAGTTCCTTGATATGACGGATGATGGCGCGGTCGGTGGGGGTGCCATCCAACGTCACCAGAATGTTTTTGTACATGGGAGGCTGAAGTGCGCCTGGTTACCTTGACGCCGGCATTCGCGATCCTTTAACCCTGGGCCTCGAGCACTTCCGAATCAGCCGCTTCGCTGGAGGCGGAGGTGGATCCGGAATATTCGTGCAGTTTGTTGCGGAGGGTGCGGATGCTGATATCGAGGATTTTGGCGGCCTGAGTTCGGTTTCCTCTGCAGCCCTCCAGCACGGCGAGGATGTGGCGTTTTTCGAGCTCGGCCAAGGTTCGGGCGGGAGCGGCCTCGGGGGGAGCCGCGGGACCCTGAGTGTGTGAGACGGGAGCGGCGGCCACGGGTGCCACAGGGGTGGGCGGGGAGCCGACTCGGACCAATCCCAGGTGCTCGGGTTCAAGGACCCCGTTTTCCCCGCACAGGATCACGGCCCGCTCGACGACGTTCTGCAACTCGCGAACATTTCCCGGCCAGGAGTGGCGAGTCAAAACGGCGGCTGCTTGCTCAGAAAAACCTCGGGCATGCACGCCGTGCTTGCGCGCGAATCGGCGCATGAAGTCCTCCGCCAGGCCAAGCACATCTTCACGGCGATCCCGGAGCGGAGCCACCTGGATCGGGACCACGTTGAGCCGGAAGAAAAGGTCCTGGCGAAATTCCTTTTTCTCGATGCTTTGCTCCAGGTTACGGTTGGTGGTCGCGATAACCCGGACATCCACTTTGATGGTCCGGTTTCCCCCCACGCGCTCGAGCTCGCGTTCCTGCAGGACACGCAGCAGCTTGGCTTGAACACTGGGCGAGATTTCACTGATCTCGTCCAAAAGAATGGTCCCGCCGTGGGCTAACTCGAACCGGCCTTCGCGTTTGTTCAAGGCGCCGGTAAAGGCACCTTTTTCGTGGCCGAAAAACTCGCTCTCAATGAGGTTCTCGGGGATGGCGGCGCAGTTGACCTTGATAAACGGGGCTTCCGCGCGGGGGCTTTCGCGATAGAGCGCGCGAGCCACGAGTTCTTTCCCGGTGCCGCTTTCGCCCTGGATCAGGACGGTGGCCTGGGTGCGCGCGACTTTGCGGATCAGCTGGCGGAGTTCTTCCATGGGCCGGCTTTGGCCCAGCAACGACTGGCCTGATTCATCATCCTCCCGGTTCAGGAAATTGTTGACCCGGAGGAGCTGGGTAAATTCCTCGGCCTTGCGGAGCGTGATTTCGATTTGCTCGTTGGTGAACGGCTTAATGAGATAATCAAACGCGCCGTTCTTCATGCAGTCCACGGCGGATTCAACGGTACCGAATCCGGTGCTGACCACCACGAGCGGCTTTTGGGGGCGAGCCTGGATTGCTTTGAGGAGGTCGGTACCGTCGCCATCGGGGAGGCGGACATCCAGGAAAATCAAATCGAAGCTGTCTTTATTGAGGAATTCCTGGGCGGCCGCGATGGTGGCAGCCGCAGCCACATCGTAACGGTGGCGGCGCAAACAATTCTCGAGGTTCTTGCGAACAACCTGATCGTCTTCCAGGACGATCACTTTTTCAATTGGCATAGCTCACGCTCGCGTGTGGCGGCGATAGGCATCGGCTACGCAATGGGGCCGCTGCACAGCAGCGGCAGGCAGATGACGGGCTGGGAGCAAACCGCGCCGCAGGAGGGCCTGCTGGTTCTCACGATCCAGGAGCAAGACCTGGTGAGCAGACCTTGCACTGACTTCGACACGGATTTCACCGCTCCACATCCCGCACGGCCGGCTGGTTCCATATCCTGCCATCGCTTCCGCCAGGTGCTGAGCGACATTAAGGACTCTTCCAACCGCGGCAGCAAGTCCTTTCTCTGCCGGCAGCAATCAAACGAGTTATAATCTTCCGAACCCGTCCGGGCGGAGTCCGCGTTTCGGGGACGACTTTGGCGAGGGAAGCGGCCGTGGTTTCGGCCTAGCCCTCAGAGTTGGGCAAAAGTTTTGGCTACGGCCGCCTTCAATTCCTGCGGAACGAAAGGCTTGCCGAGCAGGCACACTGAGGGAAAGTTCGGCTCGCCGGGGTCGATGGGCTGGGGCGACCCGGAGGTTAGGATGATGGGTTGAGCTGGGAGACGGATCCTGAGTTGGCGGGCCAGTTCGACACCGGTCATGTGCGGCAGGATATGGTCCGTAATGACGAGGTCGTAATGTGAGGCATGCACTTTTATGAGGGCCTCTTCAGCCGACCCGGCGGTCTCGACTTGATGACCGTCGCCGGTCAGAAACGTTTTAAAGGTCAAGGCGACCAGTGGGTCGTCGTCCACGACCAGGATCCGGCGACCGGCAAGGCTTTCTGAGATTGGCTGCATATCAGGTAAAAGGGTGCCAACGACTCGCTCAGGTTGAACCGACGAGAGTTATAGAGGCAGCCAGCCTTCAATGCCAGAAATTTTTACCGCTCCTGGAATTGGCTTCGAACAGAACCGTCGAGCTTCGAGCCCGCAAACCTTCCCCCGACCGGTTGCGGGTGGCGGAAACTATTTCGCCGGTTTGGCCTTTCTTCGCGGGGCGCGCTTGGGTTTGACGGCTTTGGATGCGGCGCCGGTGGAGGCGTTGGCGGTGGGTGGGGCTGGGTTGGCGCCGCCAGACGGTTTGCGCGGCGCGGTTTTTTGGTGGATCACTTGCCGCATCCGGTCGAGCTTCTTGTCGACCTCGGTTTTGGCCCGATCCAGGCCCTGTTGGCCGAGGTTGATGGCGTCCGAGAGCAAGGAACAGCTCGAGCGGATGCCACTGGAGTAGCTGCCTTCCTGCAGCTCGACGCCCTTGGATTTAAGAAAGCCTTTCAGATGGTGGAAAAGTTCGTCTCGATCAAGTGGTTTCATAAGTATTCCTATTTCGCCCCTTATAAACTTCATTTTGGACGGCAGATCAATTACAGATCCAGGCGGACTTTATAGCCGGCCCGATCGGAGCGGCATTTGACTTGGCAGGGAGCTCTGGTACCGTGCGGGCAGCTCGTTTCCGCTTAGAGTGCGATGGCAAAGAAACTCTCCAGATTCCAACAATTTCGCGCGGACGCCCAATCCCTGCTCGACGCCAGGACCTTGGGCACCACGGGCCAACCGGCCCGCTGGCGACGGTTTGCGCATTTTGGGCTCATGGTGTGGACCAGCTTTCTACGCAACCGCTGCCCGGTGCGGGCCTCCGCCCTGGCCTATGCCACGCTCCTGGCCTTGATTCCCATGCTGGCGGTGGCGATGAGCATTACGAGCAGCTTCCTTAAGAAGGAGGGGGAGGCGGGCATAGAAAAGTTCATCGTCAAACTTGTGGCGACCGTTACGCCGCCCGCGGCGATGAACACTAACCTGGTTGGATCGGCGACGAATTCCACGGACTCCGGCATCGGACCCGGGGACAACACCGGAAGCACTAATCTGGTCACCGGTTCTGCTCCTTCCTCGGGGAACCCAGACGGCACCCAAGCATTGAGCCAGGGCAACAGGGATCCCAACTCTGAAGCACGAAGGTTGGCTGCCACACAAAAAGCGGTGGCGGGAAATATCAACCGGTTCATACAAAATACTCAAAGCGGCGCCTTAGGCGTCACGGGCAGTGTGTTGCTCATCTTCGCGGCGATCTCGATGTTGAGCCGGATTGAAGCCACCTTCAACGACATCTGGGGGGTCAACCGCGGTCGCAGCTGGTTCATGCGGATCGTGTTGTATTGGGGCGTGCTGAGCCTGGCGCCGATGTTGCTCGTCCTCGCCCTGGGTCTGGCCACCGGTCCGCATCTGGAAAGCACGCGGAACTTCGTTTCCACCTTGCCGGTGATCGGGAGCGTCTGTTTCCATTTCGGTCTTCAACTACTGCCGGTGGTGGTCTTGTGTTTAACGTTCGCCGCGTTTTACATGTTGATGCCCAACACCAAGGTGGATTGGCGCGCGGCCCTGGTGGGCGGGCTCGCGAGCGGTTTGCTCTTCCACCTGAACAATGAATTTAGCGTGCTGTATGTCTCGCGGGTGGTTTCCAACAGCAAAATCTACGGCAGCCTCGGCCTGGTGCCCGTTTTCATGATCGGCCTTTACTTCTCCTGGTTGATCCTGCTCTTCGGGGCGCAGGTGGCCTACGCGTTCCAGAATCGCGCGACCTACCTGGAGGAGAAGCAGGTTGAGAACATCAACCAACGCGGGCGTGAATTTGTGGCGTTGCGGCTGATGACCTTGATCAGCCGGCGCTATTTACTGGGCGAACCACCCCTGGGAATAGCGGACATGGCCGAGGAACTCGGCGTGCCAACGCGGCTGATCCAACAAATCATGCAGACGCTTTCCGCGGCGCGTTTGGCTGTCGAAGCGGCGGGATTGGAGACCTCCTATCTTCCGGCCCGCCCGATGGAACAGATCACTTGCCACGATATTCTCCTGGCCATGCGCTCGACGCCGGGTCAGGAGCTCGCGACGCGGGACGAGCCCACGCGCACCGAGGTTTACGGCGAATACCAGCGCATCCAGGAGGCCGAGCGGCAGGCCGCCTCCTCGGTGACCATGCTCGCGCTGGTCGACCGCGCGCAACGCCAGCTCCAGCACGAGCACGCGCCGATTCTCGGGCCCAGTCAAACGGGGTAAAAGCGCACGACTTCCCCTGCCCTGGTGTTTGATCCCCGGGAAAGCAAAATTCGATCCTCCCATTGCACATGATTATCGGCATCCCCAAAGAGATTAAAGAGCAGGAATACCGTGTCGCTTTGTTGCCCTCCGCGGCTTACCAACTCGTTAAGCGCGGGCACCAGGTCTTGGTGGAGCGCGAGGCAGGCAGGGGCGCGGGCTACCCTGATGCGGATTACACGCAGGCGGGCGCGGAATTGGTCAACGACCACCGGACGGTGTTCGAGCGAGCCGACTTGGTAGTCAAGGTTAAGGAGCCGCTGCCGGCCGAGTTTCCGTTGCTGCGCCCGGGCCAGTTGCTCTTCACGTACTTGCACCTGGCGGCGGATCACGGGTTGACTACGGCGCTGATGGGTTCCGGCGTGACCGGTCTGGCTTACGAGACGATCGAAGTGAACCGCCGGCTGCCGCTGCTCGAGCCCATGAGCGAGATCGCCGGACGGATGTCGATTCTCGTAGGGGGTTACTTTCTGGCCAAACACTTCGGGGGAAGCGGAGTGCTGCTGGGTGGAGTCCCCGGGGTGTTGCCGGGGCGGGTGGTGGTGCTCGGCGGCGGGACTTCAGGTATCAACGCCGCGCGCATGGGACAAGGTCTCGGAGCGGATGTCACCATCCTGGAGGTGGATCTCGAGCGGATGCGGTTTCTGGATATCACCTTGCATACCGCGCACACGCTCTACTCCAACGAGGCACACCTGCTGGAACTGCTTCCCACGGTCGATCTGCTGATCGGGGCGGTCTTGTTGCCCGGCGCGCGCGCACCCAAGTTAATCCGGCGTGATATGCTTCGGCGGATGAGGCCCGGGAGCGTCCTGGTCGATATCGCGATTGACCAGGGTGGTTGTGCCGAAACGTCGCACCCGACCACGCACCACAATCCGGTGTTCGTTGAGGAAGGTGTCACGCATTACTGCGTCGCCAACATGCCGGGCGCTTACGCTCGGACCGCCACCCAGGCGCTCACCAACGTTACCTACCCTTACATCGAGCTCCTGGCGGATTCCGGTTTAGCGGAAGCCTGCCAGCGGCAACCCGCGCTCGTCGGTGGCATCAACGTCATGAACGGGAAGCTCACTCAAAAAGCGGTGGCGCAGGCACACGGGATGAGTTGGTCTCCGCCGGCGATTTGATCGGGGCTACTGGATCAGCCCGCGCTTGCGCAGGAGAGCTTCCATGGCTCGGTCCATGAGAGCTTCTGCCAGAGGTTTGGTAACCTCGTCGAGCCGGCCACAGGCGGCCTGCAGATCCTTCGCCTCGCCCACCGCACCCTCCCGCTCTCCCGATGCCACCAGGCGTTCGACCTCGGCCAGGGCGGCTTCGATTTCCTCGCGGTAAGCAGCTTCCAGCTCAGCTGCGCAATCGCTCAATCCTTTGCGCGTCGCGCCGATTAATTCCCGCGCTTTTAAAGCAGCCTCGACCCAGCGCCGCGCGGCCAGATCCTCGAACGCGTGTTCGACCGACTCCTCGACCATTTTTTGAACCGCCGCGTCGTCGACGTCCACGGCGGACTTCATCTCTACGGTTTTTTCAGTGCCGGTTTTGGTATCGCGAGCGAGCACGTGGAGGATGCCATTCGCATCGATCTCGAACTGGACGCCGACGCGAGGGACACCGCGGGGAGCGGATCCAAAGTCGATGGTGAACCGCCCCAAGCTCCAGTTGTCACGAGCACGCTCGCGTTCGCCCTGCAACACGTGGATTAACATGTTGCGTTGGCCGTCCACCGCGGTGGTGAACAGCTCACCCGCTTTCACCGGAATCGTGGAGTTTCGTGGGATAATGACGTTCATCAGGCCGCCAAACGTCTCCAGTCCCAGCGAGAGGGGCGTGACATCCAGCAAGAGCACGTTCCTGAAGCCGCCGCTGAGGATCTCGGCCTGGATAGCCGCGCCCAGCGCGACAGCTTCGTCTGGATTTTGCGAGGTGTTCAGCTCCGGGCCAGCCGCCCGGTGGAAATCAGTTCCTAACCGGAGGCTACCCCGGGTTTCCTCGAACTCGGCGCATTGGAAAAGATCGCGGACAAATTGACGGACCAGCGGCATGCGGGTCTGTCCCCCCACGAGGATGACCTGGTTCAAGTCTGTGGGATCGAGCCGGGCGTCGGCCAGCGAGCGCAGGCAATGCGGACGGGTGCGGGCGACGATATCGCTGGTCAACCGCTCCAGTTCACCGCGGGAAAGCAGGTAGCTGAAACTGAAGTCCGGGGCAAGGAAGGGCAAGGCGATTTCGACCTCGGTCTCCGTGGAGAGCTTGATTTTCGTCTGCTCGGCCGCTTCGCGAACGCGGGCGAGCATCGAGAGTTCCTCGCTCCCCGTGTGGCTCCCGATATCCAGCAAGCGCGGCCCGCCCGACGCCGCGATCTTTTGGAGCAGAAAATCTACAATGGCCTTAACCAGGTCGCCGCCACCGAGGCGGGTGTTGCCGTTGGTTGCCAACACCTGGAACACACCTTGATTCAGCTCGAGAATCGAAAGGTCGAAGGTGCCCCCACCCAAATCGTAGACGGCGATTTTTGAATGCTCCTTGAGCCTGTCCAACCCGTAAGCCAACGCGGCGGCAGTGGGCTCATTGATGATGCGTTCCACCGTCAGGCCGGCGAGTTCGCCCGCTCTCTTGGTTGCGTTGCGTTGCGCATCGTTAAAGTAAGCCGGGACCGTTATGACCGCCCGCGTGACCGGTTCTCCAAAATATGTTTCCGCATCTCGTTTCAGTTTCTTCAGCACTTCGGCTGAGATTTCCTCCGGGCTATAGGCCCGGCCGTTGATCTCAATGGCGACCGGTCCCGAGTCGCGTCCCTGAACCGGATAAGTCACCAGCATTTCCTCCTGGGCCACCTCCGTTCCACGCCGTCCCATAAAACGCTTTACTGAATAAACGGTTTGTCGCGGATGGAGGACTCGGCCCCGCTGGGCGGCAACCCCGACGGCGGGCTGGGCCTCGGCGCCCGGGTAATGGACCACGGAGGGCGTAAGGCGACGGCCCTCGGGATCCGCGATGACCAACGGAATCCCGGAATCCACGGTAGCGACCAACGAATTAGTGGTCCCCAAATCTATACCCACGATCTTGTTCATGGTGTTTGCCCTGCAACAATGAGGCCTCACGCGGCATTTGGCAAATGCCGAGGTTCGCGACGAACCTCGGCCTGCACTTCCAGCCCGCAAACGGAACGGGCGGGGAACGGGCCGCCTGTCACCAGTCGCGGGCGCATCCACACACGGCCGCCGACGGCAAGACCAGAGGCCGGAGCACTGGATTGAAACCGGCTTGTCGGTCCCGCTCCTCTTGGCGCACGCCGGCGGACACTGGACACCCCAAGCCGGCTGCAAGCCGGCGCTCCGGGGGAGTGTGCGGATGCGGTCACTGGTCTCGGAGAGGTCTGAAGGTATTGAAGTTCGTCCGCGCTCTCCTTATGTTGCGTTTGTGCGCTGCATCATCACCGCCGGTCCGACCTATGAGCCGCTCGATCAGGTGCGGCGCCTCATCAATTTTTCCACCGGTCGATTAGGCTCCGCCTTGGCGGCCTTTCTGGCCAACCGTGGACACGAAGTAAAACTGCTGCTGGGGGAACAAGCTACCTACCGGGACCCGGGCGTGGCTCACCTGGCGGAGACATTCACGACCACCGCGGATCTGCGGGAGCGTTTGAAGAGCCACGGGCCGGCAGCGGCGGTGTTTCACGCCGCGGCGGTGAGTGATTTCACGTTTGGCCAGGTATGGGCGCGATCTCCGGAAGGTGATTTGACTCCCATGAAAGCGGGGAAGATCTCGACGCGGCAGGGAACGTTGCTCGCCGAATTATTGCCCACGCAGAAGATCATCTCCGAGCTGCGAGGCTGGTTTACTGCCTCGATTATCGTGGGGTGGAAATATGAGGTGGATGGAGATCGGGCCGGTGTGCTGGCGCTGGCACAGCGGCAGACTTCCGAATGCCGGACGGACGCCTGCGTCGCTAATGGGCCCGCCTACGGACCTGGGTTTGGCCTGGTGAAAAGAGGAGAGGAGTGCGTCAACCTTCTCGACGAGACCGCCCTTTTCGAATCCCTGGCTGGGATGATCCGTTGAGCCAGGGCAACGTCCGACCGTAAATCCTTATGTCCTTTTGCGGGTTCTTGTGGCAATGAATTCATGTGCACTTGGCTCATCTACGACTCCGCGACTTCCGCAACTACGCGCGGTTGGACGTTGATTTTGGGCCCGGATTCCACCTGTTGCTCGGCGACAACGCCCAAGGAAAAACAAACATTCTCGAGGCGATCTATTTGATCGCGACCCTGCGCTCTTTCCGGGGGGTGGGTGGGGCCCAGATGGTCCGCCACGGTCAGAAGGGTTATTTTGTCGGGGGACAGGTCGTAAGCCAGGGCCAGCACGAGACCAAGATGTATTGGTCCGCGCGCGAGCGCAGCCTGAACCTGGATGGTGGGCCGGTGCGGAGGCTCTCCGACTATCTCGGGGTGCTGCGTGCCGTGGTATTTTGTACCGAAGATTTAATGCTCGTCAAAGGTCCGGGGCGGGCTCGCCGCCGGTTTATGGATTTGCTGCTTTCCCAAACGCACCCGACCTATCTCTCCTCATTACAGCGCTACACGCAGGCGTTGCGCTCGCGCAACGCGATGCTGAAGCAACCCGTTTTGGACCCCGCAGCACTGGAGGGTTTCTCGCGCGAACTGGTCACTGCGGGCGAGGAGATCACCCGCATGCGTCGCGAATTGGCGCCGGCGTTTGCCCCGCTCGCCGGCTCGGCCTACCGGCGGATCTCCAATGACGCAGAAGAGCTGAAGATGGTGTATGGGCCTAGCGTAAAGACCGACTTTGCCGTGGAATTGGCACAGTCGCGGGCTCGCGAGCGGACCTATCGCTCGACCGTCATCGGGCCCCACCGCGACGAAATGGACCTCTTGCTCAATGATCGTCCCGCGGCGCAATTCGGCAGCGAAGGCCAAAAACGCACGCTGGCGATAGCCCTGAAAATGGCCCAGGCCGCTTACCTCACCACCCTGCACGGCGCACCGCCCGTGTTGCTCATCGATGATATCATGGGTGAACTGGATCTTAAACGGCGCAGCGGGTTGTTGCCTCTACTGGAGCAAGCTCACCAGTCTCGCGGCCAGGTGTTCATGACTGCGACGGAGCAGAACTGGCCCAAGGAGATTGGAGCGGGCGCGCAGACGTGGGTGGTGCGCGAAGGGAAGATGAGCAAGGAGATTCAGAGGGAGGGTTGATCGAACGTCAGGGCTGGGCGGGGGCGAATCGCAGGGCGAGAGATGGGCTGGGGCTGTGGTTTGCGCCGCCATTGGGAGGCTGGACCATACCTTAGCCATACGAGATGCGAAGGCTCGAAGCCGACTGCAAGTCGGCGCTCCCCGGCGGTTACGGCGTCCGCTTTTCCCTTTTCCCACCGGCGCTGGCACGGCTATGTTGGTTCATGCGAATTTTGTCCGGCATACAGCCTTCCGGGTCACTGCACCTGGGGAATTACTTCGGCATGATGAAGCCCGCCATCGAGCTCCAGGAGAAAGGCGACGCGTTTTACTTTATTGCCGATTATCACTCGATGACCTCGCTGTTCGATGCGAAGGAACGCCGGCAGAATTCCCTGGATGTCGCCCTGGACTTTCTGGCCTGCGGGTTGGACCCCCAGCGGACGGTGTTTTTTCGGCAGTCCGATGTGCCGGAGGTGACGGAATTGACGTGGATCCTCGGTTCCGTAACTCCGATGGGGTTGTTGGAGCGATGCCACTCTTACAAGGACAAGCTGGCAAAGGGAATTTCCTTCAATTTCGGCCTGTTCGCTTACCCGGTGTTGATGGCCGCCGACATACTCATCTACGACTCGAACGTGGTTCCCGTAGGTCAGGATCAAAAACAGCATGTCGAGGTCACCCGGGACATCGCGGTGAAATTCAATGAGCAGTACGGAGAGACCTTCGTGATTCCCGAGCCTCAAATCCGGACCGAGGTGGCCAAAGTGCCGGGAACGGATGGCGAAAAGATGAGCAAAAGCTATGGGAACGCGATCGAGATTTTCGGGGACGAGAAGACGCTGCGCAAAAAGATTATGGGCATCAAGATGGACAGCCGGACCCCGGAGGAGCCAAAACCCGATGCCGACAAAAACCTGGCGGTTCAACTGCTCCGGTTGGTCGCGCCCAGCGAAGTTGCGCGTGATTTTGAGGAGCGATTGCGCGCCGGAGGTCTTGGTTATGGGGATCTGAAGAAGGGCCTGTTTGAGAATTACTGGAATTATTTTGCGGAGGCACGAGTTAAGCGGGCTGAACTGGCCTCGAACCTAGATAGTGTAGAAAAGATTCTAGCGGAAGGAGCGGCCAAAGCCCGGGTGGTCGCCGATAAAGTGCTCGGTCGTGCTAAATCGGCGTGTGGACTTTCCTGAAGAGACCTCCTCTCCCCGTTGCGGGGAGAGGGTGGCCTCGCTTACGGGTGTGCGGCGAAACGCACAGTGGCACGAAAGCGGACTCCTGCTAAATAGAGGTCAGCAAACAGTCACAGTTTGTTTTGTGGTTGGTTGTAGTGATAGGGGTCGGCGGAATTAAATACGCCCTTGCAACCGGGAATTGAACCCGCCGGCCCCTTCTTCAAATCGGCTCGTCTCCTGCGTTTCCGGCCCTCACATCAACTTGAGCTTGGGCAGATCCTGGGAGTCTACCAGGCCGACCGGCTCACGGCGTGCGTTTACGACGATCAAATCGTCGATGTTCCGTTCGTTGAAAATTTTCAAGGCCGCGGCCGCCAACGCGTCCTCGCGAATGCAGATCGGGTTCCGGGTCATGACTTGCTTGAGGCCTCGACGGAGGAGTTCCACGTCGGCGGCCATATGGCGGCGGAAATCACCATCCGTGAACACACCCACGAGCTTCCCTTTT
>Ga0105240_10003974_pt1 | contig 22818 bp, 19 predicted proteins | sample KBSC54metaG_FD_80426 | JGI IMG/M metagenome (GOLD analysis project Ga0105240, IMG submission 80426) | Corn rhizosphere microbial communities from Kellogg Biological Station, Michigan, USA - KBS C5-4 metaG | ecosystem: Host-associated > Plants > Roots > Rhizosphere > Soil | place: Michigan, USA... | reverse complement strand
CTGCTGTCGCTACTGATCGAAATCAAACGTTCGGGTAGCACCATCGCCGGCTACGGAGCTCCAGCCAAGGGCAACACGCTGCTCAATTATTGCGGCATCGGCCGCGATTTCCTTGATTACACCGTCGACCGCAACCCGCACAAGCAGGCGCACTTTCTCCCCGGGTCTCATATCCCGGTGCTGGCGCCGGAGAAAATCAGGGAAACCCGTCCGGATTACGTATTCGTTCTTCCATGGAATCTGGCCGGCGAGATTATGGAGCAGTTGGCCTTTATTCGTGATTGGGGCGGCCGGTTTGTCGTTCCTATCCCGAAGCCGGAGGTTCGCTCTTGAAGTTCATTGAGACTCCGCTACCTGGAGCATTTCTGATCGAGCCCGTGCGGCTTGAGGATGAGCGGGGTTTCTTCGCCCGCACCTTCTGTCAGCGTGAGTTTGAAGAGCATGGTTTGAATCCGCGTATTTGCCAGTGCAATATTTCGTACAACCGTTCTGAAGGCGCGCTACGTGGTCTCCATTATCAGAAGCCGCCCGACCCGGAGGCCAAGCTGGTAAAGTGCATTCGCGGAGCGATCTATGACGTGATTGTCGACTTGCGCCCCGGATCACCGTCGTTTGCCAAGTGGTACGCGGCCGAGTTGTCCGGCGATAATCGCACGATGCTTTACGTTCCGGAGGGATTCGCGCATGGATTCCAGACCCTGACCGGTGACGCCGAGGTCTTGTATCAAATGTCCGAGTTCTATAAACCTGAAGCCACTGGCGGAATTCGGTGGGATGACCCGAGGCTCGGGATCGTCTGGCCGCGCAGTGAGCCGATTCTTTCGGCGCGAGACCGTGCGCTGCCGCTTCTAGACGAGGTCTTTGCCGTCCGGTAAAGCCATGGAACCCGAAGTCACAGTTCTCATTCCGGTCCGCAACGGTGAGAATTACATCGCTCAGGCGATCGAATCGGTTCTTGAGCAGACTTTCACTCACTGGACGCTGGTCGTTCGCGATAACCGTTCCAAAGACGGCACACGGGACGTGGTGGCACGCTATTTGTCCGACCCGCGAATCAGGTTGATCGACGGGGATTCCGACTTGAGTATGGCGGGCAATTTTAACAGGTGCCTTGACGCGGTTCGCACCAAATACTACATGATCCTCTGCCATGACGATTACTTCTACTCACCTTGCGCTATTGAAACCGCCTATGAAGTGCTGGAAGCGCATCCATCGGTACCTTCGGTTTATACCGATTTGATGTACGTAGACGCCAAACGCGTCCCGATCACTACTCGCCGGTTTCGCCGCTCGGGACTGATCGATTGCGTTACTGTCCTCCGTGGTTCGATCCTTAATATGCGGAACATGTTTGGGATCTCGTTGTTGTCTCGAACGTCTGCACTCGGCAACCTTCGCTACGACGAGACCTTGCCTTACATCATCGATATCGACCTTTCGGCGAGAATCGCCAAGGACAAACAGGTTTATCACATTCCGGAGATGCTGCTGGCCAACCGCTACCACGCCGACAACCAGACGCATCGTCTTCAGGGCGGCATCTTCGCGCAACTTACGACACTTGCGGAAAGGCAAAGGGTACCTCTCAGCAAGTTGGATCGGGTACGGATGAAGGTATCGGCCAGCTATACGAGCGCTGCCAGACAAGCCTTCCTGATTTATGCCCGCGGCCTCGCTTCGGCCCGCTCTTTTGGATCCAAGCCGAGGTCCGACAGTGCCAACAACGGGCACGCTTAAGATCTGCTACAGCGCCACTTCCAGGCGTCGAGAACCATCTTCTTTATGTCAATATATTCCGCCTTCCAGTCGAGAATGCGGCCAGCCAGTTCGGCGTTGGCGACCAACTCGGGGCAATCGCCTGGCCGCCGTGCTCCGAACCTCGCGGGTACTTGGCGACCCGTGACTTCTTCGACCGCTCGAATTACTTCGCGGACCGAAACTCCTACACCCGTGCCAAGGTTCATGTACTTCGTGGAGCCGTCGGCAATCAGATAATCAACCGCCAATCCGTGGGCTCGGGCGAGATCCGATACGTGGACGTAATCTCGGATGCATGTGCCATCCGGTGTGGGATAGTCGGTGCCGAAGATTTCGAGTTCCCTGCCAGAATCGGCAGCGGCTAACGCGAGAGGCACAAGATGAGGTTCCGGGTCGTGGCATTCGCCTGTGTGCCCTTCCGGATCGGCTCCGCACGCGTTGAAGTACCGTAAAGTGACAGATCTGACACCATAGGCGTTTGCGTAGGCGTGTATGATCTTTTCTACCATCAACTTACTCAGGCCATATGGGCTCACGGGGTTTTGAGAGGCGCTCTCCAGGATGGGCAGGTTCTCCGGCGTTCCGTAAGTAGTGCAAGAGCTCGAGAACACAATTTTGTGCACGCCCTCGGCTAACATCGCATTCAAAAGGCTAATGGAGCCGGTAATGTTGTTATCGAAATAGATCGACGGATTAATAACTGACTCGCCAACATAAGCGAGGGCAGCAAAATGCAGCACTACTTCTGGCCGGTATGTTTGGAGCACCTGCTGTATTCGTTCTTGATCGCGCACGTCCCCGATCTCGAGCGGTCCCCATTGCACGGCCCAGGCGTGACCTCGACTGAGATTATCGAAGCTGATCGGCACGATGCCCCGGCCTGCCAAGTACTTGCAAGCATGGCTGCCGATATAACCTGCACCACCTGTTACCAAGACGTTCATAGAGCGATCTTCGTGTTCTCCGGATCTAAGCCGAGCCGGCGGAAAGAGAGTCGACACTGCGGACGTGCGTCACAGGGGTGACCCCGGACCCGATACGCTCCCTAACAATGTAGTTTGGGCGACCCTTAACCTCCTCAAAAATGCGTTCCAAATATTCGCCGATGATGCCAAGTGAGAGCAATTGTATTCCTCCGAGGAATAGGATGGACATTACTGTCGTTGCATAACCCGGCACCAGACCGAGCCCTATACGCGTGAAGAATTCTTTAAAAATGAGCCGGCTGAACGTGAATATGATTCCGATAAGCGAAAGCAACGAGATCCACAATCCAAGATGGCTCGCCAGACGCAACGGTACCGCAGAAAATGAGAAGACTCCATCTTTGGCGAGTTTCAACAGCGACGAAAACGTGTATTTTGGTTCCCCAGCCGCCCGCTCGGAGCGTTCGTATGCAAGGCCTATCTGCCGATAGCCAGACCACGCCCGTAATCCTCTGACGAACCGCCTCTTCTCTGGTAGCGCTGTTATGGTATTAACGACGCGCCGATCCATTACGCAAAAATCACCAGAGTCCAAAGGCATGGGAAATGGCACCATTGCGGCGAGGAGACGGTAAAAAGCCCAGTAGCCCGTGCGCTTTAAAATCCCCTCTTTGCGCTTGTGCCGTATGGCGTAGATTACCTCGTATCCTTCCGACCACTTTTCTAGAAAGCGGTTAACTTCCTCCGGAGGGTCTTGTAGATCGGCGTCCATAATCACGACCACATCGCCGTCCGCATGATCAAGACCGGCCGACACAGCAGCCTGATGGCCGAAGTTGCGCGAGAAGCAAAGCGTCCGCCACCGTGGGTCCTTATCGTGTTGATGCCTCAAAAGCGCGAGCGTTCCATCGCGAGAACCGTCATCAATACACAATACGTTCCACGCGTACGGCCAGCTATCGGCGGCAGCAGTGACCCGGCGGAAAAGTTCGGGCAGCACCGCCTCCTCGTTATAACAGGGAATCACAATTGTGACGCACTTTGCCATATCGTCAGTGGCGAGTTTGGGTAGTTTACCGATTTTGGTCAATCAACGTCGCCGCTCGGGAGCGACTGCAAACGAGCATTACTCACAAGTATACAGTCGCTGCTCACGGTGGTTGGCTGAACCGAGGGTATCAGGATCGTTCAGCCTCTTTATCGGTTCCGAAGCAGGTGAAGCCCGTTCGCTAGACTTAAAGACAATGCGTTGCTTTGTGACAGGAGGAGGAGGGTTCATCGGCTCGCGCGCCGCAAGGCAAATGGTGGCTGAGGGCTGGGACGTCGCCATTCTGGCTTTTCCCGGAGAATCGTTGTGGCGGATCGACGACATTCGGAGCCGTCTACAGGTATTGGAGGCGGAGCTATCGCAGGTCGAGGTCATCGCCGATTTTCTGTCTTCGTGGCGTCCCGAGACATGCTTACATACGGCCTGGTATGCGGAACCCGGCAAGTATCTCGAAGCAGCAACGAATGTCGACTGTATGAAGGAGAGCCTCTCGCTGTTAGAGAATCTCATCGCGTCTGGCTGCAAGAACGTCGTGATGCTGGGAAGCTGCGCCGAGTACGACAGCGATCCTGGCTTTCTGAAAGAGGACGGCCCCGTACGTCCGGCTACGCTTTATGCGGCCGCGAAACTGGCTACCAGCCTTGTGGCCGGAAAACTTGCCGCGCGCGGGGGGGTGAAGTTGTCGTGGGCGCGGATGTTTTATCTTTTCGGACCGGACGAAGATCCGCGGCGGATGGTTCCAGCGGTGATCAATGCCTTGCTGGAACACCGCGAGTTCCAGGCAACGGAGGGCGGCCAAATCCGCGACTACTTGCATGTGGACGACGCAGCGTCCGCGCTCATCGCCTTGCTCCGCGAAGGTGCTTCGGGCGTGTTCAATGTGTGCTCCGGAGAGCCGGTGACGGTGCGCCGCATCATGCAGATGATCGGTGAGGAAATCGGGTGTCCCGAGTTGATTCACTTCGGTGCGATACCATACCGTAATTGGGAGCCGCCGTTCATCTGCGGCGATTCTTCGCGGCTACGGCGTTTGGGGTGGGCTCCGCGGCTGGAGTTACGCGATTCGATACATTTGACTATCGAACATTGGCGCTCGAAGTTGAGCGGGAAAATCTAGCTCGCAAAGGGCCGGACGCGGGCATCGACATTCGGAAGTAACAGTCCCGTCCTCCGTGACCCAGGCTCTGTTTTGCGGGCTGTTACTTTAAAGTTTAGGAAATCATGATTATCACCATAGATACAAGTGCCAGGACCCTAGTTGTCGAGCGAAACGGGGACAGTATCCAGACGCCGCTGTACTCGAAGGAAGCCTTTGAGCTGATCAGCCAAGAATGGGTTCGCCTTGGCTGGAACCAGAAGTATCCTTACACTTTCAGTTGGCTTGGGCGGCCGATCATTCAGCTTCCCGAGGATCTTATTCGTATTCAGGAAGTGATCTACCGCCTGAAGCCGGACGTCGTGATTGAGACTGGGGTTGCGCACGGCGGAACGCTTATTTTCTACGCGAGCTTGTGCAAGGCGATGGGGCATGGACGCGTGATCGGCATCGACATCGAGATCCGTCCGCACAACCGTGCCGCCATTGAGAGCCACATTCTCTCTTCCTATATCACCCTGGTTACCGGGGATGCAATCGCCGCCGAGACAGTTGCTCACGTGCACTCGCTGGTTCGGCCGGACGAGCGGGCGCTAGTGATCCTCGACTCCTGCCATACCAAGAGTCATGTGCTTGGCGAACTGAATGCCTATCATGATCTGGTGAATCCTGGCTCGTACATCGTGGCTACCGACGGCGTCATGCAGTTTGTCGCCGACGTGCCGCGTGCGGGCGCGAACTGGGATTGGGATCATCCGTCCGCGGCTGCCTCGGAGTTCGCCGCAGCGCATCCGGAATTCCTACTCGAGCAGCCTGCCTGGCCATTTAACGAGAGCGAACTGTCGGAAAACGTAACGCACTGGCCGGGCGCATGGCTACGGCGTATTTGATCGCTTACTGCTTGATTGCATCACTTGTCCGAGGGCGTCTTCCCTGACCATGGCCGTCAACTTCTCGTCCAATTTGCGCTGTTTTGAAAAAAGCACCAGAATGAGGAACGCCAGGCCGGGGATCGACAGGTACAAGATCAAATCTACGCCCCGGCCGATTCCCACGGCCTGGGCCAGCCGTGTGGCGAGCTCGGGGCGGGCGACGAGCACAAGAGCGCAAGTAAAAACCAAGATGATGATCAGCCCGTCGGCTGCTTTGGATCGTAACCGGGTGAAGTATAGGATCGTGATGATCGCCAGGACGGCGATCAAAATAGGCTGGGCGGGAATCATCTGAAGATCCTCGATACCAACAGGTCGAACAGAATGTTCAGCGAGCTGGAAAATCGTTGTCCTTTCTGCATCGAGTATTCAGAATAACGAATCGTAATGGGAACCTCGACATATCGAAGGCGGCCCTCCCGGATGCGCTGGAGAATTTCAGTGGCGTGCGCAAACCCGGTTTCCTTCAGCTCAATCCGTTGCAGCGCCAGGCGGGACATGGCTCGAAATCCGTTGTGAGCATCGGACAAACGAACCCCGGTCAGTAGCCACGAGAGGAGGATGCCGCCCCGGAGCAGGATTCGCCTCTGCCAAGGCACGATTGCGGCGTCTTCCGTTCGCAGAAAACGGGATCCGAGAACGATGTCAGCGGAGCCGCCAAGGATAGGAGCGATCAGATTTTCGATTTGATGCCAATCGTGTTGGCCGTCCGCATCGAAGTGCACAACGACATCCGCACCTGCGCGAAGCGCGTAGGTCATGCCGGTCTGAAGGGCGGCGCCTTGCCCTAAATTGACCTTATGGCGAATATAGACCACGGGAAGTTCTTTGATGTTGCTTGTGTTGTCGGTCGACCCGTCGTCAACGACCACGATTGTGTGTCCGGTGTTCAGCAGCGGCTGTATATTTGCCTTGAGGACAGATCCTTCGTTATACGCGGGCACGATGACAACGACCAGTTTGGCGTTCGTCATGCCGCTCGGCTCGTATATACTGGAGTGGCGGCGCAGACCTCAATCGTGCTGGGATTGCGCAAAAGCGCAGCGATGCGGCGAGCACGGGAGCTTCGAGAAGGACGGTTCTGCCCGAAAAAAGCGATCAAACACACCATTTTGACAGTACCACGATTGCCGTGCTGGCGTTGTTCGGGTTGTTCGCCACGGCATTTGCGGTCGTGATACCTCCCCTTCAACTCAATGATGAGCACGGCCATTTCGTCCGCGCCTACCTGATCTCCCGCGGCGAATTCATCGGACATCCGGATTCGCAGTTGCCTGCGCCTGTGATGGCGTTTGTCCGGCGTTATCCTGAGTGGAGTTTTAAGCCGGACCCCCGAGTTTCTTTCCGGGAACTCGCCGCTGAATTAACGGCCCGGGACGTGTCGGGATCTAACAACAACTCGGAGCCGGTTCGAGACGATGCCGAGCACAGATATTTACAGTGGGCAGTGCGGGGCGCAAACATTTATTGTCCCATTGTCTATTTACCTGCGAGTTTAGGAATACTCGCCGCCCGGGTTCTACGCTTCACGCCGTTGGCAATGATGTATATGGCGCGAATCGCCAATGTCCTTTTTGTGCTCCTGGCGCTGTGGATTGCATTCCAGGTTTCGCGATCCTTTCCAGCTCTCATCGCGGCGGTTGCGCTCATGCCCATGACTTTGCATCAGACCGGCGGGATATCCGGGGACGCGGTCACGATTGCAGTTTCCATCCTTGGCTTCGCACTCGTGTTCCGTACCAGGGAAGAGCAGGTGGATCGGCGTTATTTGCTTGTATTGCTAATTTTCTTCGCCGTGTGGGGACTCTGCAAGGCGAGTATCTGGGCTTTGCCTTTCATACTTTTAGTATCTCCGTCTCAATTCAGCTCAAAGCGCCGGTACCTGGTTTATCTCGCCGCCGGAGCTTGTGGCGTGGTTATGACGCTAGCGGTCTGGCAGATGATGAATCATGCAAATCTGGAAGAACTTCGGATCGCCCGGTTGGCTCGCGGAATCGACATGTCCGCGAATACCAGGATGATCATTCGTCACCCGCTCGCGGTTCTTCGCAACATTCTGGACCTGATCCAGCTAAACATGAACACCTACATCGCTCAGTTCATCGGGGCGTTCGGATGGGCCAAGTTCCGGCTTCCGTTGGTGCTCAGAATTCCGTATCTCCTTCTGCTTATATTTGTCGCGGCTACCGAGCGGCTATGTAAGCCTCTGGGGATCTACGAACGGGTGATACTTCTTGGAGGTTTTCTTCTTGCGGTGCTCACGATTCACGTGGTGATCTTTTTCTCGGATGCCACCTGCGCCGGCGATCAGGCCGGCGTCGCCACCCGGTGTTTTGAGGCCTCGGCTGGCATTCAGGGGCGATACTTCATCCCTTTTTGCCTGGCCGGTCTATTGGCGCTCAACCAGCAATGGTTTAACTTCAGCTCCCAGCGGTTGATGAGACTCGTTGCGGGCGTCGCGAGCTTTACCGCGCTGATCTCGCTTTGGATGATCAGTCTGTTTTACTACGCGTAACGGGAACGTGTATCACACGCAACGGCTCGAATGCTGTAGGATAGTTTTCAGAATTTTTGTAGTCACATCGGTGACGGTCGTGATTCGAGGCGGCTGACCCAGTGAATATTGGACCTCCAAGTGAGAGCTGTCCGGGAATCAATTGTCTAAGCCGCGAAATCTGGACCTGATCGCTTCGTCTGTTTTCATCACGCTGGTAAGCGCCGTGGCGGCCTACTACCGCGCCTTTTCAAGTCTGGCGCTCTACGATGATGAAGGCACCATGATGATGACCGTGAAGCGGTTCTTTGAAGGGAACGCGCTTTACGATCAGGTTGCCTCGGTCTACGGACCGCTCTACTATTTCTACGAATGGTCGGCCCACACTCTCGCCCGCATTCCGCTTTCGCATGACTCCGTGCGGTTGGTCTCCATCACCTTCTGGGTCGGGGCCGCGCTCATGGTGTTCCTGCTGGTGTACCGGGCAACCGGCTCGCTTCTGTTGGGCGCGTTGATGCATATCCTGGCTTTTCGGGCGATGCGTTTCATCGGAGATGAGCCCGCGCATCCTCAGGAAGCTTGTATTTTTCTGCTCATGGCCTTTGGGCTTGCATGCTATACCGCAAACCGCACGTGGCGGATGGCGTGGCTCGGAGCGCTTGCCGGCGCAATGCTGGCCACCAAGATCAATCTCGGTATTTTCGCCGTCCTTGCGCTGGCCGCCGGGTTTGCCTATGCAATGCGGCCGGGAGCAATACGGACCGCTGCAGTATTCGCGGCATCGGCTGGGGCACTGGTCTTTCCGGTCCTGTTGATTTGGGGCTATCGCGAGGAATGGTGGGCCGTGAGACTCTGCGCTGTCGTAGTCATTTCGCTAGCCGCCGTCATTTTGACGATCTCGCACATAGAGTGGGACATTCACATTCGCATCCGCGATATGGTTGTCGCGGGACTCTCGTGCGCCGCGGCAATCGCAGCGATTTGCTCTTTTCCGCTGGCACACGGCAGCACGATTCAGGGGATGGTCGAATGGCTGATCGTCAAACCGCGAACAATTTTCGGCCACGTCTGGTTTCTGCCCGCTCCCGTTGATCCAGTTGCTCCGTTGTGGGCTGTGAGCGGATTGATATTTGCCTGGTACGTGGCAACGAAACGGCTCAGCTCTTCCGTTATTGAAAAAGCGAAGCTTGTGTTTGGTACGGCGGTGATCCTGCTTTGTACCGCGAGTCTCTACAGTGATCTGATCAACTTCGCCACGCCGTTCATCTGGTTGGTTGCCGTTCGTCCGGAGAAGTCCGCGCCCGGCAGTCAGGATAGCTTCGCGCGTGCGGTCCTCGCGCTTGCCGGTGTCATACAAGTGCTTTACGTTTACCCGGTAGCCGGATCGCAGATCCAATTCGCCGCGATTTTTTTGATCGCACTTGCCGGAGTCTGCCTCTGGGATGGCATTCCACTGCGAGTGTCGAGTGCGATTCCGGTGGCTGCACTGGCGGTGATGGGTGCATGTTATCTAGGCCTGGCGTGGCGCGTACACGCTTACTATGAAACCCTGGAGCCGTTGGGCTTGCCCGGCGCGGAGCGCCTGCACCTTGAACCCGAAATGGCGGCGGCAGTCCGCGCAATCGCCGGCCAAGTGAACGCTTCCGCCTGCACGATGCTGGTGACCGAGCCCAGCCTGTTCAGCTTCAACTTCTGGACCCACGTACCCGCCCCCGATGGGTTGCCGGGCGCGTGGGTGATCTTCCTGAGTGACGCCGAAGAGGAACGGATCGTGCAGCAAGTGGCGCGCGATCCGCACGCCTGCGTGATCCGCAGGCAGGACATTGTCGACCAATGGACACGGCACGGCGACGTTTCTTCACAGCCATTGGTGCGGTATATCCGGGAGAACTTCCGGACGGTGTATGAAACGTATGGTTATTGCTTTATGGTGCGAAAACCTGGAGTTTCCGCGCTGCAGCTAAACACGTCATTTTGACGGCACGACGGTTCTCACTTCAGTGAGCTAAGCGCTGCTGCGGTACGTATTCAGGATCAGCTTGCACCGTGAAACGTCGCGGTCAGCCGGGGAGTCGTATGACGGCAGATTGCCAATCGCGCAGGTCAGGTATTGTAAGAGGCGCGATTGTTGATCCGGGGTCAGCTCGAGCTCTGAAGGTCCGGCGCTAGACTTCTTGAGCGACCGCTTCCACCGGTTGCGGCAAGTCTTTCTTAAACTTGCATTCCGCATTCGGACACTGCGCCACTGGGCCGGCTTTGAGCCACTTTTCGATGAGATAAGGGCTGCTGCAATTCGGGCAGGTCTCCATGATCGGCTTGCCCCAAGCAACAAAATCGCAGTCGGGATAGCGATTACATCCATAGAACGTCTTGCCCCGCTTGCTGCGCCGTTCTACCACTTCGCCGTCGCTGCACTTCGGACAGGGGACGCCGATGGTCTTCTGCTTAACGTATTTGCATTTCGGATAATTACTGCACGCGACGAACTCGCCGAAGCGGCCGTATTTCTGCACCAGGTTGTTCTGGCATTGTGGACACTTTTCATCCAGCGGAACGTCCGCCTTCTTCTGCTCGCCGCCGATCTGCTTGGTGGTCTTGCAATCCGGGTAGCCGGAACAGGCGTAGAACTGCCCGAAGCGCCCCTTCTTCAGCACCATAGGACGCCCGCAGTTTTCGCAGTATTCCTCGGCGTCCTGCTCGGTCAGGTCGGCCTTGTCCAGATCCGGTAAATCGACCGTAAGCTCGCGCGTGTTGGTGCATTCCGGGTAGCCAGTGCAGGCGATGAAGCTGCCGTGCTTGCCCCACTTGATCACCATCGGCTTGCCGCACTTGTCGCAGATCAGGTCGGTAGGCTTCTCCATCCGCTTGATATCGGTCATCTGCGTTTCCGCGCGGACCAAATCGATTTTCAAGCGCTCGTAGAATTCCGACATGGCCACGCGCCAGTCGATTTTGCCGTCTTCTATTTCGTCGAGTTCTTCTTCCATCCGCGCCGTGTACTTCACGTCGAAGATGTGGTCGAAGCTCTCCACAAGCAGATCCGTCACCACCATGCCAAGCTCGGTGGGAGTGAAGCGCCCGCCATCCTTCTTCACGTATTCGCGTTCCTGAATGGTCGACAAAATTGACGCATACGTGGACGGCCGGCCAACGCCGTTGGCCTCCAGTTCTTTCACCAGCGTTGCTTCGTTGAAACGCGGCGGCGGTTCGGTGAAATGTTGTTCGGGCAGGATCGATTTGAACTTCAGGTTCTCGCCCTCGGTCACCGCGGGCAGGCGGTTCTTCAGTTCTTCGTCCTCTTCGTCCTTCTGATCCTTGCCTTCCTCGTAGACGGCCAGAAAACCGTCGAACTTCGGCACTGAACCAGTGGCTCGGAATGTATACTTTGCATTGTCTTTGCCCGTGGCATTGACGTCGATCGTTGTCTGATCAAATACGGCCGGCATCATCTGGGAAGCGATGAAGCGCATCCAGATCAGCCGGTACAGCTTCATCTCGTCTTCGGCGAGATACTTCTCCACTAATTCCGGAGCGCGCATCGCCGATGTCGGCCTGATCGCTTCGTGCGCGTCCTGAATCTGCGCGTCTTTCTTACCTTTGTAAATGTTGGGCGTCGGCGGCAGATATTGCTGGCCGAACCGCGACCCGATCAACTCACGCGCTTCGAGCAACGCGTCGTTAGAAACGCGCGTGGAATCGGTACGCATATAAGTGATAAGACCGACCGACCCTTCCTCTCCAAGCTCCACGCCTTCGTACAGGCGCTGGGCGAGCATCATGGTGCGCTTCACACTGAATCGCAGCTTGCGCGAGGCTTCCTGCTGCAGGGTCGACGTGATGAACGAAGCGACCGGGTTGCGGCGCTTCTCGCGAGTTGTAACGGATTCTACTATGTACTGGGAGCCATCGAGCTGCGTGACGATGTCGGTGGCCACCTGCTCGTTTGGAACCTCGATCGCCTCGTCGTTTTTCCGGGTGAAGTGCGCCTTCAGAACCGGCGTCTTCTTGGCGTTCAACTGGACGTCGATCGTCCAATATTCCTTCTTCAGGAAGGCGCGGATTTCCCTTTCGCGCTCGACGATCAGGCGCAGCGCAACGGTCTGCACGCGTCCGGCGGAAAGGCCGCGGCGGACTTTGTCCCAAAGCAGCGGCGAGATTTTGTAACCCACCAGACGGTCGAGCACCCGGCGCGCCTGCTGCGCTTCCACCAAGTGAATATTGACGTCTTTCGGATGGTCGAACGCCGCCTTGACAGCTTTGGCGGTGATTTCGTTGAACATCACCCGGAAGATAGCGGGCCCATTCTTCTTGCCGTGTAATTCCTCCCACAGGTGATAGCAAATCGCTTCGCCCTCACGGTCAGGATCGGCTGCGAGGTAGACGGTCTCTACGCCTTTAGCTGCTTGTTTCAGCTCGGTTATGAGCTTTTTCTTACCTTCGATGATTTGATAGTCGGGTTGAAAGTCGGTATCGACTGCGACAGCGAGGTCCTTCTTAGGAAGGTCCTTCACGTGGCCGAGCGACGCCTTTACGACGTACGTCTTGCCGAGATATTTACCGATCGTTTTCGCCTTCGCCGGCGATTCGACGATGACGAGAGAGTTTGCCATTGAAATCCTTATCTACCGTACTAAGCGGAACTACCACACTTTAACAAAGTTCAGGCCGGGAAGTTTCTTTATGAGGCCGAGCATCTCCAATTCGAAGAGCGCTGCACTGACTTCTGATGACGATTGGAACTCCAAAGATTCAAGGAGGGAATCCAGAGACGTCTTTTGGTCTACCTTCAATTTTGCAAGAAGTTCTTTCCGTAGAGGAGCTTGCGGGCCTTCCGGGAGTTGGGCGATTTCCTCGCCCAGAATCTCGCGCTGGCCGTTCACAATCAGCCGCCGGCGATCCTCCGGTTGCAGTTCCACGATAACATCATTCCATTCTTGCACAAGCTTTGCCCCCTGCTTGATAAGGAGATTTGGACTCCAACTCATCTCGGAGGTGATATTTCCAGGTACCGCGAAGACCTCGCGGCCCTGCTCCATGGCCAGCTTGGCCGTGATCGACGAACCGCTGTATTGTGCTCCTTCCACAATCAGAACGCCGACGCTCATACCGGCGATGATCCGATTGCGAACCGGAAAATTCTGAGGGTAGGGCGGCGATCCCATGGGGAATTCGGAAATGAGCAGTCCGTTGGCTGCGATTTCAGACGCAAGCTTCTTGTTTTCAGACGGATATACGACGTCGACGCCACAGCCAAGCACCGCGATGGTATTTCCCTTGACGCCGAGCGCCGCACGGTGAGCGGCCGTATCGATACCGCTGGCCATCCCGCTGCCGATGGTGAGCTGCGCCTGGGCTAGTTCGGCTGCCAGACGCGTGGTCGCGGCCAGCCCGTAGGGAGTAGGGCGGCGCGTTCCGACGATGGCTAAGGTGAGTGTTTGCAATAGGTCAACGCGCCCGCGAGCGAAAAGCAGCACCGGCGGATCGTACACTTCTTTGAGCCTCGGCGGGTAGCGGGGATCGGTGATTGAAACCAATTCGACGCCCGTATTGATCGCCTTTTGCTGCTGATCGACGGCGTCGTCGAACGAGCAGCCGCTGGCGATACTTTGGGCTACGCTGGCGGAGATCCCAGCCCTCTCCAGGTCCGATTTACTGGCCCGGAAAACGGACTGAGGGTTGGAAAACTTCTCGATGAGCAGGCCCGCTTTACGCGTTCCAAGCCCGGGAACCATCTTCAAGGCAATCCAGTGGAGTTCTTCGTCGCGGGAAACGCGCGGCGTGGCAGTGACGGTGGGTGTCATTAAAGAGGTAGTGGGTCGCGGGGGTGCAGAGTCTCAAGGAAGTTTTGGTTTTTTCGAATGCTCGCGCGATTAACGTTTCTGGAACCAGTACCGGTGCACCGGAAGGGGCATCTCCGAGTCGGGGCCTTTTACGCTTTTCCAGATGATTTCATTAAGGGCGAACATGGGGGCCTGATCCACTTCGTCGAGATCCATCTCCATGGAGGCTTTGGCTCCCCAAGAGAGCTGCGTGTTTTTCTCGTTCACGTCAATCTTGGGGGCGAGTGCCTGGTAGGGCGTGAGATCCGGATTTGTTCCGAAGGAGTTGTACATCGGGAGCGCCGCCGCATCGTACTGCGTCATTGGAGGAAGTCCGAGGAGGAGTTCGATGCTGCGCAGCATGGCTGAGGTGGAATAAAGCGTGGAATCGACGAATTTGCGCTTCGTGTAGGGGCTGACCACCAGACCGATGGTGCGGCGCGCGTCAACGTGGTCGGGTCCGTTCTGCGCGTCGTCTTCAATGATGAACATCGCCGTTTTCGCCCAGTAGGGGCTCTTGGTGACGCGTTCCACCAGTTGACCCACAGCGTGGTCGGCGTTGGCTACCATGGCGCGCGGAGTGAAGCCGCCAGGGCGAGTGCCGGCCGTGTGATCTTCAGGCAAGCTCATGATCACGACGTTCGGGAGGCGCTTATTCGCGTCCCCCGAATCGAAATTCTTCTCGAATTCGTCGAGTTCCTGGAAAAATACCCGCACATTATCCGTATCCCGCATGCCAGCGAGTTTGAATTTGGGTGAGACGTGCCCAAGCAGTCCGCCGACTCCGGGAGCCGCGTCCATGGTGGTGCCGTCGCTCGAACGGCTGGCGTATTCGCCGTAGCTGCGGTACGTGAGCCCCTTCTTTGCCGCGAGGTCCCACAAATGTCCGCCGCTGGGGATATAGGCGTTCGACTTGGTCTCGGCGCTGTGGCCGCCATAATTCGCCGGCCACATTTTCTCGTTGTAATCGGTGGCGATGGCGGAGTTCGACCAGGAGTGGCCGTCGACGCTGACCTCGCCGTCGCAGTAGAGATTATCGAGCAGCACCCATTGATCGGCGATGGCGTGGTGGTTTGGTGTGATCTGCTCTCCGAAGATGGCCAGCCGTGCGTCGCCGTTGCCTTTCTGAATGTCTCCGAAGATCTGGTCGTAGGTGCGATTCTCCTTAATCACATAGATGACGTGCTCGATAGGAGATCCGGCGCCGACCTGCTGCGGAATGATGCTTGGCTCCATGGGAGCGCGCGCCCGGGTCAGGTAGTCATCCTTATAAGGGATGTTGTCGTACACCTGTTTCGTCCAGTTTCTGATCTCATTTTTCAGGTTGGTTATGTCGATGATATTGACTGTTCCGCGCTGAATGTCGCGCACGGAAGTTTTCGATACCGCTCCGTGCAGCAGAGGGCTTGTTGGGCCATCGACGTTGGAGTGGGGTTCGAGTCCTTTGCTGTTGCCAACGTAAAGTTTCATTTGCGAAGTGAGGTGCAGGGCGCTGGGATACCAACCCGACGGAATGAAGCCCATGACGTGGCTTTCGCCGGCTTCGCGGACATTGACCACGGCGATGCAGTTGTTATCGGCATTGGCGACGAACAACATATTGTTCTGGCGATCGAGAGTCAGGGCGTTGGGCGTGCTGCCGGCTGGGGCGCGCGAGGTGGGTCCGACGTTGATGGTTTCGATTGCCTGGCGCTTCTTTGTGTCGATCACCGTGACGGTGTTTTCGTTGCCGTTCGAAACATAGAGGCGGCCGTCGGCGCCGAGTTCCATGTCATTTGGATTGGAGCCCGTAGGGATTGTGGCGACTACCTTCGATTGCGCCACGTCGATGACGCCGATGTTCGCGCTGCCCCAGTTGCTGACGTAGAGAGTCGAACCGTCAGGGCTGAACTGGAGATCGTAGGGGCTGATGTCGACCGGAATTTGATGGACGATTTTGCCGTTGGTGGTATCGAAGACGGTGATGTGGCCGTGCTTGGGGTCGGCGCCGCGGTTGGCTGCGTAGAGCAGGTTCTGCTTCGGATGCATGGCCACGCCAGACCAGTAGATTTGGCCGGGCGGCAAGTCTTCATGCCATTCTGCGATGGGTTTTTCGCTGAGGCGGCGGTTTGCGTAATCGAAGACATAGATGGGCGCGGCCATCGGGTGGCGTGGGTGGCCGGCGCTGCCACCGGAGACGTAGAGTTTCGTGCCGTCGTTGGACCAAGCGAGACCGAGCCAGGCGGAGGCTAGCTGGATCTTTTGGACGGGTTCTTCGGTTTTTGCGTCAATGACGAGCAGGCCGTGGGGATTGAATCCGCCGTGCTGGGCGATGACGACTTTGCCGTCGGGGCTAGCGGTGAGGTTGAGAATCAGGTCTTCGGTTGGGATGGCTTTTCCGATGGGCGTGATTCGCCATCCGTTCGGGAGGGAGTAGCCTCCGGGGATGGGGTGGGGCGCCTGGGCGTAGACGGGTGCGAGGAATAGCGAGAGTAAAAAGGTAAACCGGATCATCGCCACAATGCTACCTGAAAAAGATGAAATTAGGATGACACGGGGAATCGCCATCGGCAAGCCCGGCAACGCGGCCTCTCCTGGGTCGTTGGATACTAATGCGCCTCACAAAAAACTTTTGTGAAACATGGGCACGTTACCTGTTGGTATTTCAATGAGGGCGTAGCTTCCCGGTGTTGCCGCGTCAACCGCCACGACGATCTTTTGAACCATCGGCTGCACCGTCCGCCACCGGTTCCGGCTGAGAACAACAATGGCCATCTTCCGACCCTTGAGGTTTTGCTGATAGACAAGACTATTGTCGGTGGTGAGCAACACGTCAAAAACCGGCTTCCTCGGCAACTTCCAAAAGGTGTCCATTCGCAAGGGTGGCCAGCCTTCCTGTCGCGCCGTTCTGGCAGTGTGACCTGTAAGAAAGCGCATTATCGCGACCCGGCGTTCCTTGGTCAAACAGGATACGCATTACCGATCAAGAACGCGCGGTTCAAGGCTGCGGGCGGCGAAGTCGAGAACGGCTTCTACCTGGTCCCGCGTCAGTCCGTCGTATAACTCAATAAGCTCATCAATCGTGACGCCATCTTCCAGATTCTCGAACACTGCAGAAACCGGCATCCGCGTATTCCGAAAAACCCATGCGCCGCTTACTTTTCCCGGGACACTCTCGACAGCCGGAAACTGCGACCAGTCAAGCGCGGCCATGGCGAATTCGCCACTCGTTCCACCTTCTGCCAGTTTCTTTAGCCAGACCTCAAGAGAGTAGCCCTGCGCCGCCGCTTTCGCCTTCAGTGCCGCAGCCTGTTCATCGGGAATTTCAGTCACGGTCATCGCCGTTCCCTCTGTGGGTGCCTCTTTCTGGCCTAAAGCATATAGGGCGGCCTGTCACGAATTTCAGAACTAGCCGCAGTCTCACCGTCTTCTTCGGAATTCTCGCCGCGCTATTATTTGCGGAACTGGTCTCCCGCTCATCCGAGTTCGATCCCGCGATCGCATTACGACATTCATAGACTACTCTCGAACGCTGAGGCGACCTGGCAACCGGCATTCACTGGCACGGCCCGAGTCGACGCCGGCCGAGCTTCCAGAGACGTCCGAATGAAACGGATGATGTTGGTGCTCCAGCCGGGTGAACTTGAATTTCGTGACTGAGAAGCCCATATCCGATACTGTGGTGAAGGAAGGAGCCGCTAGCCATGACCATCGAAATCACCAAACCTGAAGTCGAGGCGCTAATCCAGCAGCGTATCCAGAGCGGTGCGTTTGCTGGTGCCGAGGACGTGATTCTGCACGCGCTCCGCTTCTCTAATCCTGGGCATCCTACAGGCGCGGATCTCGTCGCCGCCACGCAGGCCTCACCGTATCGAGAAATTGACATCGAACCCACGCGCGATCGCCTGCCGGTGCGTGATGTCACGTTCTAATGGCGTGGCTACTCGATATCAAGATCTTGTCGGAGCTTCGCCGGCCAAAGCCTGAACCGAAGGTCGTCGAGTTTGTTGCTGTCCAGCCGCTTGAGCAACTCCATATCAGCGTGGTCACTCTTGCCGAGATTCGATTTGGCATGGAGCTTGTCAGTGAACCCAGTCGCCGGGCCGAGTTGAACGAATGGCTCACGCACAAAGTACGTCCCATGTTCGACTAGCGGGTTCTTCCGATCACCGAGGACATTATGCTCAGGTGCGGGGTTTGGTTAAGAGGGCCGGAAGACTGGCCACACGTTCCGTCACGCCTTTATCTAAGCGACTACGATAAAGCGCGTGTGGCGGCCCTCGATCCTTGGAAGAGTAGAGCCTGTGCCGGCACGAAACGGAGATAGACAAGCCTATAACTTGGCGGCACGTAGACTACCCGCCAGCGTGGAACTGGTAGTAAGTAATAATTTTCGGTCAAGACGAACTCCCGCGCCGATAAGAGAGACTTGCACCGAACCAACCGCAGTCTCACCGTCTCCTTTGGAATTCTCGCCGCGCTATTAATTGCAGCACCGGTCGTCGCTCAACGAATTCAATCCCGCGATCGCATCACTACATTCATCGACGACGCCCGAACCTTGAGGCGTCCAGGCAACCGGCATCCGCTGGCACGGCCCGAGTTTGACGCCGGCCGAGCTTCTCGAGACGTCCGAATGGAACGGATGATATTGGTGCTCCAGCCGGATTCCGATCAGCACGACGCGCTCACCGCTCTGGTGGCGGCGCAATACGATCCGGAATCGCCGCAATACCAGCAGTGGCTCACGCCGGAGAGCTTTGGCCAGATGTTTGGGGCCTCCGAACGCGATGTCGAGCAGGTCGTGAACTGGTTGCAAGGGCATGGATTCGATGTCGAGCCGATTTCGCCCGGGCGCGGTTCGGTGGTGTTCAGCGGCACAACGGCGCAGGTGGAATCCGCGTTTCACACGGAAATTCACATCTACGAGGTGGGAGGCGAGATCCATCACGCGAACTCTTCCGATCCCCAGATTCCTATCGCGCTCGCGTCCGTAGTGCAAGGCCTGGTATCGCTGCACGATTTTCAGGCAAAGCCGCAATATGTCCCTGGCTATACCGGCGGCAGTTCGCACTACATGGCTCCGGCTGACTTCGTCACTATTTATAATCTTGGTCCTGCGTATGCAAGTTCGATCGACGGCACTGGCCAGTCGATCGCGATCGTTGGGCGGACAAATCTGAATCTCGCGGACGTGAGGGCGTTTCGCAGCCAGATGGGTTTGCCGCCCAAGGATCCCATGATCATTCTGAACGGAGCCGATCCCGGCGTCGTTTCGAGCGGCGAGTTAGGTGAAGCGACGCTGGACGTCGAGTGGTCGGGCGCGGTGGCGAAGGGCGCCTCCATTTTGTTCGTTGTCTCGGCTTCGACCCGTTCGACGGACGGCGTGGATCTCTCGGCGCAATACATTGTGACTCACAACCTGGCGCCGGTTCTCAGTCTGAGTTTCGGGAGTTGCGAGGCGGCAATGGGTGCGGCGGAGAATCAATATTGGAACTCGCTTTGGCAGCAGGCGGCGGCGCAGGGGATGTCGGTATTCGTCGCCTCGGGCGATAGCGGCGCGGCGGGCTGTGACTCCCCTACTGCCCATGTCGCAGTACAGAGTGCTGGAGTCAACGGCCTTTGCTCCTCGCCTTATACGACTTGCGTGGGCGGAACGCAATTCACTGATAGCGCGAATGCGGGTTTGTATTGGTCGACCGTCACGAATCCCGCTACGTACGGGTCGGTGTTGACTTATATTCCAGAGGCCGCGTGGAACGAGAGCGGGACAGTCGCAGGTGGCTCGGGGCTTTGGGCCACATCCGGAGGCGCAAGCGTCGTTTATCCGAAACCCGCGTGGCAGAGCGGCACCGGCGTACCGGCGGAGAATCACCGCTTTGTGCCGGATGTGTCGCTCAGCGCCGCGGGGCATGACGGATACATCATCTATATGTCGGGGCAGCTTTTGGCCGAAGGCGGAACGTCGGCATCCACTCCTTCTTTCGCGGGATTGATGGCTCTCACGATTCAGAAAGCAGGCGCGCGGCAGGGGAACGCCAATCGGGCGTTCTACACGTTGGCTACTCTACAGAACAACGGCGGGGCAGCTGTGTTTCATGACGTCACAACCGGGAACAATACGGTTCCGGGGCAAGCCGGGTTCAGTGCCGGCGTGGGTTATGATCGCGCGACCGGATTGGGTTCGGTGGACGCGAGCATGCTGGTGAATCATTGGCGCGATGTCTCGGTGCCGGTCCCCGATTTTCAGTTGAGTGCGCCTGCCTCGACGGCGGCCGTTACGCAGGGCGCGAGCAAGACCGTTGCGGTAAGCGTGAGCGTAAGCGGAGGGTTTAGCTCTGCGGTTGTGCTTTCGGCGAGCGGCTTACCCGCGGGACTCACGTCGAGCTTTGCGCCTGCCAGCTTCGCGGCTCCCGGATCGGGTGCGAGCACGCTGACGTTGAGCGCCGCGGCGCAAACTGTTCCGGGAACGTACAATATTTCGATTAACGGCGCCGGTGGTGGATTGAATCGCACTCTGCCGCTGGCCGTCACGGTTTCGCGTAATTGCAACCTCAGTCTCACTCCAACTCAGGCATCCGCCGGTGCAGCGGCGGCGGCCTATTCGGTTGCCGTGACCGCCACTAGCGGTTGCACGTGGAGCGCGGCCAGCAATGCGAGTTGGATCACCATTACGGCAACTGGCAATAGCACGATCAGTTATTCTGTCGCGGCGAATATCAGTACAAGCGTTCGCGTGGGCACTATGACGATTGCCGGATTGGTCTTTACGGTGACGCAGGCTGCATCTGCTTTCGCGCTCGACCCGAGTGCGGTGAATATTACGGCAGCCGCAGGAACAGGCACTCTCTCGCTATCCGCCAGCTCGGCGGCCGCGAGTTGGACGGCAGTCAGCAACGTGAACTGGATCGCGATCACCAATGGCGCGTCCGGCGCGGGCAGCAAGACCATCAGCTACTCGGTGACAGCGAACACTTCGGCAAGCCCACGTGCCGGCACGATGACAATCGCCGGGCTGACGTTCACCGTCAACCAAGCCGCCGCGGCTCCGAGTTTCTCGCTCAATCCGACTACCGCGACCGCCGGCGCGGCTGCGGGAGCCGGCACCGTCGCTCTTGCAGCAGTTTCAGCCACTACCGGTTGGACGGCGGTGAGTAATGCCAATTGGATCGTGATCACAAACGGCGGATCGGGGACCGGAAGCAAAACAATCGCCTATTCATTTACGGCGAATCCGTCGAATACCTCGCGCGCCGGCACGTTGACGATCGCCGGACTCACATTCACGATCACGCAGGTAGCCCCCGCAGTGTGTACCTACGGAATCAATATCCTCGGCACGACGCAAACACCCAATGCCGCATACGGAACCATTGCCGTTACAACCTCCCCCACCTGTTCGTGGACGGCCATCAGCAGCGCGGCCTGGTTAATGGTCACATCCGGCGCTTCTGGAATCGGAAATGGCACTGTCGCCTTTACAGCTGCGCAGAATACACGAACCACCTCCCGTACGGCGACCATCACGATCGGAAACCGTACGCTCACTGTGACCGAAGGTCCGGCCAGCAGCACTCAAACGTCCAGATTGGGTTTTTCAAGCTCCGTGCGTTGAAGCGATATAGTCTTTAAGTAAGCTTCAACGCAGCAAACCCCAACAGGAGAGAGTGTACATGGCTGAATCTGTGAGTACCGGCGCGGAATTTAAGAAACAGTTGCAGGAAGGGCACCCGAAGATGGGATTGTTTGTGAATTCCCATAGTCCGACGGTCGCCGAACAATTGGCACACACCGGTTACGATTGGTTGCTGGTCGATACCCAGCATGGGCCCATGGGATCTGAGAAATTGTCGGCCATGCTTGCCGCGATTTCGAGCGGCGGCGCCAAGTCGATGGTCCGCGTGGCCGGCTATCATGATCGCGGCGGTATCCAACAGGCGCTCGATCTCGGCGCTGATGGAATTTTGGTTCCTTACATCAATACGGCGGCGGAAGCCGTGGAAGCGGTCAGTTGCGCACGCTATCCAACCGCGGGTACGCGCTCGGTATACTTCCCGCAGCGGAGCATGAACAAGCTCGGCCTGCTCGGCTACGCCGGGAAAGCCAACGAAAATGTGGTCATCGCTTTGCAGGTGGAAACGGCATCGTGCATCGAGAACATTGAAGAAATCGCGGCGGTCCCGGGAGTCGATCTTCTGTTCCTCGGCCAGAATGATTTATGCATGTCGATGGGACTGTATGAGAAATACGAGTTTCCCCACATGTACACCTCGCCGGAATTGAACGCCGCGACGCAGAAGCTGATCGAACAAGCCCACAAGAACAAAGTGATTCTCGGTATCTTCCTCTTCGGCACCGGACGAGTGGCGGAGTTCCTCGATAAAGGGTTCACCTTCCTCAGCGTCGGCAACGATCTGCATCACGTGCTGACTCAGGCCGGAGCCTATATCAAGGACATGGAGTCCACCACCGCGGGCAACGGCAAGAAATGGACGCGGCGTCACACGGCTTTGCTCTAAGTAAAGCCCCGCAAAACGGAGCCTGGGTCGGGGACTCGCACGGGCATTTGCTGGCGAATACTGAGGGCCGGGACTGGCCCTTTGCGGGCTCCTGAGTAAACGCCCGCAAAACGGAGCCTGGGTCGCGGACTCGCACGGGCACTTGCTTGCGAATACTGAGGGCCGGGACTGGCCCTTTGCGGGCTCCTGAGTAAACGCCCGCAAAACGGAGCCTGGGTCGCGGACTCGCAAGAGCGTTTGCTTG
>Ga0105240_10003972_pt1 | contig 22832 bp, 13 predicted proteins | sample KBSC54metaG_FD_80426 | JGI IMG/M metagenome (GOLD analysis project Ga0105240, IMG submission 80426) | Corn rhizosphere microbial communities from Kellogg Biological Station, Michigan, USA - KBS C5-4 metaG | ecosystem: Host-associated > Plants > Roots > Rhizosphere > Soil | place: Michigan, USA... | reverse complement strand
GAGAGACCTTCGAGACGCAGCGCCACTTTCAGTACGTCGTCGATGCGCGCATCCTTTCTCGCGGCCTCGTTGAATCCAGGCTCCGTCTTGATGGCGTCTTCCAGTGAAATGTTGAGGACGCCCGGGACCAGCTTCGTCAGCCGCTCGACATCCGCGAACGGCATCTCCAGCACGCGGCCGACATCTTTAATCGCGGCGCGCGCTCCCAGTGTATTGAACGTGATGATCTGCGCCACCTGCTCGCGGCCGTACTTCTCGGTGACGTATTGAATCACCTCGCCGCGGCGGTTCATGCAGAAGTCCACGTCCACGTCGGGGAAGCTGACGCGTTCGGGATTGAGGAAGCGTTCGAACAGCAGACCGTACTGCAGCGGGTCGATGTCGGTGATCGCCATCGCATAGCTGACCAGGCTGCCGGCCGCCGATCCGCGGCCCGGACCCACAGGGATGCCGTTATGCTTGGCGTACCGAATGAAGTCCCAGACGATCAGGAAGTATCCAGAGAACTTCATGTTCTGGATCATCTTGATTTCGCGATCGAGCCGCTCGGCATACTCGGCGAGGTCGTGCTTCAACGCGCCCTTCGCCCGCATGGCCTCTAGGCGGCCGCGGCGCTTCTCGAAACCCTGGCGGGCGACGTACTCGAAGTAAGTGTCGGTGGTGTGCTGCGAGGGAACGTCGAATTTCGGGAACGGATTGTCGACCTTCTTGAGCGTGACCTGGCAGCGCTGCGCGATCTCCCAGGTGCGATCGAGCGAGTCTTCCAGTTCGCCGAACAGCTGCATCATTTCGTCGCGAGTCTTGAGGTAAAAATCGGGGGTGGACCAGCGCATCCGATTCGGGTCATTGAACGACTTGCCGGTTTGAATGCACAACAGGATTTCATGCGCGCGCGCATCGTCCTTGCGCAGATAATGCGAGTCGTTGGTGGCAACCAGTTGAAGCCCGGTCTCATGCGACAGGCGGACTAGTTCCGGCGTGAGGCGCTTGTCCTGCTCGAGGTGGTGGTCCTGAATTTCCAGGAAGAAATTGTCCTTGCCGAAGATGTCGGAATAGGTGTGGGCCAGGCGGCGCGCGTCTTCGTGTTTGTCCGAGAGCAGGGTCTCCGGGATGTGGCCTCTCAGGCAGGCCGACATCGCAATCAGACCCTTAGAGTGCTGAGCCAGCAGATCGAGGTCGACGCGCGGCTTGTAATAGAAGCCTTCGAGGTAGGCCGTCGAGACGAGGTCGATCAGGTTGCGGTAGCCTTCCTGGTTTTCGCACAGGAGCACCAGGTGGTTGTACCGATCCGTATCGGACCGTGTCTTGTGACTCTGCTGGGCCACGTACATCTCGCAGCCGATCACGGGATGGATGCCGGAGGCCTTCGCGGCATTGTAGAACTTGACCGCGCCGAACAGATTGCCATGATCGGTCATCGCCACGGACGGCATTTTCTGCTCGACCATGATCTTCATCAACTGGTCGATATCGCAGGCGCCGTCGAGCAGCGAATAGTCGGTATGGCAGTGCAGATGGACGAAAGACATCGGTTCGGTCAGCTCCTCAAAAAGCGGCCAAGCAGAGATCGGCTCGCCGGGGGAGGCGGGATATTCCTATTTTACCGCCGATTCTTGAGCACTATCGCCGCGGCGGCGACGCTGGCCGGAACCACCAGCCAGAGCCACGACAATACGGGCCGGATCGGCGCCTGCCCATTTCCATAGAGCACGAAGGCGGCCCAGTATCTTGGGTTCGCGAGCGTCGTGCCGGAGTGGAGAAAGCTGAGCTTCGCGTTGCGCAGCGCCGCGGATTTCGATTCTCCCTTGGCGAGGTGACTGTAAAAGCGCCCCATGAAATCGGCAGCGGGCCCATCCGGCACTCTCCATAGAGTGGTTACGGTCGACCGCGCACCCGCGGCAAGAAACGCCGAGCTCAAGGCCGTTCCCGGCCCTGTGTCGCAGGCCGATAGCGTCACCAGGTCGGTTCTGGAAAGAGGCAGGTCCTGTATTTCGCCGCGGAACAGGTAGTCCACGGACGAAAACATGATATGGGAACGGTTGGGATCTTTGGAATCGGCGACGGCGCTCGCGGCGAAGTGGAGGAGCGGCACGCCCTCAACATCCAAGAGCTGGCTTTTGCGGTCGTTGATCGTCACCCTGCCTGGGAGCGATTGTCCAATAGCCTTCAACTCGCCGGCCTTGGCGCCGAACGCCGCGAGCTGCGGTCGCCATGGCAGCAGCGGCGTGGACCAGTCCTGGTCGCGCAACAGGAGCGCGGCGCTGGGCAGATAGCTGATCGGAAAGCGCTCGATGAGCAGAGGATTGCCGAGCGTTTCAAACGGAATCGACGTGCGCGGGCCGTCGGGCACGATGAGTAACTGCTTGACCGAAGCGTCGAGCGGCACTCCTTGCACTAGCGTCGTCTTGTCCCCGGTCCACTCGCGGGTGACGACCCCCGCTTGTTTGTTGTTAGTCCACAGAATGGCCAATTGACCTTCACCGATCCAATACTCGACGAGGAGCGATCCGGGCGCGAGCTTTGCTTGCACCTCAGGAAGCAGGCGCGAGCGGGTTCGTTCGATACGAGTGAAGAGGTGTTGTGGATCGGGTGTGCCCTTCAATTCCAGTGCGATCGCGGCATCGTAGACGTCGCGTTGGGCGGGCAGAAAGTCGGAGGTTGTAGGGGCGGAACGGAGGCCCTCGATCATATCGATAGCTTGGGAGAACGTTTGCGCCGCTTCGGCCATGTGGCCCTGCTGTCGTTGTACACGGCCCAGCCCGTACAACGCGGTCCACTGTTCGGCGGTGCCGCCGGCGAATGCTTCCCGGAAATCATCCGCGGCCGCTGTCCAGGATTTCATCCGAAACAGTGCTTCGCCGCGGTACAGATGCGCCTTTACGATTTCAGGCTTGTTCGCCGCCAAGTGGAGCGCCTCGCTGAAGGACGCCAGCGCGGCATCGAGGTCGTGGAGATCGACGGCCTGCGTGACGCCGATGTTCTGCAACACGTGAATGTCCGCATTCGCGGCGCGGTAGCTTTGCAGCGCCTTGTCCGGATCGCCCATGTGGCGGTAGAGTGTGCCGATACTGGATAGCAGTTGGGCGCTGCGGCCGAGCGCCAGCGCTTGCTGGTAATAGTCGAGAGCCTTGCGATCGTCTCCCAGTTGCTCGTAGAGCCTCGCCAGATTGGTGAAGACCAGTTGGTTCCGGGTGCCTGATTCCCGCGCTCGCCGCAGCGCTTGCTCGTACTGCGCCAGCGCTTCCATGTATCGTCCGCGAAAAAAGTAGACACTGCCAATGTTGCACAAGCGCGTGATCTCGCCTTCCACATCGTGCTGTTGGCGATCGAGCGTCATGGCGTGACGATAGCGTTCCAGGGCCAGGTCGTATTCGCCGCGATAGAGGTAAGCCGATCCCGCGACATTGGTGGCGAGCGATTCGCGCGCCGGATCGTGGGCGGCATGAAAGGCCGCTGCGGCCGATTCCGCCTGCTGGATCGCGCGAGAGTAGTCGCCCGCGGCCAGCGCCGACTGCGCGGCTTCGAGTGCGGCGACTCCGGTGTCGGCGGCCGATGCCAGGGCGGCCATGGCGAGCAGCAGCGGCAGCCACGACCGCGAGCGAATCGTCATTTGGAAAGTGGTAGGCACGGGCAGATTCGAACTGCCGACCTGTCGCTTAGGAGGCGACCGCTCTATCCATCTGAGCTACGTGCCCACAGTCCTTCCATTGTACCGTTGCAGCCCCTTGCGGCCAATGTCGCGGCGGTAGTGCATGCCGTCGAAGTGGATTTCGCGCACGCCGGCGTAGGCGCGGTCGATCGCTTCCGAGAGATTGGCGCCCGACGCCGTCACACCCAGGACACGCCCGCCCGCCGTTTCCAGACCTCGTTCGCCCAGCCGGGTCCCGGCATGAAAGACGGTCGTGCCTTTGGCTTCCGCTGCTTCGATTCCGTGAATCGTCCGGCCGCTCGCATAGGCGCCAGGGTAGCCTTCGGACGTCAGCACCACGCAGACGCTGGGCCCATCCCGCCACTCCAATTTCATTGACGACAGATCCCCTTCGGCCGCGGCCATCAGCGCCGGTACGAAATCGGAACTCATGCGGTGCATCAGAGGCTGCGTTTCGGGGTCGCCGAGTCGGACATTGAACTCCAGGACTTTCGGACCTGATTCGGTCATCATCAGCCCGGCATAGAGGAAGCCCGTGAATTGCAGAGCTTCGACTGTGGGGCGAATGACTGTGTCGAGAATCCCCTGGGTTTGTGCTCCGCTGAGCAGGCGCGAGTCGCAATACGCGCCCATCCCGCCGGTGTTCGGTCCGGCATCGCCGTCGAAGACTGCTTTGTGATCCTGGGTGGGGGCCAAGGGCAGCGCGTTTTTTCCATCGCAGAGCGCGATGAAGCTGATCTCTTCGCCCTGCAGGAATTCTTCGATGACCAGGCGGCCCTGCAGCGTCGAAAGCGCTGCTTCGGCCTCCGCCGCATCGTGCGCGATGATCACGCCTTTTCCGGCGGCAAGACCGTCGGCCTTAAGGACAACCGGATACCCAAAACGCGGCAGTGCTTTGCGGGCCTCCTCCGGATTATCGACCGTCACGAAAGCCGCCGTGGGAATTTTGGTTTGTTGAAAAAAGTACTTTGCGAAAATCTTGCTGCCTTCCAGTTGCGCGGTCTTCCTATCTGGACCGACGATTCTGCGGCCGCGCTCCCTAAACTCGTCCACGATACCTGCCACGAGCGGCACCTCGGGTCCGACCACCGTCAGGTCGGCATCGATCGACTCGGCGACGTCGAGATACGACCCCGCGGGCAGGCAGGTCCCGACGTTGGCGATCCCCGGATTGCCGGGACATGCGAACACCTCCGCGCCGGGAGATTGGGCCAGTTTCCAGGCAAGGGCATGCTCGCGCCCGCCGCTGCCGACGATCAGAATCTTCATTGTCGCTACAATGATAACAATGCAGGAGAGGTATGACGTTGTCGTGATCGGAGCGGGACACGCCGGGTGCGAGGCGGCGCGGGCCTGCGCCCGCATGGGCCTGCGAACCGCCATGGTCACGATGAATCTGGACCTCATCGCGCAGATGTCGTGCAATCCCGCGATCGGCGGAATCGCCAAGGGTCACCTGGTCCGCGAGATCGACGCGCTGGGCGGGGTCATGGGCGAAGTGGCGGACGCTGTCGGCATCCAGTTCCGTCTCCTGAATACCAGTCGCGGCCCAGCCGTCTGGTCGCCGCGCGCGCAGATGGATAAAAAGCAGTATCGCGTGCGCATGCGCGAGGTTCTGGAGCAGGAGCCCAATCTGCGGATCAAACAGGCCGAGGTCGCCTCTCTGCGGATATCGGGTGACCGGGTTGACGGAGTGCACTTACGCGATGGCCGGTCTATTGATGCCGCGGCTGTGGTCGTCACGACCGGGACATTTCTGAACGGCTTGGCCCATGTGGGCGAGGCGACCTATAGCTGCGGGCGCAACGGCGAGGCTCCCTCCCAATTATTGGGCGATCAACTGCGATCCTTGAGCTTGGCGTGGACCCGGCTAAAGACCGGCACGCCGCCGCGGCTGGACGGCCGTTCCATCGACTGGAGTAAGTTCGAGCCGCAGGCCGGTGATGCACACCCGACGCCGTTCTCATTTCTGACGCCGTCCATCGATCGGCCACAGATCCAGTGCCACATCGGCTACACCACCGAAGAGACTCGGCGAGTGCTACAGGAGGCGATCCCGCGCTCGCCACTGTATAGCGGTCAAATTGAGGGCGTCGGTCCGCGGTATTGCCCGTCCATCGAGGACAAGATCGTCAAATTCCCCGACAAGGGCCGTCACCAGATTTTTCTAGAGCCCGAGGGGCTGGATACTCACGAGGTCTACGTGAACGGCATGTCGACCAGCATGCCGATCGACATCCAGGCAGCGATGGTCGCATCCATTCCCGGTTTGGAGCAGGCCGAGATGATCCGGCCCGGGTACGCCATCGAATACGACGCCATCGACCCGCGCGAACTGGCACACACCCTCGAGGTCAAGAAGATCGGCGGGTTGTACCTGGCTGGGCAGATCAACGGCACTTCCGGGTATGAGGAAGCTGGCTGCCAGGGACTCATCGCCGGAATCAACGCCGCCTGCGCGGTGCAAGGGAAAGAACCTCTAATCATCGGCCGCACCGAGGGCTACACCGGAATCTTGATAGATGATCTGATCACCAAGGGCGCGGACGAGCCGTATCGCATGTTCACCTCGCGCGCCGAGTTTCGGCTCCATCTGCGGATCGACAACGCCGATGCCCGGTTGACTCCTGCCGGTCGGCGGGTTGGCTTGGTCGGTGACGAACGCTGGAAGGTTTTCCTGCTGAAGCAAGAGCAGCGGGATAAATTGGTCGCGGCTTTGGCTGCGCACCGGTACGGTCAGTGGCTCAAGCGGCCCGAAGTTGGCATCGGCGAGATCGGTAGTTGGGTGCGCGAGGTGCTTGGGTCGGAGCCGATGAGCGGACTCCTGACCACCGTCGAGACAGAGATCAAGTACAACGGCTACATCTCGCAGCAGGAGCGGCAGATGCAACATATAAAGGATGCGGAACGCCGTCCAATACCTGCGACCTTCGGCTTCGACGGAATTCCCGGGCTTTCTCGCGAGGTGCAGGACAAATTGACGCGCGTCCGTCCGGCAACTCTCGGCCAGGCCGGTCGAATTCCCGGTGTCACGCCGGCGGCTATCGCCATTCTGGACGTCTACTTGAGTTTGAGCCGTGTTTGCTGACCTTCTAGCCGAGCGGCTCGACGGGATTATCGCGCTATCGCCGGCGCAAATCGCCAGTCTCGAGGCGCATTACGAACTTCTCAAGCGGTGGAACCAGGTTTTGAACCTCACGCGCATCGAGGATTTGACGGATGCCGTCGAGCGCCACTACTGCGAATCTCTGTTTTTGGCCGCGCACCTGCCGGCCGGCGCCTTCAGCATCGGCGATGTCGGGTCGGGTGGCGGGTTTCCTGGCGTGCCGGTCGCCGTCGCTCGTCCCGATTGCTCGGTCGTGCTCATCGAATCTCATCAGCGAAAAGCCGTCTTTTTGAAGGAAGCTTGCCGTTCGCTGGTAAATGTCCGCGTGTTGAATCGGCGAGCCGAGGAACTCGACGAGCGGTTTGAGCATGTCATTTCCCGGGCCGTGAGTTATGACGATCTTGTCCGCCCACTGAAGAAGCTGGCCAGTCGTGCCGATTTGCTGACCGGGGTTGAAGATCCGCCGGCGAAGATGAGCTTCGACTGGGAACCGCCGATTCCACTGCCTTGGGGCGCGCAGCGATTTCTGCGGATCGGAGCACGACGGCAGTGATGTTTCACGTGAAACGCACAGGTGTGTTTCACGTGAAACGAGACTTGTCGATTCGTGTTAGCATGACCCCTTGAGCAGAGTTTTCGCGATCGCAAATCAAAAAGGTGGCGTTGGAAAAACGACCACCGCCATCAATCTCGCAGCATCCTTGGCCGCAAATGACCTTAAAGTCCTGGTGATTGATTCCGACCCCCAAGGTAACGCCACCACAGGACTCGGCGTCACCAAGGATCCCGAACGACCCAGCCTCTATCACGTGATCCTCGGCGACTCGCCCGTCCGCGATGCCATCGTTCCCACCGACTTCGAAGGCCTCTCCGTCATTTCGGCCGACAAGAACCTGGTCGGCGCGAATCTCGAATTGGTGGGTTCCGACGGCCGCGAGTTCCGCCTCCGCCAAGGTATCGCCCAAATTCGCGACGAATATCAGTACATTCTGATCGACTGCCCTCCCGCTCTCGACCTGCTGACCCTGAACGCTCTCCTTGCCGCCGATTCCGTGGTCGTGCCCATCCAGTGCGAGTTCTTCGCCCTCGAAGGCATCTCCGAACTGATGGACACCATCGATCGCATCAAAGAGTCCTTCCATCACCCCCTCAGGATTGAAGGCATACTCCTGACGATGTTTGACGACCGCACGAACCTTACCCGCCAAGTTGCCAACGACCTCCGCGAGTTCTTCAAAGACGAAGTCTTCAAGACCGTCATCCCCCGAAGCGTACGACTAGCCGAGGCCCCGAGCTTTGGCAAGCCCATCATTTCGTACGACCCCCGCTCCCGAGGCGCCGAAAGCTACATCAAACTCGCCAAAGAAATCCTGGACAATCAACAAAATGGAAAATCCGCGTAAAGCTCTCGGCAAAGGTTTAGGAGCCTTGCTTCCTACCCGTGCGCCCGCCGCCGCCCCGGCTCCCCCGCCCGCGCCCGTGAAAGAGGATCGGGCCCAAACCATTCCCATCGAGGCGATTCAACCGAATCCTCACCAGCCTCGGCGTGTTTTTCAGAACGAGAAGCTGGGCGAGTTGGCCCAGTCCATCCGCACGAACGGTATCATTCAGCCCATCATCGTCCGCAGAGTGGGCGAAACATTCCAATTGGTAGCCGGCGAACGCCGGTGGCGGGCCTCCAAGCTCGCTGGACTCACCGAAGTCCCCGTGGTCATACAGGATATTCCCGACGACCGACTCCTCGAAATCACATTAATCGAGAATATTCAGCGCGAGGACCTCAATCCCATCGAGACCGCCCAGGCATTTTCCCGCATGGCGGACGAATTATCGTTAACTGCCGAGGAAATCGGCCAGCGCACCGGCAAAGACCGCACCACCATCACGAATTTCCTCCGCCTGCTCGCCCTCCCAACCGATTTGCAGCAACTGATCGGCGAGCGCCGCCTCTCCGCCGGACACGCCCGCTGCCTCTTGACCCTGCCCGGACCCGAATTGCAGCGCGAAGTAGCCGAAAAAGCCGTCGCACAAGGTTGGTCGGTGCGCCAAACCGAGCGCATGACCCAGCGCATGATGGCCGATCGCAAGCCCAAGCATGTCGACGAGGTTGAAATCGACCCCAACGTGAAGGCCGCCATCCAGGAAATGGAGCGGATTCTCGGCACCAAGGTCCGCATCGTCGAAAAGGCCAAGCAAAAGGGGAAAATCGAGATCGAATACTACTCTGCGGACGACTTGGATCGCATTTACTCCACGATCGTCGGCGAGCAGTAGAGCTATTTGAAGATCTTCAGGATGTCGACCAGCTCTCTGCGGATCTCGGGTAACGGATCTTGCGAAAAGAGCTCCTGCTGAGCCTGTTTGGCCGGCTTGGGTTTGGGCGCCTTCGCCTCGGCATGCATCGCCTGCCGCGCTCCCTCGATCGTGAACCGTTTTTCGTAGAGCAGGTGCTTGATACGAAGTAGCAACTCCACGTCTTTGCGGCGATACAACCGATGGCCTGTCCCTGATTTTTTGGGCGACAAAACGGGGAATTCCGTTTCCCAGTATCGAAGGACATAAGGCTCGACTCCGAGCAGTTCGCTTACCTCGCCGATCTTGAAGTACAGCTTATCTGGGATTTCCGGAGTCCCAGGCTGTAACGCGACATCTGTCATGAGTCATTCGCCATCCTAGCTCACTCCAGGCCCAAAGTCACGACATGTTGGCCCCGCGGCAACAGAATTGTCAACGGTCCGGCGAGTTGTGGAACCACTTCCTCGCCGTCCACAAGCACGTGCCGCGCCTGCCGGTCCAGCATAGCAATCGCCCGCGCCGAGCTGCGATACGAAAACTCGATGGACGCTCCCATGCTCCGCGCACCTCTCAGTTCACCGTTAAAACGCACCAAATGCAACTGGGCTGCAGCGCTCGACGGCTCGATTGTATGTGCTCCGGCCGGCAGCCAGACCGTCTCCGCATCAGCCGCGGGCCACGGCTGCCCGTCGACATCCGCTGGTCCGCGCCACGCAATTCCCACCCCAGCCGCGGACTCGACCACGCTCTTCTGCCCGATTCGCTCGACCCGAGTTACCGTTGCGGCCGCTGCGGGGAGTAGCCGTAGGTCCGGCTGCAACAGCGAGTTTTCGAAATAGAGCGCCACCTGGTGGAAGTTCTCGGCCGCGCTATGAACGAGTTGCAGCAGCTCGACGCCGGTTTGCTGCTTTGTCGGATACACGTTCTGGTAGCGGTCCACGATATTCAGGTCGATCGCCAGTTTGTCGCGATGAGGCGTCAAATCCTGATACTGCCCCGCAATCTTCTGATAGCGTTCGGGACCCATGTGCCACACGGTCGCCGGATCTTCCACCAGAAAACTGAACGAGTGGCTATCCAGCAATGGCAGCACGCGCGAAACATCCGCCCCGATGGCGTCCCGCATGCCGCTATCGAACCGGTCGTCCACATGCGTGAGCACCAGATCCAGGTGAGATTTGTTTTTTCGAATCGCCTCGAGCTTGCCCAGCCACTCCTCCTGCATCCGCCGGGCCAGCTCACTGCGGAAATCGAGAAACATCCTCCGCGAAGCCTCATCCTTGCGCGCGCCGAACAGTTCCACGGGATCGAAACCCGCGCGTGCCTGAAACTCCCGCCGGACATCGCCATTCATGGGCGTAAACCGCGACGGATTGCCGATTCCCTCCAGCGACTCGAAATACAACTCGGCCAGATTGACTCCGTCCCAATCGAACCGGGCCACGAGCTGTTCCACTTCGGCCGATACCGCGGCGAAACAATCCCGATTCGACAGATTCATCAACTTCCGCCAATCCAACTGCGCGTCCTGCAGCACCGCCGTCTTCTCACGCCATGCCGGATGATCGTCCCAGAACTTCTCGCTAACGTGCGGCAACTCCAGCCACGCATACACCAGGATTCCCTCGCGATGACATGCCTGAATGAGGTCGGCGAGATATCGGTCGCCCGCCGGATCAGCCTCGAAGAAATGCCAGGCCGCCACATGCAGCACCGAAATCCCGGCCTTCCGCCACTTCGCGGCGAAGTAATCCAGATCGACCCGCGACCGGTACGACGAATCGAAGAACGCCCACAGCCGCGAACTCCGGAACGGCGGATCCAGCCCCAAATCGCTGAGCGCCGAGAGCAGATACGGAAAACGCTCGTAGCCGTGCTCTCCCGGCGAGACCTCGACCCACAGCACTCCGCCGGCCCCGATCTTCATCCCAGCCAGCAGCGGAGCCTTGTTCCACCGGTCTTTAGCAAACACCTGCGCGCCCGCCGGCATTTCGAAAACCGGGAGTTCCAGGCCTTTTTCCCAGATAACCGCCAGATCGGGCAGGTGGACGTCGGAGAGGCTGGTGACTCTCACCTGATCTCTGGTAGCCCGGAACCCGAATGTGTCGGCCAGCGAAGACTCGCCCTCGAGGATCAAAAACGCGCCCCTTTCGACGCGCCCCTTCCACTCAGTAGACGCCGCGGCGCCCGCCCGGGCCACAAAAACTCTCGAGACTCCCGCGGGCTGCCGCTGCAGGCCAATCGACGACAGGATCGCCGGCCAGGAGGCCGCATCCTCTGAGAGCACGCTGAAATAGGGCAATTCGGCCGCGCACACGCTCCCTGCGACCACCGCAATCGCAGCCGCCCGGCCCAAAGCTCTAATAGCTGAACGCATACCAGACCCCCGCTCGAAAATCGTTGAACGCCGGCCTGGCATTCGCGTTGTGAAGCAGGTACATTCCCCGTAACGCATTCACAGTGAAGAACATGGATGGAGGCATCGAGCTATGGTGGAACCGTATTCCTGGGCCTGTTTCTCCGAACTTTGCCCAGTCCTGCGACCGGACGTCCATCGTCAGATTCACATTCCAATAGAACTGCGTGCGCAGCCCCTTAGGACCGGCGGTGTAGCCCACGCGCGACTGATCGTAGAACAAAAAGTCGTTGCCGAACCGGCTAACGAACAGTCCGTCCACCGCCGTATCGGCAAACCAGCCGCCGCTTTCCGTGGTAATCGTATGGCCGACTCCCCGCGTCGTGGAAACTCCGCCGCGGTAATCGGGCAGCACGTGGCCGGTTACATAACTGATCGCCCAACCACCTTCCACCCAAAACGAGACGCGATGCCATGGCACGCTCCGCACCCCCGCCGCAACAATCACCGAGCTTTCCGACAGGTACGCCGGGCTGTACGAATTCATGGTCACGCGCGTATCGCCTACAAAACGGACACTGGCGTACGGCACCAGCGGCAAGTCCGTGCGCATTTCCATCTTGGCCTGGGCATACGAAAAAACGTCGTGCCAGCGCGTCGAAAAGATCGGGTATATCCAGACGGTTGTACGGAACTGCCGCAGATCCTGCCGCAGACCGCGCCAGGCGTGATCCGCTTCCGACGCGATCTGCGTATCCGGACTCTTGCGCGCCAGGTTGAACCACTGGAACGCCGTCTGGTCCTGGTGCAACAGGTTGTAAGTCCAGCCCAACCGCAGCATCACCTGGAAATCGCCCGGGTCAGCCTCGTGCGCGATCTGCAGATATTTGAGCGCGTCCTTCAGATACCCGGCCTTGATGCTCCGCTCGGCCATCAGTTTGGCGTCATTCGACGGCGGATCGCGCGAATCCGGCCGGGACTTCAGCACTTGCGGCATCCGCAGTACGGCGCGGACACGGTTCGCCAGTTCATCGTCGTCGCCCGCCAGCACTCGCTCAAAATACGGCATCGCCGCGGTCCGCTCGCCCCGACCGTATAGCAGAAAGCCCAGTTGTGTCGCCGACAAGAGATCCTCCGGCGCAATCCGCGTAATCGCCAGGAATTCCACCTCTGCCTCGGCCGGCTGTTCCATTTTCAGCAGCAAATAGGCCAGCTCGCGTCTCAGTTCGACGCAGTTCGGATCGAACGCCAGGGCGCTCCGGAACTCGCTGACATACGGATATCGGTCCGGCAGCAGCGCCCGAGCCATCTCCGCCGCCCGCGGTTCCCCGCCCCGCGACGCCGCCAGCAGCGCCGCATTCGCGCTCTCCACCCGATGCAGCGCCTTCCAGACTCGGCCTAAGTCCACCAGCACCGATCGACGATCCGGCAGCAGCCGCCAGGCTTTTTCATAATGTTCGGCGGCCAATTCCAGCTCGTCCCGCTGTTCGGCCAGTCCGGCCAGTTCAAAATGCGAGCTGAACGTGTGGCTGCCCATCGCGATCGCCTGCTGCCACCGCTCGATTCCACGCGCCAGCGGCCTGTCGATGTTTTGAAACGCCTGCTCGGCCACCGGATTTCCGGTCTTGCGAATCCGATCGAAGATCCGCCGGGCCTGTGCCTGCTCTTTCGTCTCATAACAAAGGAAGGCGTACTCCATCGCGACCTGCGCGTCCGCGGGATCGGCATTCATCGCAGCCTCGAAATGGCGACGCGCCAAAATGTTCTCGCCGATCTTCAAATAGGTGTACGCCAGGTCCTTGTGGATGGACGCCCGACCGGGCGCAGCTTCCAGTCCGCGCAGAAATCCGGCGACCGCGGCATCGTAGTCCTTCGCCCGCAGCGCTTCGTACGCGCGCGACAAGGGCTCGTATGCCGGATCTTGCGACTGGGCGAACGCCAGCCCGCAAGCCGCAAAGAGTACGGCGAGACGCATATATCTTTAGAGATATAGTGCGAGCGGCCCCCGAATTCTCGCAGAATTAAATAATGTACGCACCGCGAAGCTCAGGAATCCTGTTGCACCCCACCTCCCTGCCCGGGCCCAACGGTGTTGGCGAGCTCGGACCAGCCGCTTTCCAGTTCGCCGACTGGCTGCATGCCGCCGGCCAAAGCGTATGGCAGGTATTACCTCTCGGGCCTACAGGTTACGGCGAATCACCCTACCAACTTTTCTCGGCGTTCGCCGGTAATCCCCTGCTGATCAGCCTCGAAACCGCCGAACGTCCGGATTTCCCGGAGGGCCCGGTCGATTTCGAACGCGTGATTCCCTGGAAGCAGCAACTGCTGCGCCAAGCCTTCAGGCGGTTTTCCCCTGACGCCGAATTCGACACCTTCGCCACCGCCAACCGCGAGTGGCTGGACCCATACGCCAAATTCATGGCCCTCAAGGACGCCAACGATGGTGTCGCGTGGACCGAATGGTCCCCCGCCGTCCACCCCGACCCCCACGCGGTGGCATACCACAAGTTCACACAGTTCGAATTCTTCCGCCAGTGGGATGCTCTGCACACTTACTGCGCTGGACTCGGCATCCGCCTCATGGGCGACGTGCCCATCTATGTGGCGCACGACAGCGTCGACGTGTGGGCCAACCCCGAAGTATTCCAACTCGACGAGGCGGGCCGCCCTCTCGCGGTCGCCGGAGTTCCCCCCGACTATTTCAGTTCGACCGGCCAACTCTGGGGCAATCCCGTCTATCGGTGGGACCGCATGGCCGCCACCGGATATCAATGGTGGATCGACCGCATGCGCGCCGCATTCCGCATGTTCGACCTGGTACGCATGGACCATTTCCGCGGCTTCGAAGCCTATTGGGAAGTGGCGGCCTCCGAACCGACCGCGGTAAACGGCCGCTGGGCCAAAGGCCCCGGCTCCGAATTGTTCACCGCGCTCGAAGCGGCTCTCGGGCCGCTCCCGATCGTCGCCGAAAATCTGGGCGTCATCACCCCCGAGGTCGAAGCCATCCGCAACGAGTTTCACTTCCCCGGCATGGCCGTCCTGCAATTCGCCTTCGGCACCGACCCGCAGGCGTCCAGCTTTCAACCGCATAACTACACTCAGAATATGGTGGCCTACACCGGGACCCACGACAACGACACCGCCATGGGATGGTGGAACAGCGAAGGCGGCGACAGCACCCGGAGCGCCGCCGATGTCCGCCGTGAGAAAGCCCGCGCCCGTGCATACCTGAACACCCGCGGCACCGAAATGAACTGGACCCTCATCCGCACTATCATGGCCTCCGTCGCGAATACCGTCATCGTTCCCGCCCAGGACGTCCTCGGCCTCGGCAGCGAAGCCCGCATGAATACTCCCTCCGTCCCCAGCGGCAACTGGCGATGGCGCCTCCGCCAAGGCGAGTTGACGCCCGCTCACGCCCGCCGCCTCCGCACCCTCGCAAAGCTGTATGAGCGTTCCATCTTTTCCCGTTGACGCGCCAACATCGACGGAACAAAGCCAATTCCCCTCGGAAGTCCAGCGCACCGGTAACGCCGGCGGTCTTTGCCGCCGGTTCTCTTCCCGGTTTTGCCAATGCGCTCCTGGGGCATGCCGAAGCTCAAATCTGGGCCGACGACCGTGTCGGTCGCATGTCCATCGTCTCGAAACCTCCATCCGCCAGATCACCAAGGAACTCCAACGCCCGCATACCCCCAAGATCCTATCCGACGGAACAAAGCCAATTTCTCTCGGACCTCGGCCGCCGCGACGCAGATTTTGACGATTTGGAGGAGTAACGGCTCCCCAACGGTGGCCCTCCCCCGTTAACCGCTGCTGATGCTTTGACAATCGAGCCCCCACTTTCGCCACGCGTGTGTCCGGCGCTAACCTCCTGACTCTTGACTTCTGTCTCCTGACTCCGCGGCGAGCAACGCGAGCCGCTCCCGTGTTCAAATAGAAAGTCAGTAAAACAATGGCATTCAAAGGCGTGGACTATTTCTGCGTCGACTCGCTGTTTAATGAGCAGGAGTTGATGGTCCGGCAGACCGCCCGGCGTTTTTCCGAAGAGCGCATCCTGCCGCTGATTCGCGATTGCTTCCGCGATGCCCGCTTCCCCTCCGAACTGATTCCCGAGATGGCCGAACTGGGCTTCTTCGGCGCAAATCTCGAAGGCTACGGTTGCGCCGGCATGAGCAACGTCGAGTATGGCCTCATCATGCAGGAATTGGAACGCATCGATTCCGGCGTGCGGTCGTTCGTCTCCGTCCAAGGCGCCCTGGTGATGTACCCCATCCACTCCTACGGCTCCGAGGAGCAGAAGCAGAAGTGGCTGCCTCGCCTCCAGAGTGGCGCCTCCATCGGTTGCTTCGGCCTGACCGAGCCCGATTTCGGCTCCAATCCCGGCGGCATGCGCACCACTGCCCGGCGCGACGGCGATAGCTGGATCCTCAACGGCGAGAAGACCTGGATCACCAATGGCGGTGTGGCCGACTTGGCTATAGTCTGGGCCCGCGCTCCCGAAGGCGTCGTCGGTTTCCTCGTCGAACGCGGCACCCCCGGCTATACCACCAGCGACATCCACGGCAAGTGGAGCATGCGCGCTTCGGTCACCTCCAGCCTGGCATTCTCGGATTGCCGCGTTGGCGAGCAGGACCGTCTTCCCGCAGCCAAAGGTCTCAAGGCGCCGCTCTCCTGTCTATCGCAGGCGCGCTACGGAATCGGTTGGGGCGTCATCGGCGCGGCCATGGATTGTTACGAAACGGCCCGCCAGTACTCCATCCTGCGCAAGCAGTTCGACGACAGGCCGATCGCCTCGCATCAGCTCGTGCAGGAAAAGATCGCCTGGATGATCACCGAGATCACTAAAGCCCAGCTCCTGGCAGTCCAGGCCGGACGCCTGAAGGACCAGAAGCGGCTCGAACCGGCGCACATTTCCATGCTCAAGCGGAACAACGTAGCCATCGCCCTCGACTGCGCCCGCCTCAGCCGCGACCTGCTCGGCGCCAACGGGATCACCGACGAATATCCGATCATGCGTCACCTGATGAACCTGGAAACCGTCAAGACATATGAGGGTACCGATCACATCCATGCCTTGGTGATCGGCGAGCGCGCCACCGGAGTGGCCGCCTATAAATAAAGACCCGCAAGGGGCCGAATCAATCATGCTTCTTTACGCACTTACGATCCTGGTCAGCGCCTTCCTCTTATTCCAGGTGGAGCCGGTGATCGCTAAGATCATCCTGCCCTGGTTTGGCGGCTCGGCGGCCGTATGGACCACCTGCCTCCTGTTTTTTCAATTGGCCCTGCTGCTCGGTTACCTGTACGCGCACGCGCTGGTTCGCTATTTCAAGCCGCGGGTGCAGATGATGATCCACATCGCCCTGCTGATCGTCAGCGCCCTGATGCTGCCGATCTATCCCGCCGATTCGCTCAAGCCGTCCGGCACGGGCGACCCGATCCTTGGGATCCTGCTCCTGCTCGCGCGCACCGTCGGCGTGCCGTATTTCCTGCTGTCCACCACCGGACCGCTGCTGCAGGCCTGGTATGCCCGCAAGTACAAGGGCGCAGTCCCCTACAGGCTATACGCGCTGTCCAACGCCGGGTCGATGTTCGCCCTGCTCAGCTACCCCGTCTTGTTCGAACCCGTCTTCGGCACGCATAAGCAGGCCTGGATCTGGACCATCGCTTACGGCGCCTTCGTGCTGCTCTGCGGCTTCACCGCCATGAAGTCCGGCAACGTCCCCGACGAAGTTCACGCCGAAAGCGACGAAGCTGTCCAGCATCCTGGACCATGGACTTACTTTCTGTGGATTGCCCTGCCCGCGGTCGCCTCGGCGCTCCTGCTCGCTATCACCAATCACCTCTCGCAGAATGTCGCGGCCATCCCGTTTCTGTGGATACTCCCGCTGAGCCTGTACTTACTGAGTTTCATTCTCTGCTTCGAAGGCAGCGGATGGTATAAGCGATTCCCGTATGTGCCCCTGCTGGCCGTCGCGATCGGCTCCATGTCGTATTCACTGGGCATCGATGCCACCGGCAATCTGCGCATCGAAGTGCTCGTGCCGCTGTTCGCTCTCGGACTCTTTACCATCTGCATGGCCTGCCACGGCGAGTTGGCGCGTCTCAAACCCCATCCGCGGTATCTCACCCATTTCTTCGTGATGATCTCGGTAGGTGGGGCGATGGGCGGAATCATGGTCGGCCTGATCGCGCCATACGTATTCAACGCGTTTTACGAACTACCCGTTGGACTGGTAGTCTGCGCCGCCCTGACTGTCATCGTATTGAAGCAGGATAAGGAGTTCGAGTGGTTCAATGGCTGGCAGCAGCCCGCCCTGATCGGCGCGGTAGCCCTGACCGTCTCGCTCACCGTATACACCGGCATCCAGCTCGTTAATTTCCAAAAAGGGGCGCGCGTCATGGTCCGCAACTTCTACGGAGCGCTGAAGGTGAAGGACAGCGGCCCCAAGACCGATCTCGACGCGACCCGCAGCCTGACTCACGGCACCATTAATCATGGCGAGCAGTTTCTCAACCCCACGCGCCGCGACCTGCCGACCACTTATTACGGACCGAATACGGGAATCGGCGTCGCCATCCGCGACAAGAACAAGAGCCACGCCGTGCGCATCGGAGTCATCGGCCTCGGCACTGGCACCATCGCCGCGTACGGCCGCCTGGGCGACCTGGTCCACTATTACGAGATCAACCCGGTCGTGCTGCGCCTGGCCCATAGCCAGTTTTCCTATCTCGATGACTGCCGCTGCCAGACCGAAGTCACGATGGGCGACGCCAGACTGTCGCTCGAACGCGAAGATCCGCAGAATTTCGACGTCCTGGCTGTGGACGCTTTTTCGAGTGACTCGATTCCCGTCCATCTGTTGACCAAAGAGGCGATGCAACTCTATTTCCGCCACCTGAAGCCCGATGGAATCCTGGCGGTACATATTTCAAATCGTTACCTGGATCTACAACCGGTAGTTCGCGGAGAAGCTCAGGCTACCGGCCATATAGCCCGCTTAATCGATACCGACGATGATGACGCGCAAGGTGTTTTCGGCGCGACCTGGGTGCTTGTAACAAGTCCTACTCCCGGCTTTGATTCCGAAATTCTGGATAATTCGACGGAAATTCAGTCAAAAAGATCGATCAGGTTATGGACCGACGATTATAGTAACCTTTTCCAGATCTTAAAATAGTTGTATCCTAAAGGTGACCGCGTCCACATCTTTGTTTTTGGGATTCCCCGAAACAGAGATGCGTGTCTGTTAATCCGCTTGTCGTTGTTGTATTATCAAGCTGGTCGAGGATATCATGGACGCTGCTAAAAACACCCTCACGAAAACTGCTCTACTTCTAACTCTAGCGTTGCTCTTCCTGACGCCCTGGAGTCTCCAGGCCCAGACCGCGACAATCAATACTTGTGGTTCTGTGACGTTTTCCGGATTCGGAACACAATGCGTCATTACTACCAACGGTGCCACCTTTGGATACACGACTTTGGTCGACTACGCTGGCGACAGCGCGAGCGGTTGGCTCAGCGTCAATCCGGCGAGTGGCCAGGTTGGCCCAGGTGCGGACGCCGTCACCCTGAATATCAATTTGGCCCAAAACCTTCTCGGAGGTGCAACGCACACCGCGACCATCAAGGTAAATCCAGGTGCCGGTGCACCGGCCGGCGCGGCCGGCGGCACGATCACGGTCACCTTCCAGCCCGCCGGGAGCGGCGGTGGCGGCGGTAACGGGACAATTAGCGTAGACACCACGTCCCTGACTTTCTGTCCGAGCAGTTGTCAGCAAACGCAATACGTCAACCTCAGCACCGGCAGTACGACCGCCGTACCTTTTGTGATCAACGCTCCGTCGTGGATGAACGTCGCCCAGGTGAGCGGGACGGGTAGCGTCAGTTCCTCGACCAGTCCAAATCAGGTCGTGCTCTCGGTCAATAACTACTCTCAGGCCACGTCACCGGCAACTGTCTCTTTCACCTACTCGGGCGGTTCCGCCAGCGTCACTATTTATGTGAACTCTGCCGGCAACGGCGGAGGCACACTTTCTCTCAATCCAACGACCCTGACCTGGCAATATTCCACGAATGGACAATTGCCGAACAGCCAGGGAATCGCGATTCAGGACAACAGCGGGGCCATTGCCTGGAATGCCACCGTGAATACCGGAAACGATCCAGCCTGGCTGAATATCCTTTATAACGGCGGCAATTTCGGGACGCAAATTTCCGGAGTGCAGTTCGCCGGAAGCTCAACGTCGTCTTTCAGCCTGGTGGCAGCCAGCGGCAGCATCCTTAATACCCTGACGGCCGGCACCCACACTGCCACGGTTACAGTTTCCGACGGTACTTACAGCGCAACGGTCACCGTTACAATCTGTGTGAACTCATGCGGCGGAACCAACAACGGTCTCGTTATCACGCCGGGCTCAATCACGCTGCCGTCGGTCGGCGCCGGGACCACGGCGCAGGTCAGCAATTCGGCATCGATCACCAGCACCAGCAGCGGTACCTTGAACGCGCAACAATCCGGCACCTGCAGCGGCATCACGCCCATTCTGAACAGCACCAGCATAGCCGGCGGCCAGAGTGGCATCGTCCTCACGGTCTATGGCAATCCGACGAACATCGGCCAAGGCACCTACAACAACTGTACGGTTACTGTGAATCTGACGAACGGGTCCCAAACCCTTGCGTCCGTCGGCATCCCCATCACCTGGGTAATCGGCAATGGCAGCGGCGGCGGAGGCACGGTGTCCAATCCAGTTCTGCCGACAGCCTTGAATTTTGTCGCGCAAACGGGTGCGAACGTTGCGACCCCCTCTCAGACCGTGACTATCTCGGCATCCGGCAATTGGACCGCCGCCGTTACTTACGGGCCCGGGCAGACCGGCTGGATCACGACGCCGACCGCGGGAAGCGGCCCGACCACTACGAGCCTTTCTGTCGATCCGACCAATCTCGGCGTCGGCACGTATACCGGTACGGTTACGTATCAGACGCCCAGCGGAAGCCAGGCCGTCACAGTAACTTTGTCCGTCTACAGCAGTCCCGTCATTTACACGAACCCTGGTAGCATCAGCATCCAGGGCGCGAACGGAACGATCCTTGGTTCGACATCCTTCCAGGTGCTAGCCAGCGACGGTTCGCATATTCCTTTCACCGCCTCGACCACTACCTCCTGGTTAAGCTTGCTCAGCAGTGCCACCGATACCACCTCGACGTTTGCTTCGTTCCAGGTGAACCTGTCCAGTCTTCCCAACGGAGTATACAGCGGGTCGATCAGCATCAGCGCTCCTACGGCAGCGAATTTGTCCCTGACGATTCCCGTTGTTCTCACGGTCAGCGGCAGCAGCGCCACTGGAGGAGGCACTCTGACCCTCAGCACTTCGTCGCTGAACTTCAGCACCGCTGCCACGCAATCGGTGACGGTCACCGCCCCGTCCGGAGTGACGTACAATGCCTCGGCAACCGGAGCGGCCAATGGTGTCACCTGGCTCGCCATTTCCCCGTCAGGTTTCATTTCAAATACCTCGCAGTCCTTCCAGGTCACGGCGACGCCGGGCTCCCTGCAACCGGGAACTTACAATGGCACGCTGACGTTCACACCGAATGGCGGCATTTCTCAAACCGTCTCAGTTACCTTGACCGTTTCGAACTCCGGCACTGTCACCACCATCACCCCTAGCCCGACATCGCTGACCTTCGCTGCCAACCAGAACGGCTCGGCGCCGGCGAGCCAGACAGTGAACCTGACCTCGACATCGGGTTCCGCCGGCGTCAATTTCAATCTGACCACTACGATTGCCAACGGAGAGACGAACTGGTTGTCCGCTAGCGTGAACCAGTACACCACCCCGTCCAGTATCACGGTCAACGCTAACCCGACCGGCTTGAAGGCCGGCACCTACACCGGGACGGTAGTAGTGACGCCGTTCGGCGGAGGAGCCACAGTCAACATCGGCGTCACCTTCAACGTATCCGGGCTGCCCACGGTCTCGGCCTCTCCGACCAGCCTGAACCTGGCGTATAGTGTCGGCGGGACCGCTCCCACCGCCACCCTCAACTTGACCGGCAGTGCCGGTAGCGCGGGCCTGAACTACACGGCCACCGTGAGCAGTACCTGCGATTGCCTGAGCATTACGCCGACCAGCGGCAACACAGCCAGCAATCCGACCATCACCGTCAGCCTCACGAATCCTACTAGTCTGAAGTCCGGAAACTACACCGGCACCATTACGGTAAGCGGAACCAACGGCAGCACCGGCAACACCACGGTGAACGTGACCCTGGCGGTAACGGCCCCGCTGCCCACCATTACCGCTATCGCGAATGCCGCGAGCGGCGCCACGGGACCCATTGCCCCGGGCGAGGTTGTCTCCATCTTCGCCAACGCCTCGAACCCGATCGGGCCCTCGACGCCGGTCGCATTGTCGGCTTCCAACCTGACCTCCGCCGGCAACGTGCCGCTCACCATGGGCGGCGTCAGCGTCACCTTTAACGGCCGTCAGGCTCCGCTGCTCTACGTGAGCTCGACCCAGATCAATGCGGTTGTGCCGTACGGCGTCGCCGGGTTCAACAACTTCCCGGTGATCGTCAACTATCTGGGCCAGAACTCCAACGGCTTCAACGCCCAGACCACCACCACGGTGCCCGGCATTTTCACCTCGAACGGCCAGGGTAGCGGTCCGGCGGCGATCCTTAACTCCAATGGATCGACGAATGGCAACACGCCGACCACCCAACCCGCGGCCAAGGGAAGCGTGGTTTCCATCTTCCTGACCGGTGAAGGCGCCACCGCCCCGCAAGGGGTGGACGGCAAGGTGACCTGCGGTATTACGGGTGCAGGCTGCTCCAGCCTGTCCCAGATTCCCGTTCCGCTCCTGCCCGTTGCGGTCCTGATCGACGGCCAGCCGGCAGCGCTTGCGACTGCTCCGGGCTGGGTCGGTTACGGCGAAGCTCCGGCCTTGGTCTCCGGCGTCCTGCAGGTGAACGCCATCATTCCGCAGGCCGCGCGGTCGGGCAGTGTTTCCCTGTCGATCTCGATCGGCGGCAACACCAGCCAGCAGAACGTGACCATCATCGTACAGTAAAGGAGCAAATGGGGGGACTTCAACGTCCCCCCAACGTCTCCTTACACGTTTGACACCCTCTGTACGTCAAACGATTTGTGAAGCCCTTTCGGCTGATAATCGGGTTACTGGCAGTGTCGGCATTCGCAGCCGATCCCGGCCTGGACGACCTTCTGAAGAGCGTCGAGAGCCGGTACAACCACGCGAAAACCCTCCAAGTCCTTTTCAAAGAGCAATATACGCCGCCGGGGAAGGCCACCCTTTCCGAAAGCGGGCTGCTCATGTTGCGCAAGCCCCTGCGCATGCGCTGGGATTATTCCCAGCCTAAAGGCAAGCTCGTCCTGTCCGACGGCACCAATCTTTGG
>Ga0105240_10003971_pt1 | contig 22834 bp, 18 predicted proteins | sample KBSC54metaG_FD_80426 | JGI IMG/M metagenome (GOLD analysis project Ga0105240, IMG submission 80426) | Corn rhizosphere microbial communities from Kellogg Biological Station, Michigan, USA - KBS C5-4 metaG | ecosystem: Host-associated > Plants > Roots > Rhizosphere > Soil | place: Michigan, USA... | reverse complement strand
CCATGCAGACGCGCCTGCTGACGCAATGCCTGCATGAAGCGGGCCTGCCGCCGGGCGTGTTCAATATCGTCACCGGCCGGGGCGACACCGTCGGCGCCGAAATCACGCGCCATCCCGACATCGCCAAGATTTCCTTCACCGGTTCCACCGCGGTCGGCAAGCAGATCGCGCGCGGCGCGGTCGATACCATGAAGCGCGTCACGCTGGAACTGGGCGGCAAGTCGCCCAACATCCTGCTCGACGACGCCGACCTGGCGACCGCGATTCCGCAGGCGGTGACTGCGGCGTACTTCAACAACGGACAGGCCTGTCTGGCGGCGACGCGCCTGATCGTGCCGGCGCAACGGCTGGAAGAAGTGAAAGTATTGGTCAGGCAAGCCGTGGCGGCGCTGAAAGTCGGTAATCCCGGTGACGAGGATACGGCGATCGGCCCGCTGGTCACCCAAAAGCAATACGAGCGCGTGCAGGGCTATATTCGTCTCGGCATCGAAGAGGGCGCCGAACTGCTGACCGGCGGCGAGGGCCATCCGGAAGGACTGGCGCAGGGCTATTTCGTCAAGCCGACGGTGTTCGTCAACGTCACCAACGACATGCGCATCGCGCGGGAAGAAATCTTCGGCCCGGTGTTGTCCATCCTGACTTACCGCACCGAAGAAGAAGCAATCGAGATTGCCAACGACACCGTCTACGGCCTGCACGGCTATGTCAGTGGTCGCGATCTGGAGCGCGCCAATCGCGTGGCATCGCAGATCATCGCCGGCCGCGTTTTCGTCAACGGCCTCTACGACGAGCCGCGCGCGCCGTTCGGCGGCTTCAGGCAATCCGGCATCGGCCGCGAATTCGGTCCTTACGGGCTGGAGGCGTATGTTGAACCGAAGGCCGTGATTGGTTACGATGGTGCGGTCCATGAAAACATCCGCCGCTGATTCCCGTCACACTTCCGTCACCGCACCGCTCGCGCGGCTGCGGGAGCAGGTCGCCGCGCATTTCGACGGCGTGCCTGCGGCGCAGCGCGACGTGCATACCGCCATTCCCTGGCTATCTTTCATCCGCCTGAGCCAGCCGACCGCACTCAGCCGCGGCATGCTGGAGCCGTCGATGTGCCTGGTGGTGCAGGGCGGAAAGAAAGTATTGATCGGCAAAGAGGTCAACGATTACGGCGCCGGCAGCTACGTGCTGTCGGCGATTGACCTGCCGGTATCCGGCCAGGTGGTCGAGGCTACGGCGGCGCAGCCGTACTACGGCGTGCGCATCGATCTTGATCCAAAGGAAATCGCTGCACTGATCATCGAGCTGAATCTGCAAGCGCCGCCACGGCGCGGTACGCGCGTCGGTGCTTATATCGACGAATCGGACGCGGATTTGCAGGAGGCCTTCCTGCGCTTGCTGCTGTTGCTGGACAAGCCAAAAGACATCCCCGCCTTGTCGCGCATCCTCAAGCAGGAAATCATGTACCGCCTGATCGCGGCCCGCAACGGCGACGTGCTGTATCACACCGTGCTGTCGCACTATCAGGAAAAAGGCGTCAACGAAGCCATCCAGTGGATCAAGGCAAACTACGCCGAACCGCTGGTCATCGACGACCTGGCCAAACGCGTGCGCATGAGCGTGTCGACGCTGCACCATCGCTTCAAGGCCGCCATCGTCATGAGTCCGCTGCAATACCAGAAGCAGACGCGGCTGCTGGAAGCGCGCCGCATGCTCATGACCGGCAGCATGGAAGCCGCCACCGTGGCTTACCAGGTCGGCTATGAAAGTCCCTCGCAATTCAGCCGCGAGTACCGCCGATTGTTCGGCGCGTCGCCGCTGCAGGATGTCGAGTTCCTCAAGCAGAACGTCGTCGAAACTTAATTCTCCGTTGGCGGCAGGACGACGCGCATCGACTGCTTCTGGAATTGTTCGAAGCGATGCAGTTCCTGTTCCATCGCGCTCTTGAGCGCCTTCGATTTTTTCTCCATCCATGTCCACTGCTGCACCAGCAGCTTACCGCTCTTGCGATCCATCTTGAGGTCGAGCGCGGCGACGATGCGGTCGCCCACCAGCACCGGCAACGCGAAGTAGCCGAGCACGCGCTTGTCCGCCGGCACGTAGGCTTCGAAGCGATGCTCGTAATCGAAGAATAACTCCAGCCGCTTGCGCTGGATCACCAGCGGGTCGAAGGGCGAGAGGATATGCACGCGTTCGGGGGGCACAGGATCGCTGACGGCGTCGAGCAGATCCGGCGCGATCCAATGCGGCTGCTTCGGCGCGCTTTCAATATGTACCGGCACCAACTGCTTGCGCTTGACCGCAGCGGCGATCAGTTCCTTGACCAGCGGCTTGGCCTGCACGCTGCCGTAACAGATCGAATCGAGGCTGACCATGCCCTGCGCCGTGAGCGCGCGGCGCAAGAGGTATTGCGCGAACTGTTTTTCCTTCACCGGCGCAGGACGGCGCGACCAGTCGAAATGACGGGCGGCGAGGTCGTAGGTCTTGAGCATGCCGGTGCGCTTGCTGATCACCAGGTCGCCGATGAAGAAGCCCCAGCGCAGCGCGCGCTTCGATGGCTTGCGACTGCCCCAGGGATGGGTCTTTTCTTCCAGCACGTCGTCGTCGATGTCGCGGATCGACAACCCGCCTTCCTTGCGGATACGCCTGAGCAGCGCCGTGTAGTCTGCGGCGTCCACGCCGGCAAAGGAGGCGTGCGGATTCAGGCGCCGCCGTTCCATCGCCGGCAGGAAATGGCGGAACTCGGCGGTCGGCACGTAGGCCAACGCATGCGTCCAATACTCGAACACCGACTTGTCCACCGACTGCGCCTGCTCCAGGTCGCCCAGCCGGTACTCGGGAATGCGCGTGTACAGGATGTGATGGTGGCTGCGTTCGATCACGTTGATGGTGTCGATCTGGACATAGCCGAGATGCTCGGCGGCCAGCCGTACCGCAGTCGCACCGCCGCCGAACGGCGCGCTCGTGTCGAGGCGCTGGGCACGCAGCCAGATGGCGCGCGCCTGCTCTGCGGAAAGAGGAATGGAAGTCGTGCTCATGAACCTGTGTACCGTCGTCGGAGAATGAGGATGATTGTAGAGAATTTGCCATCTGCGTGTGCGCTGCCGGCACTATTGGCGCATGCCGAATAGTCAATTCACTTGCAGGCCATTTATCTCCAGCACGGTAGCCGCGATGATGACGTCTTGCTCTCATCAACCGGATACAGGTGCGTCGTGCAAAAAACTTTCCAGATCACAACCGCGCCGGCTGCCGGACGCTTCGTCTTTCCTGCGCTGGTGCGCTGGTATGCGCGCGGCGAAGGCGCGGCCTATGCGCTGCTGCGCTTCGGCTACGGCGCCATCATTTTTACCCATGGCCTGCCTAAGGCGCTGGGGGTGTCGCATGGCTCGATGGCAAATCCGATGGCGGGATCGATACGCCTGATCGGCGAAGTCATGGGCCTGCCGTTCGCGCCGCAACTGGCCTTCCTCGTGATGCTGCTGGAAACCATCGGCGCCGCCATGCTGGCGCTGGGCCTGCTGACGCGGCCGCTGGCCTTGCTCATGTTTGTGGAAATGATCGCCATCAGTTATGCGATGGGGCCGACCTGGCCGTGGATCGATCGCGGCATCGAGTATCCGGTATTGCTGGCATTGGCGGCGCTGTACCTGACGCTGCGCGGCGGCGGGGCGTACTCGCTGGACAGCCGCATGAGGCGCGAAATTTGAAGCATGAAATAGAACGCGAAGTCCGATCCCTTACTTGTCAGGAAGAAACTCCATGAAATTCGTCAACTATCTCGCCTACACCGACAACCAGCAACTGCTGGCCGAATATGCGCCCGCCCACAAACTCTACGTCAAGAGCCTGCTCGACGCCGGCAAGCTGGCGTTCGGCGGGCCGTTCCCTGACGGCAGCGGCGGTCTGCTGGTGTATGAAGTCGCATCAAGGGAAGAGGCCGAATCCTTGCGCGACCAGGATCCGTTTGCGCAGGCCGGCGTGTTCGTACGGTCTGAGATCAAGCCATGGCTGTTGCTGGCGGTGCATCCGGAATTGTCGAGACAGCAGTAAAGACATACCCGTCACATCAGGGCCTGCGGGGGCTTTTCTCACAGGCGTGCAGTCCTGGGGATGAAGATCAGGGGATGAAGCCCGCGTTGCGATAGCTGTCGACGATCTCATCGTAGACGGCGATGTCGCCATGTCCGCGCGCCATCAACTGCGCGCCGCCGATCGCTGCGAAGATGCTCATCGCCTGGCGCCGCAGCGCTTTCTTCGATTTGGACTCCGTTGCATCCTGCGTGAGCACTTCAGTCAGCCAGTCGACGTTGATGTCATTGAACCGATTGACCTCGGCGCGCACTTCCGGCGGCAAGTCGTTGTGCTCCGCCGACATGATGCCGCACAGGCACATGCGGTTGTCGTCGACCAGCGCCGCCCGGAAGATATCCGCATATTTCTTCACGCGGGTGCGCGCGTCCTTGTGCGTCTCCATCAACGTGCCCAGATAGGCGATACCGTCTTCGGTATAGCGGCGGGCGAGGGCCGCGCCGAGGTCGCCCTTGGTTGGGAAGTGATAGTGCACGCTCGCGCTCTTGATCCCGACTTCCGCCGCCAGGTCGCGGAAACTCAGCGCGTTATAACCGTGCGCCTGCACCGTCTTGCGGGCGGCGGCCATGATTTTCTCGCGGGTATCGATTGCGCTCATGATGAAATAAACCTCTCTACCGGTAGATAGTTGTTGACAGCGCCATTGTACTACCTTATTGTCTATCTACCGATAGATAGATAAGTGAATGGACAGACGAATCAATTGGTAAGCAACATCCGACATATCTCGTCAGCAACTTGAATGCTGATCGATCCAACGACAACCAGTCAGAAAAGGAAAGTAACAATGAAGATTTATGACCGCCCCGGTTTCCCCAATCCCGCACGTATCCGCATCGTGCTGGCGCAGAAGAACCTCGATTCGCAGGTGACGTTCGAATCGGTCGACCTGATCGGCGCCGAACACAAGCAAGCCGCGTTCCTCTCGAAGAATCCCTCGGGAGTGCTGCCGCTGCTGGAGCTGGATGACGGCACGTTGATCTCCGAAAGCACAGCGATCACCGAGTACCTCGACAACCTCGACGGCAATCCCGTGCTGACCGGCCGCACACCGAAGGAAAAGGCGATCATCCACATGATGCAGCGTCGCGCCGAAAGCGGTTTGATTGACGCCGTCGGCATCTATTTCCACCATGCGACGCCCGGCCTGGGCGGCGATCTGCAAAAGTACAAGAGCCCAGAATGGGCGCACCGCAAGGAGTGGGGCGAACGTGAGCGCGCCAAGGCGCTGCAGGGCATGGCGTATTTCGACGGCATCTTGCGCAACAACAGCTATGTCGCGGGAGAGCAATTCTCGATGGCCGACATCACGGTGTTTGCCGGCCTGGCGTTCGCTGATGCGGCGGGAATTCCGATCGCCGCCGAGTTGAATGCGTTGCATGCGTGGCGCGCGAAGGTGGCGGAGCTGCCTGCGGTGAAGAATCGCAGCGGCCAGGCGTTTGTTGAGGAGGATTTGCGCCGGTTGGGATTCTAAGTCGCCGAGCGGCGGCAAGCAGTATTGACGTCGCAGTGAAGCGTCGTCCTTCGTGAGAAGGGCGGCGCTTTTTTGCTTTGAAAAGTGGCGATCCTTTCCGTAATCCTGCGGCGCAAGGTTGTTGCTTGCATTATGAAATTTAGTCGGGTATAAAGCAATCTGGTTTTAATTTGAAACCAATTGGAGGCCGGTCATCTCGGGCTTGGCCCGGAATGGCGGAGTCGGCCCTTGTTCACATTCCTTGTTCTCGATTTTTATCATCAACTATCAGGAGAAAAACTTGATTCTGGCAGACGCAGATTTTGACAAGACGTTTCCATTTGCCCCGCATTTCCAGATGGTCAATGGATTTCAAATGCACTATGCAGACGAAGGAGACCGCGCGGGAGAAATTGTCTTGTGCCTGCACGGCGAGCCGACGTGGGGCTATCTGTTCCGTTCCCTGATCGCGGCGCTTCGTGACGACTACAGGGTAATGGTTCCCGATCACATGGGCTTCGGCAAGAGCGAGACGCCGCAAGACCGCAACTATTGGCTGCAGGATCACATCGACAATCTCGAGCAGTTCGTTCTTCAGCTGGACCTGAAAGACATAAGCCTGGTCATGCACGATTTCGGCGGTCCCGTCGGCATGGGCCTGGCCGCGCGCCATCCCGGGCGCATCAAGCGCATCATTTCCACCAACGGACCGACGCCGTTCGGGCAGCCCGACGGACTGGAGCGCCTGCTGCGAAATGCCGCCATCGCACCCTGGTTCCAGTGGATCGTGAAGGCCAATGGTGACGGCAGTCTGGAGCAGGTATTGGGTCAGCTCGGCTTCAATATCCTCAGCGCCATGAAAATCAACGGCTTCGAAAATCACGATGTGATCAGCGACGCGTGGATTTCCGCCTACGGCTCGCACTTCGCCACACCAAGCGATTGCCTGGGAGCCATAGGTTGGGCCAAGGGCTTTGCGACCGGCGCGCATCAGTTCGAAGAGCCCGACGCAGCAGCGATTGCGGCGATCCGGACCAGACCGGCGCTGGCAGTCTGGGGCGACGCGGACAAGACGCTGCATGCAGATATTTTCCTGCCGCTGTTCACCTCGCTGTTCCCTGATGCGGATGTGCACCGCATACCGGGAGCGGGGCATTATTGCTTTGAAGATGCTCCCGACCAGATCGCCGGCATCGTCAAACGATTCCTGAAAAGCAGTTGAATACATCGCGGCGGGCGTGTCCGGGATGTCCGCCGCGCAACAGCTTTTTTACGGTATTGACCAGGGTTCAAACTTTCGGCTAAACTCAGCCCCGCAGTCGATTCACCGATTGCCGTAGGCGTTACCGTCATCCAACGCGTCCCATTCGAGAGGAGCCCAGCAGGGCAGTTCCCGATGATTCAGGACGCCGTTACGATGACCGCATATTCTGCCCTCCTGGGCATACGCCTATCTGGAATTTTCAGATTACAGATTTGCCAGTTTTCGATATCCGCCGCTTGCGCGAAGGACATCGGCTGGACCGTATTCGCCTTGTTGATTCGTCTCAAGGCGATCCGGAGGGAGAGGCAGGACCTGCAGGTCTGGTTGACGGCTTTACCGCAACCGAACCAAAAAGGTAATTCAATGAAACTCACCGGCAATACCATCCTCCTGACCGGAGGCACCAGCGGCATCGGCCGCGCGCTGGCCGAAGCCCTGCATGACCGTGGCAACCATGTCATCGTCACGGGGCGCCGCCAGGCGCTGCTTGACGAGATGACGAGCACTCGCCCCGGTCTCGTCGGGCTGAAAGTCAATGTGGACGATGCGGCGTCATTGGCGCAGCTGTCCGCTCAGATGCGTGAACGCTTTCCCCAACTCAATGTGTTGATTGCGAATGCGGGAATATCGCGCACCGAGGATATGGCGTCGGATGACTGGACTGCGACCGATGCAGAAGCCATCGTCCAGACCAACATCCTCGGCGTACTGCGCGTGGCGGCGGCCATCCTGCCGCTGCTCAAAGGCAAGCCCAACGCCGCGTTCCTGGCCACCAGTTCCGCGCTGGCCTTCGTGCCGCGCGCGGATTTTCCGACGTACTGCGCCAGCAAGGCGTTCCTGCATTCCTGGCTGCAGTCGCTGCGACACCAGATGCGCGGTTTTCCGATCGAGGTGCTGGAGCTTTCGCCGCCTTACGTGCAGACCGGTTTGACGGGCGCCCACCAGATCAGCGATCCGCGCGCCATGCCGTTGCCTGACTATCTGGCGGAAGTGCTGCGCCTGCTGGAAAACGGTGACACGCCACGCGGCGAAGTGCTGCTTGAGCGCGATCTCCCACGGCGCTGGGCGGAGCGTGACGGCGGCTACGACGCCATGTTTGCCGTCATGAATCCGGCTTGAAGAACAAGCATCCTTATCCCTGAACTTACGAAAGAACTTTATATGACAACGCAATGCACCGGGCCGCTGAATCACCTCAGCCTGCCCACAAAAAATCCCATCGCCACAGCCGCTTTTTTTGAAAAGCACTTCGGCTGCCAGATTGTCGCCGTCGGTGAACATATCCTCTTGAAGCGGGACGGCTTCGACATCGTGCTCGACCACACCAGCGATGAAGTCAGTTGGCCTGCGAATTTCCATTTTGGATTCGAGATGGCGACCCTGGCGGAGGTGAAGCAGCTTTACCGGACCTTCAAGGCGGAGGGCGTGCTGATGGAGACCGAGGTCTTCAACAATTCACGCGGTTCGCGTTTCTTTTGCCGTATGCCGGAGGGCATCATGATTGAGGTGAATACGCGGGAAGACAGGGAGGAGGATTGGAAGATGCTGTTCTGATGCATTTGCAATATTCATTCGCAAAACAAAAAACGCCCGTAAAGGGCGTTTTTTATACAAGTGGCGGAAGGTGTGAGATTCGCCTACATGCTGCAGGCCGCTGAATCGCTTGCAAGCGATTCCCTTCGAATCTCACGCGTAAGCCGCGCAGGCGGCTTACTACCTTCCAAAAACAAAACGCCCATGAGTGGGCGTTTTTAAATAAATGGCGGAAGGTGTGTCATTCAATCTGCTTTCCAGCGTATTCCATAGCTGTATTTTTATCTATATAGATCAATGATTTAGTTGCGAGGTTATTCCACAGCTGTCTTTTCCGGAACACCAGATTCCAGTATAATTTTGATAGTCATTTTGTGAGTTGAAAATCTATGAAAACGATCAATCGATTAAGTGCGCAGGCAGTATCACGCAATGTAAAACCTGGCTTGTATAGCGATGGCGGCGGCCTCTATTTGCAAATAACCAAAGCCGGTGTGAAGTCCTGGTTATTTCGCTATATGCGTAATGGGAAAGCCAGAGGGATGGGGCTGGGGCCATTGCATACGATCACACTCGCTGAGGCTCGTAGTAAAGCATTGAATTGCCGGCGCCAGCTCTTGGACGGTACAGACCCTTTGGATGAGAAGATTGTTAAACAGGTAGCCAGAAAGGTGGATGCAGCAAAGAAACGTACTTTCAGCGAATGTGCGGCCGCTTATATCGAAACGCATCGGGCAGGTTGGAAGAATGTTAAGCACGCTGAGCAGTGGGAAAATACGCTAGAGACATATGCTGACCCGATCTTCGGTGTATTGCCCGTTGCATCCGTAGATACAGGGTTGGTTATGAAAGTGCTGGAACCGATTTGGGCAACAAAGAGCGAAACAGCGTCGCGTCTACGCGGCCGTATTGAATCTATTTTGGATTGGGCGACAGTTCGAGGTTATCGAACGGGCGACAATCCTGCTCGCTGGAAGGGGCATCTCGATCACTTGCTGCCGAAGCGATCGAAGGTCCAAAAAGTACAGCATCATCCGGCGCTTCCTCACTCTGAATTACCAAAATTTATGAAATCGCTGAGGGCTTTAGGCGGGACTGCACCGATGGCGCTCGAATTTCTCATTCTGACTGCGACACGTACCAGCGAAACGTTGAATGTCGTGTGGGACGAAATTGATTTGGAAAAGCGAGTATGGGTGATTCCGGCGGCGCGAATGAAAGCAGAGCGAGAGCATCGGATTCCATTGTCAAAAAAAGCAGTAGAGATCTTGAAGGTGCAGTTACAAGATGCTGAGGGGGATTTTGTTTTTCCGGGACGGCGAGATGGCGCGCCGATGTCCAATATGGCGTTTCTTCAATTGCTCAAACGGATGGAGCGCACCGACATTACGGTACATGGATTCCGTAGTTCATTCCGTGATTGGGTAGGGGAGACAACGAACTATCCGCGAGAAGTCGCAGAGGCTGCGCTTGCGCATGGAATCAAAGACAAGGCCGAAGCTGCTTATGCTCGCGGCGATCTCTTTACTAAACGCGCGAAGATGATGCAGGAGTGGGCGGATTATATCTGAGGGGGCATCGAAGTTTGCATAGTGTTGTTCTGACTAGGTACACAGCAGTCCATAATCGTCCAGTTGCGGTCATTTACCTTCATTTCAAAATCCTAAAAACATGACCTTACGTATTCAGATAAGTCCTGATGATGGCTCGGTGAACTTGCCCGACCTGGCCCTTGTCCTCGGTCCTGGATTGAAGCAAATTTTTGCTGAGACGCTCGCTAAATACAGTAAGGGAACGCTAGACCACGGAAATGGATACTCAAGGTCGAGTTTTCATGGATTCATTCTTGAGGGAATGTCATGCGGGATCGCACTTGGATTTCTCCAAGATATATTGACTAAGATTCATTTTGGCGTGGCCTTACTGAATATGGAAATGTAAGGTGGTTGGCCGACAAGAGCAGCCATTGACGAAGAAATCGCATTTGTGCGAAAGGCATTTCGCAGTCAGGTGGGGAGAGAATTCGGAGATAGGCAAAAAGTCTTTAGCTGGGGAGTTGTGTGGACCGCTTTCGATCCCAAAGGATTCCAGGCAACAGCCAGCATTCGCTACGCATGAGCTTGCTATCAGCGAGTGGCGCTCATCTTCATCCACACTAAAATGCAGCCAACGGCCAAAAGTGGACGCTTAATAACGGGTGAAAATCTTTACTTTTGCGAGATCTTTATACGGACGCGCATGTGATCGTTGATAGCGGCCGTTCTGGCTTCCGCTGAGAGACGGGGTATGCTTACGCTAGTATTTTTAATTCTAAATATAAATAATGAGCAAAGCTGGCATTTATTCAAATCGCGGCGATGGCTATCAAACCTTAGTTGCCTTAGATAGAGCCCTATCCATTCTGGAGGGGGCCGACTACGAATGGATAGAAATCGATTCCGTCAACTGGACGGTGGACGACGTGGTTGTCGGGAAGGGTGATCGACCTCTTATCTGTTGCCAATGCAAAAAAAATCAACCTGATTTTACGGCCTGGTCTATTGCGGATCTTGGGGATGAGATAGCGAAAGCGGTTCAACTAATGAGTGTGGCGGCAGAGCCGAGCATCTGGTTTTATTCACGTTCACCATTCGGAGAACTAACAAAACTCAAGGAATACAGCATCAGCCAACCAAATGAGGAAAGCTATAAAAATGGGTTGGGCAGGGCGTTAGCAAAAGCTGATGGGCAGTTGACACAAACAATCGGCTCGCCGGCTATTTCGACATATGCATTTTTGCAGCGGGTGCAATTTGAAGTAAGTCCTGATGTAGGTCGCCTGGAAGAACGTCTAAGGATCCGACTGGGAAGCATCGCTACAAACGCGGCAGCCGCATACGATGCGCTTTGGCGGCGACTAATTACGCTCGGCGCAAGAATGGGGGAAGGTCATAATACTTCGGTTCAACATCGCCTTAGCAAAGAAGATCTTGAGTCCGTTCTTCATGACGCTGGTGCATTGATCGTACCAAGAATATCTTTTAGTGACGTAAAGAACGCATTCACCAGCGTCTCGAGTATAGGACGGTCATGGCGGCGAGATATTCTAGGACGTCGACTAGAAAACCCGGTCGTATCGCAGACTCTTAAGCAAATTGAAAAAAGAAGTAAATCGATTCTTATCACAGGAATACCAGGCGCCGGGAAAACATGCGCGATGCTGGAACTACAAGAAGAATTGGAGAAGAAGGCGAGGACTCACACAGATCTGGTGCCAATTTTTCTCCAATCACGCGAGTTTGCAGATTTTTCAACAGTGCAGGAAAGAGTATCTCTAGGGCTGCCAGAACAATGGACTGATAAGGTGGCGCGTTTAGCTGACGAAACGCATGTGGTAGTCGTTATTGATTCACTGGATGTGCTATCCATTGCCCGAGAACATAGCGTACTGACCTATTTTTTGGCACAGATCGATCGATTACTTTTGATTCCAAATGTGACGGTCGTCACCGCATGTCGTGAGTTTGACCGACATTATGATCGGCGCATTGCTGAACGGACTTGGGATAAAGTATTGACGTGCGGTTTACTCGATTGGGAAACCGTCGTCGAACCATTTCTTACTGAGTTAGGCATTGAGGTTGCTGGAGTTGATAAAGAAACGCGGACGCTCATACAGAATCCCAGGGAGCTAGCGCTATTCATAGAATTAGCGCAACGAGAGGGTGGCTTCAGTATCGTGACTAGCCAAGCATTGGCGCAAAAGTATCTGGATACAATCATCGAAGCTGATGATTCTTTGGGAGTCAGCGTCTTAGTCGCCATCGAACAGGTTGCTGAAGAAATGCTAAAAACACGCAGCCTATCAATACCGCGTCAACGGTTAAGCGCATCAAGGGAGATGGAGCGCGCGTTATTCAGTCACAACATTTTACGTCAAACCGATGACGGAAAACTGACGTTTGGGCATCAAACGTTGGTCGATGTATTGATTATCAGTGGCGCAATTCGACGCGGTACGACGCTTAGTCAATTCATCGCCGGCTTGCCTCCAGTACCGTTTGTAAGGCCAAGTATTCGCGGCTTTGTGACGCAACTTTCCGCGGGTGACAGAGTGCAGCTTCGAAGGCAATTGAGGGCAGTTTTGACTGGTAATTATGCCTTTCATATCCGTCGACTAGTTGCCGAATCAGTGGCGGAGCTAAAGCCACTAAATGAAGATTGGCCTTTGGTTAGAGACTTACGGACCAGCCACCGAGAAATATTTCAGATAATTTATTCCCAAGCTAACACCATTGAATGGCACCTTTTCTGGTTCAAGCATCTCGTTCCGATTTTGAGGGACACGCGAAGTATCGATGATTTCACCATGCACGTTCATAGAGTCTCTTCCTGGAAGAACGAAGACCCCACTGGCATCATCGGGTTTTGGGGAGAGGCATTAAAGACTGAATGGATCGATCGTGTACGGATTGCTAATAACATAGCAATGAGTCTAGGTGACTTCGACGTGCAGTATCTTCACTTGGTGTCACCGTTGGTAAATGAACTGCTCAAGATGCCGCGACAAGAGCACAGTTTTCTTGGTAAAGCGATTGCCAAATGTATTGATGCGGGTGCGTTTGATGACGAGGTTTTGTGGCGTTATATAGCAGGTGATATTACCGACAGCGATCTTCTCGATCATGAGCTAGGGGACAAATTGCATTGTGGTTTGCACGAGTTTGGTGATCGTAATGATGGATTCCTTGAAAAAAGAATGGGAAGTTCCATCCGATTGTTGAATCTGGCAGTTGAGTCGGTGGAAGTATGGAGCAAGAAAAGAATTGCAAAAAAAGGGTATTGGGTGGCAGGACACTATGGATTCTTAGGGCACTCTTCCTATGAAATTGTCAGGAATGGTGTCGACTTTAGAGCGATCGACAACGAGAGACTACTGTTCGATGCTATCGAAGACGCGGTATTTCTGCACTGCCGTCAGAATACAACGTGGTGGAAAAGTAATCGAGAGCGCCTAAGTTTCAATCATGAAATGGTAATGCGGTATTTTGCAATTGTAGCTTGTACACAATGGCCAACGGCTAACTTGAATATTGTTGCGAAAATACTTTGCGATAAAGATCTACTGGAGGCGAATCTTTCTTATGAAGTAGGAAACCTAATACAGAGCGCGTATATCTTTCTTTCTGAGGATGTACAAGAAGATATTACCCAAACGATTTTGAATCTCTGGACAAATGAACTGGAGGATGAAAAAAATCGGACATGGATAGCTTACAGCCGGGCCCAATTTATAAGTGCAATTCCTTGCTATCTTCGTTCGCCTGAGGCGCAAGAAATATTGAGTGAAATGGAAAAGAAGCGTGGACCGATTGATCGCATGCCTGATCGATCTAGAGGCGGAATGATACAGAGTCCGTTTTCAGATGATGTGCTACTACAGAACTCTGATTTTGGCGTGCTTCAACTTCTGACACATTACACCGGGTATACCAGGGATATTGGTGTGGACCTCCACCTCGGAGGTGAAAGAGAAGTTGGCAGTGTATTGAAGAAGGCCTCCTCCCGAGATCCACTGCGCTTTCTTGGCTTGCTCTCAAAATATTGGAATTTAATCTCGCCACGCTATTGTGACGATATTGTAGAAGGAATTTCCCAACATCTCTCTTATCGATTTGGAGACTTGCAGAAAGATGATAATTGGCACCCTGTAGAAGAGGTTAGTTCGGGAACCCTATTAAATCTCTTGTTGGAAGAGCTGGAGAGGCATCCCATTCATTGGCATCACAGCCGCGCCGCTTCTAATGCGCTCAATGCATGTGCCCATGTTGTTGAAAATGTTCATCAAGCTGAACGACTTGTCTTTCTGACGTTCGGATATTTCGATATGAAGGAAGATAACCCTATCTCAGGAGAACGAGTTGATCACGTAGGCCAGGGGATAAATATGGTGACCGGCCACATCGTCGAGAGCTTGATGATTCTAAAGAACAGGCTAGAAGACAAAAATATTCAACGTCCTATCACTCTTGCATCTGCGTTACGATATTTTGCGCGACAAGAAAACCCCGCGTTGCGCGCGTTGATTCTTCGAAGATTAGCTTACTTGCAGTATCGAGATCCGGAACTCGGTTGGGAGCTGTTTAGGAGCGCCATGAATCCCGCAGACGAGGGAATGTGGAGGATTGCAGAGCCATGCTTATATCATTCCTACCGCAATAATTTCGAAAAGGTGAAGGTATGGCTAGATGTTTTACGAGATCAGGGGCGAGAAGATGATCTACGGACATGGGGGCGTATTTCGGCTTTAAGCGCCTTCTCGAATTTACTTGATTTTCAAGAAATTTTTCGCGACTTAGCTGAGATAAATAACACTAATGCATGGCATGGTGTCGCGGAAGTATGGTCTCATCCGGAGAACTTCAAACAATTTAAATCGCAATGCCTCGCGGGTATAGAAGCGGGACTGCATATAGACAATCCCTTCAAGTCAGTAGTGGCAAGAAAAGTGATACATCTTTTTCGGGATAAAGCGCCGGTGGTTATCGTTTCAAACGATATTGTCAGACGTTGTTTTGAGATTCTCGAGGGCGAGGATAAGAACAAGCGAGGAGATGTATTCGGTTTCCATGCATGGCTTAATGCGGTGGTACACGTTGATCCGGACGAGGCATTGGCGGTTACTGAAACATACCTCAACTACGTAGCACGTACCAATCCATATTTATATGACCACGATAACAATTTAACTCAATTGCTTACTCGTCTATTTGCTGAAGCAGAAGAGCGTGAGGAAGCTGATGACGGAGTTATGTTGCGCAGGGTAGTTGCGCTGCAGGATCAAATGCTAAGGCTTGGTGTCGACGGCATAAATCAGTGGCTGACCGCAGCTGAACGAGCATAGTATTCGTTGAGACTAGGACCTGAATTGGGAGCTTTCTAGGTGGATAGCTTCGTATTAAATAGGCAGAACTTCATTCGGAAAACTTTTCGTCATCAGCGACGACGATGATCGGGTCCTACATCCCAGGGCGCCTACTGAACAATTTGGATCATATCTGCGCAGCATTCCCTTATGAGCGTTGGCATCAGAGGCTGTCCCAATGAGCGTAGTAACAGAATGGTGGGAAACGTCACCGCATGTGCATGCTGCCAAAAAGGGCACCAGCTCAAGCGACAGCATTTAAATAGCAATACGATCTCTTCTGCGAAGAGTGAAGCTTAGCCTATGTCTGGAATCAGCCAAGAAGCGATATTGGACATCGGAATCGTCTTCAAACAAATCTCAGATCTAATACGGGACAGAAATCGTCTTCGCGGTTTTAGTTGTCTTAAAATTTTGGGGTTAATAGTTCTGCAGTAATAATCGATTTCGTAGGGGCAGATTACCTATGACGTGATCAGATTTTATAAGGCGTGGAAATGTACTTGTTGGCTCATATGGAAAGAGAAATCGCCGGCGAGAGACGCCCATTGGCGCTTCAATTGATGCGTAGGCCTTGGGAAGTCGATCGTGGTTTGTTAGCGCAATATTTTCCGAAAGATATGGTGACGCAATTCGTCCAGATACAGGACGTTTGCCGTCGCTCCTTGGGACTATCCAAAAAGCAAGGCGCTTTCAGTCACCACCTAGTGCGATGGGATCTCAACGCGTATTTTTTACAGAATGAGAGTATTCGCCAAGAGCTAAAAGGAATGGCGCTGCATGTCGGTGAGCAGTTCGCAGGGCAGGCTCGTGAAGACTTGCATGAAATAGGAAAGACGTTCGATGGTCTTTCAGAGGCTGCACAGGTGGCTTTTTTATCAGCATATTTTTTTTCTGATGCATTTTTATACCTCCTAACTAAGGTTATATCCCCAACTTCGTCGACATACCGAATGACGATTGCAGACACACCTACGCTGAGAGAGGCGCTTCGATTATACTGGTTCGGGCACCAAGCTTCGTTTCACAGTACGCAGGCTGACTTGTATCGACGTGATGCTACCTTGGAGGAAATTCGGCGAAGCGGCCATACGCTGGAGCAAGTAGTAAGACAACGTGGCGCGTCATTCGTCGAATTTGTAGATATGAGCATCGATAAATATTTATCGGTGCACGCCCGCTTTACACATTTACTCGCAGTTAAGGACCGTATGGGGTATCAAGCGATGCGGAGGCGAGCCGAGCTCATTGCGTACCTCTTCTTGTTGAGTCGCGAGTTTACACGAGACCTGTTGGCGAGCGGCTTTAACCCCATCAGAGATCTTGTTGTACCTGGCGAATACGAAGTCTCAAAGGTTATGCTGGCCGGTTTTACTCAGGAAGAGATAGGTGCGTTGCTAAACGTATCCGCCGCTCAAAACCCTGGAGACATTTTGCTTGTAGAGTCAAAGTCCGGAAAACTGCAATTGGGTAATTTATCTCTAAAGTACGCATTTACAAGGTATCTTGGTCCGATGCTGGTGACGATGCCGACGTTAGGGGATTGGTTTGACAAGGCCTACATTTGGAGCTTTCTAAAAAATAGAGTGACCAACACCCGCTATGTTTTTGGAAAGCAAATTGACCCTGGGCGCGGCGACGACGAAAAATATGACATCGATCTAGTTATCGCAGATATTGATTTAGAGAGAATCTATCTCTGCCAGATAAAGCATCGAATTAGTACGCTCAAGCCTTATTTACGTGACGAGTTAGCGGAATATTCTATGCATAGGCAACTTCTTGGTGCTGTGAAGCAGTTGGACGCCGCTAGAAACGCACTGTCATCCGAAAAACTGTTGGAGAGAGTTAAAGACTCATTGCGACGACAGAAAGTATCGACACAGTTCTTAAAGAAAATAGACTCCAGTTTTTTGCAAAAGAATTCAGGATTTATCATTATTCATACCATCGAAAATCTTGATTTTTCAGTAAAAGATGGAATAGCACTATACGAGTGGAATACGTTTCGTAATTTGCTCAGGCAGGAAAGGATTGCGTATTCTAAGGAAGGTGCCAAACTGACTCACCCTGATTTAAGTGGAGTTGCCTTAGATAATCCAGCAGCTGTATCTGAGCGCCTGACAATCTGGCATGACCAACAGATGTCCGATAAGTCACTTGGCTATGCTCAAAACGTGATCACTAAATCGGCGAGTTTTTTACAATTGTCCACCCGATGGGAAATCAAGCTGTGGGGACTGAGGCTTTTTTCATATAGGAAAAAAGATGTGCGGTATCCATTGATCTGATCGGGGCAATAGAGTGCGAATACTGTCGCATAAAAAAATATATTTCTCCAACGCTCAAAATCATACGAGAGACACGTCTCAGCGAAAGCGGCCTTAGCAGTCTCCTCATCGACAATAAAGAAACGATTTTCCCTTTTCTCCATTGCTGTCTAAGTTTTGTCCCAGAAAAGTTAATTCATTTGACTTTCCCCACGCTTTAATGCCCCCTAAGTTTCCGGCTCGGATGGGCTTCGAGGGCGCAGCTTCTTCAGAGAGTTTCCGTGTATTTACGATAACGCTCCAAGTATGTAACGGATATTCAGGAGTTCCCTCCTTAAGTCCTAGGCGCAATTTGTAGCGACGTCCCGATTTACTACGAATATAAAACTTCGTCGCGTTTTCTGGTAAATCCTTGTTAATCCTAGCTAGGAAATTCCTCGCTTGTTTTCGATCCAGCTTACGCTGGCTAATGGCTACGTATGCTTTGATATGAACGCTAAAGCAATCTCGCTCCACGAGAGGGAATAACATATCAATCGCACTGGCCGATCTACGGTCTTTCTTCCGCAGTTCTTCCATATCACGTTCAATTCGTTTTTCTAATCTCTTGTGACTCGCTAAAAATCCCCTGACGATGCTGTCGTTTTCGTACTCGTTCTGAATTAGATACACCTTTCGTTGCTCACCTCTCTTCGGGGTCATTGAAAGAGCGCGATATTTAATCTTCTCAATTTGAGGCTCCCATTTGTCTTGGAATCGCTTCACCTTCGCATATAAATTTTCACATAGCGCATTTTTTTTGAGTGTCAATGGATCCTCCTTAGTTAGAGATCTGTGTATTACAGATGTCGAATTTCAGCAGCTTTCTCCTGAAACTAATTCTACAGTCCTTAAATTGGTTCTGTATTAAATATGTATCAAATTTTAAAAACTTCAATTTCACTTAGAAAAACGTCATTTTTCGGCCATTTTTTCTACTTGTTTATAAAACTCCAGCATCAAAACTGGCGCAGTAAATAATGATGGCATACGCAGTCGCGATGCCGGACAGAGGCATGCCGAATCGCCTCGTGGAGTTCGCTCATGCAGAACAATTCACAACACCAATCCTTTCCCAATCTAGACCGTCAGCGCGCAATCGACTCATTGATTTTTATCTCGAGGAGTGAAGTTGAGCGCATCACTGGAATGTCCCGGTCTTGGATTTATCAAGCGATGGCCGAAAACAATTTCCCTCGACCAGTTTGCGCGAGCGCCTCGCGCCGTTGGATTCTCGCGGAAGTACAGGCGTGGATGCAGAAGAAAATTAATGAACGCGATGTGGCCATCGAGCAGCGTTCGCGTATTCGTTCAAACAACGACTCATGAGAAATCTAATCCGTGCAAAAAAAGAGTACTCACAGAATTAGGAGAGAGAGAAATGCAAAAGAAAATTTCGTTAAGTCGAATTCCCCAAGATATGAAAAAGACGTTAGATCGTATCGAAGATCGTGTATGCGGATTCGATCGATTAAAAATTAATGTAGATGGCCACTTATCGAAGAGTATGAAATCCAAATTGACATTGCTCTTGCAACCTCATTGCAGGAAGGTCTGTTTCATTTCAACGTCTAGTCAATATCAACCGATATGGACACTAACGATCGATCTGTTCCAGCCTAACAAAGATGCTCTTCGTATTCTTCGTAATGCGATAGGAACCAGGAACATGTCAAAGGTCATACGCGCCGAAATTACAATCGATTTGATCGCTAAAAATAGATCAGATGCACACCATATTGGTGGATACATCCTGGAGCATTTTTTATTTCCGTATGTACGTAAACCTGTGTTTATTGAGTGCGACGAAACTGTCTACTTCAACCCCCGCGCAAACAAATCTGGAACGGCTACATCACGAGTATTTGTTATGTACGCCGATAAGGCCAGCAAGCTACTTGCAAATACGCAGGAGAGGTCGTGTTGTCACTTGGAATATCGATTAGTTGGCTCACCTTCTTGTTCCTCAATGGGGCTCAACACGCTGATGGATTGTGTTCAATTTGATCATGAATCCTTCTGGCAGAGAGAGCTTCGACTATATGAAATCGAATCGAAAAAGGAACTGGGGCTGTTACTTGCTCCTAACGACGATGTTTCGGATTCTTCTCTTAGAAGTCATGCCAATGCATTTCTTGAATATCATCAGATTTATGGGAGTGAGGCCGAGTACTACATATTGCAGAACTGTTTGCAAACAAATCCTGAAATCAAAAAGGTCTTAAAGCGGGTGGATGCCCGGCATATTTTGCGTGGAATTAAGACCGATTTATCAGAGGAATAGCTTGCTTGCTGAATGATATATACACGTAATCTTTTTATCCCTCATCAATAGGATTGTCTCAAAAACAGATAGTAATCATCAAAAATTCAATGATTTCCTTACTTAACTCTGTTTTAGAGACCTACAAAAACGCAAGTTGAACCTAAATACTTAAGAATTAAATATGGCAATCAAACAGAAAATCAAATTTAGCGATCTCTCATATGAACAAAAGAAAGTCGTAACCTCATTACTCGCGCGACTCGTCACATATGCAGTAGCGGGAGCCGGCAAGACTACAACGCTTCGTGCAAGCATTCAACGTTATATAAATCAAGGAATCGATCCAGAATCTATTCTTGTTTTATGTTTCGGTACTAAGACTGTTGATGAACTGCGTCTCCGAGTACCTGCTGGCGTTACCGTTTCTACCTTTCATGGATTCGCTAATAGCTTGTTGCGCAAGAAGTTGAAAAATATACGGGTTCCAAATCAAGGGCAACTGCAGCGGATACTTCGGGTGACGATTCGAAAGAATCCAAAACTGTGCCGCAGTATCAATACACACCTTGATTTGAAAGACGATAAGAACGTATCTTTGCTACTCAAATTTTATAACTCAACACATGGTGATCACACGTTAGAGAAGCGCTTCACTGAGGAGGAGGATTCGCCGTTTAGTGAGTTCGCTGTAATCCTGCCAAAACTTCGGACGCTTTACATTCGGTTTTTGAATCGCCTACGGAATGAAAGGTTTGTGAGCTTTCCTGACATGTTGGAACTTGGACGGCGGGCGGTAGCGGAAGGAGCGTTTGAATATAGCCATTTATTTGTCGACGAATATCAGGACATGGATGCGGCGCAGTTGAACTTCTTGGTAGCGCTTGCTGAAGAGGTCGAAGTCTTGCGTGTTTTTGGGGATCCTAGTCAAGCAATCTTTTCGTTCCTGGGTTCGCAATCTGTCGATGTCGCAAAAACTCTAGGAGCTAAGACCGCTAGATTGAGTATTTCTCATCGTCTTACTCATCAGACTGCGGCAACTGCAGCTGGTATTTTGCGAGATATGGGGCGAGGGCGTGTTGTCATTAAAGGAGCACGCGATGGCGAGCTTCCAATCCTCACGTCTTGTCGGAGTCAGCAGGAGCAGGAGAAGAAAATCGTATCGCTCATTCAGAAGCTGAAAGAAAGCGGAGTGGATGAAGGGCAGATTGCAATCCTTGCGCGCTCGCGGCGCCAGCTGCGGCTGCTTGAGAGAATATTGCGCAATGAAGGATATGCGGTGAACGCATCACAGCGGGCGCAGTTCCAGGAGCATGTCGAGAAAGTCCTAGATCTTGTGAGTTATGTAAAGAAATACCAAGATAGATTGCGGGAAGGGGAGCTATCGAAAACTGAGAAGCAGAAAATCGAAAGTGTGATTTGCAAGAAGATCGATATCGAACTGGAGGAGGATCAAGCGAAGAGTGCTAGGCGATTATTGACAAGGGCCGCTCGTGCCGGCAGCCTCGACGGGGTGTATTGCTCCGTGAAGCGCATGTACCTAAGCGCTATGGGGCGCGACAATCCGGATAAGAAAGGAGTTAGGAACGAATTAAATATATGGGAGCCGATCGTCAGTCGCTTCAAGTCAATCAAGAAGTTTCGAGAGTTCCTGACTAGTTCTAATGAGGGAGAAGGCATTACGTTATCGACGATTCACTCAGCAAAAGGTATGGAATGGGAGCACGTTATACTTCCGGACATTACCGATGGCGTCATTCCACACTTCCGGGAAATCCGACGCGATAACATTGAAGAGGAACGTCGTCTTTTCTATGTCGCAGTAACTCGAGCTAAATCACGCGTATATCTATTTTCAACTCCGGTGAGATGGGAAAAGACTACTCGAAATAAGCCTTCGCGATTTCTGACAAAAAAAGTAATGAAAACATTAGATTCGCAGTAGTCATCCGAGTGGCTAAACACTCAAACTTGCGGCCGGGTTAAAGACCGAGGTGGGCAAATCACGCAAGCAGTGCCGTACCTTAAAACAGCTCCACTTGGAGCTGCGGACGTTAGGGTACGAGGGGTCGTACGACCGAGTCGCAGCATTCGCCTGACGCTGGAAGGTGGATCAATTAGAAAGGGTCAATTCTCCGAGAAAATCCATAATTGCAAGCCCCTCATCCTCCAATTTCACTCCATTTTCGCTCTTGTTTTGCCGAAACCTGGAGCTATATCATTGCCGCCGCCAATATGTAGAACCAAAAGCTTGTCAGTCAGCCTATTGAGGATGGTTTAGACCTCAGACCTTTCTCTCTTAGATGTAAGGGTGGAGCATATAGAAATGGGGTCATTGGTGAGAAGTATTTGACGCGGACGCAAAGAAGTGTCCATCGAACAACCTTCTAGGAATGCTTTAAAACAACTGCCGTTACTGAGCTAGGGATGGCGCTGCACTTCAATAAGCCTGGCTACATTGACCAAAGTCTGTATTTTCACTTCCCGCCTTCCTCCTCGACTTTTTCTATAGGCAATCGGAGAAGGTTTCTCTTTGAATTTAATAGTATTTATTAGAATTACTAATAAGTACTGAATAAATTGGAAATGAATAAGCTCATATATAGAATTATTAATACAAAAACGGAGGCATGATGAAGCGAGCCGGAAACCTGGATGTCCGCGTACTCAGAATTTTCGAGGCAGTCGCCGCGAGTGGCAGCTTGTCGACTGCGGCCAAGGAGTTGGGCGTCACGCAATCCGCCGTATCGCAGGCGCTGTTCCAGGTGGAAGCGATCCTGGAGACGGCGGTGTTTGACCGCAGCCATCGTCCCTTCAAGCTGACTGCGGCGGGCATTGCACTGAGCAGGCGCGCACGCTTGATCGTGGATGACATGGACCGGTTGGTGGCGCACGTGCGCGACGCCGACCTCGCCAGCCGGCCGGCGATCCGGGTCGGCATGATCGACTCGTTCGCGGCGACGGCGGGACCGGCCATCGTCAAGAAGATCACCACCTCGGCCAGCCAGTTGCTGCTGTGGTCGGGGTT
>Ga0105240_10003970_pt1 | contig 22840 bp, 20 predicted proteins | sample KBSC54metaG_FD_80426 | JGI IMG/M metagenome (GOLD analysis project Ga0105240, IMG submission 80426) | Corn rhizosphere microbial communities from Kellogg Biological Station, Michigan, USA - KBS C5-4 metaG | ecosystem: Host-associated > Plants > Roots > Rhizosphere > Soil | place: Michigan, USA... | reverse complement strand
GAGGTGCTGACCTGCCAAAACGAAACTGGCCCATTCGCGAATATCGATCCGACCGGCATCCCCGGCACCTTTTGGTTGCCTCGATACAACGGAACAAACGTCGTTCTCGTGCTTGCCCAAAGCATCCTTTTATCTCCAGCCTCCGTTGTGGGCAACACTCTAATCTTTTCGTTCCCCACCGTTTCCGGACTAACCTATACAGTGCAGGTCTCGGATACCGTGGCGCCGGCTGCCTGGAGGACGCTCCAGACGATCACCGGTGATGGCTCAATCCACGGCGTCACCGACGCCCTTAGCGAACCACAGCGGTTCTATCGTATTGGTTATTAGCCCCGGTGGGACGGGCTGGTAGCCCGGAACGCCGCGCCCAGCTTGACCCGCAGGCGGTGCGGAAAGCAGCGAGCGAAGGGTCGTTTCGCCCACCTTGGCAGGCTATTTTATAAAAATCTTTGACCTGAACTCGGAGGTTTGCGAAACCAAACCCGTCGTGTAAGTTACTCCCGCGATTCCGGGCAGCGGGCGAAAAAGTCATTTCTGAACTCGAGGGGATGGGCCCCGCGCAAATTGAGGCTTGCGCGAGGAGGATTCCCGTTGTTGGATTCAGTCGGGCGCAAAAAGCGATGCAGTGCTATCCCAAACATTATTGCGGTGTCTTCGGCATTTACGGCCATCCGAATGCGGCCGAGCTGACGTACTATGGTCTTTATGCGCTCCAGCATCGAGGCCAGGAGAGCGCGGGCATTGTGACTTGCGACGGTCGGCAGTTCCATACACACAAGGGTATGGGGCTCGTTTCGCAGGTCTTCAACGGGGACGTCCTCCATGGCATGGTGGGCCAAATGGCCGTCGGCCATACCCGGTATTCCACCACCGGCTCATCTCACCTGCGTAACGCCCAGCCGTTGACGGTCGACTGCGCCCGTGGCCAGATCGCTATCGCCCACAACGGAAACCTGACCAATGCCGCCAAGCTGCGGGATGAACTCGAAGCTCGCGGATCCATTTTTCAAACCACCGTCGACAGCGAAATCATCCTGCACCTGATGGCTCAACCCAGCCTGAACGGTCACGGGAACAACCTGTTGCAGACACTGCGGCGCATCGAGGGGGCTTATTCACTCGTCATCATGACCGAGAAGGAGCTGATTGGCGTGCGCGATCCGCATGGGTTTCGGCCGCTATCCATCGGCCGCATTGGCGATGCTTACGTATTGGCCAGCGAAACCTGCGCCCTGGACCTCATCCACGCCCGGTTCGAACGCGACGTTGAGCCCGGCGAAATTGTGGTGATCACGAAGGACGGCCTGACTTCGATCCAAGCCTTCCCCGAGCAAGAGCGGCGCGCCTTCTGCATCTTCGAGTATGTCTATTTCGCGCGGCCCGACAGCACGATTGCCGGCCGCAGCGTGTATAAAGCGCGGGTGGAGATGGGTCGCCAATTGGCCCGGGAGTTCCCTATCAAGGCGGACATGATCGTGCCAGTTCCGGACAGCGGGAATTGCGCTGCGCAAGGGTATTCGTTGGAATCAGGAATTCCCGTGGAGATGGCTTTCGTGCGGAACCATTACATTGGCCGGAGCTTTCTCCAGCCCTCGCAGCTCATCCGGGATTTTGACGTGCGGGTTAAGTTGAATTTGATCCAAGATTTGGTGAAGGGCAAACGGGTTATTGTGGTGGACGATTCGATTGTGCGGGGCACAACCTGCAAGGCACGGGTAAACAATTTGAAAGAAGCGGGCGCCACTGAGGTGCATGTCCTGGTGAGCTGCCCTCCGCACATGTTCCCCTGTGTTTATGGCATAGATTTCCCTGACCGCAGCAAGCTCATGGCAGCGAACCATTCCTTGGATGAAATCCGGAAGTATTTGAACGCTGACTCGCTGCATTACTTGTCGCATGAGGGCCTGGTAAAGGCGACGGGATTGCCCGCTAACTCGTTTTGCATGGCCTGTTACGACGGCAAATACCCCGTCGCTTACGACCCCACGCTCGACAAGCATATCATTGAGCGGCGGAACGGCCGCTTGCCCACCGTCAGCGAGTCCCTCGCCAAGGAACGGGCCCAGATTAAGCTCCTTTGAGGCCAAGAAATCTTGCCATAAGGACGACAACCCCGCTATAACTGCCCGGCATGTCCACGGTTGCAGAGCAACTTCGCCAGGCGCGCGAAGCCAGGCACCTAACAGTTCAAGAAGTAGCGGAGATTACCAAAATCCGCACCGATCACCTGCGCGCTCTCGAGGAAGGCAACTTCAACGTCTTCTCCGCCCCGGTGTATATCCGTGGGTTTGTCCGCACTCTCTCGACGATGCTCAAGCTCGACGTGCCCGGCGTCATGGCTGCCTTGGACGCCGAGCTAGGCCAAACCAAGCGCTTCGCCGAACCCCCTCCCCTGTCTCCCCCTTCGCGTGGGGTGGTGGATTTTGTCATGCTGCAGCTTTCCCGGGTTAATTGGCGGCGGAGTGTTGTTGCCCTTGGATTGGCGGTTTTGCTCGTGACAGCTCTGCTCTCCGTTGTGGCTTGGCGGCATTATCGAACCGCGGATCCTCTCAAGGGCCTGAAACCAGCCATGTACCATCCGGCCCGCAGCACCTCCGGTGAGACCTTGCCCCTGCCTCCCGCCAAACACTAATCAAGAGCCCAAGATGGCTTTCCCCAGGTAGACAAGCAGGGAAGTCACATTGACGTAAACGGCCGCCAGGAGGTCGTCTACAGTGATCCCCCAACCGCCTGGCAAATCCTGACTCTGGCGCACCGGCCAGGGTTTCCACACATCGAAAAGGCGGAAGCAAGCAAACACCCCCAAGATTGACAACCAATTGCCATGTGAGAACAAAACCACTGGCTCCGGCCACAGTCCCTTGCGCCAGAAGGAAAGCCATACCCAAGTCAGAAAGCAAAATGGCATCGCGGCTATTTCGTCCATTACGACGGAACCAGGGTCTTTTCTGCCCAAGTGCTTCTCTGCCAAACCACAAAGCCGAACCGAGAACGCGACTGCAGCCAACAAACCGGCCGTTACAATCCAACCGCGTCGGCTGGCCAAGAGCAGTCCAAACCAGCCGATCCCGAGGATGGACCCGAACGTTCCCGGTGCCCACGGAACCCGGCCTATGCCAAAACCCTGAGCGACCCAGAGGACGAATTCGCTGGCCGCGTGATGTGAGGTCCTGACTGCGGGCCGAAGGAGAAGCCCCGTGCTGAACAGGAGGAGGACGAGGACAACGGCCAGGATGATTTCCCAGGAATCCATCTCCGGCTTACATATCGTCGAGGTACAAGGCCCGGTTGCGCCAGAGGTACAGCCACCCGGAAACGAACGTTAGCGCCACGGCGACCCAAACCGACAGAGAGGTAAACCACCGCACCCAGGTTGTTCCGAAAACCTGGGCTCCGAACACGACACGTCCCAGGGGACCCCATTGTTCATAGCTCGCCAGCACCAGGATGGAGATGATCGCCACGATCTGAGAAATGGTTTTATGTTTGCCGTACCCCTCGGCCGCGAGCACCACGTTTTTGGATACCGCGAGCAGGCGCAACCCGGTGATGGCCAGTTCCCGGGCCACGATGATGACGACCATCCACGCCGAAATCCATTTTAAGCCGACAAAGGCAATGAAGGCCGAACAGACCATGATCTTGTCCGCCAGGGGGTCCATCAGGATGCCGAAATTGGTAATCAGTTTGTGCCGGCGGGCGAGGTAGCCGTCTAAAAAATCGCTGATACCGCCCGCGATGAATAAAGCCAGGGCGATCGTTTCGTGAAACGGCATGCGGGAGAACATGACCACCAAAAAGGCTACCGTGAGGACGAAGCGCGAGACCGTCAGTTTATTGGGCAGGTTCATTCCGTCAGGTCACTGCCAGCGCGGCGGATGGCTCCTTGCCCGCCGAGGTTCCAGCCGCCGACCTCAGCATTCTCTCCGTGACCTCCCATCCGACGCAGGCGTCGGTGATCGATACTCCATAAGCGAGATCGGCCCGGCTCTGGGGAAAGGGTTGATTGCCTTCTTTCAGGTAACTTTCCACCATAAGTCCAATCAGCGCGCGATTTCCTGCCTGGCGCTGCTCCAGCACGCTCTGGCACACCTGCTCCTGGCGCGCGTGCTGTTTTCCGGAATTCGCGTGGCTGCAATCGACCATTAAAATCGAGGGCAGCCGGGCAGCTTTTAATTGAGCTTCAGCCTCGCGCAGGCTGGGTTCATCGTAGTTGGTCCGGGTTCGGCCTCCACGGAGGACAATGTGTCCGGTGGGATTGCCCGTGGTCCGGATGACACTGGTAACGCCGTCCTGGTCGATGCCCAAGAAGCTGTGGGGCGCGCGCGCGGAGAGCATGGCATCGAGGGCTATTTGCAAGCTGCCATCGGTCCCATTCTTAAAGCCGACGGGCATGGAAAGCCCGCTGGCCATTTCGCGATGAGTCTGTGATTCCGTCGTCCGGGCGCCGATGGCTGCCCATGTGACGAGATCATCAATGTATTGCGGTATAATCGGATCGAGGAACTCGGTAGCGGTGGGCAAGCCCAGGGCCGTGAGGTCCAGCAACAAACGTCGCGCCACCTTTAAGCCGGTCTCAATGTCATAGGTGCCATCCAGGTGAGGATCATTAATCAGACCCTTCCAGCCGATGGTGGTGCGCGGCTTCTCGAAATAAACGCGCATTATGATTTCCATCTGGCCCCCCAGCTCCTTTCGCAACCGGGCCAGGCGCGCGCCATATTCCAGCGCCCCGCCAACATCGTGAATGGAACACGGACCGACGACCATCAGCAATCGCGGATCTTTTTGGCTCAAAATATCCGTGACCCGCTGCCGGCTGGCCGCCACGGTGCGGTTGGCTTCGTCCGATACGGGCAACTCCGCCTTGAGCGCGCGCGGGGTGAGCAGCCGAGCGGCTTCTTTGACGTGCAGATTCTGGGTTGGCAGCATTCAGGTAAGCATATCGCCCGAGAGCAAAACGGTCTATGTCATAAATTGGCCAGCCTGCCGGAGCGCTGGCGTGCAGTTTTGGCGCATCAGCGGACGCTGGACGCCTGAAGCCGGCTGCAAGCCGGCGCTCCGGCACACGCGGCACGCGGGCCGGACCCAGATGCTACCTATTTCCATTCCGTGAGCACGTCTTTGGCAGGCGGCCACTCGGCGGCTTGAGGGATTTTGACCTTCCCCCACGTGGTGCAGAGATAGCCAAGGAGGCGAGGATCATTTTGCTGGCGGGCGTAGGCGCTGAACGCTTGTGCGGCCTCGAGTGGCTGCCACCCGGAAGGCCACACACGGAACCCTTCCTTGAGCAGGAAAGGAATGGAGCGATACTCGGGTTGTTTCTCATAGTGCCAGTCGCACATGATGACATCCTTGGGGATTAGCGCGGCCGCTCCTTGGGTGTTGTTCCGGGAGGCTTCCCATTCGGAAAAACCCAACTGCTTGGAATCCAAAAGACGGTCGCCCCACATCAACAGCTCTCGCTGGCGACCGGTCACGATATGGCGATGCAGATCGTTAACGCATTTGGCGAACAGCTCAGCCGGTTGCTGCCCATGGCACCGATGGCAGTAGGGCGATCCGATAAGAAACACCTCGTCCATGCCCACATGGATCGCATCCGCGTCGAACGCATCGATGATTTCGTCGATCAGCGCGAACACGACCCGGTTCACGTCGGGATTTTGCGGGCACCAGCTACGGCAATAGATGTCCTTGTTCTCGGGGTATGCTCCCGGTGTTTCGTCGAACTCGGGATACTTGGTAAGGAGCGGGAAGGTCGTTCTGCTCCAGGACTGGTGGCCCAGGCAGTTGAATTGAGGGATGACGCGGATACCCAGTGCATGAGCTGCCTGGGTGACCTCGCGCGCACCGGCCAGGGTCACGCAAGGAGTGCTCCGCAACTCGGGATGCGACCGGAATTCGAAGTTGTAGTCAATCTCCAGGACCACGGCGTTGATACCAATAGCTTTGAGATTCGGCAGGGCGCTTTTAAGCTGGCTCACGTCTTCATCACTGCGGACCATGAGATGAATGCCGCGCCAGACCGGGTTGGCCACCCGCCAGGATTTGACCCAAGCGGTTGGGGAAGTCGATGCTTTGTGCGTGGCGCAACCTGCCAGGGCACCGAGGAGGCACAGGGAAGCGACAGTTAAGACGGCAAGCGAGGCTAACCTGGAGGTTTGGAGCGGGCCGACATCAGGAGTGATCAATTTCATTAGGGTTTAGGTTGGATGGCTGGGTTTTTCCGCAGACTTTGTTATGTCTCCAATTTCTGCAAAAAGAAAGCATGAACGCAGCCCTGGCTGGACCGCCGGGGGTTTTCGCCGAGTAACGCGGTTCAGGCGGATTAGAATCTCATCAAAAGACTATTGACAAGCAGGCGCTTCCGATGATATTCCTGGTTACAAGATCAGCGACCGCGCGGTAGCGGGTGGGCTGACGCGTTTACTTATGAAAAACCCTATTCCCTCACCAGACGAAAAGAACCCGTCCTCACGTGCGCGCCAGTGGGGCTTCACGCTTATCGAATTGTTGGTTGTCATCGCCATTATTGCCATCCTTGCGAGCATGCTTTTGCCGGCTCTGACAAAGGCAAAGGAAAAGGCTCAAGGCATTGGTTGTCTGAACAACCTGAAGCAAGTCATGTTGGCCTGGCAGATGTATAATCAGGATAACAACGACCGCATTGTCCCGGCTTACCACGGCGGTAATGCGCAAGGCGGCAATTTTCCTCCTGCCACGGGGCCCGGTTGGTGCGAGGGTTGGCTGGACTGGACCACCAGTAGCGATAATACCAACACTAGTTTTCTCATTAGCGAAAAGTATGCGCGTTTAGGCCAATACCTGAAAAACCCGGCGGTATTCAAATGTCCGGCGGATAAGTACACCTCGGCCAATCAAAGGGCGAGGGGTTGGAGTCAACGCGTGAGGAGCCTTTCGGGTAATATCGGTGTGGGTCAGGGCAATGCCGAAGGTGGCCCTTGGGATAACATCTACCAGCACTACACCAACGCAACCTCGTTCCTGTATCCCGGCCCGGCTGTGACCTGGGTTTTTCTCGACGAGCATCCGGACAGCCTCAACGATGCGGGATTTTTCAATCCTACCCGGACGACTTTTGTCGACACCCCCTCCGCTTACCACAATGGCGCCTGCGGATTGTCTTTCGCCGACGGCCATGCTGAAGTTCACAAATGGGTAAGCGCGATGACCGCGGCTCGCGCGCGACGGGTTTCCATGGTGGACGGCCAGTACCTGAACAACGCGATTTCCGGCAAGGCTGGTGATCCGGACATCCATTGGCTCTCGATGCGCGGTGGAACCAAAGCCCCGGTTTCCTACTAGCCAGACCTATGCGACCTCTTCGATTAGCGGTGCTCGTGTTAGCCTCGGCGCTGGTTGGTTTAACCGGTTGCAGCAAAAGCGCCCCGCAAGCGGGAGGGGTCACTGCGGAGGTCAACGTTTTGGATGCTTCAAAGCTCCGGCCGGCGTTTGAAACTGCGCCGGCCGAGACTCAGGCCCAAGTGAACACGATCATGCTGGCGATCGGCTCCTCGGATTTGGTGGGAGCACTCTCGGGTTTGGAAAGTCTCACCAACGCTCCAGGCGTAACCGCCGCCCAGAAGCAAGTGGTGGCCGACCTGAGCGAGCAAGTTCAGAAGAAGATCGCGTCCTTGCCTCCACCCACGCAGTAGGGGTTTAGGTTATTATTAAATTCAGATTCGGGCGGCCTCCGGGCCGCCCGTTTTCTTTAGGACCCAAGTAGGCCCCGCGGCCTCGCGACGCTTAGCATCACCGCTTGAGCATGCCCCCGCCCATTCGGGACATCATCTTCTGGAACTTGCCCATCTTCTTCATCATTTGCTGCATCTGGGCAAATTTGTTGAGCATGGTATTGAGCGCAGTGACCGTGACGCCACTGCCTTTGGCAATGCGTTGGCGGCGTTTGGCATTGAGGAGGTGGGGATTGCCCCGTTCCTGCCGGGTCATGGCGCAAATCATGGCTTCCATGTGCCGGAATTCCTTCTCCTGCTTGCTCAGGTCGGTGTTTTTGGCCACCTCCGCCCCCCCAGGAAGCATGCTGATGATGGATTCCAGCGGCCCGAGCTTTTTCATTTGACGCAACTGGTCGAGGAAATCGTCAAGGGTGAACTGGCCTTTGCGCATTTTTTCCTCGAGGCGCAGGGCTTCGTCCATGTCGACAGCCTCAGCGGCGCGCTCGACCAGGCTAACGACGTCGCCCATGCCGAGGATGCGAGTGGCCATCCGTTCGGGATGAAACGCCTCGAAATCCTCGAGCTTCTCGCCCATGCCGGCAAATTTGATGGGCTTGCCGGTAACCGCTTTCATGCTGAGGGCGGCACCGCCGCGCGCATCGCCATCGAGCCTCGTCAGAACCGACCCGGTGATGCTCAGCGCCTGGTCAAAATGCGTCGCCACATTGACCGCCTCCTGGCCGGTGGCGGCATCGAGTACCAGCAGTATTTCCTGGGGCTTCACCAAATCTCGCAGCCGCACCAACTCCTGCACGAGCGGCTCGTCGATTTGCAATCGGCCGGCGGTGTCGAAAATCAGCGTATTGCGGTTGTTCGCGCGGGCAAAATCCAAAGCTTCCCGGGCAATTTTTAGGACATCGGTTTCCCCCCTGTGCAGATAGACTGGCAGCTGAGCCTGTTGTCCGAGTTTCTCGAGCTGGTCCATGGCCGCGGGGCGATAAACGTCAGCCGCAACCAGCAAGGGTGTACGACCTTGTCGGAGCAACAAGCGGCCCAACTTGGCGCTGGAAGTCGTTTTTCCCGAACCATGCAGACCCACCATGAGCAAGCAGCTCGGATTGCCGCTTAACTGCACCCCCGCGTTGGCCGAGCCGAGCAGTTCGACGAGTTCGTCATGAATGATTTTGACGATCTGTTGGCCCGGCTGGATGCTCTGCACCACTTCCTGGCCAACCGACTTTGACTTCACCCGCTCGATAAAATCCCGCGCTACCTTGAAGTTCACATCAGCTTCCAGCAAAGCCATGCGCACTTCCCGCAATGCGTCCCCGACGTTGGCCTCGGAAATTTTCCCCATCCCGCGCAGGTTCTTAAACGCGTTCTGGAGCTTGGTGCTTAACGAATCGAACATCGGGTTAACCTAGGACACCCGCGGGGTGTTGACAAGAAGCCGAAAAGCCCGCCAGAGGGCGCCCGGGAACGGTTCAGGCGTCGCTAACGCGGCGCGGGTGGTGTAGCGGGCGGGGGACCCATGGGCTAGAAGCCCATGGCTACCATCCGGTGTCGCTATGCGACAATGCCAATGGCGTCGCTGCGCGACACAGCCAATCATCCTGCCGCGCGTCCGCGGCCAATATCTTGCTTGATTAACACTTCACGTAACTTGTAATGTGCGCCGCTCAAAGTATGGCCTTGAGAACCTCCAATTTTACCGTCAACGGACGCTCGTACGATCCACCGGCTCAACCCATCGCCGTAATTTGTCTCGATGGATCCGCCGACGAGTACCTGGACGCGGCGCTGGCGCGCGGGCGCATGCCCAACCTCCAGCGCATGGCGATCAGCGGGTACCGGGGATTCGCCCGCGCCGCCATGCCGACGTTCACCAACGTCAACAACAGCTCCATCGTCACCGGCGTCCCTCCGTCGGTGCACGGTATTGGAGGCAATTTCTTCTTCGACACCACCAGCGGCGAGGAGGTGATGATGAATTCCTCCAGGTTCCTGAGAGCAGACACAATTTTTCCCGCCGCCCAGGGTGCGGGACGAAAAGTCGCCGTCGTCACGGCGAAAGAAAAACTCAGGGACATTTTCGCCCACGGATTGATTCGGCTGGGTGGGATCGCGTTTTCTTCCGAAAAGGCGAAGCTGGCCGAAAAGGAGTCACATGGCCTGGGGCAAGTGGAGGGGCTGGTTGGGCCTACTCCAGCGATCTACAGCGGGGAGGCGTCGCTCTATGTGCTCCGGGCCGGCGTGCGCTTGCTCGAGCAAAGCCTGGCAGATTTCCTTTATCTGAGCACCACCGATTACATGCAGCATAAGTTCGCGCCCGAGGATGCTGAGGCGCTGGACTTTTATGCCGGCATCGATCAAGAGGTGGGGCACCTGCTTCAGGCGGGGGCCATCGTCGGCCTCACCGCCGACCATGGGATGAACGCGAAGCAACGATCCGACGGCACCCCGAATGTTATTTATCTTGAATCGGAGTTGGTCGCCAAATTTGGCCCGGGATTCCGCGTCATCCTGCCCATCACCGACCCTTATGTGGTGCACCATGGCGCTTTAGGATCTTTCGCCCAGGTGCACCTGCCCCCGGAGCCAACGTTTTCTCCGGCCGAGGTGCTCACCTTCATCCGCCACCTCCCGGGCGTGAGCGAGGTCCTCGATCGACCGACGGCGGCGCGGCTCATGGAGTTGCCGGCGGACCGAATGGGTGAGCTGGTGGTCTGCTCGGGGCGCGATGTGGTGCTGGGCCGCACCCCCGACTGGCACAATTTGAAAGCCCTGGAAGGCGGTTTGCGATCTCATGGCGGACGGTACGAGGAAATGGTGCCGTTCGTCCTCAGCCGGCCGCTGAAGCCCGCCTATGCCTCCCGAGCGAAGGGGGACCCGCGAAATTTTGACATTTTCGACTTCGTCTGCAACGGAACCAACCTATGAACTTTAGCAGCCTGGTCGCCGGCCGACCCGTGATCGGGTCCGGCAGTCTGACGATCCAAAGCCCCTTCGATGGGACCACGGTTGGGGTGGTGGCACTCGCCTCGCGGGAGGATGCCGAAAACGCGGTGGCCGCGGCCGTGAACTTTCGCGCCACGCCCACCCGTTACGAGCGGTCGCAAATTCTGGATAAGACGCGGGTGGCCCTGGAAGCCCGACGGGAAGAATTCGCCCGCACCATCAGCAGCGAGGCCGGGCTGGCCTTGCGCGAAGGCCGCTACGAAGTGGGCCGCACCCTGGATGTCCTGCGGTTCGCCGCCATGGAGGCGCTGCGCGATGACGGACAAATTTTCTCCGCGGATGTTTCGGCCCAGGGAAAGGCCCGGAAGATCTTCACGACGCGCGAGCCGCTCTCATGCGCGGTGGCGATCACTCCATTCAATCATCCGCTAAACCAAGTGGCTCATAAGCTCGCGCCTGCCATTGCCGCGGGAACCCCGCTGATTCTGAAGCCTTCGGAAAAAACCCCGCTCACGGCGTTCAAGTTTGCGGAACTGCTCTACGGGGTGGGGCTGCCAGGGCCGATGCTGAGCGTGCTGCTCGGTCCCACCAAGGATATCGCGGAGGCGCTGGCTCAGCATCCCGCCGTGGATGTGGTCGCGTTCACCGGCAGTGTGGCAGTGGGAAAACGGATTGCCGCTACCGCGGGTTACAAAAAGCTGGTGCTGGAGCTGGGCGGAAACGACCCGCTGATCGTTCTAGACGACGCGGATCTAGACCTGGCCGTCACACTGGCGGCCGAGGGGAGTTATCGTAACTCGGGCCAGCGCTGCACCGCTGTGAAACGGATCCTGGTCCAGGAAGGGATCGCTCCGGAATTTACGCGGCGGCTGGTGGAACGGACCAAGGAGTACATTTGCGGCAACCCGCTCGACGAGAACACGAGAGTCGGGACGGTGATCGACGAAGCGGCGGCCGTTTACCTGGAGACCGTGGTCCGGGAGGCCGTGACCCAGGGAGCGAAGGTGCTGATCGGCGGACAGCGGCACGGGGCACTGCTGGAACCCACCGTGATCGCTGAGGTCCCACGCCATAGCCGCATGATCACTTGTGAAAGTTTCGGCCCCCTCGCTCCCATAGTTCGGGTGCGCGACCTCGACGACGCCCTCGAGGTGGCCAACTCTACGGCGTATGGACTGAGTTCCGGCGTGGTCACCACCAGCCTGCCCCACGCGCTCAAAGCAATTCGCACGCTCCGCTGCGGCACGGTAAATATTAATGAAATCCCCGGTTTCAGAATCGAGAGCAGCCCGTTTGGGGGAATCAAGGACAGCGGCCTGGGGATTAAAGAAGGGGTAATTGAGGCGATCAAAGCGTATACCTACGTGAAGACCTTCAGCCTGCCATGGTAATTCGCGGCTGAGCTAAACGTTCCTTACCCGAGCGGTCCCCCGTTCGCGGCCCCGCGACAGAACCCCAAACCGGTGATCTAATTTCGCGCCACTTCGCAATGGAGCGCCACGAGCGCGGTTGCCCATTGGAGATCCTGATTTATTTTGACCCAAAGTTCCCGATAAGCCGAAAGTGGAGAAGCCTCTGGTGGGCCCGGGCGGTAGCGGACCTCGCAGGTGATGCCGGAGTCAGAGAGCTGCTTGCCCATGCGCTCCACGAGTTGGGCGTGTGAGGAAGAGAACAATAATCTCATGGGAATGAGTGAGAGTATGAAGTGCGCTTGCTTAGAGACACCAGGCCATTAACAAGCTGCTCACAATGGCCAGGCGGTACAGGTTGCGGTCATTAACGAGTTGCCGCATGGTCTTGGTCGGATTCAGCTGGGCGTAAAGTATCGCTTTCATAATCAACTCTGGGTGCATTCTTCCATGCCGCAACGCCACGCACAATCCGGGGCCGGCCCGGAAATTGGCCCGGGGAAACGCCGGGAAGAGAGCTGCGGGGTTGTTCGTTCTTGGGCCTGGTTTATCATTCCGCCCCCCATCATTCTGCCTCTTCGTGGAAAAGGATCAGGCAGAAGTATTCAGGCAGGTGGGTTTTCCCGGAACGCTAACGTTTGAAAAGCACCGGCAGCCGCGCCGCCGGATGTAACCGAATCCTGGCATGAATCGACGAAGGAAAGAAGCTTCTCGCGGTAGGGAGAAAGGGCACAAGCCGGATCCGTAGCTCCGGGGTCGCCGGTGATCAGGGCCGCCTGGCAACGGCAGCCGCCGAAGTCGGCCTCCCGGAATTCACAAGAGCGGCAAGGGTCTGGCATCCATTGCGTCCCGCGAAACCGGTTGAAGGCGTCGGACTCCGTCCAGATCCAGGAAAGCGAGTGGGACCGCACGTTGTCGAATCGCAGTCCTTTGATTTCGCCGGCGGTGGGGCACGGCAGCACATCTCCCGTTGGATTCACGGTCAAGAACCGCCTGCCCCAGCCATTCATGCAGGGCTTTGGGCGTTTGCTGTAATAATCGGGAGTCACGAACAAAATTTCCATCTTCCCGGCCCATTGCACTTTGGCTTTCGAGGCGATCCGCTCGGCACCGGCGATCTGGTTGCGGGACGGCAGCAACGAGCCACGGTTCCGAAAAGCCCAACCGTAATACTGCGTGTTCGCCAGTTCGAGTCGTTCCGCGCCAAGCTCTTCGGCGAAACGGATGATTTCCTCCAGCCTTCCGATATTCCATCGATGGAGCACCACGTTGATCGTCAGAGGAAAACCCAGCCCGCAAACCAGGCGGGCGGCCTCCAGCTTGCGGGCGTGCGCTCGGGTCCCGGCGATCGCATCCCCCAACTCGGCCTGATCGGACTGAAAACTGATCTGGACACTATCCAGCCCGGCGTTTCGCAACTCCTCGGCGCGACCTGGACTCAGCCCAATGGCGCTGGTAATCAGGTTCGTATAAAGCCCGGCTGTCCGCGCCGCCGCCACCAGTTCGGCCAAATCCACCCGTTGCAACGGTTCTCCGCCGGAGAATCCGACGTGGAGCACACCCATCTCCGCGGCTTCTCCAATCACTCGCCGCCAATCAGCGGTCGTTAGCTCCCCTCCCGCAGGATAGCTCGCGGGATTCGAGCAGTAGGGACAGTGGAGAGGGCAACGGTGCGTCAGCTCAGCCAAAAGCAGGTACGGTCGATAGTTCACTGGATCACACTAAAATCAACAATTTGCGCGCACAAAGCTCTTCGAGGCACTGCAAAACATCCGCTTTCAACTCGGTCTCGCTCGCCTCGTATTCCTGACTCAGCGCCGCGACGATCGCCTGAACGGATGACTCCGCATCGCATCGGCTCAAAATCGCATGCGCGGTCGGGCTCAGGTGAACGACGCCTTCCGGGAACAACAACACCGGCTGGCCGGTGGCCTTGTCCATGGCCAGACGCGTGCCACGAGCCAGCACCGGGCGCGAACGTTCGTCAATCACGGGCACGGCGGATAGCAGTTTTTTTGTCCGCGACTCCGGGTCGGTTTTCGACGGGATTGGCGGGTGAAGAATTTCGCGGGCTGCAGGCGAGGTGGATGGAATCGAGCATCGCCCAGAGCAGGTCGCATTTGAACTGGAGCGCGGCGATGGCCCGGTCCTGCATCTCGCGCGTATCGCAATACGTCAGCGTGAGAGCCAAAGCCTCGCCGGAGTCGCGCGGCGCCTGGGTGAGTCGGTTCTGAAAGTATTCCAAGCCACGGCGTTTGACCCAGGGATAAAATCGTTTAAACGCCTCGAGCCGCTGCGCCATCAGGTTTGGGGCAAAGAGCTCGGTTAAGGAGGACGCGACGGCGATCGGCCACGGCTGCGTAGCCGCAAAGTGAACGTAGGCATCGACCGCAAAGCGCACGCCCGGCACGATCAAACTGCCGCCGAGCAATTGCTTGCGTGCAAGACCGCAGGCCTCGCCCAAGCGCAACCACGCCCCGATCCCGCCTTCATCCCCGCGGGTACCATCGTGATCCACAATTCGGTGCAGCCAAATCCGTCGGACCTCCCGCACGGGACAGTTGGATATCAGGGCTGCATCCTTAAGGGGGATACTGGTCTGATAATAAAGCCGGTTGGCCACCCAGGTCTGAAGCGCCTGGGGATCCAGTTCGCCTGAATTCATCCGCTCGTGGAATGGATGCTTATGGTGATAGGAAGCAGCGCCAATGTTCCGCAAACGCGCGGTAAATGTCCTCCGATCCAGGGGCGCACGGCTCATAGCTCAAACTCCAGGCCGTCGTAGCCCACCACGATACCGGCGGCCTCGACCGCCGAGCGTTCGACGGATTGGGACGCCAGAATGGGATTGGTGTTGTTGATATGCAGGTAAATTCTATGGCGCGCGCGGGATTTTCGCAACAAGTCCAAGCTGCAGTCGCGGATGGTAACGTGCCCCATCTGGTCGGCAGTGGAAGCGCCGGATTTGACCCGAGCCAGCTCCTCCGGTGACCAAAAGGTCCCGTCGAAGAGCACCGCATCGGACTCTGCCAACGCCCGTTCCAGCTCCGGGTTTAGCGCGGCCACATCCGGCGCCACCAGCAGTTGCCGGCCGGTCCTCGGATCCCGGAATTGGTAAGCCACGCTTTGTACCCCGATCGGGGAAGTGCTCCGCACAAAAGGCGGAGGCTTTCCATCGAGCGCGATAGCACGAAATAATAAGCCAGCTCCCGCAACGGCCCGCCCGGCCGGGGGCTGCGCGAATCCCAGCGGGTGGTATTCGAGAGGGGGCTCGGACCATGTTGCGCCGCAGAAAGTATTAAGAACGTTAGCCAATCCCAGGCAACTCTCCACCGTGCTCTGCACTGCTCCGGTGGCGTAAACCTGCAAGGCTTCGCCTTCACGCAGAGAAAACAAACCCAGGACGTGATCCAAATCCGCGTTGGTTAAGAGCACGCCTCGAATCGGCGAATGACGGAGAGCGTGGACGCGTGGTTGAAGATCCCGGGCCGCTTCGATCTGCCGGGGGAGATCCGGAGAAGCGTTGATAAGCCAAACGGACGACCCATCCTGGACCGCGACCGAGGATTGGGTTCGGGCCGGGATTGTTCCCCGGCGTGCTTGCTGGCAGTTGGAACAGTTACAGTTCCACTGGGGTAATCCACCCCCGGCGGCTGTCCCTATCAAGCGAACGCGAATAGCCGCCCTCCCCGTGAAATGATACCGAGCTCAGTCGGCGTCCACCACGTACGCCGTGGCTTCACAGCAAAGCTGCACGAATTTGATCTGCGGCTTTGCCCAGGCTTTCTTCAGTTTTACTTTCTTCATATGAATGGCTTATGGGCAATATTATGCGTCATTGGCTCAGTAGAGTCAACTCGAGGTTCGGCCCTGAGGGGGTGCCGGGAGCCGGATTTTGGTCCGACGGTCATCATCTTGGGTGCGGTTGGGTATTTAAGCGATCGTTGTCGGGGGGTAATTCAGTCGTCCCTGCGGGACTTGGCTACCGGTGGCGGTGCAACCCACCCAATGCTGAAGCATTGGGCTATTCTCAGGTGTCCCTTCGGGACAGGGATCGGGCGTCTCCGGGGTGGCAGAACGCCGGTTGAGGAGCAGGTCCTTGGGTACAGGGATCGTGCGTCCTTAGGAACACTATAATGCCAGTTAACCCGGAGGTCGATTCGGGACGGCGTGGGCGGCCTAGAACATTTCGCGCCGATAATGGACGGCCAACTGGTCCAGGCGGCGAAGGTGGACTTTCAAACGTCGGGAGAAATCCTCCGGTACATGCGACCCCTGCGGTGACCAGGCCACTTCGGCCAACGCGCAGAGCCGGGGGAACATCATGTATTCCACCTGTTTCAGCGACGGGATGTATTCGGTCCAGAGATTGGCTTGCGTGCCCAGGATATTGGTGCGACTCCGCGAGTCGAGGCCGGGGGGAACTGGATCGAAGGAATAAACCTTCTCCAGGGGTAGGTACGCACCACTGGCCGGGGGTTCGCCGACCCGGTCCCGGGATTGGTAATAGTCGAAATAGCAATAGGTGTTGGGGGACATGACCGCGGGGTGGCCCGCAGCGGCGGCTTCCGCACCTCCGCCTATCCAGTCCATCACGGCGGTGTTGTCAGGCAGTCCACCTTCGCGAATTTCGCTCCAGCCAATCACGCGGCGTCCCTTCGAGGCCAGGAACTTCTCGATCCTGTGCACGAAGTACGCTTGGAGTTGTTCCGGCGAGTTGAGACCCTCGTGTTCCATCCTCGCCTGGCATAGCGGGCAGTCTCTCCAATAGGCTTTCGAAACCTCATCCGCCCCAATGTGGATATAGGAGCCGGGAAAAAGTTGGCAGACCTCTTCCAGCACATTTTGAATGAACTGGAAGGTCTCCTCCCGGCCGGCGCAATACACATCCGCCGGGTGGGCAACATCAGGACGGCCGGAGCAGGTCAGTTCCGGGTACGCCCGCAGCGCGGCGCTTGAATGGCCGGGGATATCAATCTCGGGGACAATGGTGATATGGCGGGCCTGTGCATACGCAACGATGTCCCGGATGTCCTGCTGCGTATAAAAGCCGCCATAACGCCCATCAGGACCGAACGCGGCACTCTGGGCGGGATCCAACCCGAAGCCGATTCGTTCTCGCCAGGCTCCCACCTGGGTCAGCAGGGGGTAGCGCTTAATTTCGATGCGCCACCCCTGGTCATCGGTCAGGTGCCAGTGGAAAGTATTCAGTTTATGGAGGGCCATCAGGTCCAGCACCCGTTTGATGTCCTCCTTGTTGAAAAAGTGGCGGCTGACATCCAGCATGAACCCTCGCCAGGGAAAGCGAGGCCGATCCTCAATCACCACACCCGGCACGGTCCAGCCGACTCGCGGGGCGCCCGATAATTTCGAGCTCAAGGCCTCCGGAGGCAGAAGTTGCAGCAGGCTTTGGACACCATAGAAAAGACCGGCAGTCGTTTGAGCGCGGATGACGACGCCGGTCGAGGCGGTGGTGACCTGGTAGCCTTCAGGCCCGAGGTTAGCGTCGGCATTTTTCGTCGTCAGGAGGATGGCATCGTGCGCGTTCGTTTGCTCACCGTCCAAGCTCACTGGCAACCCGAACGAGGTCACCGTCCGGAGCTGGGCGGCGAGTTGCTCGGCGGTATTTTTGGCGGGGGCATCACTCAGAATGCGGGTGGAAGCGTGGATCACAAAGCCTTGGCGATGGCTTTGTATCTTCTCAGGCAGCGGTACGAGAGCCGGGAGGTCGGGCTCTCCCACAATAACATTCAGCACAGGCCAGGACAGGAGAACACCAACCAACAAGGCAGGGACAACCACCACAGCTCTCAATCTCATCAATTCGGTATTACCGGGCTACCACCATAGCACGACCCCCCGGCCCAATTCAAGGTGAAGACGTCTGCGCACCGCGCACTTCACACCTGCGCACCCAGTTATGACAGAAAGATTTAGAGGCAGAAAAACGCCAAAGAAGAGGCGTCGTTTACTCCCTAATTTTTCGGTCTCAACATTTGGCTTCCTTCGGATATTCCTGTCTAATTAGTCTTCAAATTCTTCGGAGCGGAATATAGACAGAAAAATTTAGAGACAGAAATATGAGGACGGCTGAAAAAGGTGTGACCAGAGAAGCTTCTTTTGCCGTCCTCAAGTTCCCCTTCCATTTACTGCCACCGTATTTCCGCCCAATGGTCTCATTTGATCTCTCTGTCAAAGCTTGGCCTGTGGGATTGCCTCGCTAGCTCAACAACTGCGGATGTTCCCGGGAAGTCTTAAGCACCAATTCACCGAAGATAGTATTGGCCCAGGCAAACCAGGAGCGGGTGAACTTCTTCGGGTCGTCTTTGTGAAAAGCTTCGTGCATGAAGCCTGTGCCGGCGTGGGTGCGGCGTAGAGTGTCAAGACACTCCCGGATTTCCTGCGGGTTCGTGCTCGTCAGGCCCTGCACGATCAGGCCCAGCGGCCAGATCATATCCATACCCACATGCGGTCCTCCCGGGCCGTTGGCCGCCGTGCCCTGGCAAAAATAGGGGTTGCCGGAAGACAAAACTAATCGACGCGTATTGAGATAAATTTTGTCGCCTGGCGCGACGGCGTCAATGTAGGGAAGCGATAGCAGGCTGGGAACGTTCCCATCGTCGATGCAGTAGAAATTTCCGAAGGCGTCGACCTCGTAAGCGTAGACGCGTCCAAACTTTGGGTGATGAACCACGGCGTGTTCTCGCAGGGCTTGCTCGACTTCGTCCGCCAAGGCGCGGCACTGGGCGGCGGTTTGAGAATCATGCTGGATGGCTTCGAGCATTTGGGCGGCCTGTCGCATGCTGACGACGGCAAAGAAATTCGACGGCACCAGGAACGGAAACACTGTGGCATCGTCACTGGGGCGGAACATGGAACATATAAGTCCCACCGGCTTGGCCGGGAAACCGTAACCCCCGCCCCCCAGCGTGTCTGATTGAACCTCGGTGCGGCGTTGGAAACGATAGGGCCCGTGGTTCGTTTTGCGTTGTTGCTCGCGGAAGGTTTTTAGGGTGGCGCGAATGGCTTCCTGCCAGGAGTGGTCGAACGGAGCTGTGTCGTGGGTGGATTTCCAATAATGAAACGCCAGCCGTATCGGGTAGCAGAGGGAATCGATCTCCCATTTCCGCTCATGGACCCCGGACTTCATCTCGGTCCGATCACTTTTCCATTCGCTGACCTTGTTCTCGTCTTTGTAAAACGCATTCGCGTAGGGATCCTTGAGAATGCAACGGGTCTGTCGGTTGATGACCCCGGCAATGAGCTGCTGAAGTTTCGGATCCTCTTGCATCAATGGGAGGTACGGCCAGACCTGGGCGGTGCTGTCGCGCAGCCACATCGCGTCAATATCGCCGGTGATCACATACGTATCCGGCCGGCCGTCCACCATCTCGAAATCCACCGTGGTATCCAGCGTGTTCGGGAAACAGTTCTCGAACATCCAGGCGATTTCCTTATTCCCGCAGGAGGATTTGATGCGCTGGATCGCACGTTCGACGGCGGGGCTGTTGAACTTGCGCTTGGGCTCCCGGGTGCGAACCACGGGAAATTGGCTGTCAGCGGCGAAGCTCGTGGAGCCGAGCATAACGCTCGAAGTGGCGAGGGAGGCAGTGGTGATAAATTCTCTGCGATTCATTGGACGTGCTTGGTTGATTTTTTCAAATAGCTGGATGGGGGCGGCCGGGTTCAGTCGTGAATCATCCGGGCGCCTGATTGGTTTCGACGATGTTAGATTTCTCTCGGAAAGGTGAACGTCGAAGAGGGATTTGTCCCAGCCCAAGCCTTGTCCCGAAGGGACATGCGACAATAGCCCAACGTTTCGACGTTGGATTGACGCACGATACCCGCCGAGTCCCGAAGGGACGGCTGAAGCAGCGAGCAATCTCGACCGTCCCTTCGGGACTTGCCCCCTCCACACCCTCGGTCCCAACGCTGAAGCGTTGGGCTATTCTCAGACATCCCTCCGGGATGAAACTGTTGGCGGTTTGGTCCTCTTCCCGAGGAAATGCAACATTGTCCAAACTAAGCATAGGTATCCACCAGGCTCCGAACCCGCAGGGCTCGCTCGAACTCCGCCTGGCTCAGCCTCCGTTTCGGTCGAACGAGGATCGAAGCTGAGGCTCCGGCGGGGAGATGAACGAAATTGTCGGAATAGCGAGCGTCTTCACCGTCCAACTCCAACCAGACCCAGAGAGCCGGCTTGTCCGCGTGGATTGCCACCCGGAAACCGTTGTATCCTTTGGCAGCGGCGGCGGTCAGATTTGGGTTGAGCAGTTTCATCTCTTTGGGCGGGGCCAGAGAAACGAGATTTTCTGAGACCGTTTTGCCATCGACCGATAGTTTCAACCAACAGAGGAGGTTGCTTGCGCCGGCGGTCTGCGCCGGTTGGCTCAAGTTCAGCGTTTTGACCTTTTGGCTGGTGCGAGGGGCAATGTCCACGAGCGCCGAAGTGTTTTCCAAAACCGACCCGTTGAGGTCAGTGATGGTGCACGTCACCCTGCCGAGGCAAGGTGCAAGCCGGTCACTGGTGACGAAGACATCGATGGTATTGGTCTTTGGGTCTTCCAAGCCGGAGACCAGGAGCGGGGCATAAAAGCGGCGGGCAAGGTAATGGAGAGCCTTCCACCGCCCGAAATAATCGACCGACGACCAACTGGCCACCGGCCAGCAATCGTTATACTGCCAGTACACGCAGGCCATGGACTTCGGCATGGTCTGGCGCCAATACTCCGCGCCGATTTTGATGCCGTAGGCCTGGACGATTTGGCTCAACCACAGGGCGTTGTCAAAATCCTTGGGCGGGTTGAAATAGTTCGGGATCATGTCCCGGATCTTCTCGTTTCCCTTGGGGGACCGTTGATGCCATTGCATCACGGGCGTGACGACCGAGGTTCGATCGGCCTCGGACGTGTAGGCGCGAACCGTTTTGGGCTCTGGAAATGACTGGAACCCGAACTCGCTGGGGAAGCCGGTGAAACTGCGGTAAGCGTCGAAGGTTTTACCACCGTGCCAGACCTGCCAATAGTGGGTGTCGCCGCAGTCGGGGCTGCCGGAGACATAATTGGCCTGAGGAGCGAGGAGGTTGACCTGCTCAGCGAGGAGTTTTTTGAACAGCTTATCGTAATCGGCGCGGCCCATGGAACTAGCGGACCATTCATCTTTGATCATGAGGCCGATCTCATTATTGCCGCACCAGAGGGCGATGCAGGGATGATGGCGGAGCCGGCGCAGGTTGTCTCCGGCCTCCTGCTGAACGCTGTGCATGAACGCCTCGTCGAACGCCGGATAACTCGAACAGCCGAACTTGAAATCGAGCCAGACGCAGACGCCGAGTTCATCGCAGGCATCGAACAATGCTTCCTCCTCGTAGTAGCCCCCACCCCAGAAGCGGAGCGTGTTCATGTTCACCGCGACGGCGTCCTCGACATAGCGGCGAAGAATCTCCGGCGTTACCCGGTTGGCGAAGGCATCCGCGGGGATCCAATTGGCTCCTTTGGCAAAGAAGGATACGCCGTTGACCTCCAACCGGAGCGGGTTTTCCTTATCCGGCCCGAGGACTTTCAGGGTGCGCAACCCGATCCGCCGGGAGGTCCGATCGAGCAGTGTACCTTTCTGGTCGAGCAACCGGACCGACACCTCGTAAAGCGGCTGCTTGCCCATACCTGCCGGCCACCATAACTCAGGCCGCTGAATCGTTATACTGGCGGCGGCGCGCCCGTCCTGGAGCGCCGTTTTCCTTGAAGCCAGAGTTTTGCCCTGGTAGCTCACGGAGATAGCGGCGGTCAGTGGCCCCGGGCTGACGACTTGCCCCAGGACCTGGACCTCCAGTTCGACCGCACCAGTGGAATGATGCTGCAAAATCGAGACATCCTCCAGGCGGGCATGGTTGAAGGCGACGAGCGAAATGTCTCGCCAGATGCCACAGGTGACCAGCACCGGACCCCAATCCCAGCCGAAATTGCACGGCTCTTTCCTCACCCAGGCGCGGCCCTTGGGCTCCTGCTCGCCTGCCCATTCATAGAGCACCCGCTTGACCTGCTTCTCTCGGATATAAGGCATGGGTGAGGTGAACCGAACCTCGATCGTATTTTCTCCGGGACGCAACGAGGGTTTCGCATCAAATTCCCAAGTCCGGAACATGTTGTTCGCGTTTCCAACCTCGCGACCGTTGATGAGGAGGGTGGCGAAGGTGTCCAAACCTTCGCAGCGGAGAAGTACTCGATCTGCTCCCAGAACTGACCCAAGCACGGAGAAGGTCCGGCGATAAACCCAGTTCGCTTCTCCAACCCACTGCACCGCTTTCTCGTTGTCCCGGTAAAACGGGTCCGGGATTTTCCCCGAGGCCAGGAGGTCGGTATGAATGCACCCGGGCACTGAGGCCGGGAAGAAATCCTCTCCCGGCTCTTTTCTCACCTGCCATGGGCCGGCGAGGTCGAGCCGCCATTGAGGGGAGGTTGAGCCACCGGCGATAGACAACAGGGGCTCCCACGCAGCCACGGCAGCGGTGGCGGTGGCGGCGCGAATCAGAAACTGACGCTTACTTATCGGATGAGATTTCATCTGGACGACAGCTTTGGTAACCAGGCTTAAGTCAATAATGGCGCGCTGGGATTTAGATCGGCCGGCTTTCGATGTCCATCGGTTGGGAGCTTACGCTGCTTCGGTTTTGCGCCCAATTCGATGCCCTTTGAACCCATAAAATGCCACATAGGTATAGGCGATCAGGGGCACGATAAACGAGATTTGCAGGTTGTGTGTGAGATCGGCAATTTT